>Ga0065721_10004916_pt1 | contig 21593 bp, 16 predicted proteins | sample Mesricmetagenome_FD_59108 | JGI IMG/M metagenome (GOLD analysis project Ga0065721, IMG submission 59108) | Mesophilic microbial community from rice straw/compost enrichment Sample: eDNA_1 v2 (version 2) | ecosystem: Engineered > Solid waste > Grass > Composting > Bioreactor | place: USA: Davis...
GGCGATGATGTATGGGGCACTCAGGCAACCTGGGCAATGTTGTCGGGAAAGCTGCAAAATAAAAACATTAGTATCGCCATATTTGATCACCCGGCCAATCCCGGGTTTCCCGCATACTGGCATGCCAGGGGATACGGGTTGTTTTCTATCAATCCCCTCGGCAGAAAGATCTTTAGTAATGGAAAGGAAGAATTGAACTTAAGTCTTCCGCCCGGTGCATCCACAACATTTCGTTACAGGGTTTTGATACATGAAGGTCCATTGCCGGATACTACTTTCCTCAACAGGATTGCTGATGATTTCGCCAGACAGGTGCAATGAAAAAAAGTGCGGGCATATTACCCTATCGTATTAGGGATGGGCAGCCTGAATTTTTCCTGGTTCATCCCGGTGGTCCTTTCTGGAAAAAAAAAGATGCAGCGGCATGGTCTGTCGCAAAAGGTGAATATGAGGAGGGTGAAGAACCACTGGCTGCAGCGAGGCGTGAATTCACAGAGGAAACAGGTTTGCGTTGTGACGGAAAGTTTATTCCCCTTAAACCTGTAAAACAAAAAAGTGGGAAACAGGTTATTGCGTGGGCTATTGAAATGGATATTGATCCTTCAACAATACACAGCAATACATTTCAACTCGAATGGCCTCCTAAATCGGGCCGGTATAAAGAATTTCCCGAAGTTGATAAGGGGGAATGGTTTACTCCTGGAATTGCGCGGGAAAAGATTAATGCTTACCAGCTTCCTTTGATCGATGAGCTTCTGAGTGTTTTGGATTCGGTTGTGTAAATGGAAAGGCTAGTGGCTAGTAGCGAGAGGCGAGTGGGAAGGTGAACTATAGGTTGTGGGTTTATAAAAAAACATTTTGCGTAGCGGGACAACAATAGGTTTATAGGAAATCTAAGGAACATAGAGAATCCTATGCTCCTTATGCTAGCCTATGATTTCAAGGCTGTTCAAAGTAGCCGTAATAAATTTTGCGTAGCTGGACAACAATAGGTTTATAGGAAATCATAGGAACATAATATGTTGTTCAAAAAAAGTTGCACTAAATTCTGAAGTGCATGCAAAAAAGAAGGGCTACCCTGTTTGTAAACAGGATAGCCGATCCTGTTATTGAAAAGCGATTTATTTGCGATCCCAGAAGGCTGGGGGTTCGATACCGAGTGCACGCAGGTAAACATATCCCTGTCCGCGGTGATGAATTTCATTATCGATAATATAAAAGAGGATCCAGTATCCCGGTCCTTCCCATTGGCCAAACGCTTTATCAATTTCCTGGAACCTCCTCAAGGGTATTTTCGGCCAGTATTCTGAAAGCAATTCAGTGGTTTTGTCCCAGAGGCTGAGAAGGTCCTGTTTTGTCTTGGGAACGGGTTGTTCAGATTCAGATTCTTCCCATTTTTTCCATTCACCGGTAGCCAGGCCTTTGATGGTAGGGCCTGCCATGATAATCATTTCCATAGCCAGTTCGGCAAAAGGGCGCATGCCGCCGATTGAAAATTCAAATAGTTCTTTCTCCGGAAAGACTTCAATGGTGCGACGGGTCAGGTCACGATGGCCCTGCCAGTGATGAAATAAAGCATCCGGCTCGATAACTGTTTCGGGTTTGTTTAATACCTTACTGTTTTCCATATCAATCATTTTATTTTAGTTAATGCGAAGAAAACACAGGCCACTGACAACCCTATGGCAGTGCATTTTCGCCGGTGAAAAAAGTCCGGAAATTTTCTTACTTGCTATTTCAATTGGTATGCCGCAACGGTTTTGGCAAAGAAAGTTGGCACATAGACGATTTTTTTCTCAGGATGATAACCGATATCCGCAGTATTGATTTTTTGTGTGTGGGTTTCCAGGAGGGTTTCCACCTGCCCGTCTTTGCGAACATACCAGATATACCCTGGCCAGGCTGTTAAAACAAAATCCCCGTTTCCCACAGGTTCTATTCCGTCAATTCCCTGGGTAACTGTTGCTATTTTTTCCAGTTTCCCGTCGGTATCAACCCTGGCAAATAAAGGCCCGGCACCGATATAAAGTTTATCCCCAACCGCCTTGAGCCCGTTAATCCCTTCCTGACCTTCTAAAAACAATTTAGGCTGACTGTTCTCAATCCGCCAGATTTTGCCGGTGCGTGAGTCTGACACATATACAACGCCTTCGCCATCAACTGTCACATCATTTAAGCCGCTTGCATTTTCAATCGATATTTTTTGAATGATGGATCCTTTCTCCAGATCCACCACAACCACATCAGACAGATCGGCTACATAAAGATGGTTGCCCGAAGATGCCATGCCCTTTGGAGCATTCAACCCGGTAACCCATGAAGACTGGATGTTTTTCCCGTCCGGGTCCATTTTTGCAATTCCACCCTTGCCATCAGCTTCCCAGGGTGAACCATCAATCAACGAAACGTATAGCGTACCGTTTACAAATAATACGGATTCGGGAACAGCAAGTACAGAATCTGTTTCCCAAATTTTTTCCAGCGTTGGCTTTTGGGCAGTTGCTGCAACAAGGGAGAAAATTGCTGCAATAAATAATGGCAGTTTAATAAAAGGTTTCATATTGATGAATTGAAGTGTCAGAAAATTGCAGGCTTTGTTGCAGATTAAATTGAATCTGCACGCATCGGATTTTATACCATGAACTAATTATCTTTGAAAGGATGCAAATACCGGGCCGCCGGATCCGGTAACGCAGGCTGTATTCACGACCCATTCAATAGTAATTTATGAAAAAAATCTCTCTCATCTCATCGGTATTGGTTCTATGCTGCTTCGCATTAATATCCTGGCAAACGCAACAGGATGAAGTTATGGTCAGGGGCAAAAAAGTGTATAATCTCTATTGTCTGAGTTGTCATGCTGCTGACGGCAGCGGAATGGAAAACTTAAATCCACCTTTAATAAAAACCAAAGGTGTGACAGGTGATAAAAGTAAACTCATCGGAATTATTCTCAAGGGAATGAATGTACACGAGCCTATCAACGGGAAAGTGTATACAAATACCATGGCACCGCTGGATTATCTCACCGATCAACAGATATCTGACGTATTGACTTATATCCGCAAAAGTTTTGGAAATAAAGCATCAGCCGTGACCCCGGGGGAGGTGAAGGCAGAAAGGGAAAAACTGAACGAATGAGATCCATGAAATAAATAGCATGCAACTGTCCCTTAGCAATTTGAAAAATATACATAAGGAAGGCCTTGAAATGCCTTCCCCGGGGTATTTTGATCTCCCGGAAAAAGTAGTTCAATTTGGAACGGGGGTATTGNTGCGTGGGCTGCCTGATTATTTTATAGACAATGCAAATAAACAGGGGATATTTAACGGACGGATACTTGTAATTAAATCTACCACACAGGGTAACGCAGACGAATTCAAACGGCAGGATAATTTATATACGCAGTGTATCCGCAGTGTACAAAACGGAAAGCTTGTTGAAAGAGATATTATCAATGCTTCGATTAGCCGTGTCTTATCAGCGCGATCTGAATGGAATCAAATCCTGGATGCTGCAGCCAATACCGGTCTTCAACTGATTATTTCAAATACAACAGAAGTGGGTATTGTAGCTGTTGATGATGACATTCATGCAACACCACCCGCAAGTTTCCCGGGTAAATTACTGGCTTTTCTTTACAGGCGATATCAGCATTTTAAGGGTGATAAAAAGGCGGGATTAGTTATTATACCAACAGAACTTATACCCGGTAATGCATCAACCTTAAAAAAGATATTGCTTGATCTGACTAATAAGCTAGGACTTGAAAAATCTTTTTTACTATGGCTTGATCACAGCAATTCTTTTTGCAATTCACTGGTTGACCGGATTGTTCCGGGTAAATTGCCTGAGCAGGTTTCAAAAAAATTGAAAGAGAAATCAGGTTATACAGATGAACTGGCTTTTATGTCGGAGAGCTATGGTCTGTGGGCAATTGAGACTACGGATGAAAAAGTAAAAGATGTGCTTTCCTTTCATCAATGTGATCCCGGTGTTGTTATTGCGCCGGATATTAGTGTGTACCGTGAATTAAAACTGCGCCTGCTGAATGGGTCCCATACTTTTTGCTGCGGCCTTGGTTTTCTTGGTGGTTATAATACAGTGAGAGAAGCGATGAGTGATCCTGTCTTTGAGTCTTTCATAACAAATTTGATGCTTGAAGAGATTGCGCCGTCAATAGTCTCTCCGGGTATCCATTTGGAAAAGGCGCGCGAATATGCGCAAACGGTATTAGACCGTTTCCGAAACCCTTACATAAATCACCAGTGGCTCAGCATCACTTTACAGTATAGTGCAAAGATGGCGATGCGAAACAAACCACTGATAAAATCATGGTTTGCACAGCATGGCTCTGTTCCGCCTTTGATGAGTCTTGGCCTGGCGGCCTGGATACTATTTATGAAGACTGAGCTGATAGCAGACGGACATTATGTTGGGAAAGCTAATGGCGAAGAATATGAAGTGAAAGATGATCTTGCTGCTCAGTTGTATGCTGCATGGAAGGCCGATAAGGATGAAGTTTTAGTCAGGGAAATTTTATCAAACCAGGAAATCTGGCAGGAAGATCTCAGCCTGTTACCGGGATTGACCATTGCGGTTACACAATCATTAAACTTATTGATAAATGCGGGAGTGGTGGCAGCCATGATGGAAACTTTGCAGGGGGCAGGCTACGAAATTGAAACAATCTTTAATGAAAAGATATGAGGCCATTTCTCGACCAGGATTTTTTACTTCATAATAAAACGGCCAGGTTGCTGTACCATGACTATGCGGCCAAAATGCCAATAGTTGACTATCACAATCACCTCCCACCAGCAGAAATGGCGAATGATATTTGTTTTCCAAACATAACCAAAGCCTGGCTGCAGGGCGATCACTATAAATGGCGCGCCATGCGCACCAATGGTGTTGAAGAAAAATTTATTACCGGCCAGGCGGATGATCGTGATAAATTTCGAAAATGGGCAGAGACTGTGCCGTATACCTTACGCAATCCGCTTTATCATTGGACTCATCTGGAGCTGCAACGTTATTTTGGCATAGATGAGCTTTTGTCGGAAAAGACTGCTGATAAAATATATGAAGAAGCGTCGGAGCTTTTGACTCAACCAGGTAATTCAGTTCGCAATCTCCTGCGAAAAATGAATGTTCGCGTTTTATGTACCACTGATGACCCGACAGACTCACTGGAGTTTCATCAACAGATAAGAGATGATGGTTTTGAAATAAAGGTACTCCCTGCCTTCAGGCCCGACAAAGCGATAAACCTGGATGATACTGTTTCATTTAACCAATACGTAAATAAACTGGAAGCTGCTTCAAATATTTCCATCAGCAATTTTCCTGATTTTCTTTCGGCACTAAAAAGCCGTCACGAATTTTTTGCTGATTCAGGCTGCACCGTGTCCGATCATGGTCTTGAGCATATTTGCGCGGATGAATATACAGAGAACGAAATCAAGGATATTTTTTCCCGCGCCCGTTCAAGTAAGACGCTTAGTCCTGAAGAATGTAATAAGTTCAGATCAGCCATGCTGGTAACCCTGGCAGAGTGGGATTGGGAAAAAGGATGGGTGCAACAATTTCACCTGGGTGCATTGCGCAACAATAATTCAAGGATGTTGGGCAAGCTGGGTCCGGATACCGGATGGGATTCAATTGGCGACTTTCCCCAGGGACGGGCAGTTTCAAAATTTCTTAATCGCCTGGATTCAAACAATCATTTAGCGAAAACAATACTCTACAATCTGAATCCGGCCGACAACGAACTGTTTGCTGCGATGGTTGGGAATTTCAACGATGGATCATTCCCCGGAAAAGTACAATTTGGGTCTGCCTGGTGGTTTATGGATCAGAAGGACGGCATGACACGCCAGATCAACGCACTATCAAATATGGGATTGCTCAGCCGTTTTGTTGGAATGCTTACAGACTCAAGAAGCTTTCTTTCCTTTCCGCGCCATGAATATTTCCGTCGCATACTCTGTAATTTGTTCGGTGAAGAAATAGAAAATGGCGAGTTGCCGAATGACCTGGCCTGGACGGGAAAAATCATACAGGACATTTGTTTTAACAACGCAATAGATTATTTCAACTGGCATGCAATCACTCAGGAGGTTTCCGCTACGCCTGCATCGCAAAAGTTGTAAGAAAGGTACATGAAGAAGATATTCTGCTTTGGCGAATTGTTGCTCCGCCTGTCACCCATGGCAGCGGGGCAGTGGATACATGAAGCTTCCATGTCTGCCTACCTCGGGGGCGCAGAATTAAATGTGGCGAATGCACTTGCGGTGTGGGAATTGCCGGTGAAGTATAGCTCGGCCTTGCCTGACAATTCACTTAGTGGGGACATCAAGGCACATTTAATGACTAAGAAAATAGATATTTCGGCGATACATGCAATGGACGGAAGGATTGGTATTTATTTTTTACCGGCAGGTACAGACCTGAAAAGCGCAGGAGTGATTTATGATCGGGAAGGCTCTTCGTTTTCCAAATTAAAGCCTGGTATGATTAACTGGGAAAAAGTCCTTGAAGACTGTGGCTGGTTTCATTTTTCTGCAATAAGTCCCGCATTAAATGAACAGGTTGCAGCTGTATGCAAAGAGGGCCTTGAAGTTGCATTCCGAAAAGGATTAACCATATCTGTCGATTTGAACTACCGGTCTAAGCTTTGGAACTACGGGGTGTCGCCCACAACAGTAATGCCTGATCTGATCAAACATTGTGATGTGATCATGGGAAACAATTGGTCTGCTGAATCACTGGCCGGTGTAAGATCAATCATCTCGTCAAGTGAGGGTGTGTCAGATGAGCAACTACAGGACGCCGCTTCGGTTTCAATGTCAGAAATGAAACAACGGTTTTCGAAAGCGCAATGCATCGCATATACATTTCGACTGCCTGGAAAATACTGGGCATGCATGCAGTTGGGGAGCAATTTTTACAGATCCGGGCAGTATAAAATTTTAAAGACGGTGGACAAGGCCGGCAGTGGTGACTGTTTTATGGCAGGATTGATCTATGGTCATGCACATAGCATGGAGCCGCAGGAAACGATTCAGTTTGCCACCGCGGCCGCAGTTGGTAAGTTGCAGGAAAGGGGAGACGCAACACGTCAGACCGTTGAAATGATTACTCAAAAAATGGTTTCCGATGGGCAGTAAAAAAATAGTGGAGCTGATCCGTCAACAGGGTATGTTACCCCTGTTCTATCATGAAGATGCACATGTTTGCCATGAGGTGGTCAAAGCCCTGTATGCAGCGGGCATACGGCTGGTGGAATTCACAAATCGCGGTGATCATGCATTGAGAAATTTCAAATTTCTCACTGATAAACGTGATGAAGAAATGCCGGGACTTGTGTTGGCAGCAGGTACCATTAAAAATGCAAAAGATGCAAAGGCTTTTATAAAAGCCGGAGCTAAATGTATCATCAGTCCGGGTTTAGACACAGAAGCAGGCAAAAGGGCACAGGATGCGGGAGTGTTATGGATCCCCGGGTGTATGAGTCCCACAGAAATTATGGCTGCTGAGTCAGCGGGCGCGGAATTGATAAAGTTGTTTCCGGGCTCACTGCTCGGTCCGGGTTATTTGAAAGCTATCCGCGAGGTTTTTCCATCGTTGCTTTTTGTGCCAACGGGTGGTGTGAAACTGGATCGTGAAAATCTGAAAGCCTGGTTTGACGCCGGTGTATGCGCAGTGGGGATGGGCAGCAGGTTGCTTGACACCGAACTATTATCGTCAGCAAATTATAAAGAGATCAGCAGTCGGGCGATGTCGGCCCTGGCTTTGATTCGTGAGATCCGGTCATTATAAAAGAATCAAAAACGATGCAGCAAACCATTGGAAAGTACAGGTGGACAATTTGTGCCCTGATCTTTTTTGCCACTACCATCAACTACCTCGACCGCGCCGTAATCGGGCTCCTGAAAGGAGAACTTGAAACAGAATTTAAATGGACTGAATCTGACTACTCCAAAATCGTGATTGCATTTCAGCTTGCATATGCCTCAGGCATGCTGATAGTCGGACGGTTTATCGACCGGGTGGGAACCAAACTGGGTTATGCCATTGCGATCGTGTTATGGAGCATTGCGGCGGCGGGGCATGCATTTGTGAAAAATACGATTGGTTTCATCATTGCCAGGGCTGGTCTGGGTCTAAGTGAAGCCGGTAATTTTCCTGCGGCAATCAAAACGGTGGCGGAATGGTTTCCAAAAAAAGAAAGAGCTTTTGCCACGGGGTTGTTTAACTCAGGGGCTAATATTGGTGCCATCGTAGCACCATTGACCGTTCCACTCATTTCCGCATCATGGGGCTGGCAATGGGCTTTTATCCTTACCGGGCTTACAGGTTTTATCTGGCTGATCTTCTGGTTCAGGTTTTATGAAATTCCTGCACGCCAGAAAAGACTAAGCCGTGCTGAATTTGAATATATCCATAGTGATAAAGACGAAGAAATTGTTGATAATGATAAAGCGGGCACACCGGTTTCCTGGATAAAACTGCTTGGTTTCAGACAGACATGGGCTTTCATACTTGGTAAATTCCTCACGGATCCTGTCTGGTGGTTCCACCTGTTTTGGTTACCCGCATTTCTAAAAGCCGAATATGGAATAGAAGGAACAGGCATGGCTTTGCCAATTGCTTTGGTCTATTGTATTTCAACGGTGGGAAGTATATGGGGCGGATGGTTGCCAATGAAGTTTATTGAAAGTGGCAGACCTGTGTATCGTTCACGAAAAACGGCTATGTTGATTTATGCCTGTCTTGCATTGCCTGTTGTGTTTGCGCAATACCTTGGGAGTTTCAATATGTGGCTGGCAGTAGGCATTATTGGATTGGCAACTGCGGCCCACCAGGCCTGGAGCGCGAATATATTTACAACGGTATCGGATATGTTTCCGAAAAAAGCTGTTGCCTCCGTTACAGGTATGGGCGGTATGGCGGGAGCGTTGGGAGGTATCCTGATTGCATGGGCCGCTGGTATGTTATTGGACTATTTCCGTGCGTCAGGTAAACTCGAGACGGGTTATTATGTAATGTTTCTCATCTGCGGATCAGCTTACCTGCTGGCATGGCTGATCATGCACGTGCTGGTGCCTAAGATGAAAAGGGTGGAACTCTGATTGCCAGCTGACGTTGTATTGACACGTTTATCCGGCCATACTGCTTTCAGCGTTGAGACTGATGATAAATTCAGAACCTTTACCCGGCTCGCTCTCCACGCGGATATCGCCTTTATGTGATTGAATAATGGAGTAAGATGCCGAAAGCCCGAGGCCGATTCCATTTTTTTTCAATGTAAAAAATGGTTCAAAAAGTTTTTGCTGGTATTCCTGAGGAATGCCGCGGCCATTGTCTTTTATCGACACGTGATAGTGTCCTGCATTTGGTTCAATGGAAATATTTAATTCTCCCTTTCCCGTTTCCATCGCTTCAATCGCATTGATCATAATATTGGACATTGCGATAACCAGCTTTGATTTATTCGCAGAGATTTCCAGTGGTATATCAGGATAGTTTTTATTGATATTGATCTTTTGCAGGTTGATGCGATCCGAAACCAAGGCTATGCTGTCATCAAGTATTTCCTGAAGACTATGTTTCTTAAAAACCGGTTCAATGGGTTTTGTCAGATCCAGAAGCTCTGTGATGATGTGATTTATCCGGATGCAGTTTCGCTGCATGATTGACACCAGGTTTTTCTGGCTTTCTTCGGTTTCGTTGTATGGGAGTGTAAAATGGTCAACCGAGAGTAAAATATTGTTTAACGGATTTCTTATTTCGTGTGCCAGGGTTCGCATAAGCCTTTCATTGGCGGAAAGTTTTTGTGCCTGCAGGTTTGCGATTTCAGCTTTCCTGAGATTGGTGATATCATGCAGGATGCCATGAATAAGTGCCTCGTTGCTTCCATCGGAGAATGAAAGCGAGATCAGGCAGGGCCGGTTTTCACCGGTTGCGCTAATGATTTCGACAGACAAATCATTTATTTCTTCTTTTTTCCGAAACAAATCATGCAATACTTTTTTTTGCGAGTTTTCTTTTAGAAAATCAAAAAGGCTTTTACCCAGCAATTCTGTAGTTGGTGTGGCAAATAACTGTGTAGCTGCCCGGTTGACTTCCGTGAATGCCAGGTTTAAATCGGTAATGAATACTGCATCTTTGGATGTCTCAAAAAGATTCCGGTATTTATATTCCTGGGCTTTTAACTGTTTCAGATCCGCTGCACGGTCGAGGGAATAGCGAATACAACGTTCAAGTTTTTCTGTTGTCAGTTCGGATTTGATTAGATAATCGGTTGCGCCCGATTTCATGGCTTTTATGTCAATATCCTTATTGCCCTTGCCCGTAAGCAGGACCATGGGCTCATAGAAATCCGCTTTGTTGACTTCCTGCATCAGTTCAAGGCCGGTATGACTGCCGAGACGATAATCAATAAAATAAATATCGGCCTCCCGGGCATTGATTTTTTTGATGGCATCATGATAATTATTGCACCAGTCAATAGTGAAATTGGCTCCTTCAATAGTTTGGATAAAGTCACTTATAAGAAAGAAATCATCTTCATCGTCGTCAACTACAACGACCCGGACATTCCTTGCATTTAACAATTTTGAGAATGGCATTGTGGTAGAATTAATGAAAAGGTAGCTCCTTTGTTTTGGTTTGAATCTGCATATATAATGCCACCGTGGTTTTCAACGATTTTTTTGCAAATCGCTAATCCCATTCCTGAGCCGGGATATTCAGATTTCCCGTGAAGACGGAAGAACGGCCGGAAGATCTTGTCTGAAAATTCAGGCTGAACCCCAATGCCATTATCCGCAATCTGCAGTTTAATATATGTACGATCCTTATCCAGTGCGTATTTTAGTTTATCATCTTCACTAGCCAGGCTGCCATTGACAACAATCCGAAGAGGTTCATCTTTTTTCCTGAAACGGATGGCATTGTCCATTAATTGGTGTAAAGCCTGCTTGAGTTGTCTGGCATCACATTCCAGAGAGAGCAATTTTTCAACATTTATATCGATCGGAATTCCCTCATATTTGTTTCTTAAATCATGTAGCGATTCTATTACTAAATCTTCCAGGTTATATACTGTGATGTTCAGTGGTTCATTACCGGATACCCATGAAGTTAACTGGTCGATCATGGTCCGCATTTCATGCAAGCCTGACTGTATCCTGTCAAAATATGTTCGCAAATCATGATCTCCTGCAGTCTGGCTTTTATTGACCACCCGGTCGAGGAGTAAAGATATCTTCCGGAGTGGCGCATCGAGGTCATGGGCGGCCACTTCGATAAATTCGGCATAGTCTTTCTGATAAGTATCGGCTGAAACAGACTGATGGGCCGGTTGAGTGCTTTTTTTCACAGCAAAAAGAACCAGCCTTGAATTATCTGAAGCAGGCGCGTGGATTCCCAAAGCGTCAAACTGGAACAGCCTGAAGCCACTGTCGATCGATTTTTTCAGAAACCTGAAACCCGAACTGTGTTTTTCCGGCAAAGACAGGCAATCCTGCCAGTTTTTTTCCAGTTCAAGTTTGTGATGCTGATCAACGAATTTTTCGAAAGGAAATTGTTGATCCCAGTCGATCGTTGTTTCAAAAAAATGCTCTGCAGGTTCAGAAGAGAAAAATAGATTTTGAAGACTGACGTTATAGATAAAGAACAGAGTTGAGTATGGCTGGCTGTTATCACTTATCAAAGAATGCATACTCATGTAAAACGTTTGAATAATTTCTGGCTAATGTTAAAGTTAAAAGTTTTAATGATTGATGATGAGATTGACTATTGTAAAATAATGGAAAGTTATTTTCGCCGACGCAACTATGATGTTAATGTCGCATTCAATCTCACAGAAGGCTTGCAATTAATTTCAGAAACACAGCCTGATATTCTTTTTCTGGACAATAATTTGCCAGATGGAAAAGGCTGGACACATGTGGAAACCATTGTGGAAAAAAATCCACACCTGAAAATTTACCTTGTAAGTGCCTATCACCAAAAAGGAGATTTTTTTTATGACTCACCAAATGTGACAATTTGGGAAAAGCCCCTGTCCATCTCACTGTTGAACGAACATTTTGCCACGCTTCAGGCTGAGCAGTAAGAAAGAAAATGTTTTACTGCTGACTCCAGGTCTTTAATACTTGATGGCTTGATGATATAGTCCTGCGCCCCGGAATCAAGACAAAGTTTCCTGTAATACTCAGAACCGGATGTACTCCAGATGATTGTCGGAATGGACTGGTAGCGGGGATCGCTTTTTAAAACTCTTAATATTTCCACGCCATTTAATTCCGGCATGTTGTAATCAAGCACAATGAGTTTGGGCAGGAAATGATCTTCCATGCCGGCGAGGCTTGTAATAAGTTTCTTACCGCTGTTAACGAACAGCAACGAATAGCCCGGATTGATTGATTCGAAAATCTCTTTCAGGAAGTCAACTTCGTCTAAATCATCTTCTCCAAACAGGATTTGGCCGGAAGAGTTGGTTGGACTCATGCCTTTCTTTGTAGGGTTTAGTGGCACAGTTTTGTGTGTGAAGTAAGGTTTAATGAAGATATGAAGATTTCCCATTTCCAATTTCCTTCTTCCTCTTTTTTCAATAAAAAAATATTCCTCAAAAGGATCAGTTCATTGCCATTTAAATCTACTCCACTACTCAATAAAGTCCAATGAAGAAAAAATCTAATACGGCTGCCACGACCGCAGAGACTTCTACTGCACTTAAAACAACCGCCCCCGGGAAAAACGGAAAAGCCAGTGAAAAAGCCAGTAATGGTAAACCATCATTGGCAAATGCTATTGGCGCTGATGATAAATTGGATGAGCGCGAACTTCTGCAGGTATTATCCGAAGTAAGGAATGGGAACTTTTCGGTTCGGATGCCGATCGATAAAACGGGTTTGGGTGGAAAGATTTGTGATATCCTGAACGACATTATTTTTCTCAATGAAAGCCTGGTGGAAGAATTACAGCAGGCGAGAATGACCATTGGAAAAAAAGGTCACCTCAATCATCGTGTCGGCCTGCCCAAATTTGCCCGTGGTTCATGGTCAGTGAGCGTTGAGGCCATCAACAGCCTGATATCTGATCTTGTACACCCCACCATTGAAATAGCTCACGTAATCAGTTCGGTTGCCAAGGGCAACCTTTCGCAGGAAATGCCTTTGCAAATCGGTGATCATCTACTCCAGGGAGAATTTGCAAAGATTGCTGCTGAAGTAAATGATATGGTGAAACAGCTCAACCTGTTTTCAATGGAGGTAACCCGTGTGGCCAGGGAAGTGGGTAGCGAAGGAATTCTTGGTGGCCAGGCAAAAGTAAAAGGTGTTGCCGGTGTATGGAAGGACCTTACGGATTCAGTAAACCTGATGGCAGGTAACCTGACTGCGCAGGTGAGAAATATCGCCGAGGTAACAACGGCGGTTGCAAAGGGCGATCTCAGAAAAAAAATTACGGTGGATGTACAGGGTGAGATCCTTGAGCTGAAGAATACGATCAACACGATGGTAGACCAGCTCAATTCATTCTCTTCCGAGGTGACCCGTGTGGCCCGTGAAGTAGGTACCGATGGTAAACTTGGTGGACAGGCCGAAGTGCAGGGGGTGGCAGGAACCTGGAAAGATCTGACTGATTCAGTAAACCAAATGGCCTCCAACCTTACAGGCCAGGTGAGAAATATCGCTGAAGTAACCACCGCTGTTGCGCGTGGCGACTTGTCGAGAAAGATCACGGTGGATGTAAAAGGCGAGATCCTTGAGTTAAAAAATACGATCAACACGATGGTGGATCAGCTTAACTCGTTCTCCGTGGAGGTTACCCGTGTGGCAAGAGAAGTGGGTAGTGAAGGTAAACTGGGTGGGCAGGCTACGGTGAAAGGTATTGGTGGCGTATGGAAAGATTTAACTGACTCCGTAAACCAGATGGCGGGTAACCTGACTGCACAAGTGAGAAATATCGCGGAAGTAACTACTGCCGTTGCACGTGGTGACTTGTCGAGAAAGATTACGGTGGATGTAAAAGGTGAGATCCTTGAGCTGAAAAATACGATCAACACGATGGTGGATCAGCTTAACTCGTTCGCATCCGAGGTAACGCGTGTGGCTCTTGAAGTAGGTACTGAAGGTAAACTCGGTGGCCAGGCAAAAGTGCAGGATGTGGGTGGTACCTGGAAAGACCTTACAGAGTCTGTAAACCAGATGGCATCAAATCTTACAGCGCAGGTGAGAAACATCGCCGATGTGACCACGGCTGTGGCCACCGGAGACCTTTCCAAGAAAATTACGGTAAATGTACAGGGAGAGATCCTTGAGTTGAAGAATACGATCAATACGATGGTGGATCAGCTTAACTCGTTCGCATCCGAGGTTACGCGTGTGGCGCTTGAAGTAGGTACTGAAGGAAAACTCGGTGGCCAGGCGAAAGTGCAGGGTGTGGGTGGTACCTGGAAAGATCTGACCGATTCAGTAAACCAGATGGGATCAAACCTTACCGCGCAGGTACGGAATATCGCTGAGGTGACAACGGCTGTGGCGAAAGGTGACCTGTCGAGAAAGATTACTGTGGATGTGAAAGGTGAGATCCTGGAGTTAAAGAACACGATCAACACCATGGTGGATCAGTTGAACTCATTTGGTTCAGAGGTGTTCCGTGTGGCGCGTGAAGTGGGGAGTGAAGGTAAACTGGGCGGACAGGCTGATGTGCCGGGTGTGGAAGGTCTTTGGAAGGACCTTACCGACTCTGTAAATAAAATGGCATCGAACCTGACATCGCAGGTAAGAAATATTGCCGAGGTAACAACAGCGGTTGCGAATGGTGACCTCTCACGTAAAATTGAAGTGGATGTAAAAGGTGAGATCCTTGAGTTGAAGAACACGATCAATACGATGGTGGAACAATTGCGTGCCTTTGCTTCGGAGGTAACCCGTGTGGCACGTGAAGTAGGTACGGAAGGTAAACTGGGTGGCCAGGCACATGTACCCGGTGTAGCCGGAACCTGGAAGGATCTTACAGACTCAGTAAACCAGATGGCCGGTAACCTGACTGCCCAGGTGAGAAATATCGCCGATGTGGCCATTGCCGTGGCAAATGGCGATATGTCGCGGAAGATTACGGTGGATGTACGGGGCGAGATATTGCAATTGAAAGAAACGCTCAACACCATGGTGGACCAGTTGAGAGCCTTTGCTTCGGAGGTAACGCGTGTGGCACGTGAAGTAGGTACAGATGGTAAACTCGGCGGCCAGGCCTTTGTACCCGGTGTGGCCGGAACCTGGAAGGACCTTACAGACTCAGTAAACCAGATGACGGGTAACCTGACAGGCCAGGTGCGGAACATCGCCGAAGTGACCAAGGCCGTAGCGTCGGGTGACCTTACAAAGAAGGTAACGATTGATGTAAAAGGTGAGATCCTGGAGTTGAAGAACACGATCAATACGATGGTGGATCAGCTCAACTCTTTTGCATACGAGGTAACGCGTGTGGCCCGTGAAGTGGGAACGGAAGGTAAGCTGGGTGGACAGGCAGAAGTACAGGGTGTGGCCGGTACCTGGAAAGATCTGACAGACTCTGTGAATATGATGGCCTCCAACCTTACCAACCAGGTGCGTGGTATCGCGAAAGTTGTGACTGCGGTGGCAACCGGCAACCTGAAACAAAAACTTTCCATTGTATCGCGTGGTGAGGTGGCGCAATTGATAGATACTATTAATGAAATGATTGACACACTCGCGGTGTTTGCAGACCAGGTAACAAACGTTGCCCGCGAAGTGGGAGTGGAAGGAAGACTGGGTGGACAAGCCTCGGTACCTGGTGCTTCAGGTATCTGGAAGAACCTCACCGAAAACGTGAACCAGCTGGCTGAAAACCTGACCACACAGGTGCGTGCGATTTCCGAAGTGGCCAGTGCGGTAACGAAAGGTGACCTTACACAACGTATCCGCGTGGAAGCACAAGGTGAAGTGGAAGAGCTGAAAGATACGATCAACCAAATGATCGCAAACCTGAAACAGACTACGCAGAAAAACCAGGAGCAGGACTGGTTGAAATCAAACCTCGCGAAGTTTACACAGATGTTGCAGGGGCAAAAGGATTTGAATACCCTGACGCGACGCATTCTTTCAGAACTCGCCCAGGTAGTAAATGCACAGAAAGGGATGTTCTATATCCTGGCACAGGATGAAATGAAGGATCCAAAACTTAAACTGATTGCATCATATGCATGGGGCGAAGAAGTGAAAACATCCAAAGAGTTTGCACTGGGTGAAGGACTTGTTGGTCAGTGCGCCCTGGAGAAAGAGAGAATATTGTTGTCAAACGTTCCAAAAAACTACATAAAGATCGGTTCGGGCTTGGGTAAGGCCGTTCCGGTGAACCTCGTGGTATTACCGGTATTGTTTGAAAAGGAAATCAAGGCAGTAATCGAGCTCGCTTCATTCGAAAGTTTTACCGAAATCCACCTGGACGTATTAAGCCAGCTTACAGAAAGTATCGGTATCGTATTGAACACGATCGAAGCAAATACAAGGACGGAAAGCCTGCTGGTGCAATCACAATCGCTTGCCGAAGAATTGAGTCGTACCAACGAAGAGCTTCAGGACAAGGCCCATCTTCTCGTAAAGCAAAAAGAGGAAGTGGAAGCAAAGAACAAAGAAGTGGAAGAAGCGAGGCGATCACTGGAAGAAAAAGCCGAGCAGCTTCAGCTTACTTCAAAATACAAATCAGAGTTCCTGGCCAACATGTCACATGAGTTGCGTACACCATTGAATTCGCTTCTCATACTTGCCCAACAGCTTTATGAGAATCATGATGGCAATTTGAACGAGAAACAGATCAGTTATGCCAAGACCATTCACAGTTGTGGTGATGACCTGATCCAGCTGATCAACGATATACTTGACCTGTCTAAGATTGAATCTGGTTATATCTCCACTGATTTTGTGACGCTGCCATTCCACGAGATCACCACTTTCGTGGAGACAACGTTCAAGCATATTTCAGAATCCAAGAACCTTCGCTTTAAGATTGAAGTGGATAATAATCTTCCGATTTCTCTTGAGACCGATGCGCAAAGGCTTAACCAGATCCTTAAAAATCTTTTATCCAATGCATTTAAGTTTACGGAAAAGGGCGAGGTCAAATTCAGAATCTACGAGGCACAACGCGGATGGCGTCAAAATCCGAGTCTCGACAGTGCAAGAAAGGTGGTGGCTTTTGAAATTAAGGATACCGGCATTGGCATTTCCCGCGATAAGCAAAGCATTATCTTCGAAGCCTTCCAACAGGCCGAAGGATCCACCAGTCGCAAGTATGGAGGCACAGGCCTTGGTCTCTCCATCAGCCGTGGCCTTGCCGATCTTCTTGGCGGTACGATCGAATTACATAGCGAAGCCGGTCAGGGAAGTACGTTTGTCTTATACCTGCCGATAGAGTATAACCCATCTCTCCTTAAAAAAGAGAAACAGAGCATTTTAAAGATCAGTGAATACAAATTGTCCGAGGAAGAATCCGGTAAGCGCGCATTGCAATATGTACCAACCGTAAAGAAAAACGAAGCCAAGGATCTTGATTCGCTGAATGAGATCATCAACGAAATTGGCGATGACCGTAATAATATTCAGACTGGTGATAAGGTTGTGCTTGTGATCGAAGATGATGTCCGGTTTGGCAAGATCATGATCGAAAAGGCGCATGAAATGGATATGCGGGTGGTCGTTGCAACCAGCTTTGGCAATGTATTCGATCTTGTAAATAAATTTAATCCCATTGCTGTCACACTGGATGTCAAACTCCCGGATGGAAGTGGCTGGAGAATTTTGGACCTGTTTAAGAATGATATCAACTTCAGGCATATCCCGATACACCTGATTTCGGGCGAAGAAAACCGTTTGCTGGCCATGCATCGTGGTGCAAGAAGTTTTAACCTCAAGCCCTTGAGCACCGAAGCTATGCAAACCTTGTTCTCTGACATTTTGGAGTATCATGAAAAACGCCAAAAGCGCTTGTTGATCATTGAAGACAATGAAATAGATTCATCCCAGGTTGTTCGCATTTTGGAAAACGGGGATATTTTAGCGATGGACATTGCCACTACAGGAAATATGGCCCTGGAAATGATTCGTGAAAATGATTATGATTGTGTGATCGTAGATTACATGTTACCTGATATCGGTGGACTGGAACTGGTGTCACAGATCACGACCAATAGCCGTAACCCCATGCTCCCGATTATTATTTATTCAGCAAGGGATTTTTCACCCAAAGAAAAAACTCAGCTAAAACAATACGCGAGTCGTATCTTGTTGAAGGATGTCAGTTCCCTGGATCTCTTACTCGAAGAGGCGGTAATGCTCCTGCATATAGATCATAAGGATTTGATACCGGAAAAACGCAGGCTGATTGAAAATCTTCGTTCGAAGAATGATGTGCTCACGAATAAGAAAGTGTTGGTGGTGGATGATGACGTGCGAAATCTCTTTGCGCTTACAACGGCTTTTGAGCGTTATAAGATTAATACCATTACGGCAGAGAGCGGACAGGAAGCGATGGAGATACTTGAAGAGCACCAGGACATAGATATCGTATTGATGGATATCATGATGCCGGAAATGGATGGTTATGAAACTACAGAAAAGATCCGCCGGGAACATAAGAATACTTCGCTGCCCATCATTGCCGTAACTGCCAAGGCGATGAAGGGCGACAGGGAAAAATGTATTGAGGCCGGCGCATCTGATTATATTACTAAGCCAGTTAAAATAGACCAGTTGTTATCACTCATGAGAGTATGGTTGTATAAATAGAATGAGCTGATGAATCACGAACCCTCAAAAAGACCTGCCACAAAATCCGACATCAAGATTCTTGTCATTGATGACCGGGAAGACAACCTGTTTTCCATCGAGGCAGTCCTTGAAAAGGACAACTATACGATTGTCAAGGCCAATTCCGGCAGAGCTGCGTTAAAGATCCTTCTTCGTCAGCATGATTTTTCTCTGATCCTGATGGACGTTCAGATGCCGGATCTGAATGGGTTTGAAACGGCAGCCATTATCTATGAGCGGGATAAGCTCAAAAATATTCCCATCATATTTATTACTGCACATAACTATGACGAGGAAATTATTTTTAAAGGATACCGTACCGGCGGGGTGGATTATATTTATAAACCAATAAATCCCGATCTTCTGCGTGTCAAGGTTGGTGTGTTTGTTGAACTATACCGGAAGAACAACCAGCTGTTGCAGCATGAGAAGAAATTACTGGCTGCGAACCGGTCTCTTCAGAAGGAAATCGAAGAAAGGAAGGCTTCGGAAGAGCAAATCCGTTTGCTTAATGAAAAGCTCATCGAAAACAATGCACACCTGAAAGCTGTCAATGAGGAACTGGATCAGTTTGCTTACGTGGCTTCGCATGATTTGCAGGAGCCGTTGCGAAAGATCCAGGTATTCAGCGATAAGATCCTTTTAAAAAATAATCACGACGAAGAAACCCAAAAGTATTTCCGGAAGATCATCAGTTCTTCCAGGCGAATGCAATCCCTGATAAATGATCTGCTTAGTTTTTCAAGGCACTCAATCAGTTCATCTGATTTCAGGAAAACTGATCTTAACACCATCATATCAGATGTAAAAACAGAGCTGGAGATTGAAATAGAAAAAACAAAGGCAGTTATACAAATTCATAACCTCCCGGTAATCTGGGGCATACCAAGCCTGGTACAGCAACTCTTTTACAATCTCCTCAGCAATGCAATGAAGTTCCGAAAAAAGGACGTGCCACCGGTTATCACAATCAGTTCCATTCATCAGCGTTCTTCAGACCTTACAAAGTTTGTCAGCAACCCGGTTGCTTCGGAATATGCGGTTATTCGTGTGGAGGATAACGGTATCGGTTTCGATGACAGTTATTCGAATGAAATATTCCGCGTATTTAAAAGGTTACACAGTTATCATGAGTATGAAGGTTCAGGTGTCGGACTTTCCATTTGCAAGAAAATTATTGAAAAGCATCTTGGTTTTATAAATGCCAGCGGCGTTCCCGGACAGGGTGCGGTATTTACCCTGGGTTTCCCCAACCGTGAAGTGAAAGACTTCCAAAGTCATCAAAAGGATGTGGTGTCAGGTCCCGTAAAGGAATAGCAAGATTTTGCTGCAGGAATTATCTACACATTCATTTTTTAAGTAAGGCAAATCTTGCTTTGATTCAGGTAATCAGGGCATAATTTCTACATTAATAATGTCCGGTATTCATAATGTCGCTTGTATTTGCTGGCATGAAAATTTCATTTTTTGCGTGTTAACCTAAACTTTTATTAAAAGACTCTAGTTATGAAAACACGCAAATGGTTGGTAATGGCCCTGGCAACGGGTATCATGGTGGCATGTAACAATGAAGCCAGTGATAGCGTTGAAAAGGCCGATTCTGCAAACGAGGCAAAGCTTGATGCGCCGGGCGCGTCGCAAACAATTCAGGCAGATGAAGCGAGTGCGGACTTCCTGGTAAAAGCTGCCGACATGGGCATGGCTGAGGTGGAGCTCGGAAAACTTGCACAGGAAAAAGCAAGAAATGAAAAGGTGAAGCAATTTGGTGCGATGATGGTCAATGATCATACGCAGGCTAACAATGAAGTAAAATCACTGGCATCCCAGCGCAATGTAAGCCTACCTGATTCAGCAAGCAATGAGAAGAAGAAGGATCGTGATGACCTTGCAAAAAAATCAGGTGCTGATTTTGACAAAGCTTTCATGAAAGCCATGGTAAATGATCATGATGCAACCATCAATCTGTTTGAAAAAGCATCGAATGATGTTAAGGATCCGGCTGTGAAAACTTTCGTTGACAATACGCTGCCCAAACTTCGCAGCCACCTTGATTCTGCAAAAACAATTCAGAAAGGGCTGAAATGATCAGCCCTGATCCGTACCTTCTTTCTTATCGTCTGTCGAATAGTTTGTCAGCAGAAACACTGCGTCGGTTACCGCGGTTACGGCATGCGGAACACCCGGATGGAAAGTTAGGATTTGACCTTCCTGCATATTAATGTCGCCGTCGTTGGTGGAAATTCGTGCTTTCCCGCGCAATAGCTGGATGGAAAAAAATCCGTCAACCAAATTTTCCCTGATTTCTGCACCAGCCTGCAGGGCTGTGATAACTATTGTGACACGATCCGATTTGTAAACGGTGATTCCGTTTCGATCATTTTTTTCCCAGGCTTTCTCCTGTTTTACCTGGTCAATGTACGAGGGAATGTCAATAAACACGTAAGGTGCATCGAGGACACGGTCCCCTTCGGGACGGTTGAGAGTAGATTCGTTTCTTTTGAATTCCATGTTAGTATTTTGATGTTGATGATGGAGATATGACAAATGGCATGCCCGGTTGGGGTGGGGGGATGAGTTGTTTGAAAATGTTGCCCGGTGGATTAGCGCAAACTTTCTGTTTTTTTTCCTGGAAAGTGTCAGATACCATGTATCTGACGAGAATTCGGGAATTTCATCGTTCAAAATGGTGAAAACATTAGTCCGTTGGATTAACGCAAACTTTCTGTTTTTTTCCCTGAAAAGTGTCA
>Ga0065721_10005972_pt1 | contig 21573 bp, 20 predicted proteins | sample Mesricmetagenome_FD_59108 | JGI IMG/M metagenome (GOLD analysis project Ga0065721, IMG submission 59108) | Mesophilic microbial community from rice straw/compost enrichment Sample: eDNA_1 v2 (version 2) | ecosystem: Engineered > Solid waste > Grass > Composting > Bioreactor | place: USA: Davis...
CGCATTGCAGAACGTGGTCGACAACCTTGCTGCGTTCCGCAAGACCTCGGGGTTCGATCACCCCGACGACCAGGTGATTTGGCAGCTGGTGGGCGGCCCCGTGAATGTGTTGCTGCGCTATGTCTTGGAACAGGGCTCCTGCAGCGCCCAGAAGAGCTGGGAGTCCGGCGTACTCTGGAAAACCCAGATGGCGGTCAGTACCAAAGAAACCACCGAGCAGTTGTTCGGAGAGAAGGGGTCGGTATGGTCATTCGCCGACGGCCCGGCCAAACCTTTCCTCAAGCAACATGCGAGTGGGTTCACCGCGGCCAAGAAGAATGGCTTCACCTTCCCTTTCACCGGGGAGTTCGTACCTTTCCTGAACCGATCCGTCATGACGCAGGTGGAGTCCGAAGTGAAGCGACGCCAGGCGGAAGCGTCGGTGGGCAAGTGGGCCAACCTGCTCATCACGTCTCGTCCCATCGGCGTGAATGCTGGAGCCAAATCACAACCCTATGCGGCGAACCTGACCATCCAGTGCTCCAATGAGCAAATCTCGCTAGACAACTTCAACATGGCGGTCACGACGAGCTTTGATTGGTCTCCGGACCAATGTGGTGATGTGTCGCTGCAGATCCTGATCGACGACCTCACGCTGACCCGCCGCTATCCCGGGCCGTTGGGGCTGGCGCGATTCGTGGAAGAGTTCGTGGATGGCGAACGCATCTTCACGCCCAACGACTTCCCGGCCGTGCAAGCCGAACTGGATGAACTTAACGTCAGCACCATCCACGTTCGCTATGACCTGTCAGGGCAGGAAAAGCTGCTCGAAATCGCAGATCACATTGAATATCTGGCTGAAACTACCACGCCATCTATCAGCGCAACGCCTTCGAAGCTGAGCGTGAAGGTACCTGAACGCGTGGGGCAATGCTGGATGGGTGGTATCTACGAGCAGCCGACGCCTCCCCTGCCCCAATATATCCGGCAGCGAGCACAGGAGATTATGAGCGAACCGCCACCGCCGGCTGAACCCGAACATATTCAGGCCATCGCTGAAGCGGAGGAGAAAGCGAAGGCCAAGGGCAAGGCACCGGCTGTGAAATCTCCACCGCCCAAAACGGCCGGCCTGCAGCGCACGCACCGCGTCGTCGAGGGAGAAACGCTCTTCTCGCTAGCCCGACGCTTCAACACTTCGGTGGATGAGCTGCGCAACCTCAATAATTTGTCCGATGTGGACTTCATCGTTGCGGGCCGACTGTTGAAGCTTCCCGCACAGTAGAAGAAAGTGAACTTTTCCGATGTAACGCAGTCCCAAATATGAAATGGGACTGCGTGGAAATGTCCGCCCCGAAACCCGCATGATTACTAGGTTTCTTTCAAAAAAAGCGGTTATCACTGATTGACAATGTTTATGGCAATCAGCAAAAATCTGTAAGCGTTTTTACCGATTCACATCGCCAACTAGTTATTGCCAAGCGCAATCACCCAGGAGAACCACCATGGCAGGCGAAGGTTCAGTCGCTCCCAAAGAGCGTGTCAATATTACGTACAAACCCGCCACGGGCGATGCGCAAGCTGAAGTCGAACTTCCTCTGAAGCTCTTGATTTTGGGCGACTTCACCCAGCGTGAAGATGAGCGCAGCGTCGAAGAACGTGCCCCCATCAATGTAGACAAAGACAACTACAACGATGTCATGAAGGCGCAAAACCTGTCGCTCGACCTTTCCGTCCCCAACCGACTCGAGCCGGGCTCCGAAGACAACTTGGCAGTCAGCCTCAAATTCGAGTCCTTAGCCGACTTCCAGCCTGACAGCATCGTGGAAAAAGTCCCCGAGCTGCGCAGCATTGTCGAATTGCGCGGCGCATTGAAAGCGCTTAAAGGGCCTCTGGGCAACATCCCAGACTTCCGCAAGAAGCTCCAGGCACTCGTCCATGACGAAGACGCCCGTGCACGCCTGCTCAAAGAGCTCGGCATTGAAGACAAATAGTCGCTACATCACGGAGACGACATGAGCGAACAGCAGGTTCAACAGGACACCCCAGCCACCGGAGAAAGCGGTTCGCTCTTAGACGAGCTGCTTGCCACCACGAAAGTCCGGCCTGGCGACGAGTCGTACGAGATCACACGCCAAGGTATCCAGACCTTCATTTCTTCCCTTCTCGACCCCTCCCGCAGCACCGACCGCATCACGGCTTCATTGGCCGACGACATGATCGCGGAGCTCGACAAGAAGCTGTGTGCCCAGGTCGATCAAATTCTTCATCACCCCGACTTCCAGCGTCTTGAATCTTCGTGGCGGTCGCTGAAGTTCCTGGTGGATCGCACCAACTTCCGCGAAAACATCAAGATCCAGATCATGAACGTCAGCAAGGAAGACTTGCTGAGCGATTTCGAGGATTCCCCTGAAGTCACGAAGTCGGGCCTGTACAAGAGCTGCTATACGGCCGAGTTCGGCCAGTTCGGCGGGCTGCCTTTCGGCGCCATCGTGGCAAACTATGAATTCGGCCCCGGCGCATCCGACGTGAAGCTGCTGCAATATTGCGCGAGCGTCGCCTCCATGAGCCATGCGCCGTTCATTTCCGCCGCGGGCCCGCAATTCTTCGGTCTGGACAATTTCTCCAAGCTGCCGGATCTCAAGGACCTGTCCTCGATCTTCGAGATGCCTCAATACACGAAGTGGAACAGCTTCCGCGAAAGCGAAGACTCCCGCTACGTGGGGCTGGTGCTTCCGCACTTCCTGCTGCGCACGCCCTATGGCAATGACACAACGCCCTCCAAGAAGTTCAACTACGAGGAAGACGTCAGCGAAGGCAACAGTTCCTTCCTGTGGGGCAATGCGGCATTTGCCTTCGCCTCGCGCCTCACGGCCAGCTTTGCCGACTACCGCTGGTGTGCAAACATCATCGGCCCGCAAGGGGGCGGCACGGTGGGCGACCTGCCCATTTACAACTATGAGGCAATGGGCGAGATCCAGACCAAGATCCCGACCGAGATCCTGATTTCCGAACGGCGCGAATACGAGTTGGCGGAACAAGGCTTCATCGCGCTGGCCATGCGCAAGAACAGCGACAACGCTGCGTTCTTCTCGGCCAATTCCACACAGAAGCCTAAGTTCTTTGGCAACACCAAGGAAGGCAAGGAAGCCGAAACGAACTACAAGCTCGGCACACAGCTTCCCTATATCTTCGTCGTGAGCCGCTTGGCGCACTACATCAAGGTATTGCAGCGCGAAAACATCGGTACCTGGAAGGAACGCGCCGACTTGGAAGGCGAACTCAACAACTGGATACGCCAGTATGTCGCCGACATGGACGCACCGGGACCCGAAGTTCGCAGCCGCCGTCCGTTGCGCATGGCTCGGATCAACGTCGAGGACGTGGAAGGCGACCCCGGTTGGTACCGCGTATCCATGCTGGTGCGCCCGCATTTCAAATACATGGGAGCGTCTTTCACGCTCTCGTTGGTCGGCAAGCTCGACAAATAGTGATTTTGTCCCACATTCCCGGTCATTGAAGACCAAAGGAGCTAGAAATGCCCATGCCTGGATACCTGACCCTGACCGGTCAGACTCAAGGGAAGATCGACGGCAGCTGCACTATCCAAGGTCACGAGAACACCATTCTCGTGCAAGCCGTCGACCATACCATCGAGATTCCGAAGTCCGTTCAAACTGGTTTGCCCACGGGCAAGCGCATTCATGGTCCGCTGACCATCACCAAGGAAATCGACAAGTCTTCTCCGAAGATTTTCCAAGCGCTGACCTCTGGCGAACAGCTTACGGAAGCCAAGCTCGAGTATTACCGCATTTCGCCTCAAGGCAAGGAAGAGCTGTACTACACCGTCGAGATCAAGAACGCCATCGTGACCTCCGTGCACAAGTTCGTACCGATGTGCCTGGATCCCGCCAACAAGTCCATGGGTCACATGGAAGCGGTCTCCTTCACCTACGAAACCATCATCGAGACGTTCACTCCTGACGGCATCGAAGCCCAGGATTCCTGGACTGCTCCGAAAGCCTAAGTCTTTGGCGCCGCACGGACATCCTGTTCGCGCGGCGTTTCTCGTGGGTGCGCCTACCGGTTTACCGCAAGCCGCCTTCGGGAATCTCTTCCAGCCGTTGCCGGCACGCCTGTTCCGGCTGCCACCCACACGCCTGACTCGCTGCCCCTCGAGACCTTCCCCATGCAAATTGTCGAGTTCAAACCTCTGGTCGACCGGCTCAACCCGACCTGTCGCGATGCCCTGGAAAACGCCGCCGGCATCTGCCTGAATCGCGCGCACTACGAAATCACCATCGAACACATGCTGGTTCGCCTGGTCGAAGACCCTCGTTCGGACGTGCAGCTGATTTTGAAACAGGCCGGCATAGACCCAGGTCGCGTGCAACGCGCATTGAACTTAGCACTTGAATCCTACAAGAGTGGCAACAGCGGTCGTCCCCAGTTTTCCCCCTTGCTGCCGGATCTTTTCGCCGACGCATGGTTGGTCGCGTCGGTTGAGCTATACGAGGGCAACATTCGATCAGGCGCCCTGCTCGCAGCCTTTGTCGCGCGCACATCTTTTTATGCGAACGGCACCTATGCAGACCTGCTGGATGGTCTGGACAAGAACAAAATCGTTGCCTTGCTGGGAGAAATCGCAGGTGCTTCGCGAGAAGCATCGGAAGTCCTGGGCCTCGGTGGCGCACAGAATGGCGGAGTGGGTGCTTCATCGGCCGCTCCGGGAAGCCCGAACGGCGGCTCGGCCATTGACCGCTTCTGCGAAGATTTCACTGCGAAAGCGCGCAACGGAAAGATCGACCCCGTATTCGGCCGCGACGCCGAAATCCGGCAGATGGTCGACATCCTCGCGCGCCGCCGCAAGAATAACCCCATCTGCGTAGGCGACCCAGGCGTAGGCAAGACGGCGGTCATCGAAGGCCTGGCCCTGCGTATTGTCGAAGGCGATGTGCCGGAGATCCTGAAAGGGGTCACCCTGCTTGGCCTGGACATGGGTGCCCTCGAAGCGGGCGCCGGTGTGAAAGGCGAATTCGAGAACCGTCTTCGTGGGGTCATCAACGAGATCAAGGCCTCTGCAACGCCCATTATCCTGTTCATCGACGAAGCCCACACCCTGATCGGCGCGGGCGGCTCCGCCGGCACCAGCGATGCAGCGAACCTGTTGAAACCGGCCCTGGCGCGTGGAGAACTCCGTACGATCGCCGCCACCACGTGGAGCGAATACAAGAAGTATTTCGAGAAAGACGCGGCTTTAGCTCGCCGCTTCGAGCTCGTGAAACTCGATGAACCCAGCGTAAGTATGGCCGTGCAGATCCTGCGTGGCCTCAAGGACCGCTACGAAGAAGTCCACAAAGTCATCATCCGGGACGACGCTCTGGTGGCGGCCGCCGAACTTTCGCACCGCTACATTACGGGCCGACAGCTGCCCGACAAGGCCATCGACCTGTTGGATACTGCCTGCGCGCGAATCAAGGTGAACCTCTCTTCCAAGCCGGATTTCGTCGAAGACCGTGAGCGGCGCCTGCAAATGCTGGAGCGCGAAAAGCGGGGCCTGTTGCGCGACATAGACAACCACGTCAACGTGGATCCGGCGCGACTCCAGGCCATCGAGCAGGAAACCGCCTCCGTCCAAGAGGAGCTCGACGATTTGCGTGCTCGGTTCGACGCGCAGTTCGCTGCAGCAAGAAAAGTGCTTGAACTGCGGGCCGCCCGTACAGTGCCCGCCGCGGACTCTGGCGGCGAACCATGGGACGAGCAAGCTCTGATCGAAGCAGAAGAAGTGCTCGCTCGCCTGCAGGCCGACGAAAAACTCATCTTCATTGAGGTGTCTCCCGACACCGTGGCCAAGGTCGTGTCTGATCGTAGCGGCATTCCTCTGGGCAAGATGATGCGCGACCAGGCCACTGCAGCCCTCATGCTCGAGCAGACCCTGGGTGAACGCATCAAGGGCCAACCGCACGTACTGTCGACCGTGGCGGAGGTCCTGAAATCAGCCCGTTCCGGTATCCAGGATCCTGAGCAACCCATGGGCATCTTCTTGCTGGTGGGCCCTTCGGGCACAGGTAAGACCGAGACCGCGCTGGCCGTCGCCGACACAATGTTTGGGGGGGAACATTCCCTCGTCAGTATCAACATGTCGGAATTCCAGGAGAAGCACACGGTAAGCCGTTTGATTGGCTCGCCGCCAGGTTATGTGGGCTTCGGGGAAGGCGGCATCCTGACAGAGGCCGTGCGGCAGCGGCCCTATTCTGTGGTCCTTCTCGATGAAGTGGAGAAGGCCCATCTGGATGTAGTCAATTTGTTCTACCAGGTCTTCGACAAAGGCGTGCTGTCCGATGGTGAGGGCCGGGAAATCAACTTCCGTAACACGGTCGTGTTCCTGACTTCGAACCTGGCCCTGGATGTGATCACCGAAATGTGTGCCGGCGACGAGCCCCCTCCCCTCTCGGCAATCCAGGCCGCCATCCGCCCCATTCTGTCGAACCATTTCAGGCCCGCGCTGCTGGCCCGTATGACGGTCGTGCCCTTCCTGACCTTGAAGGATGAAGCCCTGCGCGGCATCGTCAAGCTGAAGATGGGCAAGCTCGCCAAGCGCATGCACCAGAATACCAAGATCACGCTGGACGTGACCGACGAAGTGATCGATGCCATTACGGCACGTTGTACCGACGTCGACACCGGTGCCCGCAATATCGACTTCATCCTGCGTGGCACCATCATGCCCATGCTCTCGAATACGCTGCTGTCCAACATGGCCAGTGGTGCACCCGCAACGACCGCACGTCTGTACGTCGACGATCAGGGTCAATTCCAGGCAACGTTCAGTTGAAGCACTATGACCGATAAATGCGCGTGGATCATCAATTTCGGCCAGAATGACAATGCCGCGAAAGCTGCAGCGATGCAGCTGGCGCAATATGGTCTGACCCCTAAGGGTCAAACATGGGCGACCGGCAGGGCAGACGAGTGGCTGCCCAGCGCCCATGAGGCGGCTCAGCAGAACACTGCAGTCGTCATCCTGACGGGTCCCGCGGCCGCGTTGGCTGATCCCGCCGTGCGGCGGGACCTCGCCCTATTCCGCTTGGTGCTGCAAACACAGCGCCGCAGTACCGTCAACGGCCTCAGCCTGCTTGCCGGAGATCATGAAACTCCCGCGCAGAATAGCCGTTTAGGGCTGTTAGATGACTGGCTGGAGCCGGCCGATGCACGTTGGGCCGCACGCGCTGTTGCGCGTGCCCACGCCCCCGTTGCGCCGAAATGGCCTGTCCGCCTTGGGTTGCACGCGCAAGAACGCATCGGCAACTGGTTAGAGATACACCCCACACCGGATGAAACCGCGTCAGGCGCGTTGGTAGGTGTGTCTGGCAACGAAGCATCGATCAGCTTCCATGCCGTCGGTGCAGCGGGCGCCTTACCCGAGCGTAGCGTGAACGAATATGAGCTCCAAGGCATTACGTTCGAAGTCGGCGAACGCGCATTCACGGCGTGGGGATTGCAGAACCAGATCGCAACCGATCAAAGCTATTACGTCCGTATCGAAGGTAAACCTGACGTGCTGGCCATCGGCGACTTGCCGGGCGGTCAGCTTGAAGACGTCACCCTGATTTCCATTGCATGAGCAGTATTGATACCTCCGTACTTCTGGCGCCCATCTCCGAAACCACGCCGGCAGGCGAGGACATCCGTTCCAGCGAGTCCTATGAAAAGGTCGCGTCGGAGATCGAGAAACTCACGAATCCTTCCGGCTCCTCGGCAACAGACTGGGGGCTGGTTGAACGCGAAAGCAGCCAGATGCTGGCCACTCAGACGAAGGATTTCATGCTGGCAGCATGGCTCAGTGCCGCCTGGATGGAGCGCCATGGCGCTGAGGGGCTTCGGGCCGGTCTCGAACTCCACGCGGGACTCGTGGAGACCTTTTGGCAGACGGCACAACCGCCTTTGAAGCGCCTCCGCGGGCGTCGTAACGCCTTCGCCTGGTGGCTGGAGCGTGCAACACACTGGCTCGAAACTGTCGCGCCTCCTCCGATACCGCTGGCCGAGCAGAGTGCGATGGTGGATGCGGCACGACGGATAGACCACGCGTTGGCAGACCTGGATCCGGAGTCGCCGCCTCTAGGTAGCTTCCTGCGCCAGCTTAAAAACCTGGATGTCATTGCTGAGGCTCCGACAACCGAGGCCTCGTCAACTGCCGGACCAAGCTCCGACGCAGCGGGTGGCACGAGCGTTCACACCCCTGCAGACGCTAACGCGGCAACCCAACCAGGGCCCACTAATGGGGCGTCATTGTCCAGTGCCCCAGCCACCCCTACACCCGCAGCTATCAGCAACGGTGCGTCCGCGGCGACCGCGCCCACTGCTGTACCAGCCGCGGCGCCCACTGTTCCTTTGGCACGCCCGGCGAGTTTGGCTACGCCCCTTTCAACGGCCACAGCGCCCGCTTTGCCCGATCAGCTAACCAGCGTGAACGATGTGGTGCTGGCCCTGGAAGCGCTGGCCGGCCACCTGAGCCATATCAGCAGCGCACTGCTGACGCTTGATCCGACCCAGCCGCTCGCCATCGACATCAACCGCTTCGCCGCGCGCGCCGCCATCTTGGAGGCCCCACCCGCCCAGGGTGGGATGACCGCGCTCATAGCCCCTCCGGCGCCCATCATCGACGCCTTCCAGTCGATTTGTGCAGCCAACAATGCGGAAGGCATGACGGGGTTTTGCGAATCGCGGATCCCCGCTTTTCCCTTCTGGCTCGATCTCGACTACGAGAGCGCTCGCGGTTTTGCCATGTTGGGAGAGCGGGGTGCCCCGATGCACGAGGCTGTCGTGCGAAACGTACTGGCCTTTACCGCACGTATCCCGCAAATTGAACACCTGGCATTCTCGGACGGAACGCCATTCGCCTCGGACGCCACACGTGCATGGTTGGAAGAATGCCGGGCTGCTCACCATGCCAAGGTTACACAGGACGAATTCGCCAACACCGAGCAGGATGCGAGGAAATCCACGGCTGACGGCCGAGCTGATCAAGCCATACTGGCGTTCCAAGCGTTCCTGCAACGCGCGCGCAGTGGTCGCGACCAGTTTCGCGCGCGGATTGCCATGTTGGACTTGTTGCTGGCCACGCAGGGAAATGTCGATGCAGTGCCGATCGCGCAGACCATCTTTGACGATACGGTCAGACTCGGCTTGGCGGATTGGGAGCCGGCACTCGCCTCGCAAGCCCTCCAAACGGTATTGAAAGCCTGCCGCCCGACGACGATCCAGCCGGCATCCGTGAACGAGCCACGTGCACCGGCTGCGTACGAGGAAATGCGCCACGCTGCGCTTCAACAGCTGGCGCGCATCGACTTCCCCGCCGCCACCCGCTACATGAAATAAACGTCGACCAAGATTTAAGGCCTTTTGCTCAGGCAAAGCCGCCATTGGCGCGGATGACCTGGGCATTCACCCACCCACCGCCCTCGCTCACAAGGAAGGACACCACATTGGCGACATCGTCCGGTTCCCCCAGACGTTCGAGCGGGGGCATCTTCGCAATGGCAGCGATCTGCTCTTCCGACTTGCCATCGAAGAATAGTTCCGTCGTGACCGCGCCAGGTGCCACCGCGTTGACGGTGATCTTCCTGCCACGGAGCTCATTCGCCAATACTCGGACCAATCCTTCTACCGCCAATTTCGACGCTATGTAGGGGCCATATCCGGGATTCGACCGCGCGCTGGCACTGGTGGACAAAGTCACAATGCGACCGCCCTCGCCCAATACCTCGGCCGCCTTGCCCATCATGAGGAACGTTCCCCGCGTATTGACCGACATGATGCGGTCGAACTCGTCGATATTTTCGGCCTTGATGGGCACCATGGACAGTACCCCGGCGTTGCTCACCACCGCATCTAGGCGGCCAAAGGCTCGAAGTGTGGTGTCGAAAATTTGGTCTACGTCGCTCGGATTGGACACATCGCCCTGAACGGCGATTGCCGATCCGCCCTTGGCCTGGATCTCAGCCACCACTTGTTCCGCCAATTCGCGACTGCCGCCATACCCGACGGCCACATCGAACCCATCTTGAGCGAGCCGTATCGCGATCGCGCGGCCGATTCCCCTCGAAGCGCCAGTAACGATGGCGGAACGCTTCACTTCAGTACTCATGGATGCTTCTCCTGTTGTTCGGTTGATTTGAAGCTAGGACATTGCACGATAGGCGCTGGGCGGCNGGCCCATCACCCGTTTAAAAGCTCGGCTNAACGCCGCCTGCGAGCTGTACCCCAATCTTTCNGCGACGATTTCTATGGGTTGCCGGTCTCGGGTGATCCACTCCGTCGCCANGCGCATGCGCAGCTCCGCNAGGTAGCGGGAAGGAGTAATCCCCGTGAGNGCCTGGAATCGCTCGGCAAACACCGACCGCGAACTGCCCATGACGGCCGCCATCTTTTCCAGCGTCCAATCATGGCCGGGATCGCGATGAATAGCGGCGATCACGCGCCCTAAACGTGGATCCCGCACGGCCTGCAGCCACCCGCTGGCGTTCCCGCAATCTCCCTCGATCCAGCCTCGTACGATCGATACGGCCACGACTTCGGCAAGCCGCGTGAGCACATTGGCGAAACCGGCTCGAGCGGTACAGGCTTCGCGCTCCATGGCCTCGAGTATCGGGAGAATCTCCGGATTACGCTCCAGCAATGTGCCCGCATGCATGACTTGGGGCATTACGCTCACCAGCGCGCTCATGCTGCCCAAGTCAAATTCCATTTCCGCGCTAAACACGACCACGCGGTCTTGCTCACGCACGTCGGCCTTGCACGCAACAATGTCCTGTACGGCTTCGCAGATGGGGCGAGCGTTCAATTGATCCAACTTCAGGCACTTGCCTTGCGGGTCGGACACCAAGGCATGCACACCTCCCTGNGGAATCANNACCGCATCGCCGGGTGCCAACGCATATAGGTTCTGATCCGGACCNCGCAGCGTGGCTGACCCACGGGCAAGAAAATGGAAATGCGGCCGGGCCGGACCGGCGCCGTAACTCAACCCAAACGGTGCGGCGAGCTGAAGCCGCCGGTATTCCAGCCCTTTCAGACGCATTCCCAGCAGGAACTCATTAATGACTTCACATATAGCCGTCTTCATGGCCAGACTCTTGATCGGACGAATTGCACAGTATTCAGGATGGGTAATCATAGAAAGTCCGGAACGGCCAGTATACGCTGACCCCTGTCCAATCGAAATCTATTCAGCACAGGTATCGGAATGAAAACTGACGCACACACCCATTCGCCCGTCCAACCGCCTCACCTACCACAACCGCCCCGCCTACCACTTTGGAGCGCTGTGATCGCTATGATGTTGGGCGTGTTCTCGCTGGTCACCGCCGAGTTTCTGCCAGTCAGCCTGCTTACACCCATGGCAAACGATCTGGCAATCACCGAGAGCCTGGCCGGCCAAGCCATCTCGACCACCGCTCTCTTTGCCATTGCATCTGGCCTGCTTGTTTCATCTGTAACGCGTGGGCAGGACCGCCGCCGCATACTTTTGGGATTCACCGGTCTGTTGATCCTGTCCAACCTCCTAGTCGCCCTGGCATCCAACTTTGCCTTCCTGCTGGTAGGGCGAGTGCTGCTCGGTATTGCCCTGGGAGGCTTTTGGGCCATGTCCACCGCCATCGTGATGAGGTTGGTACCGCCGGATCGACTGGCGCGCGGGCTTTCCATCACCGTAAGCGGCGTGGCGGCAGCGATGCTCGTTGCAGGCCCCATCGCCAGCTATCTAGGCCACCTTATTGGGTGGCGCAACGTCTTTCTTGGCGGTGCCACGCTAGGGCTATTGGTTTTCATCGTCCAGTTCGCCACCCTCCCCTCCTTGCCGCCGCTGGGTCACACCTCGATCCGGACCCTGGGCCAGGTCCTCGCACGCCGACGCACCAAGTCGGGCCTGCTCGCCGCCTTGCTGGTGTTCGGTGGGCATCTCGCACTGTTCGCCTATATCCGGCCTTTCATGGAGAACGTTGACGGCATCACGATCAGCGGCATCTCTACCGTGCTCCTGCTTTTCGGGCTGGCGAACTATGCAGGCACGTGGCTAGGCGGCGCCCTGCCCCGCGCGGTCACCCGCTCGTTCATGGCGGGGGCACCGTTGGTCATTGCGGTCGTGGCGCTGGCGCTGGGGTTTCTTCCGCTAGGCACGGGCGTCATCGCCAGCCTGGCGGTGGTGTGGGGGCTCGCATTTGGAACCGTTCCCACAACCTGGTCCAGCTGGGTAGCGGAAACCGTACCGGACGAAGCGGAAAGTGCGGGCGGCTTGCTGGTGGCCGTCATCAATACCGCCATAGCGTCCGGTGCGGGCGTTGGTGGTCTCATCCTCAACTATGGCAGTGTGCATGACGTGTTCGCCTTTGGCGCCTACGTACTGCTGGCCGCTACCGCGCTGGTTCTGATGGTGGTCAGCCCGGGAACACGGGCTGCGTTAGCCGAACAAAGATCGGCCGAGACGTCGGTTCAAGCCGTCCGTTGAATCCCTGCAAGGAATTCTCATGCTTAGCCTTGAAGAAAAAACCGCGTTTGTGACCGGAGGCGCACGGGGCATCGGCGCGGCAATCGTGCGGGCCCTCTACGCTGAAGGTGCCAACGTCGCTTTCACTTATCAGCATTCCGTGGCCCAAGCGGAACAGCTGGCGAGCGATCTGACTCGGCCCGAAGGGAATGCGCCGCCCTCGGACCCCACTTCTTCCGTGATACCGATGCGCGTGGACTCTCTCGATGCGGCCGCTCTGCAACAGGCCATGATTGGCGTGAAGGAACGGTGGGGGCGCTTCGACATACTGGTCAATAACGCTGGCGTCTTCGATGCCAGACCCCTGGAATCGTTCACATTGGACGACTACGATCAGCAAATGGGAACCAATGCGCGGGCGGTATTCGCTGCTACGCAGACCGCGGCAATGCTGATGAATGACGGCGGCCGCATCGTCAATGTCGGTAGTAACCTGGCTGATCGCGTGCCGAGCGCCGGTTTGAGCCTGTACACAATGAGCAAAGCCGCCATCACCGGCCTGACCAAAGCCGCAGCGCGCGAGCTGGGCCATCGCGGGATCACCGTGAATATCGTTCATCCGGGCTCAACGGATACAGATATGAATTCATCCGAGGGCCCTCACGCCAGCCAGCAACGCAGCTTGCGCGTGATCCCCGACTTTAGTCGCCCCGAAGAGATTGCCTCGTTGGTCGTCTACCTATGTGGCTATCAGGCTCGGGCGATCACCGGCGCCGGGTTTCTCATTGACGGTGGCGCCAATCTTTAGCGGTACCGATTTCACCACTCGTGGCGAGCCCATTCATCTTCGAGGCTTCGCCGAGACCTTCACACCCGTAGGAGACGATATGTCGCGCCTCGACTATTTTTCCCATGCGCCCGAACTGGCCAACGCATTCCAGACGTTCAGTAATGCCGTGAGCAAGCATGAAGCCTTGAAAGGCCTAAAGGACCTTGTGACCATCCGCGCATCACAGCTGAACGGTTGTGCCTTCTGCCTGGACATGCACGTCAAGGAAGCCAAGATTCACGGCGAACGGGAGCTGCGTGTTTATCACATTGCAATCTGGCATGAATCGACTCTTTTCTCGGAACGTGAGCGCGCCGCGCTGCGGTGGACTGAGCTGCTGACCCAAGTGCCCGCTGGCGGTATATCGGACGACGCTTTCAACCAAGTACGCCAACATTTTTCCGATAGTGAGGTCGCTGCACTCACCATGCTCATTGTTGCCATCAACGGATGGAATCGCCTTGGCGTCGCGTTCAGGCCTACTCCGGGTTCCCTCGACAAGTTGTTTGGCCTAGATAAGGCAGACTTGCAGTGAAAGTGACGCGCAATACAAAGACCTCGACACAACGTCGTACACAGGCGAAAGCGTGGCAAGACCGGTATCCCGGGACGAACTCTAAAGCGACGCTTCAAGGCGGCGACACAAGGTTAAGCCTCTTCCTCTCCGACCGCGCTCCGCGGTTCCGACATATAGGCATGAAACAGCGCTTCTTTCAACGCGCTGCGAGCGTCCTCGAATGTCATGTCAACGTGATCTCGCAATAGCTGTTCGCAGCGGCTGCGGTCGCGCGCACGGACGGCGTGCAGGAGCTCGGTATGTTCGTCGACGAGCTTGGATTGGTACTTCCCCAAGCTGATCTGGGTACGGCGGACAAAACGAATGCGAGCGTTGATTGATTCCAGGGTACGCAGCAGTTCGTCATTGCCGCTCAACGCCATCAGTTGAAGATGGAACTGTTCGTCCAGGCTCAGGATCTCGTCCGGATCATGAACCCGATAACGTGTTTGGGCGACTTTCCAGAATTCCTCGATCTTGGTGATGTCCTCATCCTTGGCCCGTTCGCAGGCCAGCATGAGCCCGCCCGTCTCGATGACGGTGCGCAATTCGAACAACTGAAGCAAGTCATCGATCTCGAGCGCTCGGAAAAAGAAACCGAGATTCGGCTTGACGATCAGGAAGCCTTCGCTGGCGAGCCGATTGAGCGCTTCGCGTATTGGCGTACGGCTCAGGTTGAGTTCCCTCGCCAGCTGGACCTCATTGATACGCTGCTGCGGACGCAACTGAAAATCCACGATCATTTTATGGATGGCACGATACGCACGGTTCGCACTGTCGGCCGTGCGCCGACCCGCTACACGTGGGCGATCTGGGTCGGCTTTGCTTGTTTGCCGGCCGGAAGCTTGGGGCGTCCGCATTTCAATCAGTCCATCCTACAAATCCTTGCGTCGGGCATAACTATAGCCGCCAGGCGCCTGGTCCGTCGGCGTGATCTCCATGAAGCTGAGATCCACGGCTTCGGGCATGGTCAACGCAACGGCAATGGCCTCGGCTACATCTTCAGGGGCCAGGCTGCGGTATTCGTCGTACATCGCTGAGCGGGCTGCATCGTCCTTCACGGCGCTGCGATAGATATCGGTATGCACACGACCGGGCGACACCTCGGTGACGCGAACATTCGTGCCTACGAGATCATGCCGGAGCACGCGATTGGCAACGGTCATGCCCGCCTTGGAGGCGGCATAGGGAGCCGTCCCGGGGAAGACAAAGCTGCCGGTTGTGGACCCGATATTCACGATATGCCCCCGCTTGCGTGCCACCATTCCTGCTAGCGCAATACGGCAGAGTTGCATCGGAGCCAGCAGGTTGATGGCGATCATCTGCTCAATATCCTTTGCCTGCAATGTATGCAAAGGGCCCACTGCAGAGACAACCCCAGCATTGTTGACGAGCACGTCTACCTCGACCTCACCGAAGATCTGCTCCATGCGCGCGACGTCAGTGACGTCCGCAACATGTGGAATCACCGGAACATCGCGACGAAGTTCATCGAGGCTTTCGGCCGAGCGCGCGACGGCATGGACTTCGAGACCCAGTGCGGACAGGCGCCGGCAGATTGCGGCGCCGATGCCGCGCGAAGCACCTGTCACCAGAGCGGTACGATAAGGAGTGGAGTTCTGCATAGGAATTCCTGCGGTCAAACACCGTAACGTTGTTGGGTTTCCAGAATTTGCATGAGGCCGGCGTCTCGATCTGCGCGAAGCGACTCATCGCTGCGCCCACCCACGGCCTTGACCGTTTCAGCCGCAATGCGTTCACGTGCCTCGGTGTTGAGCACGGGTGTGGGGCGTAGATCCCGCCAGATGTCCTCGTAAGTGCCGCCATACTTTTGCAGGAAGTCGGCCATCCCGGCGCCGCCCAAATGGTTAGAAATGAAGGACCCCTGCAACGTCCATTTCGGCCCGGGCCCATACCGGAAAGCCCGATCCACATCCTCGAGCGAAGCGCTGCCTTCAAGCACGAGCGCAATGGCCTCACGCCACATCGCTCCCATGAGCCGCAAAGCAAGGTGGCCGGTCAGCTCGCGGTTCATCACAACCGGCTTTTTACCCACTGCCTCGTAGAACGCCGCGGCCGCCTTCACATTGACCGGATCCGTGCGCTCGCCGCCCACGACCTCCACTAAAGGCATGAGGTGCACCGGGTTGAACGGATGGCCCAGCACGACGCGCTCGGGGCGCACGCACAAGCGCTGCATCTCGGTGACGGAAAGGGCCGACGAAGAACTGGAAATCAGCGCATGTGCGGGTGCGGCGGCATCCAGGTCACGGAGTAATGCCTGCTTAAGCTCGATACGCTCCGGCGCATTTTCCTGAACAAAGTCGACATCTGCCACAGCATGCGCGGGGTCGGAAAAGAACTGCACCTTCCCGGGCTCGCCGGATCGTGGCTGCAAGCGCTGCAAGTCGGCAAACAACGAGGGTTGTGCTTCCAGGTAGCGACCGAATGCAGCAGCATCGGGATCCTGGACGTGCACTTCCAACCCCACGTGAGAGAACACCGCCGCCCAGCGCATGCCGATGGTACCCAGGCCGATGACGGCAACACGGCGGATGAGTTGAACATTGAGGGGTGGTGTCGAATTCATGTGTGTCGCTGCAAAAAGGTAAGAACATCCCGACGATAAGCGTCGGATTCAGTGTGGACCACGTAGTGCCCCCCACGTGGCAATACGACGACCTCGGCTTTGGGTAGGGCATCGGCCAGCTGCAAGCTGTGGTATGGCGGGGTGACGATATCGTCGGCCGCCACAATAACCAGGGTCGGGCATTGGATCTGAGGTAGCCGATCTAAGGCATCATGGGCCATGACCGCCTCGATACGCCGACGCGTGATTTCAGCGTCAAGCACGTGGCTGGAGCCGTTTGAGCGCCCCGCCCCCACTTCGTGCTCGGCCAACCAATACGGCGGGTAAAGCAACAGGGTGGCTTGTTCGCGATAAGCTTCCAGCCCCATTGCTTCGAGCACCTGCAAGCGGGAAGTGAACAGGCGGCGGAAATACGCACATGGCCTGGCGAATGTCGCTGACAACACCAAAGCCCGGAAATCAAGCGCCCCGGTGGCGGCCAAATGCTGGCCGATGGCGCCGCCCGTAGAATGACCCACGTAAGCTGGCCGTTCAAGACCGAGGTGCCGGCTGAGGGCCGCCACGTCATCTGCCATACTGGCAATGCTGTATGCGCGGTCGCACCTGCTGCTGGCGCCTGTGCCCCGATGATCGTGCATGACGACTGTGAAATGCTCGGCGCAGGCCTTCGCGAAGTCGCCCCAGAACGAGGCAAGCCCGCCCAACCCGGATACCAACAACAAGGGTGGCCCGTTGCCTATCGTCTCGTAGGCCAAATGGCCGCCGTCATCCAGAGCCAGTACGCCTTTCATTTTGATTCGGGCTTCGGTGAAGTGAAGACGGTATTTGCCTCGATCTCGAGGACGTTCTCTGGCCGGGGGAAATTCGGCGGTGTGGGTTCGCCCGGCGTGCGGGGGCGGCCAACCGCTTCGAAGAAGTTCTCGAGCCCCCCGGGGCAAATGATCCAGACGAGCTTCAGATCTTCCGTATCGGAATCGTTGCGGAATATGTGATCAACCAACGGCGGCAGCGCGATCAGTGTGCCCGGCACCATAGGATGTTCTTCGCCATTGACCACCACCGTTCCCTGCCCGCCCCAGGTAAACACGACTTCGCGATGCTGATCGTGACTGTGCTGGCGGATGTAGGAGCGCGGGGCCACCATTTGCACCCCCATCGAGAACGGGCCATCCCAGATCTCGGGAGTGAGCTTCACGATGACGTGGCCGTTGGCCGGAACGGGTTGCCAGAAGGATTTGCCATCCTCAGGCTGCAGCACTAAACCTTTCGTGAATGCCGTACTAGCCGGCGTGGACGTGGATTGAGCAGTGTTTTCCATGATCGGTCCTCCGTGATCCATGGACAGGGATACGACGCATTGCGTCAGGCGTTCGGCTTGAAGAAATAGGCCGGCTTCAGAATCTTGTTTTCCATTTCCAGCAGGTAGTCGGTGTCGATCACTTTCTGCCGGAAGGCATGCCAACGAGGGTCTGCTTCCATGGCCGCACGACGGCGGTCACGGTCTTCGAGGCTTTCAAACTGCCAGAGATGAACGAGCTGACTTACGTTGCCGATATAGGTCGTGTAGTAGCCCAGGGGCTCGCCCAGGTAGTGCCGCTGCAGCGGCAAACCGTGTTCCTCGTACAGCGCCAGGAAATCATTAACGCGATTAGGACGCACGGTGTAAGTGCGATGGTCGACGATCATGTTTTTCTCCGCAACGACACAATGCCGTAGGCCGAACACTACCTGAACGCTCAAGTGAAGACAATAGTGTATTCACTTGTTGACAGCCGTGTGGGAATGTTTAAAGATTCAAAAACTCATTCAGCTTCAGCCGGCTCACCGGCGTATTCCTCAGGGAGAGTGCAATGCAGTTCACACGACGCGATGTGTTGAAGGCAGGGGCCGCGCTGGCGACCTTTGCCGTCGCCTCGCCCCGCAATGTCTGGGCGCAGGGAAGTGAAGAAATCCGCATGGGTACCTTGTGCCCCATCACCAAGGCAGGCAGCATCTTCGGCCCCGGCATGCAGAAAGCTATGGAATACGCAGCGGCCGACATCAACGCCCTGGGTGGCATTCTGGGTGGCCGCAAGATCCGCCTGTTCAGCGAAGACAGCCAGTCTGAGCCCGATGCTGCCGTTCGTGCGGCCAAGAAGCTCATCGAAATCAACCACGTAGAAACCGTGCTGGGTACCTGGTCCAGCGGTGTCACGATGGCGATTGCCCCCATTGTCATGCAAGGCAAAGTGGTGAACATGAACGTTTCGGGCACCACCGACCTACGCGACATGAAGAAGGACGATTGGATTTGGCCCGTGGGCGGCTCGAACATCTCGTACGGCAACATGATGGGCACGTACGCCGTCAAGCAGGGGTACAAAAAAGCCTCCTTCCTCGCGTTCAACAACCCGTCGGGCCTCACGCTGGGCGAAGAGTTCAAACGCGTGTTCGAAAAGGCGGGCGGCACCTGCGAAGTCATCGTCTACAACCCCAACCAGCCCAGCTACCGTGCCGAGCTTACGCGCGCCCTGGCCAGCAAACCCGAGGTCATCGCGCTGGGGTCCTACCTTCCCGACACCACCATTCTGCTCAAGGAATGGTACGTAATGGATCAGCCCGTGAAGTGGATCGGCCCCATCTGGGCCGTTTCGCCGGCGCTCATCCAGGCCGTCGGCAAGGAAGCGTCGGAAGGCATCGTATCGATTGGTGCCGTGCCCAACATTGATTCACCGGCTTACGCCCGCTTCCAGGAGCGCTACGAAGCTGAAATGAAGCAGAAAGTATTGGCCAATCCGTTTGCGGCCGTCGCCTACGACATGTTGGTCACTTGCGCACTGGCCATGGAAGCCTCAGGCAGCTCCAAGGCAGAAGACTTCCGCAAGAAGATCCGCGAAGTGTCCAGCCCGCCGGGCAAGAAGGTCTTTGGCTTGGATGAAGCCCTAAAAGCCGTTCGTGCCGGCGAGAAGATCGACTACGAAGGCATCGGCGGCAACATGGACTTCGACGAAACCGGCGAAGCCCGCCCCTACTTTGCGTCCTGGGTCGCTGAAAACGGCGAGCTGGTTCTCAAGGGCCGTGTAGACGGCTAGCCTTTTCAGCGCTGCGCCCTCCCCGGCGCAGCGCTTTCCGAATCACTCAACGCCGCGCGAGGTAGTTGTGCCGTCGTTAATTCAACTCCTGCAATCTGTGGTGGATGGCATTGCCAATGGCGCCATCCTCGCATTGATTGCCGTGGGCCTGTCAGTCATTTTCAGGCTCAACAAATTCGTCAATGTGGCCCACGTCGACCTGGCCACGGTCGGCGCCTATGCCACCCTATTCCTTGTCTCGGGATTCCTGCCCGTCTTCTGGCTGGCCGCACTCGCGGGTATCGCGGTGGTCGCACTGATCGGCTACTTGAGTCACCGCCTCGTGTATCGCCGCCTGGACGGCCAACGTTCCATCACACTGATCATCACATCGATCGGCGTAGCGTTCATGTTGCGCTACCTAGTGACCTTTATCTGGGGCTCCAATCAGCGCTCCTTCGACTTGCCTTTGATGCGCGCCGTTCGCTTCGGCGATATCCGCATCAGCCCGTACGACCTCACCATCGTGGGAATCGCCGTCGCGATCTTCGTTGGGCTCTTCGTGATCATGCGCTATACCAGCCTGGGTCGTGCCCTGCGCGCAGTGGCTGACAACCCTTCGCTGGCGCGTGTCTCGGGTCTGCGTACCGAGCATCTCCTGACCATCATATGGGTGGCCGCGTCGGCACTCGCCGGCATCGGGGGCATCTTGCTGGCCGTCAAGACCGTGATCACCCCATACCTGGGATGGGCCATGCTGCTACCGGCATTCGCCGCCATGATCTTCGGGGGCGTCGGCAGTATCGGCGGCACCTTTGTCGCGGCCATCATCATCGGCATCGTCAGCGAATTCGCTGCTATGTACTGGCTGCCCACCTACCGGCTTGCGGCGATCTTCGGCGTGATTGTCATCGTGCTGCTGTTACGCCCGCAAGGACTCTTTGGAACCAAGGCGGTGGCGAAATGACTGCATACATCATCGCGATCGGTATCATCGCACTTATCTATGTCTTGCTTGCCCTCTCCTTGAACTTGCAATGGGGGCATACAGGGCTGATCAACTTCGGCCTGGTCGCCTTCTTCGCGATTGGCGCCTATGTGTCCGGCGTCCTTTCCCTGAATGGCTGGCCCATCTTCCTTTCCATGATCGTCGCCGTGCTCGCGGCCGCGGCCGCGGCTTGGCCATTGGGCAAGCTCACGCTGTCACTGAAGGAAGACTATCTTGCCGTCATTGCCGTTGGATTCAGTGAAGTCGTACGCAACGTGCTCGAGAACGAAGCATGGCTCACCGGTGGCCCCTCGGGCCTGCCGGGTGTTCCCCGCCTCTATGCCGATGCGCCACCCGCAATGCGCGACATGCTGCTGTTCATGACCCTGGTCGTGGCCGTGATCGTGGTCGTTGCCATGATGGAACGATTGCTGCGCGCCCCCTTCGGCCGCACGCTTCGCAGTGTCCGTGACAATGAAACGGCTGCCGCCGCCTTGGGCAAGGATGTGGTCAGCTTCAAGACGCGTTCACTGGTACTTGGCTCCGGTATTGCCGGCCTGGCCGGCGCGTTCTACGCGCACTACCTGACGTTTATCTCGCCCGAGCAATTCACGCCGGACGTCACGTTCAATGTCTGGATCGCCGTCATCATCGGCGGCAGTGGGCGCAACCTTGGCGTGATCCTGGGAACCTTCCTGCTTATCCTGTTCTTGGAAGGCACCCGTTTCCTGAACGATGTCGGCATCGGTCTGGATGGCTCTCAACTCGGTGCATTGCGCTTCATCCTCATTGGCCTTGCACTAGTGCTGTGCATGCTTTATCGGCCGTCTGGGCTGTTCGTCAAGCAGGAGCGAGTCTGACATGCTGCAAGTCAATGACATCCATGTTTCCTTTGGCGCCCTGCATGTATTGCGCGGGATTTCCTTCGGCGCGTCAGCGGGCGAGATCCTGGGCATCATCGGGCCCAACGGGGCAGGCAAGAGCACGCTTTTCAGCGCCATCACCGGCTTTCATCGCCCTCGTCAAGGTTCGGTCCTGCTGGACGGAGAGAACCTGAAGCGGCTGCGGCCCGATCAAGTCGCGGGCAAAGGCCTGGTGCG
>Ga0065721_10004763_pt1 | contig 21570 bp, 19 predicted proteins | sample Mesricmetagenome_FD_59108 | JGI IMG/M metagenome (GOLD analysis project Ga0065721, IMG submission 59108) | Mesophilic microbial community from rice straw/compost enrichment Sample: eDNA_1 v2 (version 2) | ecosystem: Engineered > Solid waste > Grass > Composting > Bioreactor | place: USA: Davis...
CGACGTACTTGTTCGTCGTTGCGTCCACTCCGCTGATATCCGTTCCCGGCGTGAACGGATTCGTGACGCCCGTTCCCGTTGGCGCGGCGTCCCCGACGTTCGGCGTGGCGACCGGGCTATCCGAGACGACGACTGCGTACGTGCTGCCAGCGGCAGGCGAATCCACCGTCACCTTGGTCGTGCCAACCGTGCTGCCGGGACTTACCGCACTATTCAATACCGGCGCCGGAACCTCTTCCTTGATGTCATTTTCCGTCAACGTGATCAGCTTGAAGCTCACGATCTTATCGTCCGAGTCCAGTTCATACACGCCGACGTACTTGTTCGTCGTTGCATCCACTCCGCTAACATCCGTTCCCGGCGTGAACGGATTCGTGACGCCCGTTCCCGTTGGAGCGGCGTCCCCAACATTCGGAGTGGAGAGCGGGCTGTCCGAGACGGCGACTGCGTACGTGCTGCCAGTGACAGGCGAATTCACCGTCACCTTGGTCGTGCCGACCGTGCTGCCGGGGCTTACCTCACTATCCAATACCGGCGCTGGAGCCTCTTGCTTGATATCATTTTCCGTCAACGTGATCAGCTTGAAGCTTACGACCTTACCGTTCGAATCCACTTCATACACGCCGACGTACTTGTTCGTCGTCGCATCCACTCCGCTAACGTCCGTTCCCGGCGTGAACGGGTTCGTGACGCCCGTTCCCGTTGGCGCGGCGTCCCCGACGTTCGGCGTGGCCAGCGGGCTGTCCGAGACGGCGACTGCGTACGTGTGCCCAGCGGCAGGAGAGTCCACCGTCACCTTAGTCGTGCCGACCGTACTGCCGGGGCTTACCGCACTATCCAATACCGGCGCTGGAAACTCTTGCTTGATATCATTTCCCGTCAATGTGATCAGCTTGAAGCTTACGACCTTACCGTTCGAATCCACTTCATACACGCCGACATACTTGTTCGTCGTTGCGTCCACTCCGCTGATATCCGTTCCCGGCGTGAACGGATTCGTGACGCCCGTTCCCGTTGGCGCGGCGTCCCCGACGTTCGGCGTGGCGAGGCTGGAAGACGATACGTTCACGACCCAGTGATTGTTCGTTCCCAGTGGGGACGTTATCGTTACCTTCGTCGTACCCGAAGTCGAACCCGGCGAGGCCGTTGCATTCACTAACTCTGCTGCTTGCGGAGAAGGAGGATAGGAGGTGATGTAGGTGCCGTCCGCAGCGAAGACCTTCACCTTATGATCCGATAGGTCCGTAACATATATCTTGCCGTTCTGATCGACCGCCGTATCCTTTGGAAGCTTGAAAGCATTATCGGCAGTTCCGCTCATTCCAGGCGTCCCTAGCGTCTGCAATGGCGTGCCGTCGCTGCCGTATATTTTTACGGCATAATCGAACGTATCCGTCACATACAGCTTCCCGTTCTTGTCCATTGCCAATCGACTCGGACTGTCCGTCATGCTATCGATATCGATGGTTTCCACAATATTGTCAGCGTTACTATCCAGAATATAGATCCCGCTATTCAAAGTCGTCGTACTAATTTTGGTACCCGTAATATACAATCTTCCGTCTGCTCCGATAGCCAGTCCGACCGGGCGACGCCCGCTAGTAATGCTGCCTAAATACTTGCTTACGGACGTTCTGTCAACGGGGTTATAAATATGAATATTGAAATTTTGAGAGACTACATAAACTTTCCCGTTCCCAATCTTAATATCTTCGACACCGAAATCATTCGGAATAGCCCAGGTATCCAGATAAAAGCCCGTTTCATCGAAAATTTGTACTCTGCTATTGCCTGAATCCAGGACGTAAATCCGCTTGTGATTCCCGTCTACCTTCTCGATTGCAACGCCCGTGGGATAATAAAGAGTCGAATTGCTGGCTCCGGATGTTCCCGGCTTCCCCAGCGTACTAATCAGGTTCCCGTCGGAATCCAGCACAAATACGGCGTTTTTATCAATATCCGTAACATACAAGACTCCGTCTTCATCTACGCTTACGCCATAAGGATTACTGAAAGCGTACGCAGGCTCCGCCTGAGCGGCTTGCGGGAACCATCCCATACCGGCAAGCAGCGATGCAATCAGGGTCATCAGGAGCAATCGGTTCCATCGTTTAGCGTTCAATTGTGCATCTCCTTCTCTAAGGTGGTAACTTGCCCTGCCATTATACCGAATAGCCCCTTAACAAACCCTGAAAAATCGACAATATTCTCCCCGTGTATCTCTATAGTGCAAAAAACACGCCTGAATCGGCGTGTCTAGTTAGCCTAACGTTTGCTGCAAAGTTTTCGATCCTGCTCATTTGTACAGGGCACGCCTTAAAGCCGCCCGATACTCATTCACCAGCCGCAGGCTGATCTCGGCAGAGGGAAGATATTCTTCGAACCCATGAAAGCATCCGGGATACAAATGGAATTCCGTCGGCACGCCGGCCTGCGTCAGCCTGGCTACATAATCGATGGTTTCATCGCGAAAAGGATCCAGGTCGCCGACACAGGTGTACGTAGGAGGAAGTCCCGACAAATCGGTTGCGCGAGCCGGAGCGGCATAGGGGGAGACTTCCTCTTTATCCCCTAAATACATCCCCCATGCCAGTTGGCTTTTGGCTTTGCTCCATACCCGGTCATCCATGATTTCATTGCTGGACTTGGTTATCATCCGATCGTCAATCATTGGATAGAGTGGCATTTGGAATAGGATAGAAGGGCCGTTGCGATCCCTTGCCATAAGAGAGACGGCAGCCGTTAATCCGCCCCCGGCGCTGGGCCCCACGACTGCGATTCTGGCTGCGTCGCTTCCCAGCTCTTCGGCATGATCGGAGAACCATTGGAGGGCTGCGTAGCAATCGTTGAGCGAAGCCGGAAAAGGATGCTCCGGCGCCAGCCGATAATCCACCGAAACGATCACGCATTCCATATCCGATGCCAGTTGCTGCAAGGCCGGGTCCATCATGTCCGCGGAACCCAGAATATAACCGCCGCCATGAATATACAGAATGCCCGGAAGGGTGCCGTTCTTCCCTTGCGGCTCGTAAATCTTGATCCGAACATCCGGATCTCCTGCCGCGCCCGGAACATATCTTGCCGAGGTCGAGACGTCGTCACGGACGGGTAGAGACGCGGCCATCCCGGCAGCGAACTCTTGCATCTCTTTTCTTTTGGCGGCTAAGTTCTCCCTCGTGTACACGACTTCCGGCAAAACGGAAAATAAACTTTTAAGTTCGGGGTGTACTCTTTCTTCCATCTCCAACCCTCCTTATCAACCCTGGCTGTTTCGCCAAGCCGTTTGCCCCAATAGATCCCGCATGGCCGCCATGTAGGCTTCTTCCGAACGGGACCATCTCAGATTGGCCGTTTCTTCCGCATCCGGACCTGCAAGATAACGCAGCCGATTCGACGGATCGCACGCAGCGGCGTAAATCTGATTAGCAACCTCGTTCTCGTCCGCGTTATCAAACGGATAGTTCATCATGGAATTCATCATATGGTCAAAATAAGGCTTGTACGCTTGCGGAACGGATACGTCCTGGGCGATAGCCATCGTATTCGACGCGAAATTCGTGGTTCGCATGGCTCCGGGTTCGACAAGCTTAACGGCAATATTTTGCGATTCCAGCTCGTATGCCAACGATTCCGATAGCCCCTCGACAGCGTGCTTGGTCGCGACATAAACCGCCAGAAGCGGGTTGGATGCAAAGCCCATATTCGAAGTGATATTGACGATGGTTCCGCCGCCTTGTTCGCGGAAATAAGGAGTGATCGCCTGGACGACGTTCATGACGCCGAAGACATTGGTCTCGAAAATCCCGCGGATCACATGCATGGGCGTCGCTTCGAATATCGACAGGACGCTGACGCCGGCGTTGTTCACGACAGCATCGATTCGGCCGAACCTGGAGATTCCCGCCGCAATCCCCGCCTCGATGGTGGCGGGCTTCGTCACGTCAAGCTCCGCGACAAGAATCCGTTCGGGATGTTCCTCGGCCAAACGCGGGTCCGGCTTGCGCATCGTCGCGATGACATTCCATCCTTCCTTGGCAAACTTCTTGGCGGCCGTATTCCCCAATCCGGTCGAACTCCCGGTAATCAATACCGTCTTGGCCATGGAAAATTCTCTCCTCTGCATCTATTTTTGTAGTTCTCCCTAAGCTTACCGGGTTAAAGCGGCTCTAAGTCAAATCCTAAACTTGAACCTTGCCGGACAAGGGGTTTTATGGACGGCTCGCGAGTTCGGAAGGTAAAATAGATAGAGTAGCTCTAACTCTCCAAGGCGGTGAAGGATGCTTATGGCCTATACCATGAAGGAAGTCGTGACCAAAACGGGCATTACCCCATATACTCTGCGTTTCTATGAGAAAGAAGGCGTGCTTCCGACGGTCGACCGGGACGCCAACGGGATTCGCAAATTCAGCGACCACTACGTCGATTGCGTGGAGATGGTGCAAGCCCTGCGTTCGACAGGTTTGCCTCTGGCGGAAATCAAACAATACGTAGAGCTGTACAAGAGCGGGGAACGGACGCTGCCTCTAAGAAAAGCGATGCTGGCCGACCAAAAAAGCAAAGTGGAAGATCAAATAGCGCGGCTGATCAAAACATTGGAGAAGCTCAATTATAAGTTGGCGTTAATCGATGCCCAAGAGAACAAGTTTGACAGGTTGCCTTGATAGAGGATCGGTCCGCGCCGGTATTGGTATTAACAAACAACTCTCCTCATAATCTTAAACAAGATAACGATTACCGGGAGGGTTAATTCGTTGAACAAAGTTAAAGTCCATCTTCGGCCTATCATCAGCGGGATCAATTTACCTACCGTTATTAAAACAGCNATCCTTCCGGGCGACTCCATCGAAAGCCTCTTTATTGCCACGCAGTTCGGNGAGATTTACTGCATAAGGAACGGAGCTNTAGGGACATTTATCGATCTTCGTGCGCGAATCTTAAAAATAGGNGGCTCCAGTGGNGGATACGATGAACGAGGGCTGCTGGGGCTGGCTTTTCACCCCGGATTNTACTATAACGGTTTGTTTTATCTCCATTATTCCGTAGCCGGAACCCAAGGTCCGGTTGCTTTCTCCGAATCTTTTAAGCCTAACCCGTGCGACCCCCAAACATTAAACCTGAAGTGGACAAACAGAGAAACGAAATACGATCATATCGATACCGTAGAAGAATGGATCCTGCAATCGAACGGGCAGCATCAAAAACGGCGTACCTTGCTCAATTTAAGGAGGCCCTTTCTAAACCATAACGGCGTCAATAGCTTAAACTTCTCGCCTGAAACAGGAAAGCTTGTTTTAACGACCGGAGATGGCGGATCCGCCTATGACCCATTCAATTTAAGCCAGGATATGATGGAGATCGCGGGTAAAATTATTGAAATGGACGTAGGAATGAATATTTTTATCGAAAATCCGCCCGTAGTCACACGTTTCAATGAGCTGCCCGAACCTATTCAGTCTATGCTTACGGTCATCGCCAAAGGGGTACGCAACATACCGGGTATTACCTTCCAAAGGTTTCATAATGGATATATGAAGTACGTAGGCAATGTCGGACAAGAGCTGGTAGAATCGATCTTCTCGTTCATTCCATATAAACCGATACCGGTTACTCAGCTTATCCAAGCTTCTAGGATGCCGTCTGCCCCTGACCAAGAAGGATTTATTAACTTCGGCTGGCGAGGGTGGGAGGGTGACTTACCCACTGCTGTGCCAAGAGACTGCCCTGCCAATGCGGAATTGAAAGAGAAAAATATGGCCTACTTCGACGAAGCCGTGAAAACTTCAGTGCTGCGACTTCAGCCTCTGACTAGTTATTATCATGAAGATCCTCGCCCTAACAAGTTTAGAGGAACCGCACTCACGGGAGTTCAGGCCTATAGCGGGAACGAAATTCCTGATTTAACGGGAAGCGTCGTGTTTACCGATCTTGCCCGGATTCAATCGACTCCTGTTAAAGGGGTTTTAGCTTATGCCAAGGTAAAAGCGGATTGTAGACCGAGTGATTACGAAGTTATAGAAGTTGATCATCAATTCGGGTCTAATTCCGCTTATTATGTAAGTTTGGGAGCCAATCTGAATCAAACCCGGCTGTTTTTAGGGGTTTATGGCTCCATGAGGGTGGCCGAATTAAACCAGGGTACTGTTTTTGAAATTGTTCCTTGAATGCTTTAACTAGAACCCTTCAGTAAAGATGATTAGCTCTTATTAACTCATAAATAAAGACGGAGAGGATATCGTTCAACTCTTGAATTTCTTCCGACTCATAGTCTTTGATAACTTTAAATGTAGGATGTACTTTCTCTCCGTGAAACAGCTTATTTCTGACGAAGTAAATATATTTGTTTATCAGGAAAGACAGCACTTCATCATCCCTAATCCCTTTGGCAGCCAGGCAATTCGTAATGTGCGCAGTTACTTCTTGGTACAGGGTGGTCGTACGCGGATTTACACTTCTTCGATAGTTTCTTTTCAAATACTCCTCACGATAAACCAGAGTTTCTTGGAAAATTTGAATCAATCTTTCATCATGATTTCTAAGGATAAAATCGGCGAATTGCTCCGTTTTGGATTCTATATCATGATTGTTTAGAATCATGTTTCTCCATTGGAGCTTTCTCAATTGTTCCTTTGTTAAAACCGATACTTTCGATAAAGATTGCGGAAAGCTCGATGGATTGGCCAGTATGAACCCTCTCATGACTCTTAATCTTTCATTCTCATTAGGCTTATTGGCAATATATCCATACAAAGCATTGTAACTACGCCAGAAAGCTTCGAACTTGGCTCCGGCCTCCGTCTCGGACATGGCTCTCAACCAGAAGCTTAAGGCAATCATTAAAACTTCAGACTTCTTCGAAGTAAACAAGGGTTGTAAATCCGAAGACGGGATGATCAAGTTGATACGGCCTTCTACGTTGATTGGGTTATTAATTTCCGAACCGTTGTAGGTTTTGGTTTCGACACTACTTCCACGGCGCTTCTCGATTTCGATTTTCGTTATATTGCCGATTTTGCCTCTAGTGGCAACAAGATAGGCAATACATTTCGTTATCTGTTTATTCATAGTGCTGTTCAAATCCGTCAAGACCCTCTCAATGTGTCCATTGCTGTTTCGAACACACTCTAGAACAACTCGGTTCGCCGAGATAGTAGCATGGTCAAAAAGATTGGAATTCATGTCATAAATGACATCGCCAGAGTAAAGAGTACGGTTCTCTTCCTCATTGAACTCAATTGTTATCTTGTAAGCGGATTTGTTTTTACTTGTGTTCATTTGGTGACTCCCTACATTTCTATGTCTTGTGATGCTGCATCCAGCAAAAAGATCCGGTTTAGATGACTCTTCAGATACTCCCGAAGCTCCGGGTTACGACAATAGAGGAAGCACCCTTTCATGCCTCTGGAGATCAGTACCTTATATATGTTTTTAATCAACTTCGTCAGTTGCTCGTTATCGTTTTTCAGGCCTCTTTTCCCCATCTTATCTTTATACTCATCATAATCCGCATAAATCCGTTTCGTACCCGGGTCATACTTCAGATCGTTGCCGATGATGACACCCACATAGTCGAACTCCAGCCCTTGAGAGGTGTGCACGCATCCGATCTGTTCCACTCCTCGCTCGTCGATCGCCCAGGTGGATAGCGCTCGCCCATTCCAAGGCATGCTGAACTGATGCTCCGAAATGAGAACATCCTCAATCTCTCCATTAGGGTTGCCGTCTTTGGCATCGGTCCAGTTCCACGCATATCCGGCCAACATGCGGGCTTTGTAGCCCTCATTCACTTTCTGCTTGATGTGTCCGTAAACAGAATGGGGATTATCCAAGAGGACGAACTGGAAAGCATCCTGATCCCAACCGTTAAAGTTGCCCGTCTCTCGGATCTGAAAAATATGATCGATCCAGTTCAGGAACCCTTCCGCCCCCGAACATCTAAATTGCGCGGACAGAGCGTACTCCAAGACTTCGGAGCCGTTCATGCGTGCGATTCGTTTGATTTCTTCGATGCTGCCTATATCGTCCGGACGAATTCGCTGAAAGTCATCGATGAAGAAAACGTTAACCTTGGACGCTTTGATAATATCATCGATTTGATTTATTCCCTGGTACATATAAGCGCCTTTGCCTTTGAGCCGATGGGCTTCATCCACGATCAGAACGTCGAAGGAATCGGCAGGAGCATCATAAAATTGGCCAGAGCCCGCAAATAAAATTCGAGCCCTCGCTTTATTTTTGGATTGTTGTTTAACCAAGGTCTCTACCATCGCCGAACGGAAGGAAGCATTGGGGGCGATGAATTTTACATTCAGTTTCTTCTTAAGAAGGCCGCCTAGCGCATTCATCGAGATGACCGATTTTCCGGTTCCGGGGCCGCCCTTCACGATGATCGTCTTCTTCTTGGAGACGTCCTTCGCTTCGCTCATAATGGATTCGTAGGCAATTTTCTGTTCATCCAACAACGTGAATTCGGAGTTCCCTTTAAACAACCCATCGATATGTTCAATAAGCTTCTTGGATGGGCGAATCTTCCCGTTCTCGATCAGATAGAGCAGATTGATTCCATTGCCCTGGCCGGTATGCTTGTGAACGAATTCCTGGAGTTTCAGCGTATCTTCGGATAAGAATAAGGGCGCTTTTTGGATAATGGATTGGTATTGCTCGCTCTGGAGCGGATCCGGTTGCCGAGTTCTGTAATTATGTAGATAGGCGCAGGAATAGCTGCGGAGTTTATGAGAGTGAACCGCTTCGTTCATATCCTCCAGCAGGTGCTGCCGATAAGACCATGCTTGATACGAGGGATGCGGCATTTCCCTCTCCCTGCTTCCAACGCAGGCCAGAACCACATCCTCGCGATCCGTCGCTTTGGCCGAGTCCCACTGCTTCAGTTCCACGATAATAAAATTGTTATTACCGCTCTCATCCTGCCCCGTTACGATAAAATCGACTCTTTTGCTTGTGGACGGAATGTTGTATTCGATCAGGATTCCACAATCGTCCGCGATCTTGGAATTGCGAATGACGCGCTCCATAAATTGCATCGAGTTATTCCATGCCCGAATCTCCCCGAGGCCCGGCTGCATTCCCATCTTCCTCACGAAGGCTTCTTCGATCGTTACCGTAAGCAGATTGCTATCGACTTTCTCCCGAAATTCACGAGCGCTGCTGCTGTAAATAATCAAGGTCCGCACCTCTACAAGTCTGTGTATTTGTCCTTCCTTCCGAATGCCTTCTCGACCGGATACTTCTTCTCATTCTTCGCCAGCTTGTTCAAGACGACTTCTTCTATATTTAAATCTAGGGCATCGGCCAGATAAATGGAATAAATGAGGACATCCGCCAGCTCATCCGCGATATTCTCTTTCTTCGAGTCCAGCGCTTCCTCGGAGGTCTTCCATTGAAAATTCTCTAGGAGTTCGGATGCTTCGATGCTTAGCGAAATAGCTAAATCCTTCGGGTTGTGGAACTGTTCCCAATTCCGGCTTTGTCGGAAGTTGAGGACCTTTCTGACGATGTCGTCGTTCATTGGTAGCCTCCTAGTCTGGTACATTAAATTATATATTAGAATTTGGGTTGTGTATCCAATTTTCTCCTACGCAAAATAGATCACGCCTAACATAAATGGCGGCCCTGTGGCCGCCAAATTATATTATCAAAATGATCGAGCTTTCTACCTAAACCGTCAGATCTCGATACTGATACGATCTAAAGTTGAGTCGTAGGAGACTGAAATACCAAGTCCTAAAGAAAATACTCTAATGGGAACATATGTAGTTCCTTTATAGGCAACCGGTGCAACGTTTAACGTAGATGCAACGTTATTTACCTTCATGCTCTTGCTATTGACGACCAGTACAACCGATTTATCGGACTTTGTTAACTGAATAATCTTCGTCTTGGCATCATATTGAACAGATGCGCCTAAGGCCTCCGCTACAGCTTTAAGCGGAACCAAGGTAGTATTACTAATTACGATTGGAGTATCATCTAATGTCAGTCTCTCATCATTTAAATAAATAGCTGTATTGGATTTTTTGTATGAAGTTGTTGACGATTTTGAACTGGCTGTACTGCTCTTTGTACTGCTCTTCGTACTGCTTTTCGTGCTGGAAGAAGTACTATTGGAAGAACTAGAGGAAGACGATGAGCTTCCCCCATTATGATAATGGTAACCGCTGCATAAACCTTTAGCTTTTGATTTGGCAGAACAATTATGTCCACCGTTCGAATCCGTACGCCCTGAGTGTGCTAGAGCTGCTGACGGAACTGCCAAGATTAAAGTTAGAATTAATACTACAATTTTCTTCACTTATTTTCCTCCTAGATATTGTTGATAAAAGCCAGCCTGACTCGCGTATGCGATCAGCTCAATTAAAGCACATTTCTTTAAACACGTCTTAGACGGTCTTTCGAGACCACCATTACCTAGATACTCTAATTGTTGTCTAGCATTGATTCTATATTAAACTTTTTGTCAAAATAAGCCTTTTCAACCCATATTAAGTTGCTTGGCTGATAGAATAGTTATCACCCACTGTATCCCTCCTCTAAGGCAAAGTATATCGTTGGAGTATGCTCGAACGTCAAGCCTTTTATAAGTCATTATTATTACCATCCCCATATGCTGGAGGCGGGAAGCCCTGATGAAGGTTTATTGAACATCAAACTGCAAATTAACCCCGTCTGCTTAGCGATTATATAAGCAACAGCCCTCCACCGCTAAATAAAGCGATAGAGGGCTATTGCTATGTATACACAGATTTTTCTTCACGGATACTCAGACATTGTTTTTACTCCGCCGACTGATTCGCCAAAACTAACGTTCATTGGGACGCGAACGCTTGATTAACCCATCTATATAATACTCCATAGCTAGTAAGGCATGAGTCTTAAAGCTTACTGTGTATCCGCCCAACTTATGGTCGCCAAGAACCTGATGCATGGCTATAGGCAAACTTGCCGTATTGGCATAGCCAATAATAATTGCATTTTGTGCCTGAAGCAGTTCAAAGAAGGATTCTGTTGTAAGGACTGGCAACTTAATCGTCAACAACTGTACGATTTTTTCCAATAAAGAGAACAACCCTACACTGACTTTAACCATCGTTTCATAATCGACATTCTTCTCAAGCACTGTGCTCTTAATCGCAGTCAATCGAACAAAAACGGAATCTTGATCAAGTATGCTTTCCATTTCACCGAGGAATAGAACTTTGAATGATTCAATCGTCATGGTTTCCAGCGGCAGAAGCATATTCTCGAATCTTGCGAACCGCTTCTCATATTCCTGAAACATAATTTCAATAAAAAGTGATTCTTTTGTTTTATAATATAAAAAAAGTGTTCCTTTTGATACGCCCGCGACTTTAGCAATGTCGCTCATTTTAATGGCCTCAAAGGATTTCTCCTTGTAAAGTTCGTAGGCGACATTTACGATTGATTGTGCTTTATCTGCTTTAGCACGGTCTGTCATAGCCCTTCTTTTCATACCCTCACCCCTAACCATAACCAATTGACTTGAGGCCTATTTTATCATGCTCATGATCATTTTATCCATGGCTCTGTCACTGAGTAATTTTCTCATCAAAATGGAGGGTTTAGCCATTTTCCCGACTGCATACCTTGTTTTGGGCTTGTTAGCATTAATCGCATTAACTACAGCATCTGCAATTAGGGACGGAGAAGAAGCAGCTCCTGGCTTGTACGAGTTTTTATGCATCTTTGCAACAGCCTCTGCCAAAGCTCGGTAGGGCCCATCTCCAGAATTTTTTAACATGGGGGCTCCTGATACTTGAGCAAACTCTGTCTCGATTGTCCCCGGTTCAATCACGACTACATCGATGCCGAAGGGTTTAACTTCCAGTCGCAAACAATCCGACCAGCCTTCCAACGCATGTTTGCTCGCATGGTACCAAGCGCCAAGGGGGGCATGAATCTTCCCTGCAACAGAGGACGTGTTGACAATGGTTCCACTACCTTGCTTTCTCATATGAGGAAGGACAAGTTGAGTGACTTTGGCCAGGCCAAACATATTGACTTCAAACTGATACCTTGCATCACTTATGCTTATTTCTTCAATACTACCATAAAGAGCAAACCCGGCATTATTAAAGAGCACATCAATTTGTCGTTGTTCATTAAGGATTTTGTTAATGCATGTCAGAATGTCTTCTTCGTCTGAGATGTCCATTTTCACCGTTATGGCACCTGCGTCTTTGAGATCCTTCATTTGTTCGACTCGCCTGGCTGCGGCATAAACAATATGACCTTCAGCAATCAATCTTTGGGACGTAGCTTTGCCTATCCCTGATGAAGCCCCTGTAATCAATATAACTTTCTTGTTCATGTGAATACCTCCTCGGTTTTGGTATCGCTATAAATAACCACGGGTCACTTATAGGTGAATTATAATTGACTCAGGGTCAGTTGTCAATTTAGATTCCATTTTCGCAACGTTAAGACGTATAGCAGCTCTTCAAGTTAGTTCTACTCAAAAAGAAAAGCCCAAGCAGCATTTGCGCCTGAGCTTCGTTAGACCATATTCAAGGTAAATGCGGCTCTGAATATTACTTACTTACGAGCGACACACAGCACTCCACATGTGCGGGTTTCGTAATTTATTTATTTATTTTGCCGTTTGATTGATAAAATCAACTTCATACTGCCGCTCACCGTATTTTTTCGTTGTTCGATCATGTGTTCAGTTAAAATCAAGGCCGCATTGCCCTATATATCAAGAATGCGCCAATGATACCCGCCAAATGGCAAGATGAGCCGATATTAAAGTCCCTCATTCTCTTTCTCCTCGTCCCCTTACTTTTTATTCGAATCAGGGCGCCGCGGATTGACCGTGCCAAAGATATGATACGGTGTTATCCCATTTGCAAATAGGCTATCTACCAACTTGACCAATTCTTCCGACGATAGATCTTTGCCGTTGCGTATCCAAAGGCGAAACATAGATATTAATGTTGATATGTAAAACTCAATTATGTATGGTGCTAAAACATCATTTGTTGGAAAGTCCACAATCAATCTCTCAAAGGGAATTTCTCTTTTCAGGCGTTCAACAAAATGAACAGAACCATAGTCGCCCAAGAGGGCTTTAAGAACTGAAATTTCCTCTGCATTTTCCAAGCATTGAAGTGCATCTTGGAAAGTATGTGTAGAAAACTCTCTGCTTGCCATTTCCTCGTTAATGGATTTCAAGACACGCTCTTCAACGCAGTCCAACAACTCATAGATATCCGTAAAGTATTGATAAAATGTACTGCGATTATATCCTGATTGGTTAGCAATCTCTTGAATGGATATTTTTTCAATTGGTTTTTGGCTATATAAATCACAGAATACATTTATAAATGTTTGCCTTGTTTTGTCCGTAATTTCAGGTTGCTTATTCATTATTTGCCTCCATTTTCTGTTCAATCGATTATACGACAGATATTAAAAATCTGATGGTTGATGACCGTATAATGAATCTATACAATAACATTATACAACACGTTGTTTGATCATCAACAAGGATTAATTTATATTTTTGGAGGCTAATATGAGAATTTTATTCTTCGGTAGAGGTGTAATATCTACCCAATATGCTTGGGCTTTTGAAAAGGCAGGGCATACAGTTGAGTTTTACGTTAGAAAAGGGAGAAAAGAAACCTTCGGAAGCAACATAGAGCTTGAAATGTGGGACGCACGAAGAGGGAAACAGCTAATAAAAGAAAGCTGGAAAGTCAAGCTGCATGAGGAGATAAGCCCAAATTACGATCTCATTATTGCGAGTGTCAACACGGAGCAACTTCCAGAAGCAGCACAATTATTATCGACTGCTGCTGGAAACACCCCTGTCCTAATATTCAATAACGTTTGGCAAGATTTGAAATCATCGATCTCACCATTGTCTATGAACAATGTTGTCTTTGGGTTCCCAGGAGGAGGAGGCGGCATTGAGGACAATAAGCTTAGGGGCGGCTTTTTAAAAATGATATTTCTGGAAAAACCACGGGTAGGCACGGAACAGATAAACAACAAGGTCAAAGAACTATTTGAAAGCGCCCATTTTAAAATCAATTGGATAAAGGATATGCAAAGCTGGCTATGGAATCACTTTGCCATGAATGCGGCGATGGAGACCGAGGTGTTAAAACGGGGAAATTTTCCAGCGCTTATGAATCATAGTGACTCATTCGCAAATGTTGGTAAGAATATGAGGGGAATTGTCCCTGTACTTAAAGCAAGGGGTGCAAAGATTGATACGATTTCTCTACTGTTAACTAAGATTCCACCGGCACTTCTCGGCACGCTTTTTAACAAGGTTATTTTTGCAAAGGGCAGCTTACCACGACTTTTCATCGAATACAACAATAGTAAAGCAGGTTTTGCGGTACTTGAAGTTCTGAGAGAAGCAAAAAAGTTAGGTATACCTTTACCACGTCTTACTGTGGCATTTGAAAACACTGAACAACACAAAGCTATTGAAAATTCCATATCATAAAAATTTGCAGAATTCTCTGTCATCATGCGGATAGTTTTGGCCTTAGATTCTATTTTGTTCCAAGCCTTTCCTTCATTGAGCTTAGCTTTTGATTATCGTGGTAAGCACCCGCCCTTATCACAGCGTTAATACCATGAAGATTTTGTACGCTTTCTATGGGGTTGGCGTCCAGAAGGACCAAATCGGCGTTTTTGCCGATATCCACGGTCCCCATATCATTCATCCAGTCCAGAAATCCAGCCCCGTTCAGGGTTGTCATCTGAAGAACATGACGCGGCGGGATACCGGCCTTCTCCAACTCTTCTACGATATCTTAATTTATTTGCAGAATCCGATTGTTCTTCTAAAGAGTAAGCCAAAATTTGTGATACATTAGGACTCATTCAGGTAAATGTGGCTCCAAATCACTACTCCCTCACCAACAACACACAGCACTCCACATGTGTTGTGCTCAGAATAGGAAGGCACTTTCCCCCTTTCACTTCGCAAGGACTTTTTTTGCTTATGCATCTTGCTTTGGATGCTGTTATGAAAGCCGGTTTTATAGACGAAGGTCAGTTTATACGGCTCAGGACTTTCCTGATTGGAGTTCTCCCCAATAATAACTTTATCGACAATGCTTTCGAATACGTTTCGGTCGAATGCAGTCAGAACCTCATTCGTTTGAAGCACTTTGCGAAGATGTTCAAGCCGTTTTCCCAATTCTATTTCATCTTGCGCGGATTGCTCCAGCAGTTCCTTTTCTTCAAGCAATTTAGTAAGCGAAGTATCGAGCTCCGCATATTTCTGTTCGTAAGTAGCCCTGTCTATTTTCTCATCCAGGCACAAATCAATCAGTTTGCAACGTTTTTGCTCCAAGGCCTCAATATCGCTAATAATTTTGTTCAGCCGCTTTTGATTATTCTGATCGCTAAACACGGACCCCATTCTTTTCATAAGCTCGTCCAGCACATCAGAATTGTTGCGGCACACCAATTTGTACGATTCGACAAAAGCACACTCGATCAGCTTTTCCTCTAAGGCTTTACTGTGAGAGCAGTATTTCTTCCCTTTTTTCGTGGCTGTCACGCACTGCCAAATCACTTTCTCATGTGGGGTTCCGCTGTGCCAGTTCCGCCGCGAGAGGTTGCTTCCGCAGAAAGCACATTCTAACTTGCTGCTAAAAGCAAATTTCCTGCTGTACTTGTCCCGCTTGCCTTTCACGCCGCGGCGACGATTCTCGCTCCTTCGATGCAATATATCCTGCGCCTTCTCAAACACTTCCTCGCTAACAATCGGCTCATGATGATTTTTGACATAAAACTGATCTTCCTCGCCGTAATTGTCCAGTCTTCTCTTGGAAATGGGATCGACGGTAAATGTCTTTCCTTGCAACAAGTCGCCTTTGTACTTCTCATTCTTTATGATACCAAGAATGGTTGTGTCCTGCCATTCGACTCTTCCGTACTTGGTTTTATGTCCAGCCTCAGTCAGTTCCTTTGCAATAACATAAGCGCCGATTCCCGATGTGTATCGTTCAAAAATATAGCGGACGATTTCGGCTTCTTTTTGATTAACGGTTATCGTTTTCGTATTCACATCGTAATCGTATCCCAGACAGCTTTGAAAGCCCACCAGTTCGCCGCGCTTCATTTTCATCTTCAGACCTTTTTTCACGTTCGCGGAGATGTTCTCCACTTCCTGCTGCGCTACGGAGCTTAAAATGACGAGCAACAATTCGCCGTCCATCGTCAGCGTATTGATATTTTCGTCTTCAAAAAATACGGCGATGTTCTTTTCCTTCAGCATACGGACGTATTTCAACGTGTCCAGCGTATTTCTTGCAAACCTGGAGATAGACTTCGTGATGATCATATCAATTTTCCCGTCCATACAATCGTTAATCATGCGTTGAAAATCCTCGCGCTTCGTTACCTGAGTACCGGTTATGGCTTCATCTGCATAAATATCAACCAGCACCCAGTCGCTTCGTTTGCTAACGAGATCGGTGTAATAGTCGACTTGCGACTTGTAGCTGCTCAATTGCTCCTCGGTGTCGGTACTTACGCGGGCATAAGGGGCGACGCGAAGAATATCCGATAACTTTCCGGCGTTTCGATCCGATATTTTCCGACTTGCTTTAATTACTTCTACTTCGAGAGCCATGGTGTTGTCCTCCATTCTTATTTACTTGCCATCAGTTTAATAAGAGATGGGCGGACCGACAAATGTGCGAATCAAGAAGTAAGGTCCGAAATGATGCCGTAATCCCGCATCGTTTTGTTCTTTATCAAATGAAATTCGTTTTCGGTAATCAAAGATAATGCCAGCAATTGTCTTATCATAGCGATTTGCATGCTGTATCGGATGAGTTTATGGTTCATAAAAACCTCCCATTAATCCAGAAAAGTTGAAAAACAGAGATGCGCAACAAACATAATCGCGTATGCGCATCTCTGTTTCCGCCTCTGTTTTGGTTGCTTCTCTCAAAAATCTTATCCGGCGGACAGTGGTTAGCCGTCCTCATAGGGTTCAAACCTCTTCCAGGATCGCTGCAAGCCGCCCCCATTGCGATGAACTGTGGCTGGACGGAAGTATCATTATCCCTCCGCATGGGTCTTCGCCTTAAATGGAACCACCATTTTTTATTGCATGGGAAAATCGCTCGCAGGTTGCCGTTTCTGATGAAAGACATATAGAAATAAATCGGCAAAATGGTCGTGGCGCACCTGCAATTTGGCTATCCTTCCAGGCCATGCGGGGAACGTACCGGATAAGATTGTATTCAGTTTTCAAGGAGCATTGAGAGGTTGAATAATGTCCCTCTAATATTCATTTCATTTTTAGGGTAAAATCGGAACTGCTTGCCCAAAAAACTCCCCTCCGCGGCTTCCATTTTTTGATACAATCAAATATGGAGTGCTACGATAAAAATGCAGTCGAAAAACCCCCTCATATGAAATAAAATGAAAGCTGACGAGGGGACGAGAGACAATGAATCGATACGACAAAGCATTCAAAGAAGAAGCAGTAAGATTGAGCGATGAGATTGGACCCAAGAAAACCGCCGAGCAGTTAGGTGTATCCTACTATACCTTGCAGGAATGGAGAAAGCGAAGAATCCTGCACGGTGACGGAGCGCATATCGGGAGCGGACGCGCTTATGCATCTGCCGATAAGACTGCGCGTGAAATCGAATTAGAAAGAGAGATAGGCGAGTTGCGCCGCGCGAATGAAATTCTCAAGGATGCACTCGGTTTTTTCGCAAAAGACCGGAAGCGGTAAAGGCATGCCAGCTCTATGCTTACATCCGTGAACGACGGGATCAGTGGACCGTCAAGGAAATGTGCAAAGTACTTGCTGTCAGCGAATCGGGCTATTACCGTAGCTTGAAGCCCACACCGAAACAGGAGCGGCAGCAACTTCTTCTGGTCAAAATCAAAGACATCATTGGAGAGCATGAAGACAACCGAAATTACGGTGTCCAGCGTATTCTGCTGGCGCTGTCCCAAATAGAGATCACGACCAGCTACAGCACCGTCTACCGAATCATGAAGAAGCATGGCCTGCTGAAGAAAACCAAACGTCATCCAAACGGTATTACATGCGAGGATGCCGCAGCTCACAAGAGCGAGAACCTAATCCAGAGAGACTTCAAATCCTCAGGACCCAACCAAAAGTGGCTATCGGATATCACCGAAGTCCCTTGTTTAGACGGCAAGTTATATCTATGCGCGGTACTGGATTGTTTCAACGGCGAGATCGTGGGCCTCGCCATGGACGACAACATGCGCAAGGAACTCTGCATTCAGGCCTTTGAGAACGCTTGTAAAGCAAAGAATGCTCGCGGAATGATATTTCACAGCGATCGAGGCAGTCAATTCACAAGCCATGCATTCCGAGAGCGTCTAGCAAAACGAGATGCCATTCAGAGCATGAGCGGCACAGGGCGTTGCTTGACAAAGCAAGGATGGAAAGCTTTTTTGCTACGCTAAAGAAAGAAAAGCTGTACAAGATCAACACGGAGCGCTATCCGATGGCCTATATTAAATCGATCATCTTCAGATACATCATGGTCTACTACAACAGACAGCGGATCTACACCTCTAATCCAGGGGCTGGCCCCCAGCTATTTATCGCGAAAGAATGCTGTCACAGGCAGCTTAGTAACGGGTTTTCTGTATGAGGGTGTTTTCAAACTGCACTTTTTTTGACAACTCCATTTCCAATATGAAGCGCGATTCCCCTTCCATAAATTCGAAGTGCCCAAAGCAGTCATTCCATACATAGCAGAGCAGGTCGAGTCACCGGCAGAGCTGTACGCCCAAAAACGATTGGGCGGGTCGCTCCATCACCTACCATCGAACACAAATCAGAGATTCTTTCAAATTGGGTATGGTTCGCATCACCCAACGGAATACTTCCCCTTCCGCTTTGGACAATGCAATTGTTTTAGTCGCACAATTTTGCTCGCCTTGGGCGAAGCCGCGGTTTGTCTGTTTTCCTGCATGAAAGGTGTAGTCAATTCATGCGAGGATGACGAATCTTGATGTGATCAGTCATTACTCGTAGAGTCCGGCATTCGTATCCACTCCTTATGTTATTTTAATCAAATAATTAGGTATTTGAATATAAAGTGTATTGTATAGGCAACCAAATCACAATCCATGCGCCGGTATGCCCTTCTTTCCAGAATGTTTTTGGGTAAAGTTGTGTTATGATATTCATATATTCAAAAGTATAGTGATCAAGGAGGCGTTAGCAATGAACCAAAATATCCAACAGTTTAAAGCCGATTTTTTTAAGGCGCTGGCGCATCCCATGCGGATTCGAATCCTGGAGGTTCTGAGTGAAGGAGATAAAAACGTAAATGAGATACAGAGTATTTTAGGCTCAGAGGGTTCAGCCGTTTCTCAGCAGTTGGCAGTATTGCGAAATAAAAATGTGGTGACGGGCTTAAAGGATGGTACTTCTGTCATTTATTCGTTACGTGACCCGTTGATTAAAGATCTACTCGCAGTCACAAAGCAGATCTTCGATAATCATCTCGTTGATGCCATTTCATTACTTGAGGTCATTCGAAATGAATCTTAAACTGAAAAACAAGGGGTTCCATGAGTAACATCAAGGATCTCCTTGTTTTTTTGTTTTGCAGCCGGAAACATGCGGAGCGACACGAGATTATTATGATTGACATTATTCGATGACAGGAGTAACATTTCACTTATATTCAAATAATCAAATATATGAATAAGAGAAGGTAATTCAGATGAAATGGACGGGAAGATTTGAAGGATACCATGCGGCCGCATTCCGCAAGGATATCATTTCAGGCCTCATTGTTGGTATTATCGCCATTCCATTAGGGATGGCGTTTGCTATTGCGGCTGGTGTAAAACCGGAATATGGCATTTATACCACCATCGTTGCCGGTATCTGTATTTCCTTGTTCGGGGGTTCTAAATTTCAAATCGGCGGCCCGACCGGTGCATTTATTCCGATCCTTTTCGCGATCGTCATGGAATATGGATACGAAAATTTATTGCTTGCAGGATTTTTGGCGGGAATTATTCTTGTTCTCATGGGGCTATTTAAACTCGGTGCGTTGATAAAATTTATTCCTCGCCCTGTAACCATCGGATTTACCGCTGGAATTGCCGTCATAATCTTCAGCGGACAAATTGCCAACTTTTTAGGTTTGAGCGGTATCGAGAAACATGAGAATTTTCTACCAAATATGAAGGAAATTGTAACGCATCTCGCAACTACGAATCTCTACAGTATTATCACAGCGGTCGTCTGTTTGGCAGTTATCCTCCTAACACCGAAATTTTTACCGAAGGTCCCTGGTTCCTTGGTAGGGCTTATCGTATCCACTATAGTGGCGACCGTATTCTTTAAAGGGGAAGTTGCAACGATTGGATCGTCATTTGGAGCTATTCCAAGCACCCTACCCCATTTTCATTTCCCTGATCTAACCTGGGATCGCATTGAAAATTTGATTCGCCCCGCCTTTACTATTGCCATGTTGGGCAGCATCGAATCTTTATTATCGGCGGTTGTTGCCGACGGCATGACCGACAGTCGTCATAACAGCAATCGGGAGCTGATTGGGCAAGGCATCGCCAATATGGTAACCCCTCTTTTTGGAGGCATACCAGCGACAGGAGCCATTGCACGAACAGCAACCAATATCAAAAACGGTGCGATCTCACCCCTGTCAGGTATTATACATGGTATTGTTGTATTGCTGGTGCTCATTTTGTTTGCACCTTATGCATCAGAGATCCCACTTGCTAGTATGGCACCGATTCTAATGCTGGTTGCCTGGAACATGAGCGAACGAAAAGAATTTGCCCACGTCTTAAAAACCAAAACGAGCGATTCTTTTGTCCTTCTCATTACCTTTTTGCTAACGGTCTTTACGAATTTAACGACTGCCGTTGAAGTCGGATTAATTTTGGCTGTTATACTGTTTGTGAAACGAATGAGTGATGGGTTATTGGTTTCCAAGGTATTGCCTGACCCAACAGTTAAACATGAAAAAGTGAAAGCTCATATGGTGACCGAAGGCCACGATTGTCCACAAATTGGGATCTATACCATCGAAGGCCCCCTCTTTTTCGGCGCCGCGAACATGTTTGAAAAGTCCATTATGGATTCGATTCATCTAAGACCGAAAGTGTTACTGCTGCGCATGGGAAAAGTACCTTTTATGGATACGACGGGTGAATCAAATCTTTCCAGTTTGGTGAAGCATTTCGAGAAATTTGGTGGGATTATTCTTGTATCCGGAATTCAAGCTCAGCCTTTAGATGTATTGAAGAGAACAGGGTTGTATACGCTGATTGGGGCTGAACATTTTTTTGGACATACCGGTGAGGCACTTAACTTCGCGCTATTGCAACTGGATTTGAATAAATGTCTAGGTTGTAAACATTTTGCTTTCCGTGAATGCGCGGCGTTATCAAACAAGGAGTCTCAAAAAGAAGTGATCACCAGTTTAAAGGCTGATCCAGCAAGGACATAGCCTAATCTCATTTGAAATCGCCCTAAAGACGAAATGAGGTGAATGGCTATGCAACTTGCACTTCAGC
>Ga0065721_10005002_pt1 | contig 21570 bp, 18 predicted proteins | sample Mesricmetagenome_FD_59108 | JGI IMG/M metagenome (GOLD analysis project Ga0065721, IMG submission 59108) | Mesophilic microbial community from rice straw/compost enrichment Sample: eDNA_1 v2 (version 2) | ecosystem: Engineered > Solid waste > Grass > Composting > Bioreactor | place: USA: Davis...
GATCAGGAACGACGGGACTCCATCCTTGACCAAATGACCTTCACCCGATTTACCGACCGAACCATTACCGACCGATCAGCGTATCTCCTCGAACTGGCGCGCGTTCGTGAAACCGGCTACGCACTGGATCAGGGGGAAGAGGTCGACGGGATCCATTGTATTGCTGCTCCCATTCGAAATCGTCGCGGGCAAGCCATTGCATCGATCTGGGTCACCGGCCCCAGCACTCGACTGAGAAAATCGTCCTTCGAGAAGGTCCGCCGGCTGGTCATGGAGCAGGCACGACAAATTTCATTACAGATCGGATGGACGAATAACATTCAGGAGATGTCCACACCTCAATCACGATAACGTAGAAAAGCGTCACGCGTCGCACTTTATTGCATTGATTTTTTCGGTGGCAGGTCACCGTTTTCCGCACAAATCAGTCCCAGTCACTTCAATGGTGGGTATTCATTTCATTTTTGACAGTTCTCCTCATTCCTCCTTTTCGGAGTACGAAGATGGCTCTGCTTCGTCATTCATCTCTCTGGAAGAAACGTCACGGTTTCACACTCATTGAACTTCTGGTGGTCATTGCAATCATCGCAGTGCTGATTGCCCTGCTGCTCCCGGCAGTTCAGCAGGCACGGGAAGCTGCCAGACGTTCTGCATGCAAGAACAAGCTCAAGCAACTCGGACTGGCCCTTCACAATTACCACGATACCCATTCCGTCTTTCCTCCCGGAACGGTGATGGGAACCAACCGGAACGTCAGCGGGTGGTGCAACTTCCCCAACGATGGTTCGCGCGGAGTGAATCGAGCCCCCTGGTCTGTTCTGATTCTCCCGTTTCTTGAGCAGACAGCGATTTACAATCAGTTCGACATGAACCAGCACTTCACCGGATTTGCAGACCACAGTCCAACAGACGACCCTCACGGTCCGGGGAAGAACCACGAGACCTTTCTGCTGCAGAACGAGAATTATCAGTGTCCATCTGACCCCAACTCCAAACCGGGCGCCAACAACAGCAGCTACTTCGGCGTGATGGGAGCAGGAGGAATTTCCACCCTGCAGAAGCCGGACATGTGCTACACGACGACTACTGACCGATATTTCTTCACTGAGGGAATCCTGTTTGTCGATTCGAAAATCAGTTTCCGCGACATTACCGATGGATCTTCGAATGTATTCCTGATCGGAGAGACCAAATATCAGCTACGACCGGGCGGACGCGGCAACAGCTCTCACTTCGGATGGGCTTCCAGCGTCCGAAGTGTCAACGCCAATGGTGAGATCGCTGGAGTTATGGTCGGCACACGCTGGCAGATCAACGCGACACCCGGAGACGGCGCAACCACAGACACGGCTTTTGCCAATCGCGGCGCTCAGAATGGAACACTTGGGAGCCATCATCCCGGTGGGTGTCATGTCACGCTGGCGGATGGGTCAGTTCGTTTCCTGAATGAAAACATGGACCTGCAGTCGTTCCGCCTGATGGGAAGTCGCGACGATGGTGTGGTTGTTTCCGCTTTCTGATCGTTTCTAACAGCAAGCCATTGACCCGGGAAACACAAAGCCATGCGCATGCACATCGGATTGATCCTCAATTGTATCCTGCTGGTGTTGCTGACGCTGCCACAGGGATGCCGACAGGGTGTCGATGGCCCCAAGCGATATGACTGTCGTGGAACGGTCACATTCAACGGGGAGCCTGTGCCGCGGGGGAGCATTAGCTTTGAACCAGATGTCGAAGCAGGGAATTCCGGCCCGGGTTCGATGGCCCAGATTGAGAACGGGGTTTACCGGACAGAACCTGGTAAAGGGATCGTTGGAGGCCCCTACCGGATTTTTATCGTCGGATTTGATGGAAAATCACCTGATGGGCTCGGAGACGGCAACCCCCTGTTTCCAGAAATCCGACTTGAGAAATCCCTTCCCCACGAAAACTGCGAGATGAATTTCGAGCTGCCGCAATAAACTCCCATCGCGATCGCAAATTAAGTCAATTCCCGTAAGGAGTAAGGATCGTCGACTGCCCCGAATTCTGTCCTTTGGGTGAAGTGAGTATGGGTAGGCAACCTGATCTCAGCTATGGGATTACTGGAGTGAGGCGGTAGTCCGAACAGAAGCAGCTCCACAGCGGGCTGCAAACACCTCTTGCCTGAGAAACTCCTCGCACATCTTCGAAGGAAGACGATTCGATCATGAGAGCATCGGTCGTTTAAATTAATGCCCGAAACATGCGCCCTGATTTTTCAGCAACCAGATTACAGAGCAGCCACTGTATCCACTGGAAACGTGATTCCTGACAACGAAAGCTCAACAGGTCGCATCTGGACAGATTGGGGTCTCACTTGCAAATCAGCCCCCAAAACGACGCGGTCCTCCGCAATTGCTTAACTGCGGCCAGAACTTGTCAGACGATGCTCCGATGCAAGCCCCCCAAGCACTCCAAACGACCACAACACTTCAAAACCCATGTCATAGCTGAACCAGACAGTCCAAAGCGCAGCGAGCATCGCAAATGCCATTGAAGCGATCCCGGCTCCCAAAGGACCAACTGATCGGTCCCAGGAAAGTCGGAACCCGGTCAACATCGCTGCCAGAAACAGCAGACTGAACAACACCACTCCCGTCCAGCCAAATCTCAGCCCGATCAGAATGTAGGCATTATCAACGTACTTGAATTGCTTTCGCGCCTTCTCATCTGCAAGCTTGTAAGGAACGTCAGGGGGAAACCCCGTCGTTGCTTTTGTTCCGTATCCGATATATCCCGACTCCGCAAGAGCCGGCCACCAAACCTTCCACTGAACATAGCGCTGCGCCACGCTGTTTTTCGGCAGTACTTCGCCATCGAGAGTGAAATCTGACTCGCTGCGATCTTCGTTGGCCAGAATTTCGAATACTCTCATCACCCCATTAATATCTGCAACAATCCATCCAACGAACAAGACTCCGATTGCGAGGATGGCAATTCGAACCCACCGTTTCCAAATCGCCCCCACTGCCGCCAAAAACAATGGAATGACCAGCAAAGGCCCTCGGGACAGACTTGAGAACACTCCGCCGAGGCCACACAGAAAGATTCCCAGCGCCCCCGACCTACCCGCCCCTTGTCGCATCCATGCAATCAGTGACGTCGGCCACGGAATTAACGCTAACACAAGTAGTCCGAAGAAAATCGGGTGGAGAGTTGTCCCAAAGGCTCTTTTGAAACCAAATCTCGCTGCGTCTCTGCTGAAGCCTTGAATAGGCCTGTTCCCAAACACCATTTCCCATGGGTTCGATCCGGTAAACATCTCGAGAAGTCCTCCCATTCCCAGGAGGAGCACAACCCCGCTCACACACCATGCCAACGGGATAAGCGATCGATTTGTCCGCATCGCATACCGACCAGCAGCATACGGGATGCCCCATTCGCCATAAGCCTGACACCAGACTCCGATCGCACTTGCCCCATAATACATGTCTGAAACCATGTGCAGGACAACCATCCCGATCACCAGCACATCGAGAAGGGTTAACGGAGAAAGAATCTTCCACGGACTCCGAATCGCAAACGCAATCAGGGCAGCAAGTCCAACAAACGTCCTGATCCCAACCGGAATTCCTCCAATCGAAACCGTCAACCAGACCGGAAATGCAAAAGAGAGAACAACAGCAATTCCGAGGGCCTCGCTCGCTCCGTACTTGATGAAAACCCACGCTCCCACAACAGCAATGAGAGCGACACACAGCAGCCATCCTGTCAGCGTCGGGAGCATTGGCCTGTCACCACGGGAAAGAGCGAAAACTTCCTGTATTCGCACACTTTTGCGAATTTTTCAGTCTAGGAACATCGCCAGAATTTGACAAACCCATCTTGTCGGTACTTTCAGGCACATTGTATCCTGCCTGTTTGCCAACTCGGGTGATGGCACTGCATTTCAAGGGCGAGCGTCTTCCGAGAACTGTCCAGACGGGTGTGAATTCGAATCCTCTACGAACAACTCACATGAAATGGCCCGGCAAAACCGGGATCACAGAGAAACGTCCATTGCCTCGATTATGCCCGTCGATTCACCCATTTCACGAGAGAATCATTCGCACACGCCCGCTCGTGCACAGACACCAGTCCGTCCCTCCGAAGTTCTCATGATTGTCTGGGCTCCCCAGCAGCGGCGGGCGAGCAATATGTGTCAAACACTCGGCTTTCATCTCCNTTTCNTAAACGGAATCAGACGAACTGGACGACTCAAGTTCACGACCCGTCTCTGGAAGTGCGTGGAGTATGTCACAAAGTTTGTTGAGACAATCGCCATCTGTATCGCACGTCGCCCCAGGCTCTGCATCGTCCAAAACCCCCCGTTTTTCGCGATCTATGCCGCATGGATTGGAATGCTGCTGTCATTCCGAAAACCACGACTGATCGCCGATTGCCATAACGCCGTCTTCCGCCCCCCCTGGAGCAGAATGACTGGAGCACATTTTTGCCTGAAACTTTGCCAGTCTATTCTGGTTCACAACGAGGACATCTTTCAGATGCTCCCCCGAATTGGCTTCAATGTCCCTCATGCCCTAGTTCTGGAAACACGCCCAACGTGTGTCGCTCCGGATGACAATTCTCGCCAATTCGAAAGTCCCGTTTTACAGAGCATTTTTGCAAAGAAAGATCACAAAACCCTCATCGCCCCTCTCGCCTGGAAGGATGACGAACCAATCGAGGAACTTGTCAAGCTCGGGGCGGAATTGCCCGATTTCCAAATCCTATTGACGGGAATGAAGGGACTTCGCTCTCATTTGCGCCAAAACGCTCCGCCCAATGTCATCTTCACTGGATTCCTGAGCGCAAGTGACTACGAACTGGCGATGCTTCGCTCCACCCTGGTTGTCGGTGTCACCACGATCGATGGGATACAGATGAGCGTTGCCAATGAAGCTGTTGGCATGGGGCGTCCTATGGTCCTTTCCGGAACAAACACAACTCGAAAACTGTTTTACAAAGGTGCTGTCTACACCCAGGGACACACAGCCAAAGACTTCAGCAACGCAGTAAAACAGGCCTTAGACAGCCTGACGACTCTATCAGCTGACGCAATCTCCCTCCGGGAAGAACGACTCCACAGGTGGGACTTACAAGCGGACCGTTTTTTGCAAATGGCGAATATCCAGACCAGAAACGTCTCATCCGTGCTGACAACAAGAAACAAGTAGCCGTGACTAATGGAGAACGACAAAATTTCATTAAATCCACGCTCGCCTTCGCATTGAGTTCAAAAGGCATCAGCGTCGCGCTCACGATTGCAGGTGCCGGCGCAATCGTTGCTGCCGCATTCGTCGGGAAGAAATTCTACCCGCCTGAAGAATTCGGCAAACTCGCCGGGATGATCACAATCAATCAGATGGCCACTGCGTTTTCCTGCGCGGGATATAACCACAGCCTGCTGAGACTGATCGATCGAAAATCCAAAACACTTGAAGTTCCGGTCCACCTGCTCTGGCAAGTCGTCCTTGGCAATCTCATCGCATCGATCGTTTCGGCCGCATTTTTCACTTCCTGGTTTCTTCCAGACAATTTCCCGAGCATCCTTTTTCTGGTCATTTCCAATCAAGTCGCAGTGATGCTTTCGGCGCTGTTACGCGCCAATGATCTCTACTTCTTGTCTCAATTGGCCCTCCAGCTCTGGAGATTGACCACGTTTGCCGTTGTCGTTGCAGCAAGCGTCATGTCGTTCTCCCTTACACCGATGTCGGTCGCACTCGCTATCGGCGTTGTCAACATTGCCATATCAACTCTGATCGCAATTCGAAATTACCACTCACTTCACTTCATCGCGTCATCACAGCAGACATCCTCAGAAGACCAGCCAACATCTGTCGATTTTCTGACTCTGTCGATGGGATTCTTCGCCTCAATGATCTCCATGTCGCTGCTTCGAAATTTCGATCGACTGGTCTCCGCACGGGTGTTGGGATTGGCGGACATGGGTAATCTGTTCTTTATTGGAACAATTGTTTGCTACCCATTCTTTCTTGTCAGCGGACAGCTCACGTTCTTCCAGCTTCCACGATACCGCCGACTGATTACTCACAAACTCCTGGCACATGACACTAAAGTCTGGACCAGCCTGGCGCTGGCTGGTGCCCTCGTCACGATACTGTGCATCGCCGTGCTGAATACGACCGGCGTTTCAGAGCAGCTCGGTGCACCGATCCCCTTAAAGCTTGCCACAATATACGCCGTCATTGGCGCAGCCGCCGTCATTTATTCAAACTACTCCGCCGCCTTCGGGGCAGTCGCATCGGCAGCAAAAGTCTGGAGAGCAAACCTCCTGACCATTATTCTCATCACCATATCGGTCGCCAGCATCTCTTTAATCAAGCCAAGCATTACAACCATCATAACGACAATGGCAGCACTATGGCTCTTTCGAACAGCGATATTTCACTGGGAGTGCCACCACTGCATCCATAAACCACAAGAGATGGACGGCCGCATCTCTACGACAGCAAAATCAGAGGCGTGAACATGAGACTGTCCACATGCACATTATTATTCATTCTTTATGTGACCCTCGCTGTTTTTCAGAACATCGCGTCCATTCTTGCTGTTCGATTTCTTGGAAATGACTCTATCATTTCTTCGCTGGCGTTAACGGGAAAAGATTTCATCCTTATCCTGATCTGCGTAACCGCAGGCATCGCTTTTTGTTCTGACTTGCTAAACGGGAAGATCGCCGTTCGTAAACTGGCCGCAGTGATAACACTGGTATCCACCTGCGCGTTCGTCACGGTAACAACTCTTCAAACGTCCGTAGAATACCTGCAGGACGCAAGACTATTGCTCATTTTGCCCCTATCAACGTTATTGGGAATTCTTCTGGCATGGAGATTAAACATCTCTTTGATCATGCGATTTATGATGAGCATCTCCATCTTTGTCGCAATCTCTTCATGGATCGAGTATGCACTTTACCTCATCTGGGACGAACAGTTCTGGATCACAATGGACCTGGAGAATTACTACCAGTTCCGAGACGAAGACAGATCATCCTCGATGCACGGAGGCTATGGGGGCGTTCCTGGGCGATTCTACAGCTGGGACGTGATTGCACTCGGATTTCAGGATCCAATTCGTCGACTCGTCAGTTTTGTCTTCGTCGACCCAACCATTCTTGGCCACTTTCTTTCATTTGCATACGCAATAGCCCTGTTCCAGCGCAGATATATCCTTGCGTTCTTTTTCTTTCTCACATGTGCAGCAGGCATCGCCAAAGGCGGACTCCTTGTCTGCCTCTTCGCGACGCTATTCTGGGCAATTGGCATCTCAATCCAAAGCGGAAACTACTTCAGAATCTCCATGATCTCGACAGCGGCTGTCATTGCGATCGGCGTTGCGGCGTACTTCGGGATTGGCTCGCAGTCAATGAAGAACCACGTCAGTGGATTACTCGGTCCGGTTTCTCGAATTTCAACGGCAGTGCTTGGTCAAGGAGTCGGAACAGGAGGAAACCGGGCATTCTATCGTGAAAAGCAACGAGGGCGAGACCTCGAAGGAAACGATGCCTACGACAGGGCAGAGTTCGCAAGCGAAAGTTACGTTGGATCGATGATTCAGCAGATCGGAATTTTAGGGATCGTTGCTTACCTGTGCGCGTTCTGGATTAATGTTCCGAGGCAGGTAGTCGTACCAGAAACATTAGGCCTACGTGTCGCTGCACTTGCAACTATTTTATCAAGCTTGGCATCGGAGTCTGCAATGTCGTATTCCAGTACTTTTGCATGGCTGGTGCTTGCAGCATTCGCAGCGGCGATCGACACATCCGCCTTTTACTCGGGCCGCATGTTCGGAGAACTTCACATCAATCAGATTCCCGAATTTCCTGCACTTCGAGCAGTTCCACCCTCGCCTCTTCAGGACGAGCCGATCTACGGACGGTAAAAGCCAGTTTATTTTTTGCAGCCATTTAACTTCCTGGAACCAGGCGTCCGCAATGGTCTGCTCCCGATATTCTGACGCAGATGCCTGACGAATTGCTGGCGAGATTCTCGTAGCGGTGCACAGAGCCAAAAGAAAGAGAACTGACGATTGAAGCAGCTGCTACCAGAGCTGTCCGTAATCAACCAACTACCAAAGATTGTACAGGCCCATCGAGCGACGCAGCTGCAACAGGGAACAACAGACAAATTCCATCCGGCACAACTGTGAGAAACCCCGGGCCGGTCATACCGACACAAAAAAGATACAAGCAGATTGCCCAAGATTCGGTCGATTTAATCCTGAACACGCTACGAAAAGTAAGCCATGTCATCATCAACACAAGAAAAAAAGCGACGATGCCACCATTAAGAAATGCCTGAATGAAGACATTGTGAGCGGTCGCCGCTTCGAGTTTACCACGCCCCACCGTAACGTAATCGGGAAGGAGAGACTTTGACGCACTGTAACCATATCCAATGAATGGCGAATTTTTAATTAACTCTATAGCCCCCTTCCAGATTTCAGACCGTCCAGTCATAGAGAAGATCTCATTGAGGTCGCCCGACCTTGAAAATCGTGCCAGAAGACCAGAATGGAACAACTCAACATAAGACAAAAGCATCGGCAAGCTGACACAAACAGCAACCAGAGCTAGAACAACAAGTATTCGGAAGCGACCGGCGAGGATCATACAGATTACACTGAACGCAAACACAGCAACCGAGCGAGTCTTTGCCAAATACATCGCAACCAACCATACTGCGATGGTGCCCAGAGTCGTCACTAGCGAAATCTTTCTTCGGTACCGCATTGCAACAGCCAGCACAATCGATAATGACGCGAGCACACTGAATGGGAATGTATGCCCATTCACTCCAGCAAGTCGCAACACGGGAAACGCCCCATCCGGATATGTGACTGTCATCGCAAAAGGAAGCTGTAAAGCATAAGCACCTAAACCTGCCACCATATTCGCCACTAAAAAACATAACGCAGGCATAGTCCAGTCAATTCCGTTATCGACCAGGACAACTGCGTATACAACGAAAACTGCAAATAGAATTGCATTGACCGTGGAATAGAGTTGCTCTGGTCCCAATGGAGCAGCAAGAAAAAACGTCAATGCCAACAGAAACGTTGTCACTCGCATTGGAGTGAGACGAATGACGAAAGGCAACCTGAGATTGAAGAAAACATAGAGAGCCGCTATTACGTAACCTGCCAGTCGCGCATAGACATGTATATCGAGCTTCGTCTCCAACGTGTCACCGACACGTGTTCGTACGCTGATTGCACAAAGAATCAAAAAAACAAGAATTGTGAAAACATCTTGAATTTTCAATCACGCGTGCCAGCTGAAAGCGGCCATCAGGCTTTGCAATCAGCTTCCGAACCAAGTTCGATACTAAACACGATAAATTGTCGTCGTCTGGTCGATGTCATAGCAGGTCGCCCCGGAATAGGTTTTGAAGGAAGTACAGCTTCGATCAAGCAAAGCAATCGCTTCCTGATACCTGGCCCGGTCAGAATTATCGAAAATAACAATCGATCCTTTTTGGATCGTTCCCTCAGCAATCTTGTCTGCAACAACTTGAGCACACTGACACCGATTCCGGCCGTCAATCACAAAGACATCAAAACTTCCAAAATCGACGTCAGGACAACTATATGCATCCCCCAACGGAAGCAGACGTAAATCGCAGCGGTCTCCGATATACTTTTTGCATACTTCAAACCACCTGACATCATGTTCAATTGAAACGACACTTGCTCCATGATTCAGATACCATGCAGTTGACCCACCCGATCCCCACTCAAGAACACGAAGCCCCGGTCGGCTCGAAAAGATTTCTTCAACCACCGGAATGGAGTGCCACGCGAACCACAACGTCGGGTCTTCAAATCGCTGGTCAAGCTTTCGTCTTCGAACGGACGAAAACAATGGCTCCCACCGAGGATCGCTTGCAAAAAGAAGAATCATCTTCAGCGAAGAAGGATCGAACACTCGGCGAAGTAATGTCGGAATGCGTTGTGAATATGCCATAACGGAAACCTTTGCCTTCACTATACTCACAGTTCGTGTCAAACTGATGTGGATTTTGGAAACATCCACAAAAAGTGTTTTCTGAACCCAGGCGTTTTTCTGGGCAATGGAAACCGAGGATGGATGTCTTCGCCGAGACTCTGATTTTCAATCGTAAACCCATTCAGCAACCCCATACAAGAGAGAAGCAATGAACATTTCCGTCTTTGGACTTGGCTACGTGGGAGCAGTCAGTGCCGGATGCCTGACGCGACTGGGACACACGGTCATTGGAGTCGACCCGGAAGCACGCAAGCTGGAACTGATGCGCTCGGGTAAAGCCCCTATTGTCGAAGAGGGAGTTGATGACCTGACCGCAGAGGCGATCCAGTCAGGACGGCTGAGTGTCACGTACAATTGTGCTGAAGCCATTGCGAAGACCGAGTTGTCCCTCATCTGTGTCGGAACTCCGTCTGCTCCGGATGGCAGCCTGGGGACAATTTATGTTCGGCGCGTGTGCGAAGAAATTGGGAGCGCCATCAAGGCGAAGGGAACGTTTCACACGGTTGTGATCCGCTCAACCGTTGTCCCGGGCACAACGCTGGGACTTCTCAAGCCGATTCTGGAAGAACACTCCGGTGGTAAAGCCGGAAGGGACTTCGGACTGGCAATGAATCCGGAGTTTCTGCGCGAGGGGACATCCATCGCTGACTTCTTCGCCCCACCCTACACCATTATTGGGGCGGACGATGACAGTACCTTTGATGCCGTATCTCAGGTTTACAACGGGATTGATGCACCGGTCCATCGCTGTTCGATCTCGTCTGCAGAAGCGGTTAAGTATGGCTGCAATCTGTTCCATGCGATGAAAATTACATTCGCCAATGAAATGGGAATGGTTTGCAAGGAATTCGGGATCGACTCCCGTGAAGTGATGGACCTTCTCTGTCGCGACACGAAGCTGAACATTTCACATCGCTATTTGCGGCCCGGTTTTGCATTTGGAGGATCGTGCCTCCCCAAAGACCTTCGGGCGTTTACAGCACTCGCTCGCCAGCGAAGCGTTCCGACACCCATGCTGACAGGCATTCTTGAAAGCAATCGTATTCAAATTGAGCGGGTTGCGGCCAAGGTGCTCCAGTCAGGCGCGAAGAAGATCTCATTGCTTGGATTAAGCTTCAAACCCGGGACAGATGACCTTCGCGAAAGCCCACTGGTCACTCTTGCAGAAATCCTGATTGGAAAGGGGAGAGAGCTCGCGATCTTCGATCCAAACGTTGAATATGCGGCCCTGCATGGAGCAAACAAGGCCTACATTGCGGAGCACCTTCCACACCTGAAACGCGCTTTGGTCTCCGCTGACGAGGCACTGAACCACGGCGAGTTTTTCATTGTTGGGCACGCAAGCGATGCCAATCGAAATATCGTTGCCAACGTTGCCCCCGATCGCTTTGTCTACGACTTGACAGGCGCGTTTTCCGAAACCGGCTCGTCAAAACAGCAGGAAGGCCTCTATTGGTGAAACCGATTTGAAGCACAAGGATGATCAACCTGTTAATCGACATCTCCCTGTGCAATCAAATGCAGCCCGGAAAAGGAATGTTCATCATCCACGCAGGCCCATCGTCGTATTTAGAAAGAAATCGCATTGAATCCCCCTCACATCCTCATCCTGGTTGAGAACCTTCCCGTTCCAAGAGACCGGCGGGTCTGGATGGAAGCGACCAGCCTTGTCCAGGCCGGGTACAAAGTCAGCGTGATCTCCCCGTGTCCAGAAGACGATGTGGATCACCCGGATCGCGTCATCGACGGCATCTCAGTGTATCGCTACAAGATGCCCCCCCCAACTCATTCCAAACTCAGTTTTATTTATGAGTTCTGGTATTGCCTCCGGCAAACGGAGCGACTGGTCAAACGTGTCTGGAAGAACGATCGTTTCGATGTCATCCAGACATGCAATCCGCCGGACACGTTTTGGTGGATCGGTCGAAAGTACAAGAAATATGGGGTGAAATTCGTCTTTGACCATCACGATCTGTGTCCTGAACTATACGAGTCGAAATATTCCCGAAAAGATTTTCTGCATGCAGGACTTCGTTGGCTGGAGAAAATGCAGTTCAAAACTGCTGATGCCGTAATCGCAACAAACGAAAGCTACCAGAAAGTCGCGACAACGCGGGGAAACATCTCTCCGGAAAACGTCACGATTGTTCGAAGTGGTCCACGCCGCACGAAGTTTACAAGAGTTCCTCCTGACCCAGCTCTGAAACAAGGATTCCAGTACCTCGGCGTCTATGTGGGCGTAATGGGTGTGCAGGATGGTGTCGATTATGCATTAAGAGCAATTCGGTCGACGATTGATTCTGGATTCTACGATGCCCGTTACATCTTTGTTGGAAACGGAGACGCGAAACCAGATCTGTTAAAACTCTGCAATGAATTGGAATTAACACCCTATGTCGAGTTCACCGGTTACGTATCAGATGAGGTTTTGCAGAAAATTCTTTGCACGGGGGATTTAGGAATTGCCCCCGACCCGAATGGGCCACTTAACAACTTCTGCACAATGAACAAAATTGTCGAATACATGGCAATGGGCCTCCCGATTGTCAGCTTCGACCTTGAAGAGACAATCGTCAGCGCACAGGATGCAGCTGTTTATGTCCACAACAATGATGAAGCCGCATTCGGGCAGGCAATGATCGATTTGTTTCGAGACGAAAATCGCCGCAGGTCAATGGGCGAATTTGGGCGGCGACGCTTCGAAAGCGAACTTTGCTGGGAGAACAGCGAAGTCAAACTGATCGAATTTTATGATCGATTGCTCAAACAGTAAGAATTCGATTTGTCGATGTTGCCAGCCCTGTGGCGAGAGGTTCCAGTTCGCTTTCCCAGAATTTTGGTGACAGGGAAGTATCGAGATGGACGTCTTACAGTTTTATCCACTCATCAAACGGGCCATCTGGGGTGGAACTCGTCTGGCCCATGAATTGGGGAAAGAGACTGGAGGAATCACCGATGCAGCCGAAAGCTGGGAGATTTCTGATCTGCCTGGCAACACCAGTGTGGTCGCTACCGGCCTTCTCGCTGGAACTACGTTGCGGCAATTAATGGAGGAGACTGCAACGGATCTGCTGGGCAGGCATCGCGATCACCCTCAGTTCCCGCTTCTGATCAAATTCCTTGACGCTCAACAGCAACTCTCCGTTCAGGTTCATCCCAAAGATCCCGTGCAAATGCCAGACGGCACGTGGCGACCAGGGAAGACCGAAAGCTGGATTGTCCTGAGTGCGAAACCCGAGAGTCGGATGTATCTGGGATTATGCCCCGGAATTGGAGAGGAAGAGCTCCGCACTGCGGTTCGAACAGGGGACTTTGAACGCTGCCTGTATTCTTACTCCCCCAAAGCCGGAGATTGCATTCACCTATCCCCGGGAACAGTTCACGCACTTGGGGGAGGCCTGCTCGTTGCGGAAATTCAACAACCATCCGATATCACATACCGATTTTACGACTGGGGACGAACCGACGCCCAAGGGCGAAGTCGTGAATTACATATTGAACAATCCTTTGCTTCGACTGATTTCGATATCGGCCCGGTCCATCCAGTCGTTCCACGCCCCATTGCCGAACGAACAGGTTCAGAACTTCTAGTCGAATGCCCGCATTACACAATCGTTCGGCACTTCGGCTCACAGCCACTCATATTGCCAGACGACGATCGAATGCACATCCTGATCGTACTTTCCGGTTCAGCTTCAAATAAGGATGTCCATCTCGTTCGAGGACAGACTGCGGTTGTCCCCGCCAGCCGGACAGACTCTCGCTGGGAACTCAGCAACGACGCCATTGTCTTGGACACTTTTCTCCCAGATTAATCCATTTTAGGCCTGCTTCAATAGCCCATTTCATTTGGCAGGAAAAGCAACATAAATCAATTGCAGTTTTCATACAGCCATTTAAACAAAGACACCATTCAGACAAACACACATGAGAATTCTCATTACTGGCGGAGCAGGGTTTATTGGCGGACATCTCGCGGATGCTCTGATTTCTTCCGGCCATGACGTCGCGGTTCTGGATGATTTGTCTTCCGGTGTTCGGGAGAACATTCCGAACGGTATTCCGTTTTATCAAGTCGACATCCGGGACACGGATGGTGTTGACAATGCGATCCGGGAGTATCGCCCAGATATTATCAGTCATCATGCAGCTCAAATGTCCGTGAGCCGGTCTGTTCGGGAACCCCGATTTGATGCAGACGTCAACATTCTCGGGCTGATCAACATCTGCCAATCGGGTGTTCGGGCCGGCGTGAGCAAGATTATCTTTGCATCTTCCGGCGGTGTCCTGTACGGAGAAACAACTGTCCCCGCACCAGAAGAATCTCCTGCGGATCCGGTTTCTCCCTATGGCATCAGCAAATGGGCCGGCGAAAAGTATCTCCAGTTTTTCTCCCGGGAGTTTGGCATTTCCGCCATCGCTCTTCGCTATGCCAATGTTTACGGAGAGCGCCAGAACCCACATGGCGAAGCGGGAGTTGTTGCAATTTTCTGCACACGCCTGTTAAACGGGGAACAGGCGACAATTAACGGAGACGGAAAGTATATACGCGACTATGTTCATGTCTCCGATGTCGTGGCTGCGAATCTCCAAGTCATGAATTATTCAGCGACGGGATTCGACTGTTTTAACATTGGTACAGGCATCGGACTTGACGTCAATGCCGTCGGTGCTGAGCTACTTGAGAACTGCACGAGGGAAATCAAAAAACGAGGATTGCCTGTCACAATAAAACCATTGACACACGGCCCAGAGCGTCCCGGCGACCTTCGCAGCAACCTTCTGTCCAACGCCAAAGCGAAACGAGTTTTAGGTTGGTCGCCAGAAGTGTCTTTTGACTCTGGAGCCCAAAAAACCTGCCAGTGGTTTGCCGATCGCATTCTTGAGTAAATGGCGCAACAACGTTGGAACCCGCTCGGATTGTAGATAGATGAAATCAAAGTCGGCACATCTTCTCGCAATGATTGCACTCGATCGTTTCCAGCTTGGGTGACAGATCCTTTGCGAGGTTGGTACAACAGACCAGGAAGGAGGCTGTTATAGGAATTCTCAGTTTCCTCACCGGATGTGAGTCGAGAGTCCTGCCTGTTGTCCTCGCCAGCATCTCGCTCATGTACTGCGTATCACATCTCAATGCGGACTCCACGATCGGGTCCCCACAGGGACAGGATGATGAGATGATTCCGAACTGGGCGAAGATCCAGATTGACACCCCGACAATGGGGGGCCGACAGCTCTGGGGAGACATCCTGTTCTTTCAAGGGTATCGTCTTCAGCACAATGTTGTGACAGGCCACTACCGGCTGCTCGATCCCGGAGATATTCGCCGTGCGTGGGGAACACGGGAGGACTGCCTCGAGGCACTCCAGCGCATTCGAGACGAGAAATCACTTCCTCCCATGTCAGGAAAGGCAGTGATTCTGATCCACGGAATTTTCCGGTCTTCGAAGTCCTTTCATACGCTGGCAAAGAAACTCAAAGATTCAGACTACACCGTTGTCAATTTCGATTACCCGAGCACACGGCTATCACTGATCGAGTTATCGGATTATCTCGACGAGACCATCGCTTCACTGGAAGGAATCAATCGAATTGATTTCGTGGTCCACAGCATGGGTGGCTTGCTGGTGCGAACCTATCTGATGAAAAAGGGACCTTCCGCCGACCCAAGACTTTTCCGGATGGTCATGCTGGGAGTTCCCAATCAGGGTGCCCGAATGGCAAATCTGCTTCAAAAGAACTGGCTATTCCAGGTCGCATTTGGTCCAGCGGGTCAGCAACTGGTCGACGATCCAGCGGGTTTCATCGCAGCCCTTCCGGTCCCGTCATTTGAATTTGCGGTCATTGCTGGAATCCGTGGAACACCAGAGGGATGGAACCCACTCATTCCGGGGGACGACGATGGCACCGTCAGCGCCGATTCCGTGAAGCTCCCCGGAGCCAGTGACAGTATCCAGATCCGGGCACTTCACTCCTCCATGATGTGGAATCCTGAGGTCATCGATGCGACGATTTCATTCTTGAATACAGGTGCACTTCGGGCAGACGGGACACGTCACCCAATTTCGTTCCCGGATGATTCCCTGCGCACAGACAAGCTTCCCGAATCGTTGGAGTAGAACCATGCATTCATGCGATCAAGCCGGACAGAGATTCCCTACCTGTGATTGGCGAACCTTTCTCGCGTCCTTGCTCGGGACGATGAAGTACTTCATGAGTCAAGAAGCGTGTCGACCATTGAGTGCACTGGTCATGATGTTCACCCTGATCCTTGGCATGATCACTTTGACACCCGGAGATTCACGAGCAGCCGATCCTCAAAAAGCGCCTCTTCCCGAGAAGGAAAATTTTCATCTTTATTTGCTGGTGGGCCAGTCAAATATGGCTGGCCGAGGGGAAGTCAGCGAGGCTGACCGAACACCGCACCCCCGAGTGCTCATGTTTAATAAGAACAAGAAATGGGTCCCCGCAGTCGATCCACTTCACTTCGACAAACCGCGGGCGGTCGGAACGGGACTGGGGAAGACATTTGGAATTCTGGTCGCAGAATCCAATCCCGAGATCACTATTGGACTGATTCCGTGTGCGGTAGGAGGAACATCGATCGATGTCTGGGTTCCAGGAGCGCTGGACAGTGCGACGAAAACACATCCCTGGGATGACTGCATGGAGCGGGCCAAGCTCGCGCTGCAACATGGCACGCTCAAAGGAATTCTCTGGCACCAGGGCGAATCAGATGCCAACGAGAAAAAGGTCACCAAATACGAGGAGAAGCTGTCGAACCTCATTCATCGTTTTCGCACAGAACTGCAGGCTCCCAACGTCCCATTTCTCCTTGGCCAACTTGGACAATTTGAAAGCCGTCCCTGGAATGAACCACGCAAGAAAATCGACCGCATTATCAGGAATGTCGCCGAGAAAACTCCTAATGCTGCTTTTGTCAGCTCCGACGGTCTGACTGACAAAGGGGATGGGACGCATTTCAATGCAGAGTCTTACCGGGAGTTTGGGAAGAGATACGCAGAGGCTTATCTGAAAATGGTGAGCGGACAATAATGCTGAAATCTGCTATGAACACCATCCTTTTTCAATGACAGAAAAAGGACAGTCATTCCAGGCGGACGCGGTTCATGCAGACAAAATATCTGGCGATTCTTGCTGGCGGGCTTCTCCCCGCCTTGGGATTAGGAATTGCAGGTCTGTTTCAGAAATTGGCCAGCCAGTCGACAGGAACAGGAGTATTTCTCATTGTCACTGGTTTGGCGACCTGTTTCATTGGCAGCCTCTTTCTTCTGACAGAGCGGGATCTCACGTTTTCCAGCCCGGGACTGGCATGTGCCTTCCTGTTTGGAATCTGTTGGGCCCTCTCCAGCGGGCTGATTTCCTTCACGCTGCGACGGCTCGGAGGAAGCCTCAGTCAGCTTGTTCCCATCTACAACACGAACACGCTCGTCGCTGTTCTCGCAGGACTGATTCTTCTAGGGGAATGGAAAACCGTTCATCCGATTCGGATTACACTCGCTTCGATATTCATTATCATTGGTGGTGTTCTCGCCACGCGGAGCTGAATCCTCCGAAAGGTTGGCGAATCATCGCTGAATGCGGTCGGACTCGGAATCTCGAGGCAGATCGATTCCTCCCAGCTTGGCAAGAGTTCCTGACCGCGAAGGAGTGTTACGAATGAATTACGCAGCAGCATTTGAAACCGGACTCCCATACCAGGAATTCCTTCAGAAGTATGGCACACCGGAACAGCAGCGACGCTGGGCAGACTTCCACGCCAGCATCTCGCTGACAGAGGAACAGAAGCAGCTGCTCGGGAGATTCACACGAGAGATGAAAGTTCTCGTGATGGCGGGTGCGTGGTGCGGAGACTGTGTCAACCAATGCCCCATGTTCGAGCACTTCGCTGCGGTGTCCCCCAAAATTCAGGTCCGCTATGTCGATCGTGACGCCGACCCGGAATTGGCAAAGGCCCTGGCAACCTGCGGAGGCGCTCGAGTCCCCGCAGTCGTCTTCCTGAGTGAAGATGGGCAATTCTGCGGACGTTATGGCGACAAGACACTCGCCAAATACCGGGATGCGGTTCGGAAGCTGGAGGGTGCCTCCTGCCCAACAGGCTTGGGCGCGGATGCCGAGTTGACAGCAGCTGTTCTTCAAGACTGGCTGAATGAGTTCGAGCGCATCCAGTGGATGCTCCGCACATCGACGCGTCTCCGCCAATTGCACGGCGACTGATTCTGAACCTCCAGTCGGCCAACCTTTTGCAGCAAGCCCATTCCCTGAGCGTCGGCTTCCCGACAGCTTGGGGCAGGGAACTCCTTACGCACTCTCCACCGGACCGAGACACCTGTTAAAATCCAAATTCCCGTAAAAGACGGCAGGCCGGTTTCGTATTCTGACGCGCCCTCCAGTGCCTCATTGGCTGGAACTCTGCGCCGCACGCTCTTGATTTCGAAGAGCCTCCAACTTCGTGCCCAGACAACTCAAACCCGCAACACCATTGGGCACAAACACTTGCAGCAAATCGCTGCAAAGTAAGCCTCGGAAAATCTCGACTCACGGTCGCACCGAAGAAGTGCTCCTTCCGCTCTCTCGAGCTTGGTTGGAAAATTCAAGACCATACTTGACGCAAACGACCGAATCCTGAACGATTAAATCGCAATCGATCGTGCAATCTGCGATGAATAAAGAAATTTGGGGGACCTCTCATCCCAAGAGCCTCCCCTCACCAATGATGACCTCAATCCCAACAAGATTTCAGATCAACCGATTGGCGTATTTACTCCAATGACCCTCCATTTTCTTTTCCATTAGAGAGGTATTGTGAGCCGTAGAACATCGTTTTCGGATTCCCAGAACAGAACCGACACGAACCGGAGCCACGCTGCCAGCGAGGCTCCCTGATTGGATGATGACTTTCCAATAAGTGTAGTTGCTACTTCGTCATCTGCAGGGGGAGTAATGCATCATCAAACTTCCCCGCAATTTGAGAAATCCATTCCCCCAGATTACCAGCAAGATGGAACAGATGGCTGACTGAACACTGGCATCATTTCAGCGCCTCTTTCGAATGACACTGCCCATTTTTCGGATTCTGAAATCAGAACCGGGACATTCAAACGTTTTTCCAAATCCAGATTCATATCCAGGAAGGGTTGTTTATGTCGATCCCACACAACACCGCGTCCACCGCAAGCTGCACATCGCAAGGGATTCACATTGATTGAACTGCTGGTGGTGATCGCCATCATTGCAGTTCTGATTGCACTGCTTCTTCCGGCAGTTCAACAGGCACGGGAAGCAGCTCGGCGTTCGCAGTGCAAAAACAATCTCAAGCAATTGGGACTGGCACTGCATAACTACCATGAAACCGCCAATGTGTTCCCTCCGGGATTTGTCTGTGTCGATCCGGTCGCTGGCAGTGCGCACTGGACCTGGAGTGCCTTTATTCTTCCGTATGTTGAGCAGTCCAGTATCTACCAGACCATGCAGGTGGGCACGCTGACCCCCAATCAGGTCGTCGCCGATAACGAAAAACGAAAGGCCTTTCAGACCCCGCTGGCAATGTTCCGGTGCCCCTCTGACGTGGGTCCGAAACTGATCAACCACAACCGTCGCATCCGCTACTCCCCCGGAAGTCCAGAACCACTCGCGGACTCTCCGCTGAGTAACTACATCCTTTCCAATGACGTGGCCCGCATGGCGCAATACAAGAGCAGTAATCCAGTGAACGGAACCAATGCACAGGGCAAGGGGGCAGTGGGCGCCTTCTGGCGAAACAGCAACCTCCGCATGCGCGACCTGACCGATGGTGCCAGCAATACGATCCTGGCCGGCGAGCGCCGATATCGTACCTCGGCAGCATCGGGAGACTGGGCAGGAACGCTGTATGGAATTTTCTCTGGTGACACTTCGGGCCCGGCTCAGGATGCATCCCCCGACAGTGGGATGGTGACGGCCTTCGGCTGTATCCGTTTTCCCATTAATCAACCCCCCCGCTCAGATAACGGCCAGCGTCTCACCTACAGCAGCGAGCACATTGGCGGAGCTCATTTCCTCCTGGGAGATGGTTCAGTGCGGTTCATCAGTGAAAACATCGACACGCATCCGATCCCACCGGCTCACACCCTGTATGACGTCACGCACAGTACCCTCGGACGTCTCATCGCCATTCAGGACGGTGCTGTTGTCGGAGAGTTCTAGAACATCATCCTCATTCAGGGGCGTGCAGCGAGACAGCGCGCCCCACATCTATTCATCTATTCCAGATTCTTCAGCGGGTCAAAGTTGTTCTATCGCCTGTCATAATGGACATACTCATGGTCTCCCGATTTGATGGCCTTTTGCTGTTGACCCTTTTCGTGATCTCACTGACTTCCGGTTGCAGCCGGAGCGATGCCCCTCCACTCGGAAAGGTCTCCGGAGTGGTGACGCTGAATGGGAAACCGATTCCCAACGCGTCGGTTACGTTTATTCCAACTGAAGGGGGGCGTCCCGCCTCCGGAGAAACAAATAACAACGGGGAGTACACACTGACCTTCAGCTCCAGCCACAATGGAGCGAAAGTGGGGAAAAATCAGGTGTTCATTGGAACGGCCCGGGATGCGAGCGCAGGAAACCCCGCAGTCAAGGAAGCCATTCCTCCCCGCTATAACCTCAAGTCTGAGCTGTTCGTTGACGTTCAGAACGGAACGAACAGGCTCGATTTCCACCTGGAAGCCAGCGAAACCGAACTTGCAGAGTTGGCCAAAACCAATTCCGCCACGGACAAGTCCGTTGTCTCGGAATAAGTCAACCGCCGGACGAAACTCTTCGATTGAGAGTCTACCAACGGAAAGAGCACCGACACTTCAGTGGTCGGTGCTCTTCCTGTTTCCGCCGACTGGGTTCGGCCCAAAGGTTTATTCTTCCCGCACAAGAAGTCTCTTTTGGGCGATCAGATCCAGCAACGCCTTCTGGGGATTGGCGAACTTTTCCAAACCCTCTTGCATCAGGACTTCTTCCATCTTCCCGAAGTCCACCTTCTGGTCAATTTCCTGCTGAACCTCATCAGGCGGAAGACGATCAACCTGCCGGGTATAAGTGTTTCCGAGTTCTTCGACAGCAGCATTCGTCTCGGGGGGATTGGTCTGGATGTCTGAACCGGCCAGAGCAGCGACATATTTGTCCTTGGGATCCTCCGGCATTTTGGTTCCGGTGCTGGCGAAAATGATCTCCTGCTTGAGTGGAAGGTCTTTGTCCTTCCAGAACTCTTCGTTCTCGCGCCAGATTCGTTTCACATTCAGAATCCCCACCTCCCCTTGAGCAGCCGGAGAGAGGTCCGGAACCTGCTTGGCGGTATATACGTCAATCCGACTGACAAAGATGCTGTAAACCGACTTGAGCGATTTCGGATTGCTGCGCCGCTGGGCTCCGCGCCAGACAGCATCACGTGCCGCATGATACTGGTCAGCACTAAAAATCAACGTGACATTCAACGTGACTCCGGCAGCTGCCAGTTCTTCCAATGCACCGAGTCCCCCGGGAGTCGCCGGAAC
>Ga0065721_10004959_pt1 | contig 21562 bp, 16 predicted proteins | sample Mesricmetagenome_FD_59108 | JGI IMG/M metagenome (GOLD analysis project Ga0065721, IMG submission 59108) | Mesophilic microbial community from rice straw/compost enrichment Sample: eDNA_1 v2 (version 2) | ecosystem: Engineered > Solid waste > Grass > Composting > Bioreactor | place: USA: Davis...
CCATCTTCCGGTAGGCCGCCTCGATCCTGTCGCAGTGTGTTGAACGATCATCGCACCAGTCGCGATCAGTGGGCAATGTCTCCGCAGCAAGAGCCCTGCTGATGGACTCCCAGCGNGATCTGGCCAGCTGAACGCGAGCGGATGGAGTGCTTTCCGGAAAACCGTGATCGATGNACCAGCAGCGTTGTTGCTGGTGATCCCAGGCGAGAACCCAGCTGTAGAGGCCAATCATCACGATGGGAAGATCAAAATCGTCCGGCAGTTCGGGAAGACGTTCAAAGCACCGTCCCAGTTCATACCCCAACACCCCGGCCGCTCCCCCCTGAAAAGGAGGAAGTCCCTTGATGGTCGATGCCGCCAGTCCGTTAATGCGTTTGCGGATTTCGGCAAACGGGTCCTGTCTGTATTCCGGGTGATCAAGCCGAAATTGCTCGAACGGCTCTGCCATCAGGAACGAATATCGCCCCAGTTCTCCCCGCTGGAGCGAACTGTCCAGCAAAGCGATTCCCTCCCGATCTGCCAGAGCACGAAGGGCCTGCGGGACCGATGGCGGCTGGGTCAATTCCTGAATGAAGGGCAACGACATCACAGCGGCTCCTCTGATGATTCCGCAGTCGCCTTGCGACGGTCATGCGCACTCACTTCGGGAACGGTCAGAAATCCCCATTTCAGCGACTGGTCCTGCTGATATTGCTTCCCGAGGGTCAGTGCCGTCACTGCTTTGCACAGTTCATAGCCAAGATAAAACGCATGGGGAGCATCCAGTTCCGCCCCAGTCGCTGTGAATTGATCAAAGAGTTCGAATGGGTCCCGTCCCCGCCAATATCCGTCCCGGTTCATGACATGAATCTCTCCCCGTTCGACAAAGATACGGAAGTTTCCATCCCGGATCTGGCGGGAGAGATGGCCGATTGCTTCCGGTCCCAGTTCCTGAGGTCGCCCATCGCGCAGCAACACGAGTCCGGAGGAAAGCCGCTTGGGAGGGACATGCTGATCGATGGCATGTTTGACCATTCGGCGTGCAAGATCGAACTCTCGGACCGCCGACTGACACCAGTGGGCGACCTGAGTTGTCAGGACGCTTCGAATGTTCAGCTCCTGACAGATCGCTGCCAGCAGAAAATTAACCCCCGCGCTGTCGACTTCACTGAGTTCGGTCACATTGCCAATTCCCATGAAAACGGGCGACTCTGGAGCGACTCGCCGCGTCTCATAGTAGCGGGCCAGAGAGGCAGCAAACCCGAAACCGACCGGCTCAAGAATCGGGTCCAGTCGAAATGGGACATGTCTCTTTTCCAGAAACTCCGCGGTCTCCCACATGGAACTCAGATCGCGGGGATCATCGGGAATGACGATGAGTTCTGCCCCCAGCCCCGCAGCCCAGTCGCGATTGGTGCTGTTGCAGCTGAGAACCAGCTCCGCTCCGGCCGATGTGGCCCATTCCACCTCGTGCCGGTCGAAGCTGTCGATGGAGACACGGATTCCTGAATCGCGAAGAGCCTTGACGACATCTCCGACCTGATCCCAGCTCGTCCCAGGAATGCATCCGAGGTCGATCATGTCCGCGCCGTCGCGACAAAGGGCCGTTGCCTGTCGTTGAATCTCTTCCAGACTCAATTGCGGGGCGTGGTTGATTTCCGCGACGATCTCAATGTCGAAGCGGCTCAGGTTGACCGGTTCCTGTCTGCCTCCTCCAAGCCAACCCGGCAGATCAAGAATATCTTTGGGGCCTCGTTCGAAAGGGATTCCGAACTGGGCTTCAAGTTCTTTCAGTTCCCCCTGACACCATCCCGGGACGATGACACGATCATAGGGCTGATCGATTGTCAGCTTCCGTTTCAGCCAGCCGACGTGCATCAGGGCCGCCACCGAGATCCCGACGACATGAATCTCCGGGGTGAATGGGGCGCTCCCCGAAATCTTCTCCACCACGGTGCGAACGATCTCCGCCGCCAGCCGTCCGGTGACGAACAGCCAGCGTGGCCGAGAGGATTTCGAAATGGAGGTGCCGTCAGTCACAAACGGGGGATTGGGGCCAGAGATCTGGTAAGACTCGTTCTTTTGTCTCAGAGACTCGATGAGCCGAGTTTCGTTTGCTCTCCGGGAATCTGCAACTGATGCCCCGTCAGTCCTCCGCCCGACTTCCATCCCCGCACATCTTGACGATTCGTGGATCAAATCTCGCCACGATGCTGACCAGATCCTCCTGAGCGGCCATCACCGCGTTGATGTCCTTGTAGACCCCCGGAACTTCATCGGCCCCGGCGGAAAGGACTGTAACCCCTTTCTTCGCGAGATCTCCGCGCACCGCATTGAATCGATATTTGGCATTGGCAGCCGCGCGGGACATGACTCTCCCCGCTCCGTGCGATGCAGAAGAAAGGCTTTCCGGATTTCCTTTGCCGCGCACAACAAAGGCGGGTGTGGCCATCGATCCGGGAATGACTCCAAGAACCCCCTTGCCAGCGGGTGTGGCCCCCTTACGGTGGACAATCACTTCCCGTCCAGAGTGGGTCTCTTTCCATGCAAAGTTGTGATGATTCTCCACCCCTGCGATGACCTCCGCCCCGAGAAGTCGGGTGACGTTCTGATGAATCACTTCATGATTGGCAGCGGCGTAGTCGCCCATCAGATTCATGGCGAGCCAGTATTCCTGACCTGCTTCCGTGCCCAGATCCAGCCACGCCAGATGTCCGACATGTTCATATTTCTTCGGAAGCATCTTGCGCGCGATGTTGCTGTAGGTCGAACAGACTGCCGCACCGGTTCCCCGACTTCCGCTGTGACTGAGCAAGGCAACATATGTCCCCGGTTCCAGTCCCATCTCCGGTTCGGTGAGAGTGAGCGTCCCGAACTCCACGAAATGATTTCCTGACCCGGATGTCCCGAGTTGAGCCCAGGCTTTGTCCTTGTTCTCGCGGGTAATTCGAGTGACCGACCAGTCCTGATCCATCACCGGATGGGATTGCTTTCGCTTGTAGGTTTTCCCGACGCCGAAAACAGTTCCCCCTTCGAGTGCCCGTTCAAATTCGGACTGATGGGCGTGATCGGTGAGCCGCTCGACCGGAAGGTTGAGGACCGAAAGCTTCATCCGGCAGGCAATATCGACGCCAACTGCATAAGGGCAGACGGCCCCTTCCAGTGCCAGAACACCGCCAATCGGGAGGCCATACCCCGGGTGTGCGTCGGGCATTAGCGCAGCACCAACCGCATTCGGAAGTGAACAGGCATTGCGCATCTGCGAATGAGACAGTTCCTCAACCAGCTCGCTTCCCCAGGTCTGATAAGTGATCGGTGTCCGCTTTTCTTCAGTAGGACCTTCAACCAGCAGCCGGGCAAACTCGCCAAAGCGCTCATCGGTCAGGTGCTGCCCGGGATTCTCAATCACCTGCTTCAGAAGAGCCTGAGCCTCCTTGCCGCGCAGACCTGATTTCACCGCTGCTCCGATGGCCTGAATGGCCGGGCCGGTCATCTCCTCTGTGAGACCGAGTTTGATCAGTTGTTTCCGGTTCATGGCCTTGCTTCCTGCGGACGTTTTTCCAATCGGATCACAACCTATTGTCGTCCACGAGTCAGCAGGACAGCAACACTTAAAAAAGGTTCGCGGTTGCAATGACCGGATTTATTCAATCAGGTAGTTCTTCCCCCGTAACTGAATCAAAAGACGTTCATCGGGGCCCTGTTCGCTGAGCAGCAGGTTCTCTTCCGATGAATTCTCATCGATCAGAGAGAAATATTCCTCAGAGAAACGGGCAACTGTCTGAATCGTTTCCTTGTCCCGGTCCAGATCGAGCGACGCTGTTTCCGGGGTCATGAGGAGTGTTCCTCTCCGGTACAGGGTGGTGCTCCCTTTCTGAATCACGGAGAGTCGGTTTCCTTCTGAGGTCGAGTGTCGAGTGCGAAGCTCCATCGGAAGGGCGCTACCGGCGGCTTCGAATGTGCCGGAATCCAACCCGCCCAAGGTCGCGGGGGCCTGATTCATTGATTTCAGGCTTTGTTTGGCAGCCCGCTGATAGAAACCGGATGCCCCGCTGGCAGAATCGAGTGCCTGAAGATTCTCGGAGGCCCGCAGGACATTTTGTGAATTGGCCAGTTCCGGTTTCACCGTTTCGTCCGCCAGAAAGGCGGTATACGGAGTCAGAATCCCGTATTTGGTGGAGAGCGCCACCAGTTCCTGGATCAGTTCCTCGTTCTTGCCATTCAAGTCGAGTTCGTCGATCAGTTCTCCAATTCGCCGTGTCGCCCAAAGTCGGGCGATAAAGGCGTTCGACTGATCAGGACTCTTTTCGATGAATTCGCCGGAGAAGGTGTGGGTCTGCGCTTCCCCGTTCACGTTTCCAGTCATCTGGATCTGAACGGGGCCCTTTCCTTTGTAACGACCAACAAGAACAAGTTGCTCCCCGCGAAACAGGTCGAGTTCCCCTCCCGGATAGATTCGGCTCACAAGGTCCCCGGCGGTGTTGTCCTGTTCAAAGGCCAGCCGAACGTCGGTCATCACCGGGGAACTGATTCGCTGATAGATGCGAGCGATGGCCGCTTCAATGTTTTCATCAGGGCGGATGTATTCGCTCAGGCCGTGGTTCTCCCGGGCGAGACGATCCAGCAGGCGGCTATTGACATCGTAACCGACTCCGAAGCAGAGGAGACGGGCTTTAACGGTATTGGCCTCTCGGACCGCTTTTGCAATGCGGCTTTCGTTGGTGTCGCCGGAGGTCGGAACCCCGTCGGTCAGAAAGAGGATGAAGTTCGGTCGCTGAGGGTCTTTCAGTTCGGAGAGACTTCTTGTCAGGGCGTCGTGAATGTTGGTCCCCCCGCCCGCGTACAGGGAATTGATGTATGCGGTTGCGGATGCACGACTCTCTTTCCCCGCTGATTCCAGTTCCGGCCGAAAGGCAGCGACAGTGCTGTCATAAGAGATGATGTTAAAAAGATCGGTTTCGCGAAGATTGTTCAGGACAAACCGGACCCCTTCGCGCGCCTGTTCCATCTTGGCGCCGGACATGCTTCCCGACTTGTCGAGAACAAAGCTGATGGTTTTCGGGGGGGCTTCCTGAGTGTCATTCGCCCATTCGGGAGACGCGAGCAGAAGAAAATAGCCTTCGTCCTTGGTGTCGGGACGATAGGTCATCAGCGTCGCGCCCACTTTGTCATTTCCGGTGTCGAACACCAGTCGGAAATCTTGCTGCGGGATCGTCTTGGTTGTCTTGTATTCAATGATTGCCTGACGGGGACCAGTCCGGTTGATCTGGATCGGATAGTTCGGGCTGTAGATGTTTTTGAGTTCGTCCGTGGTCTCGACGGAAAGACGGAGTGAAAGGTTACTGACCGGTTTGGAGGTGTAACGGGCAGTGCTGAGTGGAAAGAGAAAATCGATCAGTGTCTGTTGCTTTCGTAGCAGCTGGTTGTAGTGCAGGGTAACGGTCCGTTTTTCGCCTGCAGGGATCGGGAAGACACTTGTCTGGAGCATCCCTGTCCCGATCCATTCCAGCAGCGCGGGATCCCGGTTCTTGCGGACAATTTCGTTGTAACGTTTTCGGGCTTCTTCCACGCTGAGGAGCTGGGCAGGAAGTTCCTTGCCATCCACCAGCAGCGTCATGGAATCAATCGCTCCATCGTAGGGAAGCGGAAAGACAAACCGGGCTTCCAGCGTATTCGAGCCTGTGTTCACAAACGTTTGCGACACCTGAACATCAGCCACCTGATCCCGAATGTTGGCTTCAATGACGATCGAATCGATGGAATAGGTGGTTGGGGCAGGGCGGGGAGGCCGCGGAGGAATGATAATGGGGCGAGGCAGCGGGACTGGCTCGATGGCGTGAATCAGAACCCCTTGTGCAAATGCCGGGATGGGAAGGAATAAGACCGCAGCGACGAGGCAAAGGGTTCGATGCATTGTTTCGCTCCCATTCAGGAAAAACGACCCTGTTGCTGACTCTGACGCCATGAGAGCAGGGCGCGTTCCCGAAATCTCGTCATCCGGGACGAATTGGAGGTTTTTCTGAATGGCTAGCGAATCCTTACGAGTAGCAGATTGTCCCCCCAATACTGGTGCCCCGGACCAAAGCGCTCCAGTGCGGGAACGCTGGTTCCGGCAGATAGAGGCCGCATTGCCACAATCCCGCCAATGGAACTATGATGCGAAAAATTGGCAGGTTCTGACTCGTCGCAACGCCGATTGGATGGGCGAGCGCGAGCAGGGGGCGGAAGGATGTCCGCACTGATCACCAGGGATGGATTCCGATGCAGAACTCAACAGGAACAGGGTTTCGGTCAACGCGAGCGCGGTCCGTTTGCCAATGGATTCTCCTCTTGGGGACTCTTCTCTCTCTGGGCACTTTTGTTCCGGGAGTAACCCTGTTTGCTGCCGAGCCTGCGCCGGGAGTTCAGGTAGCAGACGACCTGACGGTCACGCTTTATGCCGGCGATGATCTGGCCCACGATGTCCATTCGCTCACCGTCGATTCACTCGGTCGGGTGGTTGTCTCTGGACCGGGCTACGTGAAAATCCTGATTGATGCCGATCGCGATGGCGTTGCTGATTCCACCAAGACCTATGTCAGCAATCTGCCTGCGGGAGTGCAGGGGATGTACTTCCTTGGTCGGGACCTGATCTGTGCGTCGGGCGAGGGACTGGTCCGATATCGGGACCGGGACGGGGACGATCAGGCGGACGGCCCACCGGAGACATTCCTGAAAATTCGGACCGGGAATGAGCACGATCTTCACGCCATTCGAAAAGGGCCGGATGGCTGGTGGTATCTGATCACCGGGAATTCCGCCGGTGTGACTGAAAAATATGCCGCACTCCCCACGTCGCCGGTCAAGAAGCCCTCCGGGGGGACTTTGCTCCGGCTGAAACCGGATTTGTCTGCCGGAGAGGTTTTTGCTCACGGAATGCGGAATGCCTACGACTTCGATTTCTCGGAGTTCGGGGACATCTTCACGTTTGAAAGCGATGGCGAGAATGCAACCAGTCTGCCGTGGTACCGGCCGACCCGGATTCTTCAGCTTCTTCCCGGGGCCCATGCGGGTTGGGTGACCAATGATTGGATCCGACCCGATTCCTTTTTTGACATGCCGCCGGTGATTCGCTCCATGGGACGCGGGTCGCCCACCGGAGTCGTCACCTACCGACATACTGCGCTCCCGTCACGATATCACGGAGCGCTCCTTGTCATGGACTGGACCTACGGGAAGGTCTATGCCCTTCCGCTTTCTCCGAATGGAAGCACCTGGAGTACGGAGCCGATCGAAATCATGTCGGCCGTCGGGCAATATGGGTTTGCTCCCACCGACATTGAGGTCGGGCCTGCTGGGGAGATCTATGTCGCTGTCGGTGGTCGCGGGACGCGGGGCGGGGTTTATTGCATTCGTCCTGCTGTGAAAAACCCGGACGATCGTCCCTGGCCCGGGGGGACCGGCATCCCATCCACGACCGCTGAGAAACTCCGGGTCTGTCTTCAGGCTCCTCAGCCACTGAGCAGCTGGTCCCGACGTGTTTGGGAACCCCTTGCGGAGCAGATCAGAAGTGAGCCATTCATCATGGCGGCACAAGATCGGCGCCGTCCCGCTGCGGAGCGGATTCGGGCGATTGAAATCCTGACCGAAAAATTCAATGGAATCGACCGGGATCTGGCGACCCAGTTGACGCTGGCGACCGATCCGCAGGTGCGGGCACGTGCTGCCTGGGCGATCGGACGTAGCCAGCCTCGCACTCCGAATCCGACTGCATTAACCCCATTCCTGACCGATCCGCATCCGCAGGTGGTGCGAGCGGCACTGGAAGCTCTCATTGGTTCGGACAATGTGGCCATCGAAGAACTGATCCAGCCACTTGGAGAACAGTTGGCCCATCGTGACAAGTTCATCCGTCAGACCCTGATGCGGATTCTCTCCCGGACCAGCGGGACCAACACGCACAAGGTGGCTCAGGTCGGGTTTCCCCGAGGGTGGAGCGCAGCCATTCCGGTGGCAGGTGCGTATGCATTGGCCGCAGAAGGATTTGCCAGCTACACCGTTGAGGTCGCACTCAACATTCTGGAAGGATCTTATGAGGACTCGCTGAAGCAGGAAGCGGTCCGCGTTCTTCAAGTGGGGCTGGGAGATCTTACTCCCTCCAATGGGCAGCTGGCCCCTGTGTATGACGGATATGCTCCCCGGCTTGATCTTTCGTCATTTGCTCCGCAGATCGCGAAGGTTCAGCGCACCTTGGAATCTGTTTATCCCACCGGCATTGCGGGAGTGGACTGGGAACTGGAACGGGTCATTTCGATGATCCAGCCTTCGAGCGAGATCCTGCTGGAGAAGGTGCTCCAGCAACTGACCCGCCAGTCGCATCCCGTCGCTGATATTCATCGGCTGATCGTTGCTTCGCGGATTCCCGTCAAGCGGACTCCTGAACAACGGGCGCGCATTGCTGACACGCTGATCCATCTGGTGTCCAAGATTCAGGCGCTGAACCTGAAACAGGACAGCGACTGGGATCAGCGCATCCTTGAAATGTACGACTCGCTGGTCGAACCCGATTCCGAACTGCCGCTGGCTGTCCTCCAGAATCCTGAATTTGGTCATCCCAGCCATATTCAATTGATTGGAAAGCTTCCTCCCCAACATCTGATTCGTGCCGGGGAAATCGTTGGGAATCTCGCTCGAAGCAATCCGGATTATCCGTGGAACGCGGATGTTGTTTTTCTGCTGGCAGCCTCGCCCCGAGAGGAGGATCAGGCACTGATTCGCGAGAAGTTTTCGGATTACTCTCTGCGCAGTGCGGTGCTCGTCAGTCTGGCACAGGAGCCGGAAGAGCGGGATCGTCCCCTCTTTCTCCAGGGAGTTGAAAACGGGTCCATCGATACGATGTTGGCCTGTATTGGAGCATTGCAGCTTCTCGAACCATCAAAGGTCCCCGAAGAGAATGTTCTTCTGGTAAAGACGCTGCGAAAGCTCGGAGACAGGGATGAAGAACGGCAAGCCCGTGACCAGATCGTTGAGCTGTTGCGGCTCAATCTGGGAGAGAATCACGGGTACATCCTCGGGCGGGATGGGGACCCTCAGCGGGAGGCAATTACGGCGTGGACCAATGCCGTCCGACAGCGGTTCCCGAAGGAATTTGCTGCTTCTGAAGGGACAGAGGAAGAAGACCTTCAGAAACTCTATCAGCGGCTGGCCCGGATTCCGTGGGAACGTGGAAATGCCCAGCGAGGTCATCAGATTTTCAACGTCAGGGCATGTTCCAGCTGTCATGGGCAGAGTCGGGCGCTGGGACCATCACTGGATGGAGTGACCGGGCGGTTTTCAAAGGAAGATCTGTTCACCGCCATTGTCTTCCCCAGTCGGGATGTGTCGCCTCGTTATCGGGCAACACAGATTCTCACGACCGATGGGCAGGTCCGGACGGGGATGGTGTTCTACGAAGCGGTCGACGCCATCGCCTTGCGCGATGCCAACAATCAGACCTACCGGATTCCGGTCGAAGAAATCGAAGCCCGAAAGACCATGACAACGTCGTTGATGCCGAATGGGCTGCTGAACGGTCTGACTGATCAGGATCTGGCGGACCTCTATGCCTATCTGCAAACTCTGGGGCAGACCGCCACGGCATCGGGGAATATCAACACTCTGGAGCAGGCCCGTTAAATCGGCCAGCATGGACGAATTGATTTCTCGTCGGGACTCTTGAGCATTCCTCCCTGTAGGGAAATACTGGGGCGAAAGAAATCTGTAGTCGTCTTCGTGAATTCGAGAGAGTTGCCATGCCGTTGAAGAGCTTCGATGCCCTGTTCCATGAAGCAGACCAGTTGAGTGCGCCGGTTCCTGTCGCTGCGGCAGGCGGGGCCGATGTGACCGTCATTGAAGCACTGGAGCGAGCACGTCAGCGAGGCTGGGTTCATCCCATTTTGACTGGGGAACGGGGCAAAATTGAAGAGACTGCCCGGCAGATCGGGATCGACCTGTCTCCATTTGAAATCATCGAAGATGCGCCGGATTCCGCGAATGAGGCGGTCAAGGCGGTCCGCACCGGACAGGCACGTCTTCTGATGAAGGGGCAAATCGCAACTCCGCTTCTGATGAGGTCCGTCCTCGATAAGGAAAACGGACTTCGCACCGGGAAGACAATCTGCCAGATCGTGCTGATGGAAATTGAGAAGGACAAGCGGTCATTTCTTCTCACCGACACCGGGATCACCATTACCCCAACGCTCGCCCAGAAACGGGATCTGATCGAACTGGTCGTTGAAACGGCCCGGAGTCTGGGGGCGTCATCCCCGCGCGTAGCTCTGATGTCCGCGACGGAAAAGGTGACGCAGGCTCTTCCAGATACTCTGGAAACGGATCAGCTGGTCAAAGAGGCGGCCACAGGGGCGTTTGGAGATTGTCTCGTTCAGGGCCCACTTTCCTTTGATCTGGCTTACGCCAGCGAGGCGGGGGACCGCAAGGGGATCGGTGGGGAGGTGACCGGAGCAGCGGATGCAATGGTCTTTCCGGACCTGCTCTCTGCCAACCTGACCGTGAAGGGGATCATGTACACCGCGCATTGCCGTTTTGGCGGGGTTCTGCGGGGGACGACCAGCCCGGTGGTCTTCATGTCCCGGGCAGATAACGTTGAAACGCGGTTAAACTCCCTTGCTTATGCCATTCACCTGTTGAACCTTGAGTAACAATGGGACTTGTTTCCCGGGCGGTTCTCTGCAGCTGGTGAGTTGAGTTTCCGCTATGCTTTCCTCCTCAGGGGGGGACAGTCTCCCTGAGGCAGGCGGCTCTGCCTGTGTTGCCCCGTTCCTCGACGATCCTCTGACCATGCGTGCGATTCTTCAACGAGTCTCTTCTGCCAGCGTTCGCGTCGATGATCAGATCGTCGGACAGATCGCGGAAGGCTTTCTCGTTCTCCTTGGCATCGCTGCGGATGACACCGTGGATGATGTTACCTACCTCGCAGGAAAAATCTGCGGGCTGCGGGTCTTTGAAGATGATGAAGGGAAGATGAATCGGTCGATCGACGAGACCGGCGGAGCGATGCTGATTGTCAGTCAGTTCACCCTCTATGGGGACTGTCGAAAAGGGCGCCGACCGAGTTTCATCGAGGCGGCACGGCCGGAAGTCGCTCTCCCGCTTTATGAACGGTTTCTCGATGAGGTCCGTGGGTACGGGATTCACGTCGAGACAGGACGGTTTCAGGCCCACATGGAAGTGAGTCTCGTCAATGACGGCCCTGTCACGATGATGCTCGATAGCCGGAAAGCGTTTTAGTCGCGAGGCTTCACCCGCGATGACAGCCCTGAGCCATTCAAAAAACGCACTCCGGGCCAGCTCGTCCCGCACAGGGACAGGAACCGGCTTCAATCGGTAACGCCCAAGTCGGAAAGACAGTGTTCAGCGACACTGCTTCAACCCGACAACAAAAGGACGTGAGGACTACTTCGGAACGTCAGCCAGCTTCGGTTCCAGATAGTTCACCGTGCTCTCCATCGTGATCAGGTGCTCGTATTCCGATTCAGGAATCTGGACTCGATACTGCTTGCGGAGTTCCATGACAATGTCGAGGAAATCCATGCTGTCGAGTTCCATCTGCTCACGGAACGGCACGGAATCGTCCAGATTCGACAGGTCTTCGTCCGGGGCGATCCGTTCCAGAATGCCAATGATCACTTCCCGAATTTCTGGCCGAGTCATGCCGCTACGTCCTCATCCCTAAAAAACTCAACTTCGTGACCCCCGTCGACGTCATTCAGTCCTCGACATGGGGGGAATTATGCGTACACACCGCCCTGTGAGGCGGGAAATTTCTTGACGATCACGACAGAGTTGATCCCAAGCATCCCGAAGGAATTGTTGAGGATGTACTCCACCCGGTCCATGTGCCGGGGGTGATTCGCAACCACCTGTCGCAGCTCACAGCGGGGATCGAGATTGTCGAGGTTGATTGTAGCGTGGGCAATCTTGTCCTGAAAGGCAGGGATATTCCCCAAAAGCTCAAGTGCGCCCGCTGCACCCATGGCATGCCCGATGAAGCTTTTTGTGTTGTTGATCGCCAGCGTCGTCCGATCACCGAAGACGGATCTCAGTGCCCGGGATTCTTCAATGTCCCCCTGTTCTGTCGCGGTCGCGTGGCTGGAGACGATATCGATGTCGTCGGGAGTCAGTCCTGCTCGCTTGAGGGCCAGATGAATGCATTCTGCCTGTCGAGAGGAGGAGGGAAGGACGAAATCGAGGGCGTCGGAGTTCATCGCGTAACCCACGATCTCTCCGTAAATCTTCGCTCCGCGGGCCAATGCATCAGGAAGACGCTCCAGAATGCAGATTCCTCCCCCTTCCGAGACGACAATCCCGTTGCGGGCTGTGTCGAATGGACGGCTCGCCTTCGTCGGATCTTCGTGCCAGGCGAGAGCCCCCTGACTGGCAAAGCTCGCAAAGATCCCAAATGTATGAATACTTTCGGAGATTCCCCCGGCGATCGCGATGTCGACTTCCTTGAGCCGGAGCATCTGCAGGCCGTGGATGAATCCAGCATTTCCAGCGGCACAGGCGGCCCCGACGGTTAAATGGGGGCCTGTGATCCCCAGATTCAGGGTGACTTCCCCAGCGGGGTTATTGGCCACCGTCCGGGGATTGTGGTGATGAGACCAGACTTTCGTGTCGTAGTCGAACTTGGAAATCTCATAGATTTCGCATTCGGTCTCGACATTGCCGTGTTCTGTAATTCCGAGATAAACACCCACGCGGTCTTTCGGAACGTTTGACCAGTCCAGACCGGAGTCAATGACGGCTTCGTTGGCGCAATAAATGGAAACCGATCCGGCCCGGGTTCCTCGACGACGCTCCTTTTTCTTCTGATATTTGAATTCGTCGAAGTTGCAGACCCCTGCGAGGACCGGGTGCTTGATGTACCGGGTTTCAAATGGGACCACCCCGGATCGGCCCGCCAGGAGAGCCGCCCGGTATTCATCCAGATTGTTCCCGTTCGGTGAGGTCAGCCCCACGCCGGTGATGACAATCCTGTTTTCATCCTGTAGAGAATCGGACATATTCCGCAGCCAAAAAATGAAGAACAGCAGCGTAGCTGCGCGCGCAAACGGGCACAAGCCGTCACGATATTTGGGAGAAAATCACTTCCTGCCACGAATAGAGACGACGTGAATTGTCGCTCCGGGCGGATGACTCGGCAACAGGGAGAGACGATTGTGATGCATCAGTCATCTCCGTTGCGTGAGAAGGATAATGGATATTCCGATTTCGGATCGGAAACCCGCAGAGTGACTTTCCCGTCCAGAACATCTGCCAGTAACTGCCCGCAGACTTCTTCCCGCCAGCCCTGCATCAGCCGGGGAACAGCTCCCTGACGGCGATCCATTACGTGCCAGCGGATAAAGTCTTTCAAGTCAGCAGACGTTGCGACCAGTGTCATTGACAGACCGAGTTCCTGACACCGGTTCGCGAGCGCCAGCCCCAGAATTCGTGCCAGAACCTCATCTTGTGCCGGGTGCGGATGCCCTTCCGGTTTCTCGGGGAGCTGATCATTCGGAAGCGTAGATGCTTCCTGAATGATCTTCAAAAAGGTGTCGGCATATTGCTGGTAGTCCCGGCGATTGAGGTCCCGGGTCATATTCAATTCGCGGAGCGTTTTGGGCTGCCGATGGGCCAGTTCAATCAGGAGATCGTCCCGCAGCAGACGTCGCTGGGGCTTGTCCAGTCGCTCAGCTTCTTTGGCTCGCCACTGGTACAGTGCGCGGGCCACTCCCATTTCGCGACGATTCAACTTTCCGTAGCCCGGGAGACGGAGCCATCCATCGCGGTCCTCTTCGGCCAGCACGGAATCAATGAATCGATCAAATTCCGCATGAGCCCATGAGATGCGGCCGGATGCTGTCAACGACTTTTGTTGAGCGTCCCAGACAGCGAGCAGATGCCGCACATCTTCGAGGGCATACTTGAGCTGCTGATCGGTCAGTGGTCGGTGCATCCAGTCAGTCCGGGTCTCTTTCCCATGCTGAATCGTTCGGTTCAGGACCCGGGCGACGAGATTCGTATGAGAGATCGGAAACCCACGGGAACGCAGGCCTTCCGCAATCTGGACATCGACCAGTTTCCGAGGACGCGCATTGACCGCATGGTGGCAGAAGCGAATTTCTTCCCGTCCGCCATGGACCACAATGGTGGTCTGGTTGTCCGTCATGATCTCCCACCAGGGAGACAAATCGCGAACTTCAAAGGGATCGACACTGACCGCTTCCCCATCCGGCAATGCAAATTGAAGCAGACAGAGTCGCGGACGGAAAAAAGACTCGGAAACAAATTCCGTATCAAACGCGACGATGCCCCCGGAGCGAATTCGGTGGCACAACTGTTCAAATTGAGTTGAATCGACGATTAAAGTCACGGGCGAAAACTGATCAGCATGGGAATAAACGGGAGCAAGCGACGGGGTGACACCTTTCTCGCGAAACAATGGTAGAAAAAGACAGCGCCGCTCCCCTCATGGAAATATTTTTCGCCAACAGGCCCGCGTCGTTATGACAGTGACGATTGCATCAGAATAGTCCATGTTTGGATGAAATGGGAGCATTGCCGGCTGGGATTTCCCACAGAAATCACGCTCGATTGGCTGCCGGATTCATAAGAAACGGAGGTTTTTTACAGGTCTCAGGCTCCACGGATTGCAAACCTGGAAGAGCGTCTTTGTGGTTGCTACGAAAGAGAGGCAGTGGAGACAAATATTTCAGGCAAGGCATTCCGCGTTCCGTTGTTCGCGCGAGAAAAATCCGGGATGGATTATCCCCCCCCGACGAGGGTCACAATCTCAACTTCGTCCCCTTCGCTCAGCTGGCACTCCCCATGCCGCCCGCGCGGGACCAGTTCCCGATTCCGTTCGACGGCCAGAAAGCGGGCGTCCAGTTCCAGTATCTTGAGCAAATCAGAAACGGTTGTTCCTTGTGAAACAATACGTTCTTCACCGTTGACAGTGATCCTCACAGCACTTGCTTTCCTGTTGACCCGGTCCCCAGAGACGGACAGCTGTCGCAATTCCCATTAACAAGCGACGACTTCCGTCACTCAGGCGAATTCGTCAAGTCCTGTTCAATCGCTACTTGCGATTTGACGAACCTTGCGTACCCTGAATCATACTCCATCTGTCTCACGCGGACAGCCATTCTCCGTATTCACGTTCATTCGCAACAAGGAGCCCGTGCCGTGCCAAGTCTTCCACTGGATGGGAAACGCCTGCTTTGCTTCGTGGGTGACGTCTATGAGGATCTGGAACTCTGGTATCCAAAGTTGCGACTGGAAGAAGCAGGGGCTCACGTCACGATTGCCGGACCAGAGGAAGGGGTCAAATACTCTGGGAAACATGGCTATCCCTGCGTTTCTGATGCAGCCATTCGGGACATGGAAGTGGATGACTTTCATGGAGTAATCTGTCCGGGGGGATTTATGCCGGACAAGTTGAGGCGTGATCCGCATGTCCTGAAGCTGGTCAGTCAGTTCAATGAGCAGGGGAAGCTGATCGCAGCGATCTGTCACGGGGGGTGGATTCCGATTTCAGCACGGGTTTATGGCGGAGTTCGGGTGACAGGTTCGCCGGGGATCAAGGATGATCTCGAAAATGCGGGGGCATTTTTCGAGGATGCTCCGGTGGTGGTCGATCGGCATTTTGTCAGCAGCAGGAAGCCGGATGATCTCCCTCAATTCTGTCGTGCAATGATCCAGTTCCTGATCGAAGCCTCCCAGTGAAGCCCCACGAATTGCGTTTGCGATTACTGAGGATTGGAGCCATACGACGCAGCCTTCCGCATCAGGTCGGCATGAGTCGTGATCCCGGAAGGTTCGTCACCTAAGCGGTTCTGACAGAGCAGCTCGATCGGCAGTCGGACGAGGAAGGTACTCCCTTTCCCGAATTCGCTTTCCAGAAGGACTTCCCCTCCCAGAAGTTTGGAAAGCTCCTTCACAATCGAAAGCCCCAGTCCGGTCCCTTCAAATTCGCGGGTCAGGGAGTTGTCGCCATTGCGCTGGTGCTGCCCTTGCCGGAATTTTTCGAAGATGATCGCCTGATCCTCCAGCGGAATCCCGATTCCACTGTCTGCGACAATCAGTTCGAACAGAGACTGGCCGCAGCGGTGAACCTCGACGCGAATGCGTCCCCCCTCGGGCGTGAACTTGATGGCGTTAGAGAGGAGATTGTAGACGATCTGCTGAAGCTTTCCGAGATCCTGCACAAGGATGGGCATGTCAGGATCGATCGCGGTTTGTAGATCGATGTTCTTTTTCTCCGCCAGAGGCCGCATGGACGAACTGACCCGTTCAATCAGGTCATCGATCGAAAAGTCGACAATGTTCAGTTCCATTCGCCCCGCTTCGATCTTGGCCAGATCGAGGATATCGTTGATCAGCGTCAGCAGGTGTTGTCCTGATGAGCGGATATTCGTCAGGTACTTTTTCTGCTTGTCGGTCAGGTTCTCTGCATCGGAAAGAACATCGCTGAAACCCAGGATGCTGTTGAGCGGGGTACGCAATTCATGGCTCATGGTGGCCAGGAATTCGTTCTTGATCTTGTTCATCTCGTGCAGGCTCAGGTTCGCCCGGGCGAGTTCATCCACTTTCCCGTCGAGATCTGCGTTCAGATGGCGGAGTTCCTCCTGAGTGGTCACCAGATGGCGCAACATCCGGTTGAAAGCGTGGCTGAGTTCCTGAAATTCGTCCCCGGTCCGGATGTCGGCCCGCTGGTCGAGTTCCCCCCGTGCAATGGCGTCGCTGACATCCTTGAGGTGAATGACCGGTTTGACGATGACGTAGCGGACAATGGCGTACGCAGCGAGCATCGCCAGGCAGGTTGTGATCATCGCCATCACGATGAGTGCCGCATTGTTTTTCGCAATCGAGCTGTGCATTTCGTCCAGATTAAACGTGGTCTGGGCGATGGCCATGATGTCCCCGGCCTGTTCCACTCGGGGAGGGGTCCCCTGTTGTTGATGGCAACTCAGACACTGTTCCTGGGCCAGCACACGCTCGAAAAAGTGGTACTTCCGGGTCGATGTGTCTTCGTAAACCGCATAGGGTTCGTTGCGGAAAAGCAGCTTGTTAATGGCATCATGTTCAAATGGGGCTCCGGCTCGACGAGTCGGATCGTCAGTATCGATCGGGATGAACTTCCACGAATATTCGCGCAGATCCTGAGGCTTCAGCCAGCTGGCAAGCCCTTTCACAAAGGGGGCTGCTTCCGGGTCCACCATCTTTTCCAGATGCATCGTCAGCAGGTTTTGAGCGGTCAGCAGCTGACCACGCTGGCGATTCTGGGTATTGAAAATGCGCAGGTTGAGTCTGGCATAGAAATAGAAGCTCCCCGTGATCAGGAACAGAAGGGTGACGCCAAACAACAGGCGACACTTCCGCTCGAGACTGGTTTCTCCCAGCAATTTTTTGAAGGTGCGATAAGACATCGGAGCCGGGGTTACAACTGATGGACTAGTACTGTTCCAGAGTCAATCAAACGTTCCTGGCTTTCTGCCGCCCGGTCGTTTGCTCTGTATGACGAGGGGAACAGTTTCTGGATCGCGATTTATTCTAGTGCAATCTGCCCACTGGAATCACGCTGGGACCCGGAGATCATCGGAGAGTGGAGAGAGTGTGGTTCGATTGGAAACGTGCTTCCCACTCAGTGCCCCCAGCAGTCCCCTGTTTGTGGGGGATGACGATCCTCGCTTCAATGGATCGATCATCTGCTCCATTGAGGGCGGGAGGGGGGTACGTTCCGACGAATGAATCCGGGTTGACTGGGAGGATATTACCGAAAGCAGGCGAGAGTTCGACAGGGGAATCTTTTCTTCCAAATTGCGATTCTGAAGGAGGTTCCGCGAATTGCGGGAATTGAATGTCTCACCAACAGGGGTGGCAGACCTGGAAAATTTGAGGAACGGTCCGTCTTTGCTGATCGGGAAATGCCTTTGCTGTAGGAAGAGCCTGACGCAACCGCCTCCAAAAAATGAAATCTTCTTTGCTGGAAACAAACCAAAATCCGTCCTCGCGGCTCTGAGGTGGTAGGTTTTGAGTGGGTCCACAATGGCTTGACTTGGCTGCAGTCTGCCAGCCAGTTTTTTCGGAGCGTTCTCCCGAGAATCTGGTCATGTCGGCAGCTCAGTAAAGGTTGGGTGTCTCTCGTACCACCACCTACTGCGATGAGGCATCTGCGTTGGCGTGTGCGGAAGCCGTAGCAATCACTCTGAAAGCGGATGTGGGGAAGACTGCAACAGAGTGGCGGCAACGGTGCGATTGCAATCCGCGTGAATGGGTCTCAGGTGCCCGGTGACACCTGAAAAACAATTCGTTCTGGCGCTGTCAGCGGGCGTTGATGAGGATGAGTTGGTTCATCCCGCGTTTTCGTGGCAGCCAAGCCTGAATCTTCAGGCTCCCGTGTTTTGGACTGACAGGCTGAGTCTCATGAATTTCCACCATTACAGTCTGATGTCTTTGCTGGCGGCGACGCTGGCAGGGGTGATCGGGACAGCAAGAGTGGAGGCAGGATGTCCTTGCAATCAAAAGGGAGGCAACATCAGCGGGCCGATGTATGCTGACCCCGGTGCAGGGCTTACTCCGTATCTTGAGACATCGGCCCCTTGGGGCATGCCAGGGGCGGTTCCATCCGCTCCCGGATACGGGGCTGGGGCGAGAGTCCCGAGCGCTGCTGTCCCCTCCAGCGTTGGCCCCGGATACTCCGCAGCGACGGCAACCACGTGGCAACCTCCTCCGGGAACAATCGGGCAGACTTACCAGATCAAGTCTCGTCCTGTTCCGGTGAAGATGCACCCACGTGCAGCCATCGTTGATGTGCGTGTCCCGAATGCAAAAGATGTCCGCGTGCATGACATGAATGTGTACCGGACACAGGATTTTCTGGAGGGCTTTCAGGATGATCGCGAGCCTTCGATGTGGCACTTCACATCGGAACCGCTCATCCCCGGAATCCCTCACATTTATCGAATCGAAGCCCGTTTTGTGGATGACGATGGAAAAGAACGTATGGAAGAACGTTATGTCCGTTTGATCATGGGACGGGTGATCGAAGTGACGTTCTGATCAGACTTCGTTTTCATCGCTGATGGAAACCGAGAACGAAAAAGCACCCAGGATTCCCCGTCCTGGGTGCTTTTTTCATTTATGGGTGTCCTGAACGGACCAAGCGCGGCCGGTTCCTGACTTGTCAGCTTGCTCGCTTGAGCCTGTTGCGGCTCTGTGGTGCGAAGCTGCCGGACAATCGGAGAGAATGTTTCTCACGAACCCGGATAGTCGACTCCCTTGAGAGGAGCGCCGAGCTTGTTGAAGCATTTCACAGACAGGTGAGTCGGGCTGACATTCACGCCCGTCTGCACGCGAACAGTGACTTCGTATTTTTCTTCCAGGTTTGTCAGTTCCCGGCGTTTCTTGTTGATCAGATAGTCTGCCACGCGCTGGTGAACTTCGAGACGCACTTCAGCAACATCCGGAAGCGAGGCAGCGAGCATCACTTCCCGGATGACTTCAATTGCCATGCTTTCCGCAGTCTTGATCTGCCCGACCCCGTTGCAACAGGGGCAGTCCTCATAGGTGCTGCGGCGCAACGACGGGCGAATGCGTTGCCGCGTCATTTCGATCAACCCGAATGGACTGATCCGAAGGATCTTTGTGCGGGCACGGTCCCGTTCGACACAGGCACGCAGCTTCCGTTCGACTCCGCGACGGTGTTTTTCATCCCGCATGTCGATGAAGTCATTGACAATCACCCCGCCGAGGTCGCGGAGGCGAATCTGCCGGGCAATTTCCTCTGCAGCCTCAAGATTGACATGGTAAGCAGACTTTTCAGCGTCGTCGGTTGATCGTGAGCTGCCGCTGTTGACGTCGATGGCGACCAGTGCTTCGGTCTGGTCGATCACCAGAGATCCCCCTGACTTCAACGGGACGCGACGATTCTGAATTCGCTCGATTTCCGCTTCGATGTTGTACTTGTTGAAGATCGGTTCTTTCCCATCGTAAAACCGCACGCGATCGACATGCTTCGGGAGAACAACTTTCATGAATTCCCGGGCCCGCTCATATGCGCCCGGTTCATCGATGTAAATCGCTTCGATGTCTGTGTGATAGATGTCCCGAATTGTTCGGGTGATCATGTCACTTTCTTCATAGATGTCGATCGGCGAAGGGTGCTTCTCCAGACGTCGGACGATGGTTTTCCACAGCCGCAGCAGGTAGTTCATATCCCGCTGAAGATCCTTCTCTGATCGATCCACTCCGGCAGTCCGAATAATGAAGCCCAGACCGGCGGGAGGGTTCAGGTTCTTGAGCGTCTTGCGAAGGTTGCGGCGAACCTCTTCGTCTTCGATTTTCCGGCTCACGCCGAGGCGGTTCAGTCCCGGCATGAGGACGAGATAGCGTCCCGGAATGCTGATGTAGGTCGAGAGGGTAGGGCCTTTATTGCCGATTCCCTCTTTGATGACCTGAATCAGGACCTCACTCCCTCGCTGGAAAATTTCCTGAATCGGCGGCTTGTTACGGGAGCTGCGCTCGTTGAGTTTGGAATTGCGGCCGCGCTCAACCTCGTTCCGTTCACGTTCGGTGAGCAGGTGTTTGTAGTACTGGTATTCCACGTCGCTGACGTGAAGAAATCCGTTTCGTCCGACCCCAAAGTCTACGAAGACCGCCTGAATGCTGGGCTCGATGTTGACCACTCGGCCTTTGTAAACATTGCCGACATAGGACTCGGCACTGGTCCGTTCGACATACAGCTCCTCGAGGACGCCATCTTCAACAATGGCGATTCGGCTTTCTTCGGGCTGAATGACGTTGATCAGCATTTCTTTTTTCATGGAACCCTCTTCGTCGTTGGGAGCGAACAGGGTGCATCAAGCCCGTGAGGGCAGCCTCCAGGGGAGCAAAGTTCTCCATGGCTGAGGCCAGCGGCCTCTGCAAGCGTTCCAAAGGATCCTGCCCAGTAGAGCCGAACCGGCTCTCAGATTTTGGACGGGAGTCGTGATTCATTGATGATTGTTGGCCGGTCCCGGCAGCACTCAGAGGGAGTTCTTCCGAAATGGTGTACGCAACAATTTTGAACGTGAAGAATCTCTGCCATCCCGGGAATGCGCTTGTCTGGTCTTCGCTGGCAAGTTCAGGCACGCTCGGAAAGGAGTCCCATGTGGGGATGGCCTGTGTTGCAAACTGCCAGGACGAAACGGGGGTGGAGTTCCGCAACCCGGTGCGCTCTGTGGACTCCTCAGTCCAGCGATCCGAAGTCAGCAAGGCTCCACAATGCACTCTGTCAAATCCCTGAGATGTGTTGGTTTTGATCTGTGGTCCCGCGCTTTCCTTGTTGGAAATGCAATCCTCCCTGAAAAACGGGGAAGATCTCAACATTCAGGAGCAAGACAGGACCAACGGGTTGTTTCAGTTCGGTACTGTGTTTGTTTCGATATGGATTCAATCTCGCGCGGAAAGATGACGTGAACGTGTCAGCGACGCTGGCGAGAGTGACATAAGTTACTGGATTGTCTGGTCGTACGCCAAGCCTGATGCGGGAGGAATCAGCGGAATTCCTTTGACTGCTGCCGCA
>Ga0065721_10008170_pt1 | contig 21552 bp, 21 predicted proteins | sample Mesricmetagenome_FD_59108 | JGI IMG/M metagenome (GOLD analysis project Ga0065721, IMG submission 59108) | Mesophilic microbial community from rice straw/compost enrichment Sample: eDNA_1 v2 (version 2) | ecosystem: Engineered > Solid waste > Grass > Composting > Bioreactor | place: USA: Davis...
GTCGAGAGCATGTGGACTTCGTCGATGACGTAGACCTTGTAGGGCGCCGAGGAGGGCGCGTATTTCACCGAGTCGATGATCTCACGGATGTCGTTGATGCCGGTATTGCTGGCCGCATCCATCTCGATGACATCGACATGGCGGCCCTCGATGATGGCGCGGCAATGCGTGCCCTCGACCGCCAGGTCGAGCGTGGGATGGGGGCCAGTGGCATCTTCGTAGTTGAAGGCGCGGGCGAGAATGCGGGCCGTGGTGGTCTTGCCCACGCCGCGCACGCCGGTGAGAATGAAGGCGTGGTGGATGCGGTTCTGCGCGAAGGCATTGCCCAGCGTTTGCACCATGGCATCCTGGCCGACAAGCGTGGTGAAGTCGCGCGGCCGGTATTTGCGGGCGAGGACGAGATAGGGCGAAGTCGGTGCATCAGCCATCGAGCCCTCCATCGCCTCGTATTGCCGGGAATCTGCCTTGGGTCATGCTGCGACCATAGGGCAATGCCCTATATTGCGCAAAAGGCCAGAGGCCGCTTCGCGCCGTCAAATGCCAAGTTTGAACAGTTGAGTAGGAGGCTGGCAACGACCCGTGAAGGTCTCGTTGGGGCTGCTTCCTTCCGGACCTGACCCGGTTGGCGAGGAACACGTCCGCGCCAACCTCCCGGAGCGCTATATGATGGGTAATTGGGGCGAGCGCAAGGCCCCGAGCAATCATCAGGCCGTCACCGCCGCGCCGAGGGTATCGGGCCGTCAGTCGGAACCGCATCTGGCGACAGCGGTCGCAACAGAAGGACGAGCAGGGCAACGGCGAGGAAGGCGGCGACCTCATACCAGAGCGCATTGCCCGCAGCCGCTGTGAAGGCGGCATTTGGCGGGATCGCCCTCGCCGCGCCCTGCTCCAGGCCCGTGAAGAATATCTGACCGACGAGGGCGACACCGAGCGCACCGCCGACCTGCTGGAACGCCTGGAGAGCACCGGAGCCGGAGCCTGCATCCTGCGGAGGAACACCCTGCAGAATGGTCTGGAATAGTGCCGTGACCGCCACGCCCAGGCCGATGCCGGCGATGAGGAGCGGCGGAATAAAGGCCAGCCGATCGACCACATCCCCAATGCCGACCAGCACGACGCGCAAATAGTACATGCCAAAGGCCAGGAGCAGGGAACCAGCAGCAACCCGCAGGGACAGGAAGCGACTGCCAAGGCGACCGCCTGCCAGCGAGGCCAGCAGCACGCCGACCGGGAACGCAATCGTGGTAAGTCCCGATTCCAACGGGGTGAAACCGAAACCTGATTGCAGGAAAAGGGCCAGGACCATGAACAGGCCGGGAATGCCCGAAAAGAACAGCAGCGTCATCACCGTGCCGACGAAGAAATTGCGATTCTCGATCAGCGCAACGGGCAGAAGTTCGGCGCGCTGCTGGCGCGCGCGGTGCCGCTGCCAGGCATAGAAGAGGACAAGACCGGCGAGGCCAGCGGCCAACAATACAAAGGTCCAGATGGGCCAGCCATAGACGCGACCTTCAACAAGCGGGAACACAATGGCCAGGATGGAGAGGCCGAAAAGAGCAATGCCAATGAAGTCGTTGCGCAGGCCTGGATGCGGCGACACAGGTGGCACAAGGCGCCACGCGGCCGGGAGGCAGATAAAGCCGATCGGAATGTTGACCAGGAAGATGGGCCGCCAATCGAGACCCCAGAGATCGGCCGACACCAGCAGGCCGCCAGCGATAGGACCGGCAACAGAAGCGAGACCGGCGGTGAGCGCGAAAAAAGAGAAGGCAAAGCTCCGCTCAGCAGGCGGAAAGATGACGGCAACGATGGACATCACCTGCGGGATCATCATCGCGGCTGCGATGCCCTGGGCCACGCGAGCACCGATCAGCATCTCAATGCCGGATGCGAAACCGCAAAGCGCCGAACTCACGGTGAAGGCGGAAACGCCCAGCAGGAACATGCCGCGGCGACCGATGATGTCGCCGAGACGGCCGAAAGGTAGCAGGAAAAGCGCGAAGCTCAGCACATAGGCGGCAACGACCCATTCGATCTGGCTCGAGCTGGCGGAGAGGCTTGACTGCATTGATGGCAAGGCCACGTTGACGATGGAAACATCCACCATGTTCATGAAGCTGGCGAGCAAGAGGATTACGAGCGCAGGCCAGCGGCGCGGATCGGCATCGCGGACCGACCGTTCGAAGAGCTTGTTCATTGTGTGTCCAGGACTTGAGATACGTGGGCGATGGCCCACGACGGGTCAGGCGCGCCGTTCCGCCGAGAGCCTGACCAGCGAAGCCAGATGCAACAGGATCGAGAGCGGCACCACGAAAGTGGGGATAAGGACCAGAGGATACTGGGTCACCAGGGTACTGGGCGCGTCAAGCGCCAGGAGCTGGAACCGCGAGGGCGTTGTGATGAAGCCCAGCGTGAGGGCCAGCGCCAGATCGCAGAGGCCCAAGATGTTCCACCAGAGAACGCGCCGACGATTGAACCTGGCATGTGTCAGACCGACAAGCAGAGCGAGCAGACCAACCAATATATCACCAGCCGCTGCCGGCCAGGCGAATATGCCGGGCAACAGACCTGCGCTCCACAGGGCAAGAAAGACGGCACCGCCAGTGCGGTAGAGCTGGACGGCTATGAGCCACTTCTGAGGCGCAGAGCGCACCAATTGCCGTATCCCCGGAGAGATCAGGTAGGCCGACACTGCGACGACGAGCGGCATAAGGATGCCGAATTCGATCGTGGGAATGGCGCCAGGGGCGGCGACATAGGTTCCTGCCATGCCCAGGCCGAAAGCGGCAACCAGCCAGACGGCCAGACCCAAAATCAGAAATGGGGCGGCGAAGTGATGTCTGCCGGATGGCGCAGTCGCAGCCGCCCGCGCCGCCAGGGTGAGCGCAGCGACGGCAAGCGTGATCAAGACTGCGCTGATTGAAAGAAAGGGGGCGAGATAGGCGGGCATGGACAGCTCCTCAGTTGCCGCCAGCCCTACCCTCCGACTCGTTACTTGTCAATTGCTAGTTACTCGTTTTTTACGAGTGACAACGAAGATCGATGTGAGTATGATGGCCCCATGGTAAAATCGTATGGCCTAGACTGCCCGGTAGCCCGCACGCTCGACATTGTGGGCGAGAAGTGGACGCTGCTCATTCTGCGTGACCTGCTGCTCAAGGGAGCGCAGCGGTTCCACGAACTGGAGACGAGTCTGGCGGGCATGCCTGCCAGCACGCTTTCGGCCCGCCTCAAGGTGCTGGAAGGTTCAGGAATCGTGGAAGTCAGGCAGTATGGTGATCACCCACCCCGGTTCGAGTATGTGCTGACCAGCAAGGGTTGGGAACTGGGGCCGGTGATCCAGTCGCTGCGGGACTGGGGCACTCGGCATACGAGCGGGCCCAGCCAGAGCCGTAGGCGGCCGCCCGGATAAACCATAGTTTCACAAGCCTGCGGACTCCACCGGCTCTGCCGCGTTAAGGTTTCGTCAACCATAGGCGGGAGGCTGGCATGCGGGTTCCATCGGTAGGCCTGACGCGCGACGAGCGCCGTATCGTGGCGGAGGGCTATCGTCTGGCCGAATATATGCTGCGCAATTACGAGGACCGGCCGAGCCTGATCGGCACGTTCAGCGCGTGGGTCGCGCGGCTGCGCCTCACGGTGCTGGCGCGCGACTGATGTGCCGATAGGACATGCGGCGGGGCTTAGAGCGTGACGGCGCGCCTGCCGCGGCTACCCAGCCACAGAATGGCGGCAGCGGCCAGGGCCAGCCAGGGCAGCAGGAGCAGGTTGAGGTTTTGCCAGCCCATGGTGTTCTGCAGCAGGCCTGCGCTCAGCGAAGCAGCGAGGCCCACCAGGAATATGGTGAGATCGTTGGTGGCCTGGGCCTTGCCCTTTTCGGCCGTGGTATAGGTGGTGGTGAGCAGGTTGGTGCCACCGATATAGAGGAAGTTCCAGCCGACACCGAGCAGGATCAAGGCCGCCGTGAAGGAATAAAAGCCGGTTCCAGAGAGGCTGAACAGGACATGGCCCACCAGCAGGATGATGCCGGTGAACATGATGCGCAGCACGCCGAAGCGCGCGATCAGCGAGCCGGTGAAGAAGGAGGGCAGGAACATGCCCAGCACATGGAGCTGGATGACCGTGGCCGTATCGCCCAGGTCATGATGGTGATGCACCATGGCCAGCGGCGTAGCCGTCATGGCCAGGATCATGACGCCATAGCCCGTGACGGCGCCAAACAGGGCCACAAGATAGGTCGGCTGACGAATAATTTCGCCAAGTGAGCGCGCGGCCGCCTTTTCCTCCGCCGTATCGACGGAGCGCGGCACCGTGACCATGAGCAGCACGCCAACCGCTAGCACCGAGGCCAGCACCTGGAAGAGGAACGAGCCGGCATAGGTCGCCGGCAGCAGATCGCCACCAAAGCGGGCCAGCGCGGGGCCGACCAATGCGGCGATGACGCCGCCAGCCAGGACGAGGGAGATGGCGCGGGGCTTGAAAGCGCCCTCGGCAACCTCGGACGCGGCAAAGCGATAGAACTGCGCGAAGCCCTGATAGGCGCCGGCCAGGAAGGTGCCGAGGCAGAGCAGCAGCAGTGAGCCGGTGAGCATGCCGGCCGTTGCAAGAACGCCGCCAAGAGTGCCAAGGACAGCGCCGGTGACAAACCCAACCTTGCGGCCAACCCGTGTCATCCACACCGAGGCAGGCACCGTGGATACGGCCGTGCCCAGAAACATGGCCGCGATGGGCGCTGTGGCCCATTCGGGCGACGGGGCAAGCAGGCTGCCAGCCAACCCGCCAATGGTCATCACCAGTACCGACACGATCTGGAACAGGGCCTGGGCGGTGGCGAGAAGGAAAACCTGGCGGTGCATAGACTGCATTGCATGACCCGATAAGCGACGATATATTCAAGTACTTTCTTGAATGACTCCGGAGCATGATGTCAAGCACCCATCCAAAACGGCTTTTGTTCGCCCATTTCGCCACCCTCGCCCGTGCCCTGGGCAATGAGCATCGGCTGGAATTGCTGGAGCTGCTGGCACAGGGGGAACAGCCGGTGGAAGTGCTGACCACGCGCACCGGCATCAGCTTTGCCAATGCCTCGCAGCACCTGCAGCAACTCCGCAAGGCAGGGCTGGTGGCGAGCCGGCGAGAGGGTAAGAATGTCGTCTATCGCCTGGAAGACGGCCCCATAGTCGAGGCGGTTTCGGCCCTGCGGGCCCTGGCCGAACACAATATGGCCGCGGCGCAGCATGTGATCGACCGCTATTTCGGTGCGCTGGACAGCCTGGAGCCCATCGAGGCCGATGAACTGATGTCGCGCCTTGAAAGCGGCAGCGTGACATTGCTCGATGTGCGGCCGGAGGACGAGTTCCGGGCGGGGCACCTGCCCCATGCGATCAATATCGCGCTCAATACGCTGGAGGCGCGGCTGACGGAACTGCCCGAGGGCAGCGAAATCGTCGCCTATTGCCGGGGGCCCTATTGCGTGCTGGCCTTCGAGGCGGTGCAGGCGTTGCGCGCCCATGGCTACAGGGCGCGGCGGCTCCGGGGCGGATTTCCGGAATGGAAGGTTGCGGGGCGGCCGGTCGAAACGGCGTGATCAGCCCATGGCGGGATCATGTGCCCTGGGCGGATGCACCAGGGTGACCAGGACCACCGAAATCAGCATCAGCAGATACCATGAGCCCAGCTTGCTCCAACTGACCAGGGTCCAGCCATCGGCCTGGTCAGGATATATCCAGGCGCGGGACCAGGTGCCGATATTCTCCGCGATCCAGATGAAGAGGGCCACCAGCAGGAAGGCCAGCAGCATGGGCATGGAATGGCGGAAGCGGAAGACGCGGTAATGCATGAAGCTGCGCCAGAAGAGGATGGCCGTGGCGGCAAAAAGCAGCCAGCGGATATCATGGATGAAATGGTGACTGAAGAAATTGACATAGATGGCCAGCGCCAGCAGCACCGTGGCCCAGATGGGCGGATAGCGGGTGAAACGAATATCGAAGATGCGCTGAATGCGAGCCATGTAGGAGCCGACACAGGCATACATGAAGCCGGAAAAGAGCGGCACGCCGCCGAGGCGGAAAATGGCGTCTTCGGGGTAAATCCATGAGCCGGCGGCCGTCTTGAACAGTTCCATGCCGGTGCCGACGAGGTGGAAGATGAGGATGACCTTGGCCTCGCTGAGGGTTTCGAGCCGGAAGGCCAGCATGGCGGCCTGGATGAGCAGGGCGGCGAGGAACCAGGCGTCGTAGCGGGCGAGGCCGATGTCGGGCCACCAGAGGCGGGTAAGCAGGATCATGGCCAGCATGAGCCCGCCGAACAGGCACGCCCAGCCCTGCTTGAGGCCGAAGACAAGGAACTCGACCAGGCCATCGGCCAGCCGGCTGCGGGGCAGGCGCGCCAGCACCGCATGCGCCGCCGCGTCGATCCGCGCTTCCAAACTCGTGAACTGGTTCAAGCCCCGCGCCCTTGCTCACTTCGCCCCGGCTGGATATGCCCTGTGGAAGGTTTCGGAATTATGGCGGCTGCGCCAGCTCGAAAAGTGAGGAGCCCGCATGACCAGACGACGTCCTACCTCGTTTCGCACTTCGGTCCAGGACGTTGCCGCTTCCAAACGCGCGCCGCAGACGCCGCAGACGCAATCGTCGGCCTTCCGGCTGGCCTTTGCCGACGACGAGTTCATGACGTCGGAAGATACGCGCGGCATCCGGTTCCAGCTCGAATATCTCAAGCCCGAATTCCGCCTGCGCGAACGGGGCATCAATTCGACCGTGGTACTGTTTGGCGGGGCGCGCATACCGGCACCGGGGCAGCCGGCCTGGGCGGCCAAGAACGAGATGCAGAAGCGGAACCTCGAAGCCGCGTCGCGCTATTATGACGAGGCACGGCGGTTTGCCCAACTTGCTTCATTCACCTCCAAAGCCATGGGGTTTTCGGACTATGTGGTGGTGACGGGCGGAGGCCCGGGCGTGATGGAAGCGGGCAATCGCGGCGCGGCCGATGTGGGGGCGCCCTCGATCGGGCTCAATATCGTCTTGCCGCACGAGCAGGCGCCCAACCTCTATGTGACGCCGGAGCTGAGCTTCAACTTCCACTATTTCGCTACGCGCAAGATCCACTTCCTGTTGCGGGCCAAGACAGTGGCGGTGTTTCCCGGCGGATTCGGTACGCTGGACGAATTCTTCGAGACGCTGACGCTGATCCAGACCGGGCGTATGGACAGAGTGCCGCTGCTGCTGTTCGGTGCGGAATTCTGGAGCAAGGTCATCAATTTCGAGGCGCTGGCCGAAGCCGGGACGATCGCCCCCGACGATCCCAAGTTGTTCCATATCGTGGATTCGGCCGACGAAGGCTGGGACATCGTGCGGCAGTTCTACAACCTGCCGGAGATTGACGAAGTCCTGCGGGGGGATTGACCGTTAGGCCATACTCCCACCAACCTCTCCTGCCAGGGGAGGCCGGTAGGTATCCGCTACTTGCTCTCCGCTGCCGGATAGACACCGAGCACGCGGAAATAGTCGGTGAAGAAGCGCAGCTCCTCGAAGGCGTGCTGGACGCCGGTATCGGCGGGGTGGCCCTCGATATCGGCATAGAACTGGGTGGCGGTGAAGGCGCCGCCGACCATGTAGCTCTCGAGCTTGGTCATGTTGATGCCATTGGTGGCAAAGCCGCCCATAGCCTTGTAAAGCGCGGCCGGCACGTTGCGCACACGGAAGACGAAGGTGGTCTTGACCTTACCCTGGTTGGCCGGGGCTTCCTGCGGCTCGCGCGAGAGGACCAGGAAGCGAGTCGTATTGTGGTCGGCATCCTCGATATTGGAGGCCAGCACGGTGAGGCCATAAATCTCGGCGGCAAAGCGCGAGGCGATGGCAGCGACAGATTTGTCGGCCTTCTGCGCCACTTCGCGGGCCGAGCCGGCCGTATCGACCGCATTGATGGTGCGGAAGCCGTTTTCGGAGATGAACTTGCGACACTGGCCGAGGGCGACCGAGAGCGACTGCACGGCCTTGATGTCGGCAAGGGTCGCGCCGGGCACGCCGAGCAGGTTCATCTCGACGCGCAGAAAGGTCTCGCCGATGATGTGGAGCCCGCTTTCGGGCAGCAGGTGGTGAATATCGGTGATGCGGCCATAGAGCGAATTTTCCACCGGGACGACGGCGAAATCGGCGCGGCCAGACTGCACGGCATTGATGGTTTCCTCGAAGGTGACGCAGCCAATGACCTCTTCACCGGGAAAGACATTGGAGGCGGCGGCATGGCTGAAGGCGCCGGGCTCGCCCTGGAAAGCGATCTTCTTGGTCATCGGGGAAAGTCCATCTCTGGTAGGCGGAAGGCTTTTGAACCCGGCTCGGAACGGAGTCAATCGCCGCCTTCTCGCCTGAAATCGCTCCACTGGAGCGATTTTGCCCTGCGGGCCGGCCGCGCCATTCGGCCATAGGCCTCATGGCCTTCTCACCTGAAATCGCTCCACTGGAGCGATTTTGCCCTGCGGGCCGGCCGTGCCATTCGGCCATAGGCCTCATGGCCTTCTCGCCTGAAATCGCTCCACTGGAGCGATTTTGCCCTGCGGGCCGGCNCGAAGTGTCGCACTGCGGCTTTGGACGGTTGCGCCCGCTCCGCCTTGCGACTATCTTCCGCGCGCGTCGGGCCGGTCCGTTGAGGCGATTTTCCTTTGGGATATCGAAAGTTGAGCCGGGTTCGACTATCGTCCACAGGGGATGGACCGGCAGAGAGACCAAATGAATTCGTTCGAACTTAACAAGATCATGGGCGCCGTGCTGGGCACGCTGTTGTTCGTCATGGGCGCCGGCTTTGTCGCTGAAGCCATCTACCATCCCATCGAAAACCGCGGGCCGGGCTATAACCTGCCGGAGCCGGAAGGCACCGAGCATGGCGAGGCCGTTGCCGAAGCCGAGCCGGAAGTGCCGCTGGGCGTGCTGCTGGCCAGCGCCGACCCGGCCAGGGGCGCAACCGCCGCCAAGAAGTGTCAGTCGTGCCACAATTTCGGCGAAGGCGAACCCAACAAGCAGGGTCCGGGCCTTTATGGCGTGGTCGGCCGGCTCGAGGGCAGCCATGAAGGCTTTGCCTATTCGGACGGCATGATGGCCCATAACGCCGCCGGCGATACCTGGACCTACGAGAATCTGAACCACTTCCTGACCAAGCCGAGCGACTATGTCCCCGGCACCAAGATGAACTTCGCCGGTATCCGCACCGCCGAGGAACGCGCCGACATCCTGGCCTATCTGCAGACGCTGTCGGCCGATCCCGTGCCGTTCCCGGCTGCCGACGTGGCGCCGGCCGAGCCTGCGGAAGGCGCCGAGGCTGCCGATCCGGCAGCGCCGGCCGCAGAAGCCGCGGGCACGCAGCAGCCGGATGCCGCCGCGCCGACCGATCCGGCTGCGACCAATCCGGAAAACGCCGCCGAGCCGACCGCCCCGGCCGAAGTGACCGAAACGCCGGAAACCACCTCGACGGAAACCCAGGTGGAAGGCACGCCCACGACGAGCGGCACCGAAGCCGCACCGGCGCCGGCCACCAATTAAGGCCGCCGTGCGAGACATATGATTCAGGGAGCCGCGCCCGGCCGGGTTGCGGCTCCTGCCTTTTAGGGGATTGCGACCATGCTGCTGCTGCACCTGTCCGATGTCGATGAGGCCAGTTGGGCAGAAAAGCTGAAAGCGGCGTTGGCCCCCTACCCCGTGGTGCGGCGGGGCGATGATTTCGATCCGGCCGATGTCCGCTATATTTTCGTATGGAAACCCAAGCCCGAGGCCTTCGACGGGCTGCGTGGGCTCAAGGCCATCCTGTCGCTGGGGGCGGGCGTCGATGCGCTGCTCAAGCATCCCAACCTACCCGATGCGCCGATCGTGCGCTTCGTCGATGCCGATCTGAGCCAGCGGATGAGCGACTATGTGGTGGCGCATGTGACCATGCATCACCGGCTCTATACGCGGTTCCGCGCCGACCAGAAGGCCAGGCGCTGGACCCAGCTCTATCCGCCGGCCGCGTCGGAAACGACGGTCGGTATCATGGGCATGGGCGTATTGGGGCAGGATGCTGCGCAGCGCCTGAGGCCGCTGGGATTTACCCTCAGGAGTTGGAGCCGGACGCCGAAGGCGGTCGAGGGCGTGGAGGGCTTTGCCGGGGCGGAGCGGTTCGACGCGTTCCTTGCCGGCACCGATATCCTGGTGAACCTGCTGCCGCTGACTCCCGAGACGACGGGCATCCTCAACTACGAGACCTTCGGCAAGCTGCGGCGCGGCAAGCTCGATGGCGGCCCGGTCATCGTCAATGCGGCGCGGGGCGGGCACCAGCGCGAGGCCGATATCGTCAAGGCGCTCGGAGACGGTACGCTGGGGGCGGCGAGCCTCGACGTATTCGAGACCGAGCCGCTGCCGGCGACGAGCCCGCTCTGGGATATCGAGAATTGCTACATCACGCCCCATATCGCCGCGATCAGCAACGAGGCGACCGGGGTGAGCTATTTCTCGCGCATCATCCGCGAGCATGAGGCGGGCAAGCCGCTGGTGAATGTGGTGGATCGCCAGCGGGGGTATTAGCTGCCCTGAAGCTCCAGCGCCCAATACTGCCCATTGAGATCGGCGCCGAAGGAGTGGTGCTTTTCCTCGCGGACGAGCTGGAAGCCGGCCGACTGGTAGATGCGGCGCGCCGAGGTGAGGCAGTCCTGGGTCCAGAGGATGATGCGGCGATAGCCTGAGGCGCGGGAGAAGCGGACAGCTTCCTCGACCAGGCGCTTGCCGATGCCGCGACCGCGGAAGGCAGGCTCGGTATAGAGCATGCGGAGCTGGGCCGCGCCGGCCTCTTCGGCGGCGGGGATGATGAAGATGGAGCCGGCGACTTCGCCGTCCTGCTCGGCAATCCAGAGCGATTTGGGCGGGCTGGCGGGGGCGGCTTCATATTCGGCATAGATGCGGGTGATGAGGGTCTCGAACTCGCCGTTCCAGCCCTGTTCGAGATGGTAGAGCAGGCCCTGGCGATGGATAAGCCAGCCGATTTCACCGACGCGGTGGGGGCGCAGGACCAGCGGGGTGTCGCCCGGCTCTCCGAGCAGGGATTCGATGCGGCGCATGGCGCCGACGAGATCTCGGCGGCCGAATTCGTCCAGCGGCTCGAGCAGGCCAGTGGCGGCCGCCGCATCGCTCATCTCGTTGAAATGGCGGAACAGCGCATCGCCCTCCGGCGTCAGCGCCAGGGGCACAAGGCGCTTGTCACCGGCACGGGGCAAAGTGGCGATAATGCCCTGATCCATCAGGCGCCAGACCAGGCGACTCATCTGGCCGCGATCCATCTGCAGCGTATGGGCAATAATGGCCGAGGTGGAACTGCCGTGCTTACCCAGCTCGTAGATCACCCGCGCTTCGGCCAGGCTGTACTGGCTCTTATGCATGCCCTCTTCGAGCAGGCCGATGACCTTGGTGTAAAAGCGATTGAAGGCGCGCACCTGCGCGATATCGGCGGGGCTGACGGACATGCGCCCGACTCCAGAGATTGACTGTTGACACAGTCAATCAATTAGTTGCCAAAGTCAACTATATCGTTGCTTCAACACGCCATAGACGGCGCGGATACCCTGATCGGTGCCACCCTGGCTGCGGCCCGGGCGGGCCTCGGGCGCCCAGCCATAGATATCGAGGTGCACCCAGGCGGCGGCATTGGCGACGAAGCGGCGCAGGAAGAGAGCGGCGGTGACCGAGCCCGCAAAGCCGCCCGTAGCGGCATTGTTCACGTCGGCGACCTTGGAGCTCATCATCGAATCGTAGGGCGACCACAGGGGCATGTGCCATAGCGGATCGTCGCTACCGGCGCCCGCCTCCATGAGAGCGCGGGCCAGACTGTCGTCGGTGCTGTAGAGCGGCGGCAGATCGGGGCCAAGGGCGACGCGGGCGGCGCCGGTCAGCGTGGCCATATCAAGGAGGAGCTCGGGCTTTTCCTCGTCGGCCAAAGCCAGGGCATCGGCGAGGATGAGGCGGCCTTCGGCATCGGTATTGCCGATTTCAACGGTGATGCCCTTGCGGGATTTCAGGATGTCCCCGGGGCGGAAGGCGGAGCCGGCAATGGCATTTTCGACGATGGGAACCAGCACACGGAGGCGAACGCGCAGTTTTGCCGCGACGATGGCATGGGCGAGGCCCAGCACATTGGCGGCGCCACCCATATCCTTTTTCATGATGAGCATGCCGGAAGCCGGCTTGATATCGAGGCCGCCGGTATCGAAGGTGACGCCCTTGCCGACCAGGGTCACCTTGGGATCGCCGGCCTTGCCCCAGGTGAGATCGACCAGGCGCGGGGCCTCGGCACTGGCGCGGCCAACGGCATGGATCATGGGGAAATTGGCCTTGAGCAGGCCGTCGCCCGAGATGACCTTGATGTCCATCTTGCGGGCCTTGGCGAAGGCACGGATTTCGGCCTCGAAGGCATCCGGCCCCAGGTCATTGGCCGGGGTATTGATAAGGTCGCGCGCCAGGGTGGCGGCTTCAACAAGATGAGTGACTTCGGCAGGACCTGGATCGGCCAGGGTCGGGGCGGGCTTGCCTTGGCGGTAGCGATCGAAGCGGTAGGCGCCGAGGCGGAAGCCCAGTGCCGCCAGAGCAGGATCCCCCAGCGCGCCTTCGAGGCGATAGGCACCAGCGGCGAGCGCGGCGCTGGCCAGGCCGGTGACAAGGGCCGGGCGGTTGGCAGCTTCGCCCATGCCGAACAGATATCCATCGAGCGCACCGCCCTGCCCCGGCAATGCCAGCAGGCGTCCGCGCTGGCCGGTAAAGCCGTTGGCCTCGGCCCAGATAGCATGGTCCGGAGGCAGACCGGCAGCCGCCAGGCCCCCTTCTTCAACGCAGATCAAGGGCAGGACGGTGGCTCTGGGCATGGTGAACTCCGGGATGGTGCAGATGTTGTAGCGAGGCGGGAGAGTCGCGGCAACGCGGGGCTTTAACCGCCTGTTAGGGTTAATGATTTATTGCAGTGGCATGCTGTCGCTGAACTGCCTTGTGAAACCTTTGCGCGTGCTGCTGCTGGCCGGCGTTGCCGCGGTAGCGATCAGCGCCTGTGCGTCCAATCGCGGCAGCATGCCTTCGCCCGACTATTCCGGCATGCCGGCAGGCCAGAGCCAGCAGAGCCTGGTGGAACTCACCGCGCGCTACAAGGCCAACCCCAAGGACAAGGCGGTCGCCATCCACTATGCGGCGGCCCTGCGTGCCGTGGGGCAGAGCCAGCAGGCCGTTTCGGTGCTGGAGATCAGCATCGGCTACCACCCCGGCGATGTCGATATTTCGGTGGCCTATGCCAAGGCACTGACCGCCGATGGACGGTTCGACCAATCGCTGCAGGTGCTGGACAATGTGATCCGCCCCGAGGCGCCGGACTGGAATGCGCTGCTGGTCAAGGGCGCGACGCTCGACCAGCTCGGCCGCAATCAGGAGGCGCGCCAGCTCTATACGCAGGCGCTGGTCTATGCGCCCGGGGAGGCCTCGATAGAGGCCAATATGGGCCTGAGCTATGCGATGACCAATGAATTGCCGGCTGCCGAGCAGCATCTGCGCCGCGCGGTGCAGATGCGCGGGGCAACCAGCCAGATCCGCCAGAACCTGGCCCTGATCGTAGGGCTACAAGGACGGTTCGAGGAATGCCGCGCAATCTATGCGGCCGAATTGCCTCCCGAACAGGTGGAAAGCAACATGGCCTATGTGCGGGCGCTGCTGACGCAGCAGAACCGCTGGGACATGATCGAGCAGGGCTGAGCCACGGAGGCGGCTTGAGCAGGATCGGCTTCAACAAGGAACCGCCCACCCGCTACGAGGTGATCGTGGAGAACCGGCTGAAACGCCGGGAAGCCATCCTGCGCGCACAGGAGCAGATGGAAACCACGCGCAGCGCCATGGTCAGCCATATCAACAGCGTCGCCGCCGGCCAGGTGCAACTGGGCGAAATGATGCTGCGCAGCAAGGTGAACAAGTCAGCCTAAGCTTTCAACCGCCACCCACCGTGGTGGCGACGGGGCCGCCGAAGACCTTGATCATGGCCGGGGCCATGATGACGATGAACAGCACCGGCAGGAAGAACAGGATCAGCGGCACGGTGAGCTTGGGTGGCAGTGAGGCGGCCTTCTTCTCGGCATCGGTCATGCGCTGCTCGCGCCCTTCCTCGGCCATGACNCGCAGAGCCTGGCCGACGGAAGTGCCGTAGCGGTCGGCCTGGATCAGNGCGGTCATCACCGACTTGACGCCATCNAGGCCNGTGCGGCGGCCCAGATTTTCATAGGCGCGGCTGCGGTCTTCGAGGAAGGCGAGTTCGGCCGTGGTGAGGGTCAGTTCCTCAGCCAGTTCGGCGCTCTGCTGGCCGATTTCCTTGGCGACGCGCTTGAAGGCATGTTCCATCGACATGCCGGCTTCGACGCAAAGCAGCATCAGATCGAGGCAATCTGGCCAGGCTCGCTTGATCGAGAACTGGCGCTTGGTGGTGGTGTTCTTGAGCAGCAGATTGGGCAGATAGGCACCCAGCAGGCCCGCACCGATGGCATAGACCAGGTTGAGATAGAGCGGACGGTCGCCGGGATTGAGCACCAGCACGTAGAAAAGGGCGAGCGCGAAGACGGCCAGGGGCGTGACGAAGCGCATGAAGAGGAAGGTGGTCAGGTGCCCCTGCCCGCGATAGCCGGCCATGGCCAGCTTGTCGACGGTGGCATCGTCCTGGAAGGCCTTCTTGAGGTCGAAGCGCTCGACCACGGTCTTCATATAGGAGCGCGTTTCGGCATTGCGGCGGATGCCGCGGCTGTCGGCGGTGGCGGCGCCGCCCCGCAAGCGGGCCATTTCCTCGGCGCGCATCTTCTCGCGTTCCAGGGCCACGCGCTTGATGCGGCTGCGCATCTCGGACTTGACGATGAAGCTGGAGCCGAAGGTGAAGACCACGGCGGCCGCCGAAATGGCGGCCAGCACGGAGATGAGGAATTCCCGCTGGGTCAGAAGCTCGACGAAGTTCATGGCAGCAAGCCTCCGGTCAGTAGTCGAACTGGATCATGCGGTTCATGACGAAAATGCCCATGGCGAGCATGACCACGCCCACGCCCAGCCAGATATGACCCAGCGTGGTGGTGAAGAGCGGCACCAGATAGGTGGGCGACACGACGCTGACCAGCATGCCGACGACGAAGGGAAGCGAGCCGATAATGCCGGCGGAGGCCTTGGCCTCGGAGGACATGGCCTTGATCTTCTGTTTCATCTTCTTGCGGTTGCGCAGCACCTTGGCGAGGTTCCCCAGCGCTTCGCTGAGATTGCCGCCCGCCTGCTGCTGCACGGTGATGACGACGACCAGGAAATTGACCTCGGGCAGCGGTACGCGATCGAGCAGCACGGTAACCGCCTCGGTCATGGACAGGCCAAAGGCCTGCTGGTCGAGCACGCGGCCGAATTCGGACTTTACCGGCTCCTTGGCGTCCTTGGCGACGACGCGGATGGAGTCGTTGAGCGGCAGGCCGGTCTTGACGCCGCGCACGATGGCTTCGACGGCGTTGGGCAGCTCGTCGAGGAACATGTCCTGATATTTGCGGCGCTTGCGGCTCACCCACCAGCGGGGCAGCAGATAACCCGCTGCAAGGCCGAAGACCGGCGCCAGGAAGAGCGGAACCTGCACGAGAACCAGGATCACCGTCACCGCAACGCCGAAGATGACGGAATTGCGGATGAAGGCGGCGGGCTTGATGGTCATGCCGGCCTGGAACAGCAATTGCGGCAGGGTGACTCGCTTCCTGGCATTGAGCGCATCAGTCTGGGACTTGAGGGCCTGCTGCACGCTCTTGCGCCGCTCGTCGCGGCTGCGGGCGGCGCTGGCTTCGAGCCGGTTGGCGCGCATGTCGCCCTGCAGGGCCTTGCGCCGCTTTTCGGCGCGCCCGCCACCCAGCGCCGATGGCACAAGGGCGAAGCCCGCCGCGCCGACGGTGACCATGGCCAGGATGACGAGCAGGATGGTGGTCATTTACGAATCCAGCAGTTGGCGCTGTTCGGTATTGGACTTTTCGAGCGCCTCGACGAGGTTGGCTTCCTCGTTGAAATAGCGGGCGCGCTCGGCGAATTGCGGCTTGGTAATGCCGGTGGAGCGATGCTTGCCGACCAGCATGCCGTTCCCGTCCTCGCCCATGATGTCGTAGAGGAAGATGTCCTGGGTCACGATCACATCGCCTTCCATGCCGAGAATTTCGGTAATGTGGGTGATGCGACGCGAACCGTCGCGCAGGCGGGCGGCCTGCACGATGACGTCGATGGACGAGGTGATCATTTCGCGGATGGTGCGGCTGGGCAGGGCATAGCCGCCCATGGTGATCATGGATTCAAGACGGGAGAGCGCTTCGCGCGGGCTATTGGCGTGCAGCGTGCCCATGGAGCCGTCGTGGCCGGTATTCATGGCCTGGAGCAGGTCGAAGGCTTCCGGGCCGCGGACTTCGCCAACGATGATGCGTTCAGGACGCATACGCAGGCAGTTCTTGATGAGATCGCGCATGGTGATCTCGCCCTCGCCTTCGAGATTCGGCGGGCGGGTTTCAAGACGCACCACATGGGGCTGCTGGAGCTGAAGTTCGGCCGAGTCCTCGCAGGTGATGACGCGTTCGTCCTTCTCGATGAAGGCGGTGAGGCAATTGAGCAAGGTCGTCTTGCCCGAACCGGTACCACCCGAGATCAGCACATTGGCGCGGACGCGGCCCAGGATGCGTAGCACCTCGGCGCCTTCGGGCGAGATGGAGGCGTATTTGACGAGCTGCTGGAGGGTCAGCTTGTCCTTCTTGAACTTACGAATGGTGAGGGCGGCGCCATCGATGGCCAGCGGCGGAGCGATGACGTTGACGCGGGAGCCATCGGGGAGGCGTGCGTCGCAGATGGGCGAGGATTCGTCAACGCGGCGGCCGACCTGGCTCACGATGCGCTGGCACACATTCATCAGATGGGCATCGTCGCGGAAGCGCACATTGGTGAGGCGCACCTTGCCGGCCACTTCGATGTAGCAGCGCTGGGAGCCATTGACCATGATATCGGCGATGTCGTCGCGCGCCAGCAGCGGCTCAAGCGGGCCATAGCCCAGGACGTCGTTGCAGATGTCCTCGAGCAGGTCTTCCTGCTCGGAAATGGACATGATGATGGATTTGAGCGCGATGATCTCGGCGACGATGTCGCGGATTTCCTCGCGCGCCGCATCCTGGTCCATGGTGGCGAGCTGGCTGAGATCGATGGAGTCGATCAGCGCGTTGAAGATGGCCGACTTGGTGTGGAAATATTCCTTGTCGCGCGCAGCATCGGCGGGGGCACGCACATCGACCACATCGTCGCCACCACGCATGCGGGAGGCCATGGCATCGCTGTCGGAGGCGCGGCGGACCGGTGCCGGAGAAGCCGGCACTTCCGCGCGCGGCGGGGCGCTGGGAACCGGCCGCGGCGTCTCACCGACGCCGGGGGTATTGCCGCCAAAGGAAGTGCGCTTGCCAAACATGGTCGTCCTACCGTTCTAGAAGGCTGAAAGAGACCGCCTTCAGGCCCGCTTCTTGAGGAACGAGGGCAGTTTCATCAGGTTCGATGACCTGCCCCCGGCATGGGTCGCCTGGCGCCCCGTCACATGCATGCTGACGGCGCGGTAGATGTCGTTGATCTTGTTGTTGGCGGCCACCTCGGCAATCATCTGACCGTTATTAGCCGCCGTACCGAAAAGCGCCGCATCAAACGGAATCTGGCCGATCAACTGGCATTCCACCGAAGAGGCGAATTCGGCCGGATTGATCTCGGGCCGGCGCGGCACGCCGACCTTGTTGAGTACCAGGCAGGGCGCATTTTCGGTGGGGCGCAGCGCGCGGACCGTATCGGCGATGTTCTTGGCATTGCGCAGATTGGCCAGGTCCGGCTCGGCCACGATGACCACTTCGTCGATGGTGGCGAGTGTCTGGCGGATCCAGGCATTCCAGGCATGGGGAATGTCGAGCACCACGATGGGCATGGTGTTCTGGCAGAGTTCGAGGATCTGCTCGAATTCGCGCTCCTCGAAATCGAAGGTGCGATCCAGCGTGACCGGGGCGGTGAGCAGGTTGATGTGGTTGGCCGCCTTGCTCATCAGGCGATCCAGCATGGTCTGGTCGACTTTCTGGTTGGCGCTGAGCGCGTCGGCCAGGCCGTGGGGCGGGTCCTGATTGAAATTGAGCCCCGCCGTGCCGAAGGCCAGGTCCATATCGAGAATGAGGCTGTCCTGCCGAAGCGCGGTGGCGATGGCCCAGGCGACGTTATGCGCCACGGTGGAGCCGCCGGCGCCGCCCTTGGCGGACACGAAGCCCACCGTGCGCCCGATGGGGGCGGCATTCTCGGAGGCGAAAAGATCGGTAATGGCGCTGACGATCTGCTGGGCCGTGGCCGGCAGCACGATATATTCGGAAATGCCCGAGCGGATCAGCTCGCGATAGAGCAGCACATCGTTGACATGGCCGAGCACGACGACGCGGGTGGACGCATCGCAGACTTCGGCCAGCCGCTCCAGCGCAAGCGGGATTTCCTCGGGGCTGAGCGTGGTCTCGACGATGATGAGATTGGGCGTGGGGTTGGACTTGTAGGTCTCGACCGCGCCGTCGATGCCGCCATTGTGGGTGGTGAGAGCCACCTTGGACATGCGCCGGTCGTGAATGGCGCTCTCGACCAGTTGGGCCGTCTGGGAATGCTCGCAGAAGGCCTGGATGGTGATGCGCGGAATGAGGCGCGCGCCCGAGGCGATCTCGGCTGCCGGTTCTTCGACCCTGGGCTCTGAACTGAGGAAACTCATGAAACCACTACTCCTTGACGCCTGGTCTCAATCGAGAACGAAGCCGACAGAACCACTGAAGCCACCGCGCATCTCGCCACTATTGCCGACCCCGTACATGGTCTCCAGCTTGCCGAGGAAAATGGCCTCGGCATCGCTGGCGATGGCGGTGCGATCGGTAGGCACGGGGATGGAATTGGCCGGGCTGGGGCCAACCAGATAGGGCGTGACGAGGATGACCAGTTCGGTCTGCTCGGTCTGGAAGTCACGCGAGCGGAACAGCGCGCCCAGGATGGGAATATTGCCCAGGCCCGGAAGCTGGTTGATCTGCTGACGAGCCGTTTCCTGCAGCAGGCCGCCGATCGCCAAGGTCGTCCCGGAGGGCAGTTCGACCGAGGTGCTGGCCTCGCGGCGGGTCAGGGAGGCATCAGCCTGCGGCTCGGACACCGAGGTTTCCACGGTCAGCGCAATGCTGCCATTGGACTTGACCACGGGCGTGAAGTTCAGCTCGACACCATAGGGCTTGAAGATGACTGTGCGACGCGTGCCGCCATTGCCGTCATCCTCATAGGTGTAATAGGGCAGTTCACCACCCGCCAGGAACTTGGCGGGCTGGCCCGAAATGGCGGTCAGGGTCGGTTGNGCCAGAAGGCGTAGCGCNCCACGCCCNTCAAGNGCCCGGATCGAGGCATCGATACTGAGNTTGCCGATATTGAAGCCGGCGCCGATACCGCTGTTGGGCAGGTCGGCAACCGCCGTGGGATTGCTGCCAAAGCTGAGCGTGGTGGTGCCGACGCTGAAGGCGGCGCCCAGATTGATGCCGAATTGCTTGGCAACGTCGCGCTTCACTTCCGAGACCGTGACCTGGAGCATGACCTGCTGAGGCCCGATGACCTGGATGAGGCTGCCCTTGGGGCCGTCGCCGGAGAGGTCGGAGGCCAGTTGCTCGGCAATGGCCTTGTCCTCGGCGGTCAGAACGGTGCCGGTCAGGATGAAATGCGTCGTGTCGTCGGTATTGCTGCCGGTGATGGCCTCGACACGGATGTTGGAGCCGGGGATGACGCGCGCCAGGGCCGCTTCGAGCGTGCGGCCCATGCCCGATTCTGCCTCGGTCACCTGCACGTCGAGCACGGCGATGGTCTGGCCGCGGTCATCGAGGAAGAAGATGTTGGTGTCGCCCCCGGCAATGCCCTGGATGAGGGCGCGGGTGCGGGTACGCATGATGGCCGCAGCCACGTTGGGCTGGGAGACGATTACTTCGGCGGCGCCGGCCGGCAGGTCGACAAGAGCGGTCTTGTTGACCTCGACTTCAAACTTGCGCGTGGCGCCGTAGGCGGCGGAAGAGATGGTGACGTGGGTTTCCTCGGCCATTGCCGGGAGAGCCGGCAGGGCGGCGAGCCCAAGGACGAGGGCCGGAACGGCAAAGAAACCGGCAGCTCGGCGGCGAAGCATGGTGGACTTTTGGCTCATGATCATCTCCGCCCTATTGGGGCACCGCCTGAGGCTCGATTGATACGGTGGGTTCGGCCGCCGCTCCGCCGGAGGCGTCAGTCTGCGGATAGAGGTCCGGCGTCATCGGAACCGTCTGCTGCCCGACCAGGGTGGGATTGCTGCCGGCCAGCACGGCCTGTTCCTTGCCGAAGCGGATCAGCCGCACGGTCTGGTTGGAATTGGGCGTTCCGGCCACGGTGGTATTGTTGAAATCAACGACCGAACGCAGGGTCAGCGAGAGCTGGCCGAGGGTGGAGGCATTGATGAGGGTTTCGGCCTGGCCGGGATCGAGTTCCAGCGTGGCGATGGTGGAATTGGCGAAGGTCGCCGGGGTGGGAGCCGGGTTGTTGGGATCTTCCTGGCCGCCGCTGGCGCCCATTTCGCCCAGACGCGTGCCGATGGCCAGCACGCGCACATTGGCGAGGATGACTTCGGACTGCTGGCCGGCTGCGGTCTGGCGGGTCAGCACCACATCGACGTGGTCATTGGGGACGATGAAGCCGCCGGCGCTGGACACGGCCGAGACGCCGACCGACACGCCGCGCATGCCTTCGGAGAGGACTGCCGAAAGATAGCCCTGGTCGGCGCGGACCAGCTTGGCCTCGCGGATCGGTTCGCCGGGGAAGAATTCAAAGCGCGCCACGGCGCCGGTCAGATCGGCCGGCGCATCTGGCATGGCGGCGACGGTGACATATTCGGGACGCACCGCGCCTTCGGGCCAATCCTGCCATTCCAGGCTCACCGCGCTCAGCCGTTCGCCGACGCCAATGGGCGTCTTGGCAACCAGTACCTGCGTCCTGGCCTCCTGGACGACCTCGGTCTGCACAACCTGCTGGGGGGCGGGGCGACCGCCGCGGGTGACGAGAAATGCTGCCAGGCCGCCGGCAACAAGCGCCACAAGCAACAGGATGATACGCGCCGGCTTCATGACCCACTCCGGTTGTACGCGGGCGCAATTGGCCCAGTTCCACCGGCGGAACATTGAACCCAAAGGGTCAAAGTTTGGTTAACCGGAGCTTTTCGGGTGCAGTTAACAATATGTAAATTTTAGCTTTTTGCACTAAACGACCAACCAGGCAGCAAAATGCACGGCACTACTTTTGAGCTGCGCCGCGTTGCTTGCAACTGTTTTGGAAAATCAGGCGGCCAGACGCTCGAAGATCGCCGAATTGGAATAGGTCAGCAGGCCGGCCACGGCCAGGGCTATGCCATAAGGTACGCCAGTCTTGCTGTCATGCAGGCGCTCGAGCCAGACATAACGGGCCAGGAACGGGGTAAGCGGCATGCGACGCAGAG
>Ga0065721_10050273_pt1 | contig 21551 bp, 20 predicted proteins | sample Mesricmetagenome_FD_59108 | JGI IMG/M metagenome (GOLD analysis project Ga0065721, IMG submission 59108) | Mesophilic microbial community from rice straw/compost enrichment Sample: eDNA_1 v2 (version 2) | ecosystem: Engineered > Solid waste > Grass > Composting > Bioreactor | place: USA: Davis...
GTGCTGGCTCAGCTCCTCCAGGGTCAGCGGTTCCTCACGCAGGCGGCGGGCAACCAGGATCTGCCGCTCGCGGTCGTCGAGCACGCCCAGCCCCAGCTTCAGGAACTGCTGGCGCCGTTGGCGCTCCTCGGCCCCGGCCAGCATGGTTTCCTGGTCCGGCCGGTCGTCGGCCAGCAGGTCCTGCCACTCGCTGTCACCGTCCTCCGCGAGAGAGGCGTTCAGCGACCGGTCGGTGCCCAGGCGGCGGTTCATCTCCACCACCTCGGCCTGCGGGACGTTCAACTCGGTGGCGATGCTCTCGACCGCCTCGGGCGAAAGATCCCCGCTGTCCAGGTCGTGCATGCGGGCCTTCAGGCGCCGCAGGCTGAAGAACAGCTTCTTCTGCGCCGCGGTGGTGCCGATCTTGACCAGCGACCAGTTGTGCAGCACGTGCTCCTGGATCGCCGCGCGGACCCACCAGCTGGCGTAGGTGGCGAAGCGGAACCCCTTGTCGGGGTCGAACTTCTGCGCCGCCTGCATCACGCCGACGTTGCCCTCGGCGATCAGGTCCGACAGCGGCAGGCCATAGCCCTGGTAGCCCCGCGCCATCTTGAAGACGAGGCGAAGGTGGCTGCCGACCAGCTTGTCCAGGGCCGCCCGGTCCTGGTGATCCCGCCAGCGCAGCGCGAGATCACGTTCCTGCTCGGGCGTCAGGTATTCATATTTCCGGGCTTCCTGCAGGTACAGCTGCATCGGCTCGGCAGACGGAATGCGATCGTGCATGGATCTGTTTCCCCAAGCCGACAGGGACGGCGCCGTCGGGCTTTCCCTTCGGCGTCCATCCGTATCGGTTTTCGTTGACGTTGACGTTCAAGGCCGGCATTCGGCGCTGCCGGTGGGCGTGCATCGGTCGTGGATGCGGAAACTGGACTGCGTTGGCGAGACCTCCCCGGCCCCGCGGGCGGCGCCATGATGCGGGAGGGGGCATCGCGGCAGCCGGCACGACACGGAGCCGGGGAGGAGAGGGTGGGCGCGCGGTGCTCAGCGCTGCCGAACCGGAAATCTGTGGTCTGGTGTTGCGGCCTCGAAACGAAACGTGAGCTTCATATCGGCACAACAGTGTGTATATGGTGACGGAGAGGCGTCTTTCAAGACCAGATGGCGTTCATCGCTTCGGAAGTTCTATCACGCTATCGGTGTGTGCTTCACGAATGTAGGTGGCCGACGGTCGGAAATCAAGGAGGGGATGCCAAAAACTTAGCCCATCCCCTTTGCCAACTCGATGCCTTTCTGCGGCTCGGCACCGAGTGAACGCAGATGGTGGCGCAATCAGGCCTTCTCAAGGGGGCCTTCGCTAAAAATGCTGCATCTCGACCTTGGCGATGGCGCAGACGGAAACGGGGAGTCTGAAAACGGCCACGAGAAGGCTAAGGCGAGGTCGTCGACGGAATAAGCGCACGGACGGCGTGCAGATCGGCGGCGATCAGCGCGCATTTGCTCCGCATTTCGTCCGTCGGCGGCAGGAGATCGGGCACCATGATGACCATCGTGCCGGCCGCGCAGGCGGCGCGCACCCCGTTGTATGAGTCCTCAAGCGTGAGGCAGTTGTCCGGGCGGACGCCGATTTCCCGCGCCGCTTTCAGAAAGAGATCCGGGTGGGGTTTGCCCCGTTCCACGTCGTCGCGCGTCACGATCGCATCAAAGCGTTCCAGGATGTCCGCGCTTTGAAGATGACGATGGGCCTTGGCCCGGCTTGACGAGGTTGCCACGGCCTTGGGCATTCCAAGCGCCTCCAGGTGGGACAGCAACTCGATCACGCCCGGCTTCAGCCTCAGCAGGCCGGCTTCGATCAAGCCCTCCATGCGCCGGGCAGCATCGTCCAGGTAGGCGTCGACGGGGAAGTCCGGCCCGAAACGCTCCTGCACCAAAAGCACTATGGCTTCTACCAGCTTGCCGCCGCCCTGGCGGGCGGTTTCGTGGGTGCGTATCTGCTGAGGCTCGGCTTCAGCCTCTCCACGGCGCTGCTGGCCAATGCCGCTTTGCTCACCTGCCGCTTCGGCATGCGCCTCGTCGCGCTGGCCGTGGTGCGCCGCTTGGGCTTCCGGAACACGATCATGCTGGGCGCCGGCCTCGCCGCCGCGCAGTTCCTGCCGTTGATGAACGCGGGCGAGCCGCGCTGGTTCGTGGCGTGGCTGCTGATCGTCTCGTTGGCGGAATCCCTCTACTGGCCGGTGTACCACGCCGCTGCCGCGATCACGGGCGGTGACGGGTCGCGCGGGCGGGAGCTTGGGATCCGGACGGCCGTGGGAGCCCTGGTCGGCGTGCTCGGCCCGCTGGCCGGCGGATTCCTTCTGGAACGCTTTGGCCCTGCGGTGGATTTCGGGATTACGGCCGCGCTGACGCTGGCGTCCGTCCTTCCTCTGGCGGCGTTGCGCGCCATCCCCGCCGGCCCGGTTCCCAGCCTTCGGGAATCCGTGCGAGCGATCGACCGGGCCGGCATTCTGACCTTCGCCGCCGACGGCTGGATGGCATCCGGGCTGGCAATGGCTTGGCCGATGGTGTTGTTCGGGTCGCTGGGGTCCCATTACGAATCCTTTGGCATCGCCAACGCCGCCGCCGGGGTGGCTGGTGCCGTGGCCGGGCTGATCTGTGGTCATGCCATCGACCGGGGGGAGCGCGACCGTTGCCTCGCCCTGGTGTGCTGCGCCCTGGCTCTGGGCTTCGCCTTGCGGGCTTGCGCCAGTTGGTCGCCGCTGGCCGCCACCATCGCCAACGCCACCGGTGCCGCCATCGCCGGCTTCTACACGCCTGTGGTGATGAGCACGGTCTACGACCAGGCCAAGCGTTCCGGCGCTGCCTACCGGTTCCACTTCGCGGCCGAGGCTGGGTGGGATGCCGGTGCGGTCGGCGGATGCCTTGCGGCAGCGGCTGTGGCCTCGGTGGCGATGGCGCCGTCCCTCTCCCTGCTGCCCGCGGTGTTGGGCGTGGCGGCGGTTTACTGGTGCGTGCGCGGCCAAGCCACGCTGGCGCCGCCGCGTTCCCTTCCCGTGGCCGACGCCGCCACGGCGGGATAACCGGAGACAGGCTCCGAAATCGCCCCCTCCACCACGCCGCGCACCGGTGCCGGAAATGAAGCGCTGTACGGCGATGAGCTGTACGGCGCGCCGGCCGTTCCGGGCGCCTTGATGCGGACCGCCGCGTCCGGTCTGCCGACGTTGGCGCCGTGGCCTGTCCCATACCTTGGTCGAGGTCGCGTCAACGATATGTCCGGGTGCGGCCCACACGTAGTGTGATGGTTTCCTCGGGCTTCCCGGGGAATGATAACGCCTGTCGTCGGCGGTGCCGCCAGCCCGAAAAAGGCCAAAGGAGGTGCCGGATGACCCGGAACGAAGCAAGCATTTTCATTCAATATGGCCTGCCCCGCGGCGCGGTGACCCAAGCTTTCACCGTCGATGGGACGATTGCGCGAAAGATGGTCGGGGCGCGTCATTTAATGAAGCTGATTTAATGAACACTCCATGATGTTGTCTTCGGCCGCATCTAAATACGGTTTGGACATTTACCTGACGAACGACGAGGATATCGGACATGGGCAAGCACTCATTTGAAGAGAAGCTGCTGCGTGAACTGCGTGCGCTGCAATCCGCAATCCACATCATCGAAGAGCGCCAGACCACGGACTCCGACAGGCACCGTGTGCAGGAAAGCGGAACCCTGGCTCTGCTGCACCGGCGCCGTGAGGTGGTCGAGCACCGGCTGGAACGCCTGAGACTTGAAGGGGACAGCTTGTGGGTCAACCTGCGCGACGAGATGGAAAGTGAATGGGATGAACTGATGCGTGCCCTGGCGGGCGTCGCGGGCGACCCGGTCGCGTCCGTGTCGCACCGCTGACGGGAAACCTCCTTCTCGCGGATCAAAGGGGCCCTCTGGCCGCAGGGTCCCTTTGCCGCCTCCCCACATCACCTTCCAGCACGACCGCCTGGGCGTCGCATCCCGCCCAGGGACGCCCCTGTTTTGAACGCAGACCAAGCATGAGCGAACGCCATGAAGGACGTGCCGCACCTTGTGTTCGCCGGCATGCTTTCGGCTGTTGCCGGCTACATCGATGCCGCAGGGTACCTGCACTTCTCCTCCCTTTTCCTGTCGTTTATGAGCGGCAACAGCGCGACCGTCGGCATCGATGTCGGCCTTGGCCGTTGGGCGGCTGCCGCTGTTCCTTCCCTCGCGATCCTGGCCTTTCTGGCCGGTTCCTCTCTTGGGGCGCTGGTGGAGGCCCTCGCGGGGCCGCGGCGCGTCACGGTCCTTTTGGCCATCGAAGCCGGGCTCATCGGGCTCGCTCTCGGATGGTCACGACCCGGCGAAGCGTCGATCGCCGCTTGGTTCCCGATCGCTGTGGCCATGGGCGCCCACAATGCGACCCTGCGCCATGTCGACAGCCACGCCATCGGATTGACCTATGTAACCGGCACTCTTGCCAAGCTTGGACAGAGTGTGGTCGACGCGTTTTTGGGCCGAACCGGCCGCTCGGAATGGATTCTGTACGCCTTGATGTGGTTCGGCCTTGCGTTCGGCGCGGTCGGAGGTGCTGCGGCCTGCCGGGCGCTGGGCTATCAGCCGGCGCTGCTTTCCGCCGCGGCGGCGCTTGCGCTGCTCAGCCTTTTCAGCCTGCGTCAGCAGCGGGCCATCAGCCGTCTTCAGGATGGACGTCACATCAGGCAGAAGTCCACGGGCTGTGACGGTTTCGGCAACGTGGTTTCGCCGAGTGCCTCCAGCAGATCGATCTCTACGCGCCGGCAGATGGAATCCAGCGGCAGATCGTTGGGAAGCAAGCCGAACGGCTCCTCGATCTCATCGCCGATCGCGTCCAACCCGAAGAATGTGTAGGAAACGAGGCCGACGACGAACGGCGTCATGAAGCCTGTCGTGTCGACAAGGCCGAAGGGAAGGGCAAAGCAGTACAGATAGGCGGTGCGGTGGAGCAACAGCGCGTATGAGAACGGCAGCGGCGTGTGCCGGATGCGTTCGGTGCCCGCTTGCACCTTCGCCAGTGCCGTCAGGTTGTCCTCCACCTGCGCGATCAGCATCGGGTCGAGCCGCTGCCCGGCGGCAAGCGCCGCGACATCGCGGCTCATCAGGCGCAAGATCTGGTCCGGCGGATTGGCCGAGGCCGCCACAGCCTTTGCGTCGGCATCCGACAGGTAGGTGTTGTCCTCGCTGTCCTGGGTGCCGCGAAGATGGTGGTTGAGGGCATAAGCGAAGGCGATCAGCCGGCGAACCATGATCCGGGGCCGCTCGGCATCATCCGCGGACGGCCGAACATGCTGGACGATCAATCGCGCCAGCGACCGGTTGTAAATGACGAGATCGCCCCAGAGCTTGCGGCCTTCCCACCAGCGATCGTAGCTGGCCGTGTTGCGGAACCCGAGAAAGATGGCGAGCGCCAGGCCGATCAGGCTGAAGGGGATGGGTGTCAGCGTGATCTTGCGGTCGAACAGGGTGCCATGAGCCATCGTCACCAGGACTGCAATCAGCACCGTGAAGGTAACCTGCCATTTGATGCGAGGAACAATGGAGCCTCGCACGACGAAGAAGAGCGCGAAGGCCGACGGACGTTTGCGGACGATCATGGCGGTTCCATTGCTGTGAGGTTGCCGATGCGGCACCGATCCGTCCGGCGTGATGTCCGGGTCCCGGATCGTCGTGGGCCGTGAGCCGTCCCGGCGCCGATCAACCCGCACGACGGCGTGCGACGGGAATGATGGCGAGCACCACCGCCGCCAGCAACACCCAGCTCTCCGAAGCGCCCAAGGTGTGAAGCGTCGCCCAACTGGCGACGCACCACGCCATCGGCACGATGAGCAACACCCACGACCACCGCCCGGCCGCCATCAGGACCAGACCGATGGTTGCGATGGCGGTCGGGTCCGGTGTGATGCCGAAGACCTCCGCCCCACGCGTGGACCGTCCCATCAGCGGCACCGCGAGCGGATGCAGGACGAGCGCATAGACGAACAGCGCAAGGCCCACCAGTCCCCGCCCCGTCCGACTGGCCGACCAGCGGAGCCGCCCCCCGATCATCGCCAGCAGGAAGGCCTGAAGCACGAAAAGCGGTGCCAGATAGGACGCCGCCCAATTGATGGTGGCGTAGCGTTCCCACAGGAAGCCCCAGGCCAGCCAAGCCCACAGGGCGGCGAGGGTCCCCGCGATCACCCGATCCGACCATGGGCGGGGTCGGAACAGCCACAGCAGAATTGCGACGCCCAGCGCCAGGGTCAGGATTTGTGCCGGCCAGAGCGCGTCGTTGTGCCGTTCGATCATCCGCCAGTAGGTGCGGGGGCTGAACAGCAGGAAATCCTCGGCCGAATAGGTCCACCACTCCGGCATCAGAGGTTCCTCACATAATCGGCCATGCGCTGTCGCATCGCGGCGTCGGGCAGCGGCGTGGCCATCGATGCCATGTTCTCGCGCACATGCGCGACCTGGCTGGTCGCCGGGATGGCCACCGTGACAGCGGGGTGGGAGATGATGAATTTCAGGATGAACTGTGCCCAACTGGACGCGCCGATGTCGCCGGCCCAGGCGGGCAGGGGCCGGCCGGACAACCGGCGGAGCAGCACACCCTGCTGAAACGGGCGGTTGACGATAACCCCCATCCCGCGATCCGCCGCCAGCGGCAGGATACGGTCTTCCACCTCGCGGTCGACGATGTTGTAGGTGACCTGAACGAAGTCGAGCGGCTGCCGGCGCATGATCGTTTCGAACAGGTCATGGCGCCGGCCCTCCGACGTCGTGATCCCGACGTAGCGGAGCTGGCCCGCGGCCTTCATCGCGAACAGCGTCTTCAAATGCTCCTCCCAGGACAGCAGGTTGTGCACCTGCAGCAGGTCGAAGCGCGGCACGCCCCACAAGCTGCGCGACTGCTCGATCTGCGACGGTCCGCGCGCGCCCGAGGAGATCCAGACTTTGTCCGCCGCGAACAAGCTTGTCGGCCGCCCGAGCTTTCGGAGGCCGTACCCGACCACCTCCTGCGAGGAGCCGTACATGGGCGAGGAATCGATCATCCGCCCACCCGCCTGAAAGAAGGCCTGCATGACCGCCGCGCATTCCTCGCGCAGTTCAACGTCGTCGCCGACGTTGAAGGTGATCCATGTGCCCAGGCCCACCGGTGGAATGGTTTCCCCCGTGGAGGGAATGCGCCGTACCGTCGGTTCGCCGGGCTGTGCCCGGGCGCGCACCGGTGACATCACCAAGGCCGCCGTCGCCAGAGCGCCATGCAGGACTGCCCGTCGTGTCGCTGTCATGCTCCCTCCTTCTCGCGTCCGTGCCGCCAGTTTCAACGGCCGGCATTGATACGCCGACATTGATACCTGGAGGCTGTCATGAACCTTGTCGAAGGCGCCCGGCACTCTCAGGCCCGCGGAACGCCCGTGTAACGGAATTCGCTCGGCGCCACGCCGAAATGCCGCTTGAAGGCACGGGAGAAGGCTTCCTCCGCCTGATAGCCGACCCGTACGCCGACCTCAGCCACCGGCAGCTCGGTGGCGGTCAGCAGTTGCGCCGCCGCCTGGAAGCGCAGCTGCGCCAGCAGGCCGAGCGGTGCCACATCCGCCTGCTTGCGGAAGGCCCGGACCAGTCCGGCGCGCGAGGTGTTGCTCGCCTGCGCCAGCTCCTCCAGCGTCCACGCCCGCGCCGGGTCCTCCAGCATCAGCACGACCGCCCGTCCGGTCGTCCGGTGGCCGAGCAGGGCCAGGATGCCACGCAGATCCTGCGCCTGCTCCATATGCGCGCGGATGATCATGGTGAAGAGTGCGCTCGCCAGGTTCGTGGCGATGGCGGCCGCACCCGGCCTTGCCTCCTCCAACTCGGCCCGCACGGTCTCGACCATATGACCCATCCGGGCGAGCGCCCGGTCCTGCCCGGTCGCGAGGTGCAGCACGTCGGGCAGCGCGCCCAGCAACGGGTTGCTGCGCCACTGCTCGAACCGGAAATGGCCGCAGATCAGCTCGCAGGAGGCAGGACCGTCGGTGTTCGTGCGCAGGGTGACGGCGCCGTTGTGCGTTTCGCGGAGCGGCGCCCGTGCGAATATCCGTCCATCCGTTTGCTCGCCTCCCGCGTCTCCGGGCACGCTTCCGGCGCGCAGCGTATGCCGGGCGCCGTGCGGCAGAATCATCACGTCACCGGCGGCCAGCGCGAGGGAGCGGCCGTGGTCCGGCAGTTCGATCGTGCAGGTTCCGCGCGAGACGATGTGGAAGGGCGCCTCGCCGTCCGGCTGCGGCTCGTGCGGGATCGCCCAATGGTCGGCGAAGCGGCACAGAAGGTCCAGGCGCGGATGGACGCGGGTCAACTGCGCCAGCCGGGTCAACGCATCGTCCATCGTCCGCCCTCAAACCTCCCCGCGTCCCCCGATCCGGCCATTTTGATCCGGCCGGTCAGGTGATCGATCCGGCCGGTCATTCAGCCCCCGCCGGTTTGGTGGCACCGTCCTGCCATCGGACGGACCACTGAGCCGGTCCAAAACGCAAAACGGAATCAAGACCATGATGATGGATTGGAACACCTATCGCCAGCAGGTCGTCGCCGGTGTGGGGGAGATCGCCAAGCTGAGCCCCGATACGGTCAGGGGCTATGCCGCGCTGAGCGCCGCCGGGCAGAAGGCCAACCAGTTGGACGCCAAGACCCGCGAACTGATCGCGCTGGCCGTTGCGGTCTCCCTGCGTTGCGACGGCTGTATCACCGTCCACACCGATGCCGCCATCAAGCAGGGCGCCACCCGCGAGGAGATCGCCGAGGCCTTGGGCGTGGCGGTATCCATTAACGCCGGTGCGGCCATGGTTTACTCCACGCGCGTTTTCGACGCCTACGCCACCAACCCGGCCGTACAGCCGACGGCCACGTGATCCGGGCCTGGATCAGTCCCGCGCCGAGCCTGGACGGCCGGTGCGGGACAGTGTTTGCCGAACGACCGGCGCCGCGCTCCTGCCATGACCGAGTTCTCAGCCTCAGCGCGTCATGCGGGGTGTCTGGCCGAAGCGTGCCTTGAACATCCGACAGAAGGATGACTGATCCACAAAGCCCCAACGGGCAGCGATGTCGGATATCGGAAGATGCGGGTTGCGCTGAAGGCTGCGGTGGCACTCGTCGAGACGCCGGTCGCGGACATAGCCGGCGAAGCTCAGCCCACCGCTGGCGAGCGCCTGGTAAAGATGGCTGCGCGATATCCGCAGGGCCTGGCACGCTCCATCCACCGACAGGGTCTCGTCGGACAGGTTCGCTTCGACATAGGCGAGTATCCGCTGCAACGATGCCTTCCGCCGGGACTGCGAGGTCGTGGGCCGGGGCGGCTCGTCGTTGCGGTTGACCGCGCGGGAAATCAGGGCGGACAGATGATCGGCGGCCATGTCCTGCAGGCCTTCCATCTCGTCCGGGTCGATCGCGTCGAGAGCCTTCATGTATTGCGACGCGACCCGCCCGACGCCCTGGTCGCCGCGCAGCACGGAAACCGCGGGGCGTCCGAGCGTGCCAAGCCGCCGGCGCAGAACATCCTCGGGGATGGTCAGGCAGAAAATGCGGAAACGGGAACCGAAGGTCACCTCGAAGGGAGAGGCCGTATCGAGGAGATAGATGTCGCCGGGCCGCACGTGTGAGCGCTCACCGAACTGCTCGACGGAAATGTCGCCCTCGACCAGCATGTTCACGAAAAAGCGGATTTCACCCTGCCGCTGAATTCCCCTGCGCGTCAGATGAACGGTGTGTGCGTCCGCCTCCAGGGATGAAACGTGCAAGGTTCGCAGGGGCATGGCCTGCATGCGGCCTTCAAAGCGCCGCCGGCCGCCCTCCGGCTGAAGCGGGCCGAACGCGCCGCAGACCGCGTCGAACCAATAGGAGAACTGTTCGGTCTCTTCGACCGCCTCCGTGCTCCATTCCTCCCACACCGTTTTCCTCCGTTGCGGCGTTTTGTCGCATTTAGCCACGCGTCTGTGTGAATCCGCAACGATGAAAGCGGGGTGGGAAAACTATCCACCTGTGGACAATTTGCACGCGTTTTGTGGACGCCATGCAAAGACGCCCGGCCGTTCCGCGCGCTATCCTTCATCAAAGATAAAAGAATCAATGGGAGAGGAGCTTATGCTGACGGATCAGCAAATTGCGGAGCATCACGAACGGATTGCCCAGGACGGCTATACCATTGTGGAAGGAGCCATCAGTCCTGCAATTCGTGAGGAGTTAATCCGGGCTCTTTTGCGCGTGGAGCGGGATCAGAATATTGGTTTTGCGAAGACCAGCTTTGAAGGAACGCGCACCGTCCGCATCTACAACCTGCTCGTCCACGATCCCGCTTTCTGGCAGGTGCCGTTGAACGAGTGCGTTCTGCCGATCGCGGAAAAGGTCCTGGACCGCGAGTTGCTGCTGTCGTCGCTCTCCGCCATCACGCTGGCCCCCGGCCAGGAGGCGCAGCCCATTCACGAGGACACGCAGCAGATCCCGCTGCCGCGCCCGCACGCGCCGATCGCCATCAACGCCCTCTGGGCGCTCACCGACTTCACGGAGGAGAACGGGGCCACCCGCATCATTCCGGGCAGCCACCGTTACGACTCGCCTCCGGCCTACGGCGGCGTTTACGACACCATCGCGGCGGAAATGCCGGCCGGAAGCGTGATGATCTTCGACAGCCAGCTCTGGCACGCGGGCGGCAGCAACCGGACCGACCAGCGCCGGTTCTCGATGTCCTGCTATTACTGCGCGGGATGGCTGCGGCAGCAGGAGAACCTGCAACTCGGTATCCCGCGGGAGGTCGCCGCGACGTTCCCGCAGCGCCTTCAGGAGCTGTGCGGCTATTCGGTCTACAAGGGCCAGTACGGCCATGTCGACAACCAAGACCCCATCACCCTGCTGGGACGCACACCGTCCCGCGGCATGGTGTGGGAAGCATCGGACCGCAAGAAGGCCAAGCGCCCGGCATGACCACCAGCGCTATCCGTCATCCCAGCGGCCTCCCCAGCGACCTCGGCCGGCTTCCGCGAATTCCCGCGTCGGTCGTCCATATGCTGGCCGAGGCCGCGGAGTCCCATCCCGACCATCCCGCCGTCACCTTCGGCGGCACGACGCTGAACTACGCGCGCTATCTCCGGGCGGTTGCCGGTTTGGCCGCGCGCTTGCGCGACCGGGTGGGGGAGGGCGGCCGGATCGCGCTGGTGATGGCGAATTCCCTCGACATGGCCGTGGCGACCTTCGCCGCCCACGCCGCCGGGGCGCAGGTCGTGCCGTTGAATCCCAATTACACCGACCGCGAGGTCGGCTTCATGCTGGCGGACGCCGAGCCGGACCTCGTCATCCACGACCGCAACACCGCCGCCGACGTCGCGGGGTTGTGCGACCAACTGGGCGTGAAGACGGTGCTGGACGCCGGCGCCTCGGGCACCGCGCTGGCGCTGGAGCACGCCGACGGACCGGACCGTATGTCCTGGCCCCTGCCGGTTCACGAGCAACTGGCGACGCTCCAGTACACGGGCGGCACCACCGGGCGGCCCAAGGGCGCGAACCTCACCCACCGGCAACTCGCCGTGAACCTGGCTCAGCGGGAGGCGCTCCTGCCGACCGAGCGAGGCGGGGAGGTGATGCTGTGCTCGATGCCGCTGTTCCATGTGTCGGCGGTGGCCATGTGCCTGCACCTGTCCTGCTACGCCGCCTCGCACATCGTCATTCTGCCGCGCTACCGACCGGACTGGGTGCTGGACGCCATCGGGCGCCATCGCGCGACCCTGATGTCGGCCGGCCCGACCATCTTCCGGGGCCTCCTGTCGCATGAGGCGCTGGCGTCCAGTGACCTGAAAAGCCTGCGCTGGTGCTACTCCGGCTCCGCCCCGCTGCCGGAGGCGACGCTGCATCAATGGGCGACGGCGACGGGAGGCATCATCCTGGAAGGCTACGGCATGACCGAAGCCGGCCCGGTGCTCACCTACAACCCCGTGCACGGGGTGCGGAAGCCCGGTTCCGTCGGGCTGGCCGTGCCGGGCAGCGTTTTGCAGATCGTCGATGCGGACGATGGCGACCGCGTGCTGGGTCCCGGCGAGAAGGGCGAGATCCGCGTTCGCGGGCCGCACACCATGGCGGGCTACCGCAACCTTCCGGAGGCCACCGCCGCCACCCTGCGGGACGGCTGGGTCTACACCGGCGACGTCGGGCATCTGGACGACGACGGCTACCTGTTCATCACGGACCGCAAGAAGGACACGATCAACGTCGGCGGCTTCAAGGTCTATCCGCGCGAAGTGGACGAGGTCCTTCTGGAGCATCCGGCCGTGGCCGACGCGGCGGCCTTTGGTGTCCCGGACGCCTATTACGGGCAGATCGTCCACGCCTGCGTCGTGCCGAAGCCGGGGGCCTCCGTCAGCGAGGACGAACTGGTCGCCCACTGCCGCCGGGCGCTCGTCCGCTACAAGGTTCCGCACCGCATCCAATTGACCGACAGCCTGCCGAAAACCGCTGTGGGCAAGCTCGCCCGCGGCAAGCTCGCCGAAGCTTTCGAACCGCCGGACACCCGATCCTGAAGTCGGGGCACAACGATCAACAATGGGAGGGACCCGTGAGCAACAATCGTTCCTGGATATTCAGCGCCGCGTTGATGGCCATCGCCGTGTCCATGCCGGGTGCCGCGCTGGCCGCGGACCCCGTCAAGGTCGGCTATCTGATCCCCTTGTCCGGATCGGCGGCGGCGTCGATCGGGCAGGAGATGAGCCGGGCCACGCATCTGGCGGTCAAGCACATCAACGAGGCCGGCGGCATCAAGTCGATGGGCGGCGCGCAGTTGCAGCTTGTCGAGGTCGACACGCGCGGCGACCCCAAGGTGGGCATCACCGAAGCGGAGCGCCTGATCACGGTTGAGAAGGTTCCGGTTCTGATCGGCGCCTTCCAGAGCAACGTGACGTTCCCGGCCACGGCCGTCGCCGAGAAGTATCAGGTGCCGTGGGTGGTCGATCTGGCCGCCAAGGCGGATATCACGGAGCGCGGCTTCAAGTACGTGTTCCGCCCGACCCAGATCCCGGCCTCTGGCAACGCCGACAGCGTCGTCGATTTCGTCAAATGGGCCAGCGAGAAGACCGGCAAGAAGGCAAAGACCGCGGCCATCGTGTTCGAGAACACGGACTGGGGCCAGGATCTGGCCAAAACGATGCGGACCCGCTTCAAGGACGCGGGCATCGACATCGTGTTCGATGAATCCTACCCGCCGAATGCCCCGAACCTCCGCCCCCTGATCGTCAAGCTGAAGGGCGCGAAGCCGGACATCATCTCCGTCACGTCCTACACCGGCGACGCCATCCAGTTGCAGAAGCTGATCGCGCAGATGCACGTCGACGCCATGGCCGTGGTCGGCAGCGCCGCGGGGCACGTGGACCGGTCCTTTATTCCGACGGTCGGCGTCAAGGGCACGGACTACACCTTCACCACCGCCGGCTGGGCGGGTTACCAGTCCGCGATCACCACGCCGTTCGCCAAGCGGTTCTGGGACGACTACGTCGCCGACACGAAGAACGAGCCGACGGAGCTGAGCACCTCCGCCTACGCGGTCGCTTGGATCCTGAAGGACGCGCTGGAACGCGCCGGCAAGGCGGAACCGGCCGCCATCCGCGATGCGTTGGCCAAGACGCAGATGAAGGACAACGACGTCACGAAGCTCGTCGGCTACGACATCGCCTTCGACGAGAAGAACCAGAACAACGCCAAGCGCTACGTCGTGCAGCAGATGGTCGACGGCAAGTACTTCACGGTGTGGCCGGAGAACCTCGCGGCCAAGGACCAGACGATGACATGGCCGGTTCCGGCCTGGGGCGAGCGCAAGTGACCCCCGCCACGCTTCAGGGAGTCGGCTGCCGATGACCAGCACCATCGTTCAGGCCCTGCTCAACGGGATCGCGAGCGGGGCCGTGTACGGGCTCATCGCCCTTGGCTTGAGCCTGCAGTTCGGCGTGATGAAGATCATCAACTTCGCGCACGGCTCCTTCATGATGATCGCCATGTATCTGGCGCTCTGGGGATGCCAGCATCTGGGCCTGCATCCCCTGGCGGTCATTCCGCTGGTGGCCGCGGCGCTGTATGTGACCGGTTTCGCCACGCAGCGCTGGCTGATCGAGCCGATCTACCGCAAGGAAGCGACGCGCGAGCCCATGGGCGTGCTGATCTTCACCACGGGCCTGTGGATCTTCCTCGACAACCTGTTCCTCGCCATCGCCGGGCCGGACTACCAGACCCCGCCCGGCGAGTGGACCAACGAGGTGTGGATGGCGGGGGACTTGTTCTTCGCCTATCCGCAGATCGCCGGCTTCGTCGTGGCCTGCCTCGTCACGCTGCTGCTCGTGATGTTCCTGCGCGGCACGCGCATCGGCCGCATGATCCGCGCGACCGGCCAGGACCGCGAGGCGGCGAGCGTGCTCGGCATCGACAGCAGCGCCGTCTACCAGACCTCCTTCGCGATTGGCCTCGCCGTCCTGGGCGTGGCGGGCGCGCTGCTGCTGGCGCTGGTTCCGGTCGATCCCTTCATCGGCGATCTGTACGGCATCCGCGCCTTCGTCATCGTGGTGCTGGGCGGCATCGGGTCCATCGGCGGTGCCTTCTGGGGCGGCATTCTGATCGGGGTCGTCGAATCCATGGGGTCGCAGTTCCTGCCCATCACCTATTCGGAAGCGCTGATCTTCGCGATCTTCCTGGGCGTCCTCTATTTCCGGCCGGCCGGCCTCTTCGGTCTGGAGGAGGCGTGATGCAGCCCCGTCAGATCCTGACCGCGCTGGGTGCCGTCGCGCTGCTGGCCGTCGTGCCCCTGGTCTTCGACAACCCCTACACGTTGTCGATCATCATCCTGACGATCTTCTACGCCTACCTCGCGCTGTCCTGGAACATCATCGGCGGCATCGCCGGCCAGCTGTCCCTGGGCCACGCAGCCTATTTCGGGATCGGCGCCTACACCTCCACGACGCTGTTCCTGTCCTTCGGGCTCAGCCCGTGGATCGGCATGCTGGCGGGGGCGGCGCTGTCGGCCCTGATGGCGGTGGTGATCGGCCTGCCGTGTTTCCGGCTGCGCGGCGCCTATTTCGCGCTGGCGACGCTGGCGGCGACCGTCATCCTGAAGGTGATCGTCGAGAACTCCCACGAGTTGCTCGGCGGCCCGCGCGGGCTGGAGGTCCGGCTGATGCACGACGCGCCGCTGTATTTCCAGCACACCCGCAAGGAGTTCTACTACGCGATCGTCGTGGTGATGCTGGCGGTGGCGCTCTACGCCAACTTCGCCATCCTGCGCTCCCGCTTCGGCTATTACCTGACGGCCATCCGCAACGACCAGGACGCGGCCCTGGCGCTGGGCGTGGATTCGCGCCGGTGCAAGCTGACCGCGGCCGTGCTGAGCGCCGTCCTGACATCCATCGGCGGTACCTTCTACGCGCAATACGTCCTGTTCATCAGCCCGGAAAAGGTGTTCGGCGCGAACCTCAGCGTTCAGATCGCCGTGGTGTGCATCATCGGCGGGCGAGGCACGCTGTGGGGGCCGGTGCTGGGCGCCGCACTCCTGCTGCCGGCCGAGGAGGTCGCGCGGGCCGTCACCGGCGGCGCGCCGGGCGCCGCCATGATGCTGTACGGGCTTCTGCTCATGGTCGTCATGCGCTTCGAGCCGAACGGCCTGATTGCCATTCTCAAGCGGGTCGCGAACCGCCGTACGGCCGCCCGCGCGCGCGTGGGGGTCGCATGAGTCTCCTGGAATACAAGCAGATCGCCAAGCATTTCGGTGGCGTGCGGGCCATCGAGGACGTGTCCTTCTCCGTCGAAGTCGGCGAGATCGTCGGGCTGATCGGGCCGAACGGTGCTGGAAAGACGACGCTGTTCTCCATGGCGTCCGGCTTTCTGAAGCCGACGCGGGGTGAAATCCGGTTCCGCGATCGCCGCATCGACGGCAGTGCCCCGCCGGCCGTCTGCCGCATGGGGCTGGCGCGGACCTTCCAGATCGTGCGCCCCTTCGGCGAGATGAGCGTGCTCGACAACGTCATGGTCGGCGCCTTCCTGCATCATCCGGACCGGGCCGCCGCGCGGCGGGCCGCCCTGGTGGTGCTGGAGCGGGTCGGCATGGCCGACCGGCACGACCAGTCCGCCCGGACCCTGACGCTCGCCGGGCGCAAGCGGCTGGAGGTCGCCAAGGCGCTGGCTACCCAGCCGAAGCTTCTCCTCCTGGACGAGGTGATGGCGGGGCTGACCCCGGTCGAGACGGCCGGGATGATGGATCTGATCCGGTCCGTGCGCAGCGACGGCGTCACCGTCCTGCTGGTCGAACACAACATCCAGGCCACGATGCAGCTGTCCGACCGCATCGTCGTGATCCACCACGGGCGCAAGATCTGCGACGCCACGCCGGCCGAGGTGGCGGCCGACCCGGAGGTGATCGCGGCCTATCTCGGCGAGGATGAGGACTGACGCCATGCTTGAAGTCAACGACGTCAGCGCCGGCTACGGCGACGTGAAGGTCCTGCACCGCGTGTCCCTGGCCGTGGAGGCCGGCGAGATCGTCAGCATCGTCGGCGCCAACGGCGCCGGCAAGACGACTCTGATCCGCACGCTGATGGGCACGCTGCCCGCCGCGGGCGGCGAGATCCGCTTCCTGGGGGAGCGGCTGAACGGCCGCCCCGCCCACGATGTGGCCCGCATGGGGCTGGCCCAGGTGATGGAGGGGCGGCGCCTGTTCCCGCACATGACGGTGGAGGAAAACCTGCTGGTCGGCGGCGACATCCTGCGCAACCCCGAGCAGAGTCGGCGGAATCTCGACTGGATCTACGGCATGTTTCCCCGCCTGAAGGAGCGGCGCCGTCAGTTCGCGCGCTCCTTCAGCGGCGGCGAGCAGCAGATGCTGGCGATCAGCCGGGCGCTGATGACCTCGCCGAAGCTGCTTCTCCTCGACGAACCGTCCATCGGTCTGGCGCCCGTGGTGGTGAAGGACATTTTCTCGCGCTTCCCGGACATCAACGCCCGCGGCGTGACGATCCTGCTGGTCGAACAGGATGTGCGCCGGTCGCTGCGCATGTCCGCGCGTGGCTACGTGATCGAACAGGGACAGGTCGTGCTGCACGGCTCCAGCGCGGAGCTGCTGGCGAACGACGACCTCAAGAAGGCCTACCTCGGCCACTGACCCCCCAAAACTCACGACAACCAACCCCAAAGAAAAATCCCGGAGGAAAAAACATGTCGACCGCTTTGGCCGAAATCGATCTGGACGCCCTCAAGACGAAGCTGGAAGAAGACGGCTACGCCGTCATCGAGAACGTGCTGTCGCCGGAGGAGTTGGCGCGCTATCGCGGCATTTTCGACAACCTGATGGCGCAGGAGCGTGAACATCCGTTCCACCCGACGAACGGCATCGAAAGCCCGGACGATGCGGAGATCGCCGATTACTACCGCAAGCACTACACGGTCAGCGAAGCGGAGGTGGAGCGCCTGATCGCCCGCGTGCGGCATGACCGCATCCGCGAATGCGGCAGCGACTGGCCGGTTCCCTACGCCAAGGTGCCGAAGTCCTTCATCCATCTGCCGACCATGTTCGACCAGGACCGGTCGCAGCGCGTCTGGCAGCTGGTCAACAAGGCGCCGGAGATGGCGTCACTGATCGAGCACCCGGTGGTCCTGTCGATGGTCCGGCACATTCTGGGCGAAGACTGCAACCTTCACGATTTCCAGGGAACGAGCATCGGGCCGCAGACCGGCGGCGGGGCGTGGCACGTCGACGCGCCGCTCGGCCAGCTTCCGGAGCCGCTGCCGGAGTTTCCGCTGACGATCCAGAACGTGTGGCTGCTGGACGAATTCACCGAGCACAACGGGGCGACCCGCGTCATGCCGGGCAGCCACAAGCTGCGCAAGGTGGCGCCGTGGACCCACGATCCGCTGCCGGACGAGGTGGTGCTGACCGCGCCGGCCGGATCGGTGGCGATCTGGCTGTCCAACACCTGGCACCGGTCGGGCCCCAACTCCACGGACAGGCCGCGCCGCGCGATCCTGTGCAACTACAACCGGTCCTGGATGCGCGGGTTCACCGACTTCACCGCGACGATGGACCCGGAAACGGCCAAGACGCTGTCCCCGACCGCCCGCTACCTGCTGGGCTACGGCGCCCGCGCGCCGGAACGCCGCTGACCGCCGCATCAAGCCCGACAGCCATAATTGAAAGAGGAGAAGCCGAATGACGACCCTGCCGGTGGAACGCGCCGTTCCCACAGGCGTGGTGCACGGCGTGTGCGCGCCCGGTTTTGAACCGGTCCTCGATGCGTTCGTGGAGAATTTCACCCGGCGGGGAGAAATCGGCGCGTCGCTGTGCGCCCGGATCGGGGGCGAGACCGTCCTCGATCTCTGGGGCGGCCTCGCCGACCCCGAAAACGGGCGGCCGTGGGCGGAGGACACGGTGTCCATCGTGTTCTCCAACACCAAGACCGCGACCGCCCTGTGCGCCCACATGTTGGCCGAGGATGGGCAACTCGACCTCGACGCGCCGGTGGTGCGCTACTGGCCGGAATACGGGCAGGGCGGCAAACAGGACACCACGGTGCGGATGCTGCTCGACCACACCGCCGGCCTGCCGGCCCTGCGCGCGCCGCTGGAGGACGGCGACGCGTTCGATTGGACGGTGATGGTCGACCGCCTCGCGGCGGAGGAGCCGTTCTGGGAGCCGGGCACGCGCACCGGCTACCACGGCCTGACCTTCGGCTGGCTCGTGGGCGAGGTCGTGCGCCGCGTCTCCGGCAAGAGCCTGGGAGCCTTCTTCCAGGATTCGGTGGCGTTGCCGCTCGGCATCGACTACTGGATCGGACTGCCGGAGGCGGAGGAGGGGCGTGTGGCCCCGATCATTCCGTACCGTCCCGTTGCCGGCGTTCCGGCCAACCGCTTCGAGCAGGCGGTGGCGAACGATCCGGAATCGGTGTCCGCCCTCTACTTCCGCAACACGGGCGGGTGGAGGCCGAAGGGCTTCAACAGCCGGGCCGGCCGTGCGGCGGAAATCGGCGCGGCGAACGGGATCACGAACGCGCGCGGGCTGGCCGGCTTCTACGACCCACTGGCGATGGACGGGAAGGCTGGCGGTCATTGGGCCGGGAGCCAATGGCTGATCCAACCGCGGACCATCCAGGCCATGACGGCCGTGTCCTCGGCAACGCACGACGACATGACCCTGCGCATTCCGACGCGCTTTGCCGCCGGGTTCCAGAGGTCGATGGACAACCGTGCGCGCGGCCTCGACAGCGCCGTCCTGTCCCCGACGGCGTTCGGCCATGTCGGGGCCGGCGGCTCCATCGGCTTTGCCGATCCGGCCTGCGCGTTGAGCTTCGGCTACACGATGAACCGGATGGGCGGCGGGCTGCTGCTGAACGAGCGGGGACAGAGCCTGATCGACGCGACGCTCGCCTGCGTGGGGGCCTGAGGCGGCGCGTCGCGCCCCGGTTCGCGCTGGCAAATGGCCTAGCGGATTTCCACCGTCGCGCTGTCGCTGCGCCCGTCGGCGTCCAGTACGGTGATCCGCACGGTGCCGGCCCCCTCCGGGCGCCAGTCGATGTCGCGGCGGATGGGCGTCACGGCCACGCGCCGCCCGTCGATCAGCCAGGACAGCGGCCGGCGTCCGCCCGACGCGGTCAGAGTCAGCGGTTCGCCTTGCCCGTCCGGCCCCAGCGCCTCCAGCACCATGTCGCCGGACGGGAAGACCAGACGCAGCCGGTCGGGCTGGCGCGGCCCGGCGGCGAGAGTCGGATCCCCGGCGTTCAGCCGGCGCAGCAGCACCGGCGGCGCGTTGCCGGCGGCGAGCGGGCCTGCGGGCCGGCCGCGGTCACGCGGCAGCAGGTCGTACACGCGATAGAGCAGGGGGGCCGCCGTGTTGCGGCCATAGCGGTCGGGGCTGGGCGTTCCGTCCGGCCGCCCCACCCAGACGCCGACGGTAAAACGCTCCGTCACACCGAAAGCCCAGGCGTCGCGGAAGCCGAAGCTGGTTCCCGTCTTCAGCGCGATGGGGCCGAGCGCCTGTTGCCCCTGGTCCTGCACTACCCCGGCCGGTGGCGGCGCTCCCTCCAGGATGGCGCGCACCTGCTGCGCGGCGGCGGCGGACAGCAGCCGTGCCTCTCCCCCTTCCGGCGCGGCCGGGTCGAACCGCAGCGGCGCCACCATACCGTCGCGGGCCAGCCCGGCGTAGAGCGCCGCCATATCCAGCAGGCTGATCGAGGCACCGCCCAGCGCCACCGGCAGGCCCGGCTGCGTCGTTCCCGGCGGCATCACCAGCGACGCGCCGACCCGGCGCAAGGCCTCGGCGAAGCGCACCGGTCCCACGCGGTCCAGCACCAGCACCGCCGGCACGTTCAGCGAGCGCTGCAACGCCTCGGCAATCGTCAGGTCGCCGCTGAAGCCGCGGTCGAAGTTGCGCGGGGCGTAGTCGCCGAAGCGGGTCGAGACGTCGGCCACCTGGGTCAGCGGGTGGATCAGCCCGTCGTCGAACCCCAGCCCATAGATGAAGGGCTTCAGCGCCGACCCCGGCGAGCGCACCGCCCGCACCATGTCGATCGGCCCCTGCCGGCGCTCGTCCAGGAAATCCGGGCTTCCGACCCAGGCCAGCAGCGACCGCGTCCGGTTGTCCACCACCACCACGGCAAGGCCTGCCTGCTCGTGCAGGGTCTGGACCTCCCGCAGCGCCAGCGTCTCGATGGAACGCTGAAGGCCGCCGTCAAGCGTGGTCGCCACCACCGGCAGCCCCGGATGGGCTGTGCGCCGCGCGTCTGCCAGATGGGGGGCGGAGGCCGGCATCGGCAGCTTGGCCTGAGGAACCGGCTCCTGCTTCGCCTCCTCCGCGGCGCGCGGCGACAGCGCGCCGGCCAGCACCGCGCGGTCCAGCACCTTGTCGCGCGCCGCCCGCGCCCGCTCCGCCGCCCGGTCGGGACGCAGGAAGGAGGGCGCCTGCGGCAAAGCCACCAGCAGCGCGGCCTCGGCCGGCGTCAGCTCCGTCGGCGGTTTGCCGAACAGGGTCAGGGAAGCCGCCCGGATCCCCTCCACATTGCCGCCATAGGGGGCCAGCGTCAGATACATGCCGAGGATCGCCGGCTTGTCGTACCGCCATTCCAGTTGGGCGGCCCGCGCCATCTCGATCAGCTTGGAACGCAGCGTGCGCGGCCGTGGCTCCAGCAGGCGCGCCACCTGCATGGTCAGGGTCGAGGCTCCGGAGACCACGCGCCCCGCCGTCACATTTTGCCCCGCCGCCCGCAGCACCGCCAGCGGATCGACGCCGGGATGGTCGTTGAAGCGCCGGTCTTCATAGGCCAGCAGCAGGTCGACGAACAGCGGCGAAACCTGCTCCACCGTCGCCGGCAGCCGCCATGCGCCGGCCCTGTTGGTGAAGACGCGCAGCGGCTCGCCCGCCCGGTCGGTGACGGTGACCGACAGATCCTGCAACCGCTGCAACGGCGGCGGGAACAGGGCGTCGAGGGCGAGGAGGCCGGCAATGGAAACACCGATGCCGACAATCGAAAGCGGGACCAGCCTTCGCCAACGGGCCCTTTCCCCCTCTCCCCCCCGGGGAGAGGGTC
>Ga0065721_10006581_pt1 | contig 21541 bp, 13 predicted proteins | sample Mesricmetagenome_FD_59108 | JGI IMG/M metagenome (GOLD analysis project Ga0065721, IMG submission 59108) | Mesophilic microbial community from rice straw/compost enrichment Sample: eDNA_1 v2 (version 2) | ecosystem: Engineered > Solid waste > Grass > Composting > Bioreactor | place: USA: Davis...
AATAGCAAGCGGCGCCGGGGAGGCGAACCTCCCGGCGCCGTTTTTTTATAGCTTAGGAAATGATACAAAGCAATTTCCTGCGGATACACCCGGGGGCTCCCCCAAACGTAATCGGAATTCGCTACAGAGCATTCAGAGCATTGCTCACTTTTTGGGGGGGTGTTCCTGCATAATAAAGGAAAAAAAGAGCACCATACAGGTTATAGCAAACCCGGTCCTTTCGTCCGTTCTCTGTTCCCGATCATCCCGTAAGAAAGTAGGGAATCAACGCTTGATCCAGCCGCCGGCCGCCGAGGGCCAATCGCCTGCCAATACGCTCTACCCGGAGCTGAAACGTAACGAAGAACGATTCCGCTCCGTCTTTGCGCAATGCTCCGACGTCGTCTACCGTTCTATCGATATCGACGGCAAAGGCAGGGCGTTGCTGGTCTATATTGAAGGTCTTGCGGATAACGAAGGGCTAGAGAAGCAGGTGATTTCTCCGCTGCAACGGGAGCGGGCTCTTACCGTGTCCGACAAGGTCGACGTGCGCACATTTGAGGATTGTCTCGCGCACGTCCTGGACGGCAGGCCGATTCTCCTTCGAGACGGGCAAACGGCGGGGTTTGCGCTCGGATTGACGAAATGGGAGAAACGCGGAATCGAGGAGCCGAGCGCCGAATCCTCGGTTCGCGGACCGCGGGAGGGGTTTACCGAGACGCTTCGGGTCAATACGTCGCAGATTCGGCGGATCGTCAAAAGCCCGAAGCTAAAAATCGAAGAGATGAAAATCGGCCGTTACACGCAAACCAAGATCGCCGTCGCCTACTTGGAGGGTCTGGCGGACCGTACTCTCATCGACGAAATCAAAGCGCGGCTGGGACGAATCCGAATCGACGGCATCCTGGAGAGCGGCTATATCGAGGAGCTTATCGAAGACACCCCGTATTCCCCGTTCCCACAGCTGCTCAGCACGGAACGCCCGGACGTCGTCTGCGGCAACTTGCTGGAAGGCCGCGCCGCCATTCTGGTGGATGGCACTCCGTTTGCGCTCGTCGCTCCGATCACTTTTTTTTCGCTGCTGCAGTCCCCGGAGGATTATTATCAACGGTATATCATCTCGACGGTCATCCGTTGGCTGCGCTACAGCTATTTGTTGTTCTCGCTTTTGCTGCCTTCGCTTTATGTGGCTGTCCTGACCTTCCACCAGGAGATGGTGCCCGGTTCCCTTCTGTTAAGCATGGCGAGCTCTCGGGAGGAAGTGCCTTTCCCCGCCCTTGTCGAGGCGCTGCTCATGGAGATTACGTTCGAGGCGCTGCGGGAAGCGGGCGTGCGCCTGCCGAAGCAGGTCGGCTCGGCGATAAGCATCGTCGGGGCGCTCGTCATCGGCCAAGCGGCGGTGCAGGCCGGAATCGTGTCCGCTCCGATGGTCATCATCGTCGCCCTGACCGGCATTTCCTCGTTTATGACGCCGAGGTACATCGCGGGAATCTCGATCCGGATGCTTCGGTTTCCGATGATATTCCTGGCCGGGTCGCTCGGGCTGCTCGGCATCATGATGGGCATTATCCTGCTCGTGCTCCATCTGTGCAGCCTTCGCTCGTTCGGCGTGCCGTACTTGTCTACCCTCCAAACGCCGAATTTCGGCGAATTCAAGGATGTGTTTTACCGGGCCCCCTGGTGGTCCATGAAGAGGAGGCCGCGCTTGACGGGAAGCTACGACGAATACCGCGAAACCTCCGGTCTGAAGCCGGGTCCGGAACATGGCGGGGAATCCGGGTAATCGAAGGAGGGAGAAGCGATGAAGCCGGAGAAGGGGACCATATCCGGGCTGCAGATGGCGCTCATGCTGTATCCCGCCGTCATCGCGACGGCTTTTCTTACCTTGCCGACGATAACGGCGCAATATGCGGGGAACGATCTGTGGCTGACGCCGATCCTATCCGGGATCTCGGGCGCTCTGACCTTGTTTCTTGCGGTGCGGCTGCACCGGCTTTACCCGGGCCAAACCATTATCGAATACAGCGTTAAAATCGTCGGGATCGTTCCGGGCAAAATCATCGGCTTCGCCTACTTTATCTATTTACTCTACCTAACGGGCGTTATCGCTCGGCAGTATGCCGAATTCGTGAAAAGCGCGATTATGTTCAAAACGCCGCTCTTGGTCATCCTATCGTCCATTTTGCTGCTCGCGGCCATCGCCGCCCGGGGAGGAGTGGAGCTGATCGCCCGGGCCGCGACGATTTTAACGCCTGTCTTCGTCATTCCGAGCTTCGTTCTGCTGCTCCTACTTCCCGATTTGAACGTTCAGCATCTGTTTCCCGTTCTGGAGAAGGGGTGGATTCCGGTTCTCAAGGGTTCCTTGGCTCCGAACGCCTATACGTCCGAGTTTTTTCTCATGACCTTCTTTTTGCCCTTGCTGTCGAATCCGGAGAAAGGAGCGAAGTGGGCGGCCATATCCATCGCGGCGGATTTGATCAGCGGCTTGTATGCGTCCTTGCTGGTCCTGTTTTTGCTGGGACCGGACACGGCCGACAAAGTGTATCCGGTTCTGACCGCGTTTCGCTACATCAGCCTGGCCAACTTCTTCGAGAACCTGGAGGCGCTGCTCGTGGCGATGTGGATCATCGGCAATTTTCTGAAGCTATCGGTCTTTCTCTATGCGGCTTCCGCGTCGCTTGTCCAAACCCTGGAGCTTAAAGAGTATCGCATGGTCGTCTATCCTCTGGCCGTCTGGTGCCTCCTGTTCAGCCTGTGGGATAACCCCGATTTGCCGTCGCTCGGCAATCATATCAAGTACACGTCGCCATTCGAGCTTCTTGCGTTCTTTAACGGGATTCCGCTATTGCTGCTGCTGGCCGCATCCGCAAGACAAGTCTTAAAGGGCAGCCCGAATCCGCCCGCGAAAGGAAAAAACGCCGTTGAATAAAGCGTTGTTTGCGGAAGTGACGATCGCCGTCGCTTTTATCTTTTGGTTTGAGCGTAAACGAGTAAAGAAAATTCCCGGTAAAGAGAGAACGTTGTTTGTCCTGCTGCTGCTGAGCGCCTGGATCTTGACCTTTTTTGATTTGCCGAATACGCCCGGTCTGGCGTCCGTATTCGATGGGCTGTTCGGGCCTCTCAGGCCGCTGGTCGAGGAATAGCTTCGTCCCGAAGCAATAAGGGGGCCGTGTTCGATGTCCGCTATAGGGAAGATGGCAGCCCCGATCGCGATGCTGCTGTTGTTGTCGGGCTGCTGGGATCGGGTGGAGCTGAACGACCTCTCGCTCATTACGGCCATTGCCTTCGATAAGCCGCAACAAAAGAATTCCGTGGAGGTTACGGCACAAATCATTATTCCGAAGGTTAAAGGCGGAGGCGACGGCGGCTCCGGAGGAGGAGGGGGAGGAGGACAAGCCAAGCAAACGATCACGCGCACGGCATCGGGCGTCGATATCGCCGATGCTATCTCCAAGCTTCAAATGGTCATCCCGCGGAAAATTTTTTGGGGCCAGTGCAAGGTATTTATTTTCGGTGAGGAGATCGCCAGAGAAGGCATACAAGAGCATATGGATTTTCTTCTCCGCCATCCGCAGCCCAGGGAACGGGGATTCGTGTTCGTCAGCAAAGGGAGAGGTGCGGACGTCCTGGATCTGTTCCCCCCGATCGAGCGGTCTTCGTCGGAAGTGATTCGGGAGCTGGCCCAGATGAAGATCGGCTTGAGCGTGACCCTGGAGCAGCTGAGCATCCGGCTGAAGGAAGAATCCGGCGCGCAAGCGCTTCCGCTCGTTCATATTCTTCCGAAAGCGAAATCGTCCAAGCCGTTCGAGACGATCGCCTACTTGTCCGGAACCGCCGTATTCAAGGACGGCAAAATGATCGGGGAGCTATCGTCCAGGGAGACGCGAGGCATTCTGTGGATCCGGAACGAAATCAAAGAGTATACGGTTACCTATGAGGACGACCCTATCAAAGGGAAGGTGTCGGTTCATCCCCTGCATGCCAAAGTCAAGTTGATTCCGAGAATCGAGAACGGAGCCTGGAAAATGGAGATCAAAGTAAGGACGGCCGGCGATCTCGTTCAGAACAGCACGCCGCTTAATCCGATGAATTCGCAGGTCCTTAAGAAAATGGAGATAGGCATGCAGAAGGATATCCAGGCTCGCATTCAAGAAGCTCTCAAGCCTTTGCAGCGCGAGCTGAACGCGGATATTCTGGGTTTCGCCAGCGCGTACCACCGGAAGTACCCGAAGAGTTGGGCCAAAGCCAAGGACGAATGGGAGACCAGATTTCCTGAGATCGAAGTGACGGTCGACGTCGAAGCCCGGATCAACAGGCCCGGACTGGTCAATGCTCCGGGAGGCATGCCCCAAGTAACGGGAAAGGAAAAATAGGATATCGGTGCGAGGACCGGCGAAAGACCGGTCCTCGCACCGATATTACGAATGAATAAAGGCCGTATTCAAGCTGGAGCGGTAAACGACTTGATATTCAAGCCCCGTTGCGATGGCGGCGAGCGGCACGTATGTTTTCTTGGCGCTGCCTACTTGCTGCAGATAAGCGGGGGTCGCGAGAGGCTTCGTCTCGCCGTTCACCTTCAGCGTTTTCGAGCCGATCGTGATGGCGACCGTATTTCTTCCTTTGACGAATGTGACCGTCTGCGTTTTGTTGTCCCATTTGTACGTTGCGCCGGTCGCGTTCGCGACATCGGTCAAGGCAAGGAAGGTCGTGCTGTTTCTCAGCATCGGCTGGTTAGGGGACGATAAGGCTTTGCCGTCGATGTAGATCGCCGGAGCGACCGGCTTGCCGTTCTTCGTCTTCTCCGTGACCGGAATCGGCGTGTACGACTGCCAGATGGAGTCCGAGAATTGCTCCGCGATGGCGGCATAGCCGAGTTGGTTCGGATGAACGTCCTTCTCGTAATAAATGTGGGTCAACGACATCTCCTTGCCCGCGAACAGAGAACGAATATGTACGATATCGACGGGAACGCCTTCTTCGTCGAGCTCCGCTTCCATCTCATCCAGCAGCTCCGCAAGCGTATCCGTTACTTTGATGAATTGCCCGTATAAGTCGGCGTCGTATTGAACGGGCATCGGGAGATATTGATCGGACAGCTTGATGACGGCATTAGGCGCCAATTCGTGGATCAACTGCACCGCTTTTTTCACTTGCGCTGCATAATTATTCAATTTGGTGTCTATTTCTGCATGGAGCTGCGCTACGGCTTCCTGCGGATCTTTGTCGAGCAAGCTGCGGATATAATCGAGGAAGTCGTTGCCTCCGATCGTCATCGCGACCAGGTTCGCTTGCTTAAGCGCTCCGTTAAGCTCGGAGGTCTTCGCCCCGACTTCGTTCGCCAGCGTTGTAATGCGTTCGTCCGTGAATTTGGAGAAATCCTGGATTTGATCGAATGTTAGCTTTTTGTTGTCTTTGGCCCCCTGGAGAAGATTGGTCAGTCCTTCCGAGGTAAGGCCTACGACGGCATAGTTGCTGAGTTCCGACCGACCGTGCAGGAGCGCCTGTTCATAAAGACGGTCGCCGTATCCGTAGACGTCCTTCCATTCCTTGACGCCGGGCTCGTAGCCCACGCTCACGGAGTCTCCAAGGATAACGATGCGATAAGGAGAAGAGACGGACGTTTCGGCTTGAATGGCAGCTAATCGTGCGGATTCGCCGACGGGGGCGGATGCGGTCGCCGCGGCGAAGGGAGACGCGGCCAAAGCGCCGGCGATGACGGCAACAGATAGGGTTCTTAGGGTTTTCAAAGAGTACAGTCCTCCGATCCAATTGTCGAATGTTCATGAATGAAACGGCTTATCGGAATCATAAAAATATTAAATTGCCATTCTTGACATCGTGGTGTTAAAATAATATAACTACAAAATGAATAATTATAAAAATAACGGGTTGTATGGCCGTCTAACGCGGAAATCGCCTAACCGGTCGCGTCTCCCAGCCTGCCAAGCCGTTATGTTTATTATAATTCCAACAGGTAAACATCGCCACAAGCGATTTTTGAGGAATCGTCCCCGCCACAAGCAACTGACGAAGAATCAAGATCATCCTTCCGCCAGCACAAGCCCTCGGAGTGTCGCTCCGTTTATTGCAATAGAGAAGAAGTTGCACGATTAAGGCTTGAACCGTAGACCGTCAGGTCGTTCGCATCGATGTCGCGATTGCTAGAAAGTTCCCTCCCACACATTCCTTACAGAAAGGTTGCGTTTATATGAAGCAGTTCGTGAACGGATTACCCCCTAAGCAGGGACTCTACGATCCGCAATACGAGAAAGACGCATGCGGAATGGGCTTCGTCGCCCATATCAAAGGGAACAAATCCCACGAGATCGTCGAGCAAGCACTATCGCTTCTTATTAATATGGAGCATCGCGGCGGCCAAGGAGCCGAGCCTAACTCCGGCGACGGGGCGGGGATCCTGCTGCAGATTCCTCACGGATTCCTCTCCGAGGAGACGGCGAAGCTTGGCTTCTCCTTGCCGGATTCCGGCAAGTACGCGGTGGGCATGGTGTTCTTCACCCAGGACGAAGCGCAAAGAGCGAAGCATGAAGAGATGTTCGCTTCCATCGTCGAGGAGGAAGGATTGTCTCTGATCGGCTGGCGTACGGTTCCGACCCGGGACGATATGCTCGGCATTTCCGCCAAGCGCGTGAAGCCGTTCGTTCGCCAAGCGTTCATCTCCCGTTCGGAGGGACTCTCCGACGATATGGCTTATGAGCGCAAGCTGTACGTTATCCGCAAGAGAGCGGAGCGCGCGATCCGTTACTCCGGCATCGAAGGCGGAGAGACGTTCTACTTCACGAGCCTCTCGAGCAAGAAAATCATTTATAAAGGAATGCTCACGACCGAGCAAGTCGGCCAGTTCTACCTGGAGCTGCACGATCCGCGCGTCGTAACGGCGATCGCGCTCGTACACTCGCGTTTCTCGACGAACACGTTCCCGAGCTGGGAGCGCGCGCATCCTTTCAATTATATGATCCACAACGGCGAGATNAACACGCTGCGCGGCAACGAGAACTGGATGCATGCCCGNCAGACNCTGTTCGAATCCGAGCTGTTCGGCGAAGACCTGGAGAAGGTGAAGCCGATCATCAACCACGACGGCTCCGATACCGGCAAGTTCGACAACACGTTCGAATTCCTGTATCTGGCCGGCCGTCCGCTCGCTCAGGTCGCCATGATGATGGTTCCGGAGCCGTGGCAGAACGACAACGAGATGGACGACGACAAGAAGGCGTTCTACGAATATCACAGCACGATGATGGAGCCATGGGACGGCCCGGCCGCGATGGGCTTCACCGACGGCGAGCAGATCGGCGCGATCCTGGACCGCAACGGCTTGCGCCCGGCCCGTTATTACGTCACCAAGGACGATCTGATCATCATGGCTTCCGAAGCCGGCGTTATCGAGCTGCCTCCGGAGGATATCGTGCTGAAGGACCGTCTGCGTCCGGGCCGCATGCTGCTCGTCGATACGAAGCAAGGCCGCATCATCTCCGACGAAGAGCTGAAGAAGGCGATCGTGTCCGAGCATCCGTACCGCGAATGGCTGAACGATCATCTGATCGATCTTGACGATCTGCCGGAAGCGAGCGAGCTGCCGGTTCTGGACCACGCAACGGTCCAAAAGCGCCAGCAAGCGTTCGGCTACTCGTTCGAAGACGTTCGCAAGATTATCGAGCCGATGGCGGCGAGCGGCTCCGAACCGCTGGCTTCCATGGGCTACGACGCTCCGCTTGCGGTGCTGTCCGAGCGCCCGCAGCGTCTGTTCAACTACTTCAAGCAGCTGTTCGCGCAGGTCACGAACCCGCCGATCGACGCGATCCGCGAGGAGATCGTCACCTCGACGTTCACGACGATCGGACCGGAGCGCAACCTGCTTAATCCGGAGCCGGAAAGCTGCCGTCACATCCGGCTGGCTTCTCCTATCGTCTCCAACGAAGACTTCGCGAAGCTCCGCCACGTGCATCGTCCGGGCTTCAAGTCGATCACGCTGCCGATCTTCTTCATCGCGAAGGACGGGGAAGAAGGTCTTCGCCAAGCGATTCAGACGCTGTGCGAAGCCGCGGACCGCGTCATCTCCAAGGGGCATAACATCCTGATCCTGTCGGACCGCGGCGTGGATGAAGAGAACGCGGCGATTCCTTCGCTGCTGGCCGTATCGGCGCTTCATCACCACCTGATTCGCCAAGGCACCCGCACGAAGGTCAGCATCCTGCTCGAATCCGGCGAGCCGCGCGAAGTGCATCACTTCGCCTTGCTGCTCGGCTACGGCGTGAGCGCGGTGAATCCGTACCTGGCGTTCGAGACGCTGGACGACCTGATCCGCCAAGGCCTGCTGCGCAATATTTCTCACGAGAAGGCGGTCAAGAACTACCTGAAGGCCGCGAACAAGGGCGTCGTCAAGGTTCTGTCGAAGATGGGCATCTCGACCATCCAATCGTACCGCGGCGCGCAAATCTTCGAAGCGATCGGCCTTAAGACCGACGTTATCGACCAGTACTTCACGTGGACTCCATCGAGAATCGGCGGCGTCGGTCTCGACGTCATCGCGGCCGAGACGCTTAAGGCGCACTACCGCGCGTTCTCGACCCAAGAAGGAGCAGAGCGGGAGCTCGATTCCGGCGGCGATTACCAATGGCGCAAGGACGGGGAGGACCATCTGTTCAACCCGAAGACGATTCACACGCTTCAGATGGCGACCCGTTCGAACGATTACAATCTCTATAAGAAGTATTCGGCTCTCGTTCAAGGCGAGTACGAGGAGATCCGCACGCTTCGCTCCCTGCTCGACTTCAAGTTCGATCAGCCTCCGGTGCCGATCGAAGAGGTCGAACCGGTCGAATCGATCTTCAAGCGGTTCAAGAGCGGCGCGATGTCGTTCGGCTCGATCAGCAAGGAAGCTCACGAAGCGCTGGCGATCGCGATGAACCGCATCGGCGGCAAGTCGAATTCCGGGGAAGGCGGGGAAGATCCCGCGCGCTTCGTGCCGGACGCGAACGGCGATTCGCGCCGCAGCGCCATCAAGCAGGTCGCTTCCGGACGCTTCGGCGTGACGAGCCACTATCTGGCGAACGCGGAAGAAATTCAGATCAAGATGGCGCAAGGCGCGAAGCCGGGCGAAGGCGGACAGCTGATGGGACGCAAGGTATATCCTTGGGTCGCCGAAGTCCGCGGCACGACTCCGGGCGTAGGCCTCATCTCGCCGCCTCCTCACCACGATATTTATTCGATCGAGGATTTGGCCGAGCTGATTCACGACCTGAAGAACGCCAACCGCCACGCGCGCATCAACGTCAAGCTCGTCTCCGAAGTGGGCGTCGGCACGATCGCGGCCGGTGTCGCCAAGGCTCGCGCGGACGTTATCCTGGTCAGCGGCTATGACGGAGGCACGGGCGCCTCTCCGATCGGCTCGATCCGCCATGCGGGCTTGCCTTGGGAGCTTGGTCTCGCGGAGACGCACCAGACGCTTATCCTGAACAACCTGCGGGACCGCGTTGTCGTCGAAACCGACGGCAAGATGATGACCGGACGCGACATCGCGATCGCGGCGCTCCTCGGAGCGGAAGAGTACGGCTTCTCGACGGCGCCGCTTGTCGTACTCGGCTGTATCATGATGCGCGTATGTCAGCTCGACACTTGCCCGGTCGGCGTCGCCACGCAGAACCCCGAGCTTCGCAAGAAGTTCATGGGCGATCCGGAATACGTCGTCAACTATATGCGCTTCATGGCTGAGGAGCTTCGCGAGATCATGGCTCAGCTCGGCTTCCGCACCATCGAAGAGATGGTCGGACGCACGGACCTGCTGGACACGAAGAAGGCGATCAGCCACTTCAAGAAGGCGGCCGGCGTCGATCTGACCGATCTGCTCTATATGCCGGAGCTGCCGGAAGGCTCGTTCCGCACGAACCGCAAGCAGCAGAACCACTTGATCGAAGAGTCTCTCGACATGACGCAATTGCTTGCGGCCGCGCAGCCGGCGCTGGAGAGCAAAGAACGCGTGCAAGGCTCGTTCCCGATCAAGAACGTCAACCGCGTCGTCGGCACGATCGTCGGACACGAAGTGACGAAGCGCTATGGCAAGGCCGGCCTGCCGGAAGACACGATCAACTTCCATTTCGTCGGAACGTCCGGACTTAGCTTCGGCGCCTTCATTCCGAACGGGATGACGCTGACTCTCGAAGGCGACGCGAACGACTACGTCGGCAAGGGATTGTCCGGCGGCAAGATCATCGTCCATCCGTCCAAGAAGGCTACCTTCAAGGCGGAAGAGAACATCGTAGCGGGCAACACCGCCTTCTACGGCGCGACGAGCGGCGAAGCCTACGTGAACGGCGTCGCGGGCGAACGCTTCGCGGTACGGAACAGCGGCGCGAACATCGTCGTCGAAGGCGTGGGCGACCACGGCTGCGAGTACATGACGGGCGGAAACGTCGTCATTCTCGGCAAGACCGGCCGCAACTTCGCGGCGGGCATGTCGGGCGGTGTCGCCTACGTCATCGATTGGGATCGCGACTTCCACAAGCGCTGCAACTTCGAGATGATCGGATTGGAGTCGCTGGAAGACGAGAAGGAGATCGCTTCCGTACGCGGAATGATCGAGAAGCACGTCGGTTATACGGGCAGCAAGCTCGGCCGCCAAGTGCTTGACGAGTGGGAGCAGTTCCAGCCTCGCTTCGTCAAGGTCATTCCGAAGGACTACAAGCGCATGCTGGAGCAGATCGCCAAAGTCGAGGCCCAAGGCCTCAGCGGCGAGAAAGCCATGCTTGCGGCATTCGAAGCCAATATGCGCGAGCTGGCTAGAGCCGGCGGCAACTAATGATCATCGCAACGACGTTCGGGAGAAGATCCCGGACGTCTTTTTTTTGCTTTCTAAGCCTAAGAGATGAAGGATTTGGAACCGGCATGTTTAATATGATACAATTAGTATCATCGTAGCAATCTTGACGATAAGTTCAGCAGAAGCTTGGAGAGCGTGCTTGAAGCTTGGAGAGGAGCATAGGAGATGTCGGAAATATCCGGATTCGATAGAAGGGCCGTTCCCGTTAACCAGCTTCGCTCCCGCAGCAGGGCTTCTCGTTCGTTCGGTCTGATCAGAGGCTTGTCCGCTCTTGGATTCATGCTTTGCTCCCTGCTGGCTTGGCTGTTTGCCGGAAGTGACGTTCAAGGGATCAACGCCGGCCTCCCGTTCGTCATCGTTCTGTTCGTCGCGGAAGGCTATGCCAACACGGCAAATCTGCTTAAAGCGATTCCGAACGGGAAGTGGTCATGGCCTTCCTATCTTTATAGCAGGCTGAAGCGGCTCTGGGGCTTGTTNCTGCCGGCGTTGCTGCTGACATGCCTATGGGGAAGCAATGCCTTATACTCGTTNACGGGGGAGGGAGAGCCNTTACAGCCAATCGACGGAATAACGGTCCTGGCCCATTTTCTTTTTCTNCAAGGCATTCACGCCGATAGCTTGGGAGCGAATTTGCCCCTGCTGATTCTAAGCTGCGAATTTTGGTTCTCTATCCTTCTAGCCTGTATCTTGCAATTCCTGTTCGCCCCGAACAAGTGGATAAAGGCCGCTTATCTAGGAGCCGCGATCTTAACCGGGTGGTTCATCGGCATGAGCATGCTGGCTTATTTCGCGATTTGGCTTCTCGGAAGCCTTCTCTCCGTTGTTCCTCTGCTCCGAATTTCCGGCCGTGCGGTAGGCGCATTGGTGATAACGGCTTCGATCGCCGCGACGGTATTGGCGTTGCTAGGAGGCATCATCCCTCCGATGGCCCATTTCGGCTTGCTGGAAGGCTTCTTCCTGCACTTTACGATCGGGACCGCCTGCTTCGCGTTGCTCTACTTCATCCTCTGCCTTTGCAATAAACCCCGGCGTGTAACGCCCTTTCGGGAAAATCAAGGGGTAGCCGGCGGGCTTGCCCGTTTAACGTATCCGCTTTATTTGAACCCTATGCCCGTTCTGCTGTTTTTCTCCGCTTGGTTAGGATCGCCCTCCCGGCAGCCCGTGCCGGTCCTCTTGCTGTACGGCGCCGCTCTGGCTTGCGGACTCGTTCTCTATGCCTGGCTCGTTGCCGGCATGACGGAAGCTATCTTCCGACAAATAAAGGCTCTCTTGCGGAGAACGCTTCATTCGCTTGGATGGACGTCCGCCGAAATTCCGAGTAACCCCCAAAAGCCAAATAGACGTGAAAGTCGGATTCATTCGACAAAACTTCCGAAATAAGATTTCCGAAATGCTCGCCCCGGTCGACACCCTCTGCAGGAAAAATGGCCTATAATGACTATGGCTGTACATAATAGGTGTTAGAGAGGGATTAGATAAGGTGATAGAGAGCAAAGTGATTACCGTTTGCGAGCCTGTCGAACGACCGAACGAGCCTATGGAAGTAGATATCCGCGATATTTTGGAACAGCTGGGGATCGACTATGAGAGATGGCTGAAAATAAGGAGCGAGTAACGTCTCGGCATCATCAAGGCGAAGAGTAGAGCGAATTCGCAAAGGAATCGTTGCCCGCGAAACCCCGGGACAGCTTCTTTTGCGGCGCGCGCAAATAAAAAAACCATTGCAGGCAACTGCAATGGTTCCCTCAAGCCTTTACCGCAATAGCTTCATGCCTTCCTTCAATAACACGGAGAATTTAGCCAGCCTGCCGTTTGTCTTGGAAATTTTCAAATACGGCATCTGCACCGCTCCGAACCCTCGAAAGAACCGATCGATCGGCTCGAACATGCTCCCTACGAAATCGAAGTGCTTCCGTTGCTTGGAGGCTTCCTTAATCGCGTTCCACATCAGCAAGGAGGCNGCGCCGCTGGTTCTAAGCAAGGGGTCGCCTCCTCCCATTAAATAATAGACGGCCTTCGAATCCCATACGACGTAGATCGCGCTATGGATTTGCCCCGAGCCGTCGATAGCGACCCATATCTTTCTGCAGCCTATTTCCTTGCAAGCCGCATCCAACTTCCTGATTAGCTCGGGACTATAGGGATTATCCATCTGCTGGCGGTCGAACGTCTTTTTTTGCGTGCTGCAGAAGGCGTCGATATTTTCCTCTTCTATTACCGTTAGCGATTTTTCCGCCTTGCGGATCTCCCGGCGAATATTCTCGCGAAAATTCTGAAAGACTTGCTCCAAGTCTTGGGTGTTCTCGATCAGGTAGGTGTAGTCCGTACTTTGAATAAAACCTTGCCAGTGAAAAGGCATCCAGTTCGTGACGGACCAATGGAAATGCTGATAAAAGAAATGGAAATCCGGAAGGTTGTCGATTAAAGCCTGAAAGGTTTCCTTCTCATAGGATAGCTTGGTCGTGTATTTCTGATTGCTAGGGTATTCGATCCAAACCCCTAAGCAAGGGGTCAACTTCGGCATTTCTAAGCTATTAAAAATATATTTCTTTCTCTTTAAATAGGGCAAGCTCGCGATAATCTCGTTATTCTTCAATACCACGCTGACATCCCAGTTATCTTCTCCGGCCGTGATGTCCAACCACCAATCCCTCGAAAAGATAGGGATATCCGGATTTTTGGCGCATAATGCCCTGTACCTGCTTTTATTGTCCATTTCCTTGACCTTCTTTTCATAAGAGTATTTTAGTTGTCGTCAAAGGGCTACGTATGTACTAGTTTTTCCATCCCTATTTTATGATACAAAATGTATCAAGTCAAACAAAATAAGCTTAAACAATTGTTAAATCGTCCCAATACCAGGCGCAAAGGGGTAAATCGCCTTATCCGTAAGATAAGCTCCTCCGAATTAACTACGTTCCTCAAGTTCCTACGACCCACTTCGCGATTCGACTTCTTCCCGAATTTTTGCCGCGATCTAACAAATCGTATCTGACTAGTCTGAGAAATCTACTTTCCTATATATACTAAATGTATCGTAATGAAAGCGTTTTTGGAAAAATTTCGGGTCTAACGACTTGACAGTGATACATATTGTGTCTTATATTGGTCTTGGAAATGATACAATTAGTATCATTCAAATGATCAAAGGTGACATCGCATGGACAGAAAGCAAAGAAACGCATTGTCGGACCGTCGAGCCTGATCATGCATGAGGGCTGGACAATCGGATGACATTCTTCTCGCTGCCGTCCATAAATCTTGCCTGGTCCAATAATCAGTTCAACCCATTTGGAGGAGTGGCCATGAAGAAGGTTAGAAAAGCGATCATTCCGGCAGCGGGCCTTGGAACCCGGTTTCTGCCCGCAACCAAAGCAATGCCGAAGGAAATGCTGCCCATCATCGATAAGCCGACCATTCAATACATAGTGGAAGAAGCGATCAAGTCCGGGATCGAAGACATTATCATCGTGACGGGCAAGGGAAAGCGCGCCATCGAGGATCATTTCGACCACGCGTTCGAGCTCGAGTCGATCCTGTCGGAGAAAGGAAAGCTGAAGATTCTCGAAGAGGTGCGCCGGCCTTCCGGCTTCGACATTCATTATATTCGCCAGAAAGATCCGAGAGGTCTTGGCCACGCGATATGGTGCGCCAGGCGTTTCATCGGGGACGAACCGTTCGCCGTTCTGCTTGGAGACGACATCGTGCAAGGGGAGGAGCCTTGCCTGAGACAGCTTATCCGCAAGTTCGAGCTCATGCAGTCCTCCATTATCGGCGTCCAGCCGGTTCCCAACCAGGAGACGCAAAGATACGGGATCATAGACGGCTTTGAGAGCGAAGACAGATTGTATCACGTACGCACGCTTGTGGAGAAGCCGCTTCCCGGCTCCGCTCCTTCGAACCTTGCGATCATGGGGCGCTACATCCTGACTCCCGAGATTTTTCAGATCCTGGAGCATCAGGAAGCGGGAGCCGGAGGCGAGATTCAGCTCACGGATGCGATCCGCAGGCTGAACGAAACGCAGGATGTATATGCGTACCAATTCGAAGGCGTGAGATACGACGTAGGAGAGAAACTCGGCTTCATTATGACGACCTTGAAGTTCGCTCTCCAGAACGAAGAGCTCAGACCTTATCTGATGCACGAAATGGAAAATGTGCTGAAGCAGCAGACCGCTTCTCAGGTGATCGTATAAAGAGAAACAGGGAGAGGAAAAGGGAGAATGCATGACTATTCCGATAGTAACGAAACGCTGGTTATGGGGCGAACCTATTCCGCCGAATCCCGGCTTATCGGCATTGGCGCGGCAGACCGCGGTTATTTCGCCAAGAAAAGGCTGCTCGACGTCGTCTGTGCCGCCGCTGGGATCATCATCCTGCTGCCGGTGTTTATCGTCATTGCGATTTTGATCAAATGCTCGGAACCCCGGGGCTCCGTTTTTTTTAAGCAAACCAGGATCGGAAAGGACGGCAAGCCGTTCAGCATGTATAAATTCCGGTCCATGGTCGTTAACGCGGAGAGTTTGCTGGCCGAGCTGCAGCACCGGAACGAAATCGAAGGCGCCATGTTCAAGATCAAGGAAGACCCGCGCGTAACGAAAATCGGGAAGTGGATCCGCAAAACGAGCGTAGACGAACTTCCCCAATTGTGGAACGTGCTGAAGGGCGACATGAGCCTGGTCGGTCCCCGGCCCGGTTTGCCCCGGGAGGTGGAGCAGTATTCCGGCTATGACCGTCTTCGGCTGCTGGTACCGCCCGGATGCACCGGGTTGTGGCAGGTAAGCGGAAGAAACGGGCTTTCTTTTAAGCAGATGGTGGAGATGGATCTGGACTACATTGGCCGCAGGAGCCTTTTGTTTGACTTGCGTATCATCCTTCGAACATTCGTCGTCATCATTTTTCCGAAAGACGCTTATTGAGCGGGAGAGAACGTCCGGTCATCCGAACGGGCGATACCAGAACTGAAGAGAGAAGGGAAATGCAGATGGATCTTAAAAAAATGGCCGGCGTGATTCGAAACCGATTGGGAATGATATCCGCGATTGTGGTCGTCTGCTGCCTTGCGGCGGGCTTGTTCACCCACTACATGATCGAGCCTAAATACGAAGCTTCCGTAAAGGTGATCGTCAACAAAACCTCCGATGCCGGCATCACGCTGGATGACGTATCGGTGAACGTGCTGCTGACCAAGACCTACTTGGAGCTGGCCCGCACGGGTGCCGTGATGGGAACGGTGGCGAGCGAGCATCCGGAATACGGGATGGACAGCGAAGAGCTGATGGAGATGGTCAAGTTTACCGCCAGCGAAAATACGCAAGTGATCACCATCGCGGCGCGCGACAGCTCCTATGAGCAGGCGGCGACGATCGTCAATTCCGTGGCGATGTCGCTGCAGGCCAAGGCGGCGGAGGTTATGAAGGAAGACAACATCACCATACTCGAACAAGCGTCGCTCGATAAAAGACCGCAGCCGGTTACGCCGAATTTGATTCTGAACACCGTTGTCGCCCTCGTCCTGTCTCTGGCGGTTGCCGTCGCGATCGCGTTCCTGCAGGAGCATCTTGACGAAACGATCCGGGACGAAGAAACCGCGAAGGACATTCTCGGAATTCCCTCTTTGGCCGTAGTCGGCCGAATCGACCCTGTGAAGAGCCGCAAAAAAACGTCGGCAAGGAAGGTAGGGGATGGCGTCTATGCCACGGCAAACCAATAAGATACCGGTGATTACGATGACGATCCCGGGAGTATCCGTATCCGAGGCCTACCGATCGCTGCGGACGAATGCGCAATATTCGCTCTCGGGCAAAGATACCTCCATCATTGCCGTAACGTCCAGCATCCGTAACGAAGGCAAATCGACGACGGCATTCAACTTGGCGACCGCCTACGCGCAGGAAGGCCGGAAGACTCTGTTGATCGATGCCGATCTCCGCAACCCGGTTCTGCATTCCGTATTCGGAATCGCGAACCGGACGGGGTTAACCCAGGTTCTTGCCGAAGGGACGCCGGTCGAGGCTTGCACCGTTTCAAGCGGGATCGAAAGGCTTACCTTGCTGACCTCCGGACCTACCCCGTTCAACCCGTCCGAATTGCTGGCGTCCAGCCGCATGGAGAAGCTGCTGGAGGAATCCAGGAGGAATTACGATGCCGTCATCATCGATTCGCCGTCTCTGCTTGAAGTGACGGACGCTCAGCTGATCGCTTCGAAATGCGACGGAATCGTATTCGTCATTCGTGCCGGCAAAGTCAAGAAGTCGGCCGCGGTCAAGTCGAAAGAGCTGCTTACGCACGTGAAAGCTAACGTTCTTGGCTTTGTGCTGAACGAAGCGTAAGGCGACGCCTGCCTATGAACAAACTTGCGCTCGGTGGATATGGAGCAGCGAAAGTGCCGCCATCCTTGTTGGTGCTCGTCGCTGCGGGGCTAGGAATCTCCGTTGCTTATCAGCCGCTCTTTACGGCCCTTGCCGTCGTCGGCATAGCGGTCGTCCTGCTGACCGTTCAGTCTCCTCATTGGGGCGGATATCTGCTTCTCGCCGCTTCGGCCGTCTCGGTTCAGTATCTCTTTGACGTCCATGTGCTGGGAATGGACCTGCTATCGCTTCAAAAGTTTTTTATCCTGCTGTTATGCCTGCCTGCCGCCCTCAAGTACGGAGTTTACGGCAAGAAAGCGGCGCCCGTCGTCGCGCTCGCCCTTATGCTGGCCTTCACTTACCTTCTGGCCGATAGGCCTCCGTCGCTTGGAGCGTTCGAACCGATCAAGGCGTTTATCGGCTTGTCCTCGCCGTTCGTCATGATGCTGATTCGCTGGCCGAAGCCGGTGGCCGCCAAGCTTGTCGATCTCATCTGCTTCTTGCCTCTCATCAGCGTTTTCGTCGGCTTTGCCTTGGATACGGTCGGGTTCTACAGCCTGTTTTTGACCGAATTCACCGGCGCCGTCCGATTGGAAGGAGCCAACATTCCGCCTCATCTGGCTTTCCTCGCGTTCATGGCGTTCATGGTATCGATCATCGAAGCGAAGCGCCGGCCGGATAGGCTGGTCTTCCATTACGCGATGATGTCGATCAACTTCTTGATTCTGCTGCTGACCGGCACAAGAGGCGCGCTGATCTCGTGTTTGCTGATGGTTTTTCTCTTCCTGTATGACCTGGTAAAGCAATACCTGAAAGGAAAGACGGCGCTCCTGATCCCGTTGATCGGATTTGTCGCCGTGCTGGGAACCTCCGTGTGGCTGCAGCTCGACAACCTAAAGAAACGCTCCTTCGAGAGAACGACGGGCGCGGGGATCGATCTCTCCGGACGGCTTGAAGCCTGGACTTACTTTCTTAAGGGGGCGGAGGGTTCGCCTTGGTTCGGCAAAGGGCTCGGCGCCGTCCTCGTGGCGAACGACGGCAGCATCTTCGAGGGCTTTACGGTCCCTCACAACGAATACATCCGGTTTTATTACGATGGCGGCCTCATAGGCGCGATCATTCTGTTCGCGGCGCTCTTCTTTCTATTTTCGGTTGTCATACGCGAAACCGCGAAGGGGCTGCGCATCTACATTGCCGTCCTGATTATCGGGTTTCTGATCTACTCTCTCTCCGACAATACGTTGTCGACCTTGCAGTTTATCCTCCCGTTCTGCATCTATCTCAACGCGACAGGCGCCTTATCGAACTCCGGTAAGGAGAAGCTCGCATGAGCAAGGTAAAGCTGTTTGGAATAGGCTTCGACAATTACGATTTTGACGACCTGCTGGCCTTTATGGACCGCGCGATCCTGGCCGGCAAGCCCTGCTATATCCTCACCTGCAATGTGGATCATCTCATGAAGCTGCAGCAGGACGCCCACTTTCGGGACGTATACAGCCAAGCGACGGCGGTCGTCGCCGACGGGATGCCGATCGTTTGGGCCTCCCGGCTTCTGCGCACTCCGCTTAAGCAACGGGTAGCGGGGTCGGATATTATTCCGAAGCTTGGCCGGCGGCTGGCGAAGAGGGGGTATCGGATCTTTCTTCTCGGCGCGGCGGAGGGGGTAGCCGATAAGGCGCGGCGCAATCTGGAGGCGAAGTATCCGGAGATCAACATCGTAGGCACCTATTCTCCGTCCTACGGATTCGAAAGCAACGAAGCGGAATGCCAGTGGATCATTTCGATGCTCCGCAGCAAGCGGCCGGATATCGTTCTTGTCGGGGCGGGAGCGCCGAAGCAGGAGAAATGGATTCATCGCCATTACCGGCAATACGGCGCGCCGATCTCGATTGGCGTCGGCGCCGCCCTGGATTATATGGCGGGCGAAGTCAAACGGGCGCCGGTTTTCCTTCAGAGGTCGTCCCTGGAATGGCTGTGGCGTTTGATCCAAGAGCCGAGGAGACTTTGGAGAAGGTATCTGCTCGACGACATGAAGTTCCTTGGCCTGTTGCTCAGGGAATTGCGCGTCGGAAGAGGCGAGAAGCGGTGATTGCCGGCCGCCCGTACCGCAAAGGCTGAACTTAATCCGGAAGCTATTAGTCCCCGCTTGGAAACAAATAACAATAGCGAAGTGAGGCGGTCGATCGTGGAGAGCTACGAGATGCTGGGCATCAAGTTCCATGCGCTTAATGAAGACGAGCTGATCGAGTACGTTCATCAGGCCAACGCGGGCCAAGATACCAAGGTGATCGGCAATCATAATTTTCATAGCCTGTACCTGTCGAACCGCGTGGAATCGATGCGTGCTTTCTACGATCGAGCCGACTTGATTCATATCGACGGAATGCCCATCGTGTGGCTGGGTCGGCTATTCGGCCATCGCCTTAATCGAAGCCATAGACTGACAAGCTTGGACTGGCTGTCCCGATTGTTCAGGGAATGCGAAGAGCGCGGGTATAGAGTGTTCCTGCTGGGATCCGAGCCTGGCGTGGCCGAGAAGGCGTCGGAACGGTTCCTCGCCGATCATCCTAAGCTGCAGCTTGGCTGTTATCACGGTTATTTCGATAAATCGGCGGATTCCGCGGAGAACGAGGCAGTGATCGAGCTCGTGAACCGGTTCGAGCCCGATCTTGTGCTGGTCGGCATGGGGATGCCCATACAGGAGGACTGGATACGCTGCAATGTCCATCGGCTGAGAACGAAGCTTATTTGGAGTCTGGGCGCCTTTATGGACTACTATGCCGGCGTCAAGCCGCTGCCGCCGCGATGGCTGGGGAGGCTCGGTTTGGAATGGCTGTATCGATTATTCTCCGAACCCAGAAGGCTTTGGAAAAGATACATCTTGGAGCCATGGTTTATCGTCTTTCTCCTCTTTCGAAACGTGATCAGAAGGTGAAGGACGCAGGAGCAAGAGAAATGCTTGGTTGGCGACATCGGTTCCTTGGCCTTCCGTTCAGGGAATACGCGTCGTCGGAAAGGTGGAAACCCGGTGATTGCAGGCTGCCTTGAGGTTAAATGCGACATAGACGGAACGAACGACGGTGCGATGTCATGATTAGCGCCGGGACGGATTCGACGGGAAGCAGCGTGCTGCCTCCGCGCTCTAAGGTTTATCGCAAAGGATTGCTTGGACAAACGCTGATAACGATGGCTATTAGCGTCGCCATCCTTGTCGTTAACATGGCGACGGGAATAATAACGGCTCGCTTCCTGGGTCCCGAGGGCAGAGGCGTTCAGACGGCCTTGATCCTCTGGCCGCAATTCCTTGCCTTTGCCGGCACCTTCGGAATTCACGCCGCGCTGCTCTACCATATGAAGAAAGACCCGATGCATGAAGCGAAACTGTATTACGCTTCGTTGTGGCTTACCGTCTGTGCCGGAGCGATTTGCGTTGCGGCAGGACTGCTGCTCATCCCGGCCTGGGTGGAGGCGGAAGACGTGGTTGCCGCCCAATGGCTAATGGCAACCACTCCGTTCGTGCTTCTCTTCTTTATGCATAACGCTCTGTTCCGAGGGCGGGAAGAATTTCACTTGTTCAACCGGATGAGGTATCTAGTGCCTCTCTTGACCCTAGCGGCATTGCTGCTTCTGGCCATGGGGGACCGGTTGACGCCGATAACTTCGGCCATCGCCTATACGGCTACGTACATACCGGTAACGATCTTAGCGATGATCCGAGCCATGCGGATCTATAGGCCCGTATTCGCCGGAATGCGGTCGGCTTACAAGAAGATTCTAACCTACGGCTTCGGAGCGTACGGCATTGATCTTCTCGGCAATCTGATCCTGTATCTGGATCAGATAATCCTTATCCATCTTCTGGCTCCGGGGCCGTTAGGGCTGTACGTCGTGGCGGTAAGCTTCTCGCGGGTCGCGGCCGTGTTCTCGTCCTCGATCAATATGGTTCTGTATCCCAAAGCATCGAGCCTTCCGCCCGGGGACGCGGCTCTCCTGACCTTGCGGGTGTTCAAAGTAAGCCTGGTTGCGGCATTGGCGTTCGTGGCCGCTTTCACGGTCGCGGCTCCCTTCCTGATCCATCTTCTCTATGGCTCCAGCTTCGAGGGATCGACCGATATCTTCCGGCTGCTTGTGCTCGAGGTCGTTCTGAGCGGCGCGGCCCTCATGCTGGCCCAAGCCTTCATGGCGACCGGGAAGCCCTTCGTCGCTACCGTATCGCAAGCGATAGGCGTCGTGCTGATCATTCCGCTCATGTATTACCTCGTGCCGGAGTATGGCGTGATCGGGGCCGGTTGGGCGCTGCTGCTGACTTCCGTGATAAGGCTGCTCTTCGTTGCCGTCGTATTCGAATGGAAATTCCGCTTCAATCTTCGAACGC
>Ga0065721_10050274_pt1 | contig 21541 bp, 19 predicted proteins | sample Mesricmetagenome_FD_59108 | JGI IMG/M metagenome (GOLD analysis project Ga0065721, IMG submission 59108) | Mesophilic microbial community from rice straw/compost enrichment Sample: eDNA_1 v2 (version 2) | ecosystem: Engineered > Solid waste > Grass > Composting > Bioreactor | place: USA: Davis...
GCTGATGTATCGCGACGGGAGGGTTCTCGGCGGAGAGTTGGTCGATGGGGAGGGTGAGTTGCCCCGCGTCGCGGCATCCCTTCCGCGATATTACCCGGCAGAGGCCCTGTTGTGCGTTGCCGTCTATGGCGGCGCCCAGAAGCCGTGGACGGGTGTGAAAACCGAAGAGCCCGCATCGGACGAAACGTATCTTCTGTTTCTCCCGTATTCCGGCTGGCAACTGGACAACCAGGATCAGGCGTTGCGGCGGACCCTGGCAAGGTGGGGAGGACGGAGATGAATTCCGCCCTCCCCATACGCCTGTCTGTTGACTGCGAGATATTCACCGGCAAAGCGATCGCCGCCTGGAACGCGCTTGCAACGCGCTATGGGCAGCAGCTCACCACCGATGAAATCGACCATTTATTCGCGAGGTTCGTTTTTGGACTAACCCAGCCGTTTCACGGCGAGGACGATCCACAAACGCACCTTCATGTCTGCCGGACAGTACTGGCACTGAAGCTTTCGCCGGAGCGCATTGAGCGGACCCTTCATCGCGTGCCGAAATCTTCGGACGAGTGGATCGCTACGGCCTTCAATTCGATTGAAGCCCTGGGCGTCAAGGACGGCCGGGCGCTCTCCGACCAACTCAAGACTACGAGACAAACAACGAAACCAGAAGTTCTGTCCTCGGACCGATCTGCGCAGCATTTGGAGGAATAGCATGCCTGTCGATATTCAGCTTAACAGCATCGATCGGTCCGGAAACCGCAAGGAATTCGTTCGCAACTGGGTGGCCGGCGCTGGCGACAGCCGTTCGATACGCCGTCGCCTCATGGCTATCCTCAGGATGGCGCATATGGCGCTCGGAATAGGACGCAGGCGTCTGGGGCTCGGTTCGCTTGGAATGCGAGCGGGTCGAGTTTCGGTAGGGTCACTAAGAGTAGCGAGTGCGGTAACTGGGTCAGTGGCATCCTTGGCGCTGCTCTTACCCGCAACCGCATTCTTCTCACTGGCTAGCTTCTCCTCGGCTCTTGCCGGCACCTGCGTGCAGCTTGACGCGCAAACCGCAGGGCCGAGTGCTGGCGGCACCGGTTCCAGTAACCCCGTTCAATGCGGAAATTTCTCCATAGCCATCGGCGCAGGTAGTGGCGCCAATGCTCAGAACTTCGGTGTTGCCGTCGGTGATGCAGCTAACTCGACGGGTCTAAACTCAGTCGCCATTGGCCGGCAATCAACCGCTACTGGCGAAAGTAGTTCCGTGCTCGGTCAAGGTTCGCGCGCCACGGCAATCAATACGACGGCGGTCGGTACCATAGCTTCCGCAACCGGTGCCGGCAGTTCGGCTTATGGTGCCGGAAGCATCGCATCAGGCACCAATACCGTCGCCATCGGCGGTAGAGGTGCGTCACTTCTGTCCGCGGCAAACTCGACAACGGCAACTGCCGACGGTGCGATTGCGATCGGTGTGAATGGGACGCGCGGCGCTCAGGCTAACAGCATCAATAGCATCGCAATTGGCGGTGAATCTACAGCCGGCGGTGAGGGTGCCTCTGCTTTGGGCCTCTCTTCAACAGCCGTGGACGATTACAGCACAGCTCTTGGTCACCAAACGAACGCCCAAGGGATTGCTTCTACAGCATTGGGCTCGGGCGCGATTACTGATGGGGACGGCGCTACGGCGGTCGGTAACAATGCTTCCGCGCAAGGGGTAAGTTCCTTCGCAGGCGGACGCAATGCTCTGGCGCAAGGCGAAAACTCGATCGCCATCGGTGGAAGCGATACCGCAGGCACAGGTGCCAGTGCAGCCGGCGTTTCCTCGATCGCCATGGGTGCGAACGCCTCGGCCGTAACGGATGGCGCAATCGCCATCGGGCAAGACTCTTCTGCACAAGGCGGCCAGGCAGTCGCGATCGGCGTTGGCCAGATGGCGACCGGTGACGGTGCAGTCGCTATCGGTGACCCCAATGTCGTCAACGGTACAGGTTCGGTCGCCATCGGCGCCAACAACTTTGTGGCCGGAAACCCCGGGGGAACTGCATCAGCTACCGGCGCGGTGGCGATCGGCAACAGTAACACAGCCATCGGAGACGGGTCTGTAGCGCTTGGCAACAATGCCTATGCAGGAAGTCCTGGAAATGTCGGTGTCGCGATAGGTGAGAACACTCGTTCCGTATGGGGTGTTGCTATTGGCGAAGGAGCCACAACAAGCGATATCCAATACGGTGTCTCGATTGGTAACAATACGAGCACAGCTCTTCGTGGTGTGGCGATCGGTTATAGAGCTCAATCAAGTGGTGATGGAGCCGTGGCAATAGGCGGGATTGGCACCAGCGCCGAAGCGAACGGTTCCGTTGCTCTTGGCGAAGGGTCAATGGGTCTTCGTGAGGGCCTCAACGGCGCAACCGAACTTTTCTCGGGGACGGCGGTAGCCTCCATGCGGGGTGCCGTCTCCATTGGTTCCGAAGGCAACGAGCGCCAAATCACCAATGTCGCGGGCGGCACCCAGGCAACGGACGCCGTCAACGTTCGCCAGTTGCAGGCCGTTGCAGACGACGTGGCTGCGGTCGATGATCGCGCCGTCAAATATGATGGCGCCGTCGGAGACCCGAAGGACACAATCACGCTGGAAGGTGCTTCTGGCACCACCATCACCAATGTCGCGCCGGGTGAGTTGAGCGCGACGTCGACCGATGCAGTCAATGGTTCGCAACTCTTCGCTACCAACGAGCAGGTTGATCAAAATACCACCGAGATCACCAATCTGGGCGATACCATCACCAATATCGCCGGCGACACCTCGACCACCTATGTCGAGGCCAACGGCTCCGGAATTCGCTACGTCCGCACCAACGAAACGGGACTCACGACGAGCGACTCCTCCGCACAAGGTCAAGGATCAACTGCAGTTGGTTATGACGCCACAGCAGTGGGCGTCGGCGCGCTGGCCCTCGGGCAGAATGCGCAAGCCAATGAAGACGGCTCTGTCGCCCTCGGTGCCGGTTCTGTGACCGCCGCCGCCGTTGGCACCACCAACATCGACATCAACGGCACGACGTACACCTTCGCCGGCACGTCGCCCGCGAGTACGGTTTCGGTCGGCGCCGTCGGGGCAGAGCGGACCATCACGAACGTCGCGGCCGGCCAAGTGACGGGCACATCGACCGATGCGATCAATGGTTCGCAACTCTTCGCCACCAACCAGGCAATCGAGGATCTCAGCGCCAACGTCGAGGCATCGGCGACGCATTATTACAGCGTCAACGACGGCGGAACCAATGGCGGCAACTATAACAATGACGGTGCAACAGGGCTGAATTCTCTCGCAGCAGGCGTTGGTGCGACGGCAAGCGGCGTCAACTCGGTCGCGACAGGCAATGGTGTCACCGCGAGCGGGCTGTCAACGGTTGCGATCGGCGACAGCGCTACCGCTGGTGGGGACTATACCGTAGCTGTGGGCTGGCTGGCCGGAAATAATCATGCACCGGATGCTCGAAACACGTTCCTTGGTGGCTCGGCCGGATTTTTCGGAAGTGGCGAGGGCAACACCTATGTTGGCTACAGCGCTGGCGGAAATTCCAACGGCAACAACAATGTAGGTCTCGGCTCTTCGGCTGGCGCTCTCGTAGATGGCAGCGACAATGCAGCTATCGGAATTGGCGCCGGGGCGAGCGTTACTGGCAACCGGAATATTGCCTTCGGATCGGCCGCAGGACAGGTCGTAAATGCGGACGACACCATTTCGATCGGTTCGGGCGCCTTCGCCAATGCAGACAACGCACTTGCCCTCGGTGCTGGAGCGACGTCGCAATTCGAGGGATCTGTCGCGCTCGGCTCCGGCTCTGTGACGGACGCCGCGGTCGGCTCGACCGATATTGACATCAATGGCACGACCTATGCCTTCGCCGGCACGTCGCCGACGAGCACGGTATCGGTCGGGAATGTCGGCGCCGAGCGAACAATCTCGAATGTCGCGGCCGGCCGGATCAGCGCCACTTCGACCGATGCAATCAACGGCTCGCAGCTTTTCGCGACCAACCAGGCAGTCGAAGCGATCGATGACGACGTCGCCGAACTCGGCGATCGCGCCGTGAAATATGATGGCGCCCTCGGCGATCCGAAGGATACAATAACGCTTGAGGGCACGGCGGGCACGACCATCACCAACTTGGCAGACGGTGATATCAGCGCGACGTCGACCGACGCGGTGAACGGCAGCCAGCTCTTTGCCACGAACCAACAGGTCGATCAGAATACCACAGACATCACCAATCTGGGCGACACCATCACCAACATCGCTGGCGACACCTCGACCACTTACACCGAGGCGAACGGCGTGGGGATTCGCTATGCACGCACCAACGAGACGGGCCTTGCGCAGACGGATGCGTTTGCCCAAGGGGTCGGCTCGACTGCGGTCGGCTATCAGGCAACGGCCTCGGCAGAAAGCGCGCTGGCGCTCGGGCGGGACGCGCAGGCAGATGTCCTTGGTGGCGTTGCGCTTGGTGCTGGATCGATCGCCGATCGTGCGATTGCGCCTTCGACAGGGACGATCCCGGCTGGCTCGGCGGTCATCACCTACAACACGACGGATCAGGAACTGCTCGGCGCGGTCTCGGTAGGCCGTGACGGAGCGTACCGCCAGATCACCAATGTCGCGGACGGCACGGATGCCCAGGATGCCGTGACGATTCGGCAGCTCCAGGGCGCGATCGCATCGGTTGGCGTTACGGCCACCCACTATTTCCATGCAAATTCGGCAGCCCCGGATTCGCTGGCGATCGGCACGGACTCGATTGCGGTCGGTCCCTCGACCGTGGTCAATGGCGACAACGGCATCGGCATGGGCAACGGCTCGATCGTCGATGCCACTGCGCCGGGCGGCACGGCGATCGGGCAGGACGCCCACGTCATGATGGCCGACGGCATCGCGCTCGGAACAAGTTCACAGGCTGGCGGCGAGCAGGCGATCGCGATCGGCGCCGGTGCGGTCGCGGATCACTATCTCGGTGTTGCTCTCGGCTCCGGCTCGATGACGGCCGCGGCGGTCGGCACCTCGGAGATCGTCATCAATGGTCAGACCTACGCCTTCGCCGGCGCAACGCCGGAAAGCGTTGTCAGCATCGGGGCGGTCGGCGCCGAGCGGCAGCTCATCAATGTCGCGGCCGGCCGGGTTACGGCCGACAGCACCGACGCCATCAACGGATCGCAGCTCTTCGCGACCAACCAGGCGGTCGAGGCGATTGACGACAATGTCGCCGAACTCGACGATCGCGCCGTCAAATACGACGGTGCCCTGGGCGATCCGAAGGACACGATCACGCTTGAGGGCACGACCGGGACTCGGATCACAAACCTGGCAGCCGGCGCGGTGAATTCAACCTCGACTGACGCCATCAATGGCAGCCAGCTCTACGGTGTATCCAATAGCATCGCCAACCACCTTGGCGGCGGTGCGACGGTCAACCCGGACGGCACTGTCAACGGTCCGACCTATGTGATGCAGGGCGGGAACTACACGACCGTCTACGACACCTTCGCGGCCGTCGACACCAGCTTGACCAACATCAACAATACCATCACCGACATCAACAACGGCGGGGGTATCAAGTATTTCCACGCCAACTCCGCCGCAGCGGACAGCCAGGCCATCGGACAGGAGAGCGTCGCGGTCGGACCGCAGGCCGTGGCCAATGCAGATAACAGCGTTGCCATGGGCAACGGCGCCACGACGGTTGCCGGCGCCGATGGTGCGGTTGCTCTCGGCCAGGGTGCGACGGCCAATAATGCCGGCGACGTCGCGCTCGGTTCCGGCTCGACCACCCAGGCGGTGGTCAACACGAGCGGAACGACGATCAACGGCACGGACTACGCCTTTGCCGGAACCAATGCCACGAGCACGGTGAGCGTCGGCGGAGTCGGCTCCGAGCGCACGATCACCAATGTCGCCGCGGGCCGTGTCACAGCCGACTCGACAGATGCCATCAACGGCAGCCAGCTCTATGCCACGAACCAGGCGATCGACGATCTGGCGAGCGGCATCGGGGACCTGCAGGACGGGGCGGTCATGTACGACAAAAACCCCGACGGCTCGCGGGCGAACTCGGTCACCCTGATTGGTGGCGATCCGAATGCACCGGTATTGCTCTCCAACGTCGCCGACGGCGTCGCCAATAACGATGCCGTCAATGTCGGCCAGCTCAAGGAAGGGCTGTCGAACACCCTTATCGACGCCAATTCCTACACCGACAATCGCGTGTCCTACGCGATCGACACCGCGAACAGCTACACGGATCAGGTGGCGGTCACGACGCTCAACCAGGCCAACAACTATACCGACTACAAGTTCGGGCAGTTGAACCAGGAGATCGGGGAGGTTCGGAACGAGGCCCGACAGGCGGCCGCGATTGGTCTTGCCGCTGCCTCACTGCGGTATGACGACCGGCCCGGAAAGGCGAGCGTTGCAGTTGGCGGTGGTGTTTGGCGAGGCCAGGGCGCTTTTGCCTTTGGTGCCGGCTACACCAGTGAGAACGGTCGAGTTCGGGCCAATCTCTCGGCTACGACCGCTGGTGGCAAGTGGGGCGCCGGCGCCGGTATCAGCTTCACGCTGAACTGAGGTCAAGATGATTAGGCAGGCCGCCCCAGCCCACCGCCTAGGGATACCCCTGGCTTGCCTGATCCTGCTCGGCGGTGCCCCCGCCGCCGGGCAGGAACCATCCACGCAGGTCTACAGAATCAAGCCGTCGGAGGTAGTCGTCCCGGACGACGTTCCGACGGGACAGTACCAGCGGACCATTCGTCCCTTCGAAAACTGGACGCTGATTTGCGACGAAAATCTGAAGGAACGGAAAAAGGTCTGCAACATCACACAGATCATCGAAGATCCGGCTGGAAACAGCGTCTTCAGTTGGTCTCTGGCGGCAACGGAAGACGGAAAGCCGTATTTTCTGCTGCGCGCACCGCCCAACTTGCCAAGCGACGGGAAAGTGTCGCTGCATTTTGACGGTCGACAGAACCCTGTCGATGTCTCGTTGCAGGGCTGCAACGAGACAGTCTGCATTGCCATGGTTCCGGTCGGGCCGATCCTGCGGGGGCAGATCGCCAAAGCGGCGAACCCCAAAATTTCATTCCCGACTGTGTCGGGCGAAACAACAACCGTAACAACATCGCTGGCGGGCCTCGACAAAGCGCTTGCGGCGATCAACTGACCGGGGGCGAGGTGCATGAGCCAGCAATCCATTCACGACAGGATCATGGCCCGCGAAAGCGGTCCGCGCATTTCACCTGAAGACGAGAAGGTGCTGAGATCGTCGAAACGGATGATCAAGACGATCGCATTCACCGTGGCGGGGCTGCTCCTGCTCGGGGTCGCAGGCTTTGCAGCCTACCAGCTCCCCCAGGTGCAGCAGGTCTTTGCCCAGCCGGTGGCGGCAAAGAAGACGCCGGACCCGTCGCTGGCCGATACGCCATTTTTGACGCATACCAAGCAGGCTGGACTCAGCGCCTGCTCAAATGTGTTTCCGATCCTCGGCCAGCTCCTGACGAGCGGGGCCAAATACAACATCGTCAGCGAATGGAATCAGCAGGCTCCGGATCGACATCCGATCCAGGCACTGGTCGGGCTCGATTATGAATCGCAGAACTACACCGGGCCGGCCGGCGGCATCGTGATGGCCGCGCCGAACGGGACGGATTGCGAAGGGGCGATGGTGCGGGTTGCGCCATTGCCGATGGCTTGTTCGAACGTCCCAGCAACGCTCCCAGAGGGGAGCAAAATCGCCAATACGCTGGGCAAGGTGTCGCTATACACGCTGGCCGGCAACGGCGGGCAGGCGCTCCTGGTTCCGTCGGGAGAGACATGCGTGGTCGTGTCGATCGCATGGGCGAGAGGTTGATTATGGCGGACAGGCAGAAGGAATTCCGCGTCGGTTCGGTCTTGATGGTTCATCCCTTCATCGCGGTGATGACGGCTGCGGCGCTGTTTGCTGGCCTCGCACCGGGCGCCAGTCCTGGTCCCGGTCGAGCCGGCCCCGATTCCGCGGCAGTGCAGAGACGCGATGGCGGCCCATGCTGCAGGCACCTGCTGCAGGAGATGGGGGACGAGACAGGGCCAGCTCCAGCCGGCAGCTCGGCGGGGCAAGATCAAGAAAAGGACCGGCGCCCATGAACAGGAAAGCCATTACCATTGCAGCCAGCATAGTCCTGGCCTTCAGCCAGATCGGATCTGCCGCAGATCTGCCGCAGACCTATAACGAGGTCCCGTCGCCTCCCGTCGAGCAGGTCGGGATCTGGGGCGCCATCGCCTATTCCCAGGCCGACGGCAAACACGGGTTCTTCTGGGGCGCCGACCAGCGCCAGGAAGCCGAAGATATCGCTGTCGAGCATTGCGAGAACGCAGGCGGCAAGAGTTGTGCTCTGGTGACGACGTTCCGAAACCATCGCCATTGGGACGACGATGACGGCAGCGGCTTCCCCTACAATCACTGCGCCGCCCTCGCAGTGAACGCGAAGTCATCGGATGCAACCACGCCGTGGGCGGCATCCTCAGCAGAGACGCGCAAGGACGCGGAAGACCAGGCGCTCCAGCAGTGCGAGGCCGGTTCCGTACAGTGCAAGATCAGGGAGTGGGTCTGCACCTGACGAGCGGATGTGCAGCCATGGAGTGGCCGGCCGTATTCGGCCGGTCGATGAGGATTCGGGAACGGCGTGATGATGGAGATAACGCGATCTGAGCTTTACGAGCTGATCTGGTCTCAGCCGATGACAGAGATCGCCAGGTTCTACGGCGTCCCCGCGATGAAAGTCGCACAGGCTTGTGATGTCTACGAGATCGCCAGACCGCCGGCCGGATATTGGCAGAAGCTTGCCTATGGCAAGGCCCCCGAACGGTTTGCGCTCGCCAACACGAATTACGCCTCGGACGAGATCGTGACGATCGAGGATCGAAAGAACGGCAGCCTCGCGCCTGCCGGGGAATGTGGTGTCGACTGAGCACTTCGTGTCGTTCGGTCAGCAGACGAACATTGGTGAATCGCAGATGGCAACAGGTTTCGCGGCAGCAAAAAGGGGCAGGGAACACGATGAGACACATGGGGGCGCCGACGCACATTGAGATAGAGTTCACCATGGCCTTTCAGCCCATAGTCGACACCGGGGCGGGAGGGTCGGTCTTCGCGTATGAGGCGCTTGTCAGAGGGCCGTCAGGACAGGGCGCCGACAAGATCTTCGCGGGCATATCGCCCACTTCCCTCACCGCTTTCGACGAAGCCTGCCGGTCCCGCGCAATCGATCTGGCTTCGTCGCTCGGCATGTCGTCGCGTCTCAGCCTCAATGTTTCGGCGACCGCCATCTGCGACCGCAGGCATGGGCTTCATGCCACGCTGCGTCGGGCGCGAAAGCTTGGATGGCCGATCGACAATCTGATCTTCGAGATGACCGAGCACGACCCCGTCGCCGACGTCGACCGGCTCGGGCGCTGGATCGCGGCCGCCCGGTCCCGCGACGTCAAGATCGCGATCGACGACTTCGGCGCCGGCTATGCCGGTCTCAGCAGCTTGCTCGCGCTGCGCCCCGAAATCATCAAGCTCGACCTCGCGCTTATCCGCAACATCGACACGGACCGAAGCCGTCAGGCCTTGGTCAAGGGCGTCGTCGACGCCTGTCGATCCTTCGATTGCACCGTGATCGCCGAGGGTGTGGAAACCGCCACGGAATTTTTCATGCTCTCGCAGCTCGGCGTGACCCTGATGCAGGGCTTCCTGTTCGCCAGACCGGGCCTTGCAAGCCTTCCGGCGATCACCTGGCCCATGAACATCACCACAAACGAAATGGAGCGGTCCTCCACTGCGAGGATGCCGGATCATGAAGGCATATATCAATGAGCGAAGCTGGCCGGATCAACGGACCGACCGATACGCCGGTCGGAAGCGACCAGTACCAGCAGGATTGCATTTTCGCGCTGGAGTCGTCGGTGATCAAGCTGATCGAGCTGGCGGCAGAGGCCGGCTGGGACGAGCAGCAGGCGGTGTGCGCCGTTATGTGCATCGCAGCCCTGCAAGTCAACGAAAAGACCTTGTTCCAATCTGGACGTATCGATTCCGCCCTTGCGGACGACCCCGACCCTTCAGGCGGCATCCGCTTCCGCGACATCACATCCCTCGGGCTCTCACCACCGTCCGATCGTCGAGCGAGGCCATCCCCATGGAACGCCCCGACCGACACTGACGAGGAAGAGGCACGAGATCCATGACCTACCAAGATTCCCCTTGTCATCATCCAAAATGACCGTGGAGGAGCCGCCCGAAGAGGCAGACCGGAGTCCGCAGTGCAAGCCCGAAGTGAGCTTACAGTATCTTTATTTCAACGAACGCTCGACTGCATGGCCGACGGCGTTCTTCTGACCGGGCGTGCGCGTGATATCGTCTATGCCAGCCGGCCCTTCCTTCGTTTGTGGAACATACCCGACGGAGCGTTGAGCACGCTGCGCGAGGAAGACGTGTTCCACCTCATGGCGGGGCAGCTCGTGGATCCCGGCACGATCCGCAACGAGGCCGAGAGGCTCTACGGGTCGGCTGAACATTCCGATGACGAAATTATGTTGAAGGACGGCAGGGTCTTCGCAAGGCGCAGCGCGCCTTTTGAGGAGGAAGGTGACGGCTTCGCTCGGATCTGGATCTTCAGCGATATCACCGACGCGATCCAGGCGCAGATCGATCTCCTCACCGGTCTCCCGAACCGTCGCGCATATTCAATCCGTTATCCCGCCCTTGTGTCGGCGCCCTCCGACGGGCGCGTCACGGCTTTGGCGATCATGGATATCGACAACTTCAAGGCCTACAACGACGCCTATGGACATGCAGCGGGCGATGTTGTGCTGCAGCGTGTCGGACGGGTCATCGCCTCCCATCTGCGGGACCCGGCGGCCAGCGCCTTCCGGATTGGTGGCGAGGAATTCGTTATAGCCTGCAAGGCCCGCAATGATGCGGGAGCGATCGCATTCTTCGAGAAGCTGCGCAAAAGCATCGCCGCGAAGGCGATTCCCCACATGCGCAACAATCCTGAAGGGGTCGTCACCGCATCTTTCGGTCTCGCCATGTTTCTTGAACCACGCGATCCCGGCCTGCTGTTCGAAGCGGTCGACCATGCGCTCTATCACTCTAAATCGCTGGGCCGCAACAGCGTCACGATCGCGGATCTGTCGCGCGTACCAATCATCACACCTGTAGAGGCGGAGCCACTTTCAACACTAGCGAGCCTTGCCTCCGCCGCTGGTCTCGTGAACCAGACCGCCCCGAAATGAGGGCGGCCATGTCTGATTTTACTTTAACCATTGGCGACGTCACCCGGCTCGGCGTGCAGGGGGCATTCCACACTTTACTCCTTCCTATTGAAACGAAGTCAGCCCGGCGGATCGGCCGGGCGCCGCAGACAAGCATATTCAGGAGCAGCATGATTATGACTATTGCCGGATCGGCGTGTGTAGAGATTGCCAACGCCAAAGAGGCAATCGAACTGGTCTTTGATCTATTGGAGAAATTCTGCGCGTCGAGATCGCGTGACCAAACGGATTATCTTTTCAATTTCGATTTCGCCCAGGCAAGGGTCAGGCCGCAGGATGGTGTCCTCTGGCTGCATGTCGAATCCACCGACATCCAGACCTGCCATGGCGCGAAGATCCTGCTTCAAGCAGCGATAGCGGAAGTCGCTATCGGCATGCCTGAGCGCGTCCTGTGGATCGAAGCCCGGGACACGCCCTTCGAGACAATCATCGAGCACAAGGCCGCCAAGAACAATGAGCATGCGGTCGGCGGTCGCGACGGAACAGCGGACGACAGCAAATGACTGGATCGGACGGTGGTGAAACCTCTTAGGGAAAGGGAAATACGAAAATGATGGTCTTTCGCAAGCCTTCGGTCTTGGCTGGCCTCATGCTGCTCATATTGGCTGGCGGCTCGGCGCCAATCATGGCGCAGGCCACTCAGACGACACAGCGAAACCCGGCGGCGAGCCAACCGGCTGCGCCGGCCTGGGCCTTGAGTTGCTCCAGCGCGAATGCCGGCGCCGGCGCGCTGGAATGCCAGATGTCCCAGACGATCCTGCGCCAGGAGACGGGTCAGATCCTGATGGTGATTACGATCCGGAAGCCGCAAAGCGGTTCGATGAGCATGAACCTTGTCCTGCCGCACGGCCTCTATCTGCCGGCAGGTGTGAGCTATCAGATTGGCACCGGGGCCAAGAACACGGCCGTCATTTTTAGCAGCGACCAGAACGGCGCCTACGCGAACGTCACCCTGGCTCCCGAGTTGCTGAACGCCCTTAAGGCCGGCTCGGTCCTGAACATCGGCCTGGAAACAGTGTCGCGCAACCCACTCACCATACCCGTTTCACTGACCGGGTTCACGTCGGCGGTCGACAGGCTGGCCAACCTAAAATAGTGGGCCTCAACTTCGCAATTCGGAATGGCGACGGCAGCGCCGTCCTTGCTGTCGCCATTCCCGAGGTCGGGATCGGCTATCTCGGCGTCGCACTTGCCTTCGGGCTCACCGTGATGACCATGGCCTTTGCGGTCGGCGGCGTCTCCGGCGGTCACTTCAATCCTGCCGTGTCGCTGGGGCCCGCGCTCGCCGGGCGCTTCGACGCCAAAAACCTCGTGCGGTACTGGGCGGTTCAGGTCGCTGGTGCCATCATCGTGGCCGCGTGCTTTACGTCATCGCGTCGGGCAAGGCCGGCTTTGTCGCGGGCGGTTTCGCGTCGAACGGTTTTGGCGACCTCTCGCCCGGCGGCTATGGGCTTGTGGCCGCTCTGCTGACGAAATCGTCCCGACGGCGCGTTTTTTTCGTTGCGCCATGTGGTGGCGGTCTGTCGGTACAGGAAGAACGTGTTTTCGCAAAGACCCCGATGATGGCCAGATCATTCGGGCAAATGTCGGCGGCAGTGATCCGCGTATTTTCGTTATGACAGCGAAGCTCCGGTGCAGAGCCCAGTTCCCGCTCTTGCCGGCTTGATTCCCTTGTTCCGGCCTGGACCTCTTCGATCAACCCGCTGCGGGGTCGGACTACGCAAGCGTGCCGCCGCTCAGGCTTTGCCATCGCGGTGATCGCGGTCCCGTCCGGACCCGACGGGCGCCTGTCGAGCGGGGAATGGTCCCCGCGAATACGGGAGCCTCAGCATGTCGCAAGAACTCAATTTCGCTCAGAAGCAAGCCTGGAACCTTGCCCGTACACTGATGATGCCGGTCATCCTCTTCAGGGTCGATGACAATGAATATGGCGTTCTTCCTGCTGACGACCTCGAAGACGACGAGGTTGAGGCACTGTTCGAATACTGCCCTTATACAGGAGGTCGCCCGGTTCACTGAACCGGCGACGCCGATGCGGCGTGCCGCAGCCAGGCGGCAGGCCGCAAGGGAGGCTGCGCCGCGGCTGAAGCCGCGCCCTTGCCCCCTTTGCCCGTTGCGGCGGTCGCGAAGAGTTCCGCGAACTGTGCGGACGCGATAGAGTTTTGAGAAAGGTCAGCCCGAAGCTGACCGGGAGAGAAAATGGAAAAAGCAGATATAGAATCGCTGCGCGACCGGGTGGGATGCGCTGCGGTGCTGGAGACGGCCGGTTTTGCCGTTGATCTCAGGGAAAGCACGCCTAGGGCGGTCAAATACCGCAGTGGCGAGCAGATCATCATCGTCATTCACGAAGGCAAGGGCTGGTTCGATCCGCTCTCGGACGCCAAGGGTGACATCTACTCCCTCGTTCAGCATCTCGATGGGTGCGACTTTGTCGAAGCTTTCGCGCAGGTCGCGTCCCTGGTCGGATTCGTGTCAAGCCAACCCGAGTGGAAGCGGCAGTCCCGTCCTGCCGAGCTCGACCAGTCCGTGACCGAGCGATGGGCAACCCGCCGCAAGCCGTGGCGCGGATCGGCGACCTGGCGCTATCTGCGCGATGCGCGCCATATCCCCGAGCAGGTCATCCGCATGGCAATCGCCCAGAACGTCGTAAGGGAAGGGCCGCGTGGCTCGATGTGGGCGGCGCATCACGGCGACGACGGTGTCGTCACCGGCTGGGAGGAGCGCGGACCGGAATGGCGGGGCTTCGCGTCCGGGGGCAGCAAGGTGCTGTTCCGGTTCGGTAACGCCGCTGCCCCGCGCATCTGCGTAACCGAAGCCGCGATCGACGCCATGAGCCTTGCAGCGATTGAAAGCGTCCGGCGCGATACGCTCTATGTCAGCACTGGCGGCGGCTGGTCGCCGTCAACGGATGCCGCGCTGCGATCGTTGACGGAACGGCCTCAAACCCGGCTTGTCGCAGCCACAGATGCCAATCCGCAGGGCGAGGTGTTCGTGTCCCGGCTGCGCGAACTGGCTGGCGAGTTCGGCGGCGATTTCGAGCGGCTGAAACCGAAGGCTGACGACTGGAATGCGATGCTGCAGGATGCGGCGCTCTCCTGAGGGTGGCGCACCTATTCCGCAGGGCTGGCAGGAGCGCGTAATCCGGGGCCGCCCACGATTTTCGCCGTCGTCATCTCCAGCCGCACAGGCGCACCGAGCCTCGACTCCGCCTCCCGTCTGAGAGCCTCGACATCGATACCCTCAGCCTCGGGCGCGTAGATTTCGAGGACGATCTCGCCGGTTCGCTCGTCGGCATAGGTCCCCTGTAGACCGGGGAACTTCCCTCGGAACCACTCCAGATTGTTCGCATGAAGCTTCTGGAGTTCCTCTCTCGTGTGCATCTGGCCGGTGACGAACGCGACAGTCAGCGGCTCGCCGCAAACCTCCTGCCGTCGATTCTCGACAGGCTCGTCGCCTATCAGGCGCAGGACCAGCCTGCTCTCCTCACCCTCCCTCTGATCCCAGAACAGTCCAGCAAGCCGCGCCGCATAAGTCTCGCGCAGCTCGCGGACGAGTGCGTCACCGCCATACTGCACGCGCAGCAGTTTGGCTTTTTCAGGCGTATCGGCGTCCAGCACCGGTGTTGAACAGTCGAATAGCGGATCGACCCGATCGGGGCTTTCCGCTCTCGCCGGGATTGTAGTGATCGTGCCGGACAGCACGAGAGCAATTGCAAGCGCATATTTCATGATCCGCATGAATGCCGGCGCATGCGGCCAAATTGGGGAGAAGAAAGAAGAGGGGAGGACGAAAAAACCTGGCTGCCGCATGCCCGCCAGCCGCGTCAAGGTTGAAGCTTCGCCCGGCTGCGCCGGACCTTGACCCGTCCGGGCGGAGAGGCGGCCGAGGGGGAGGGGTCAGAAGGGCTGAGGATGATGGTGATCCGCACGGGATGAACCGCGCTTCGGCCCGACAAGGCCGAGGAGGCCGCCAATGACCCAATCTCCTATCCGCAAGGTTTATCAGGGCATCGCCGATCGCCGGCAGATGTTCCGCATGTTCGACCGGCACGCCCAGAGGCCCAACCGCTTCGAAGGCGATGCCGGGCCGCTCTATTGCGGCGAATGGTTTGAAGTCGGTCGCGTCGAGCACGATTACATGCTGGATATCCTGCCGCCTCTCTGGATGCGCGGCGAGATGTTCGCCATGCGGGAGTTCCTGACCGGCTCGATCACCAGTGTCTTCTACACGCTGCGCATCGATGGCCGTATGCGCTACTTCCACGCCTATTGCGACCTCTCCGTTTCCCGATCGCCCGTCGAGATGCGGGACACGATCGTCGAGCGTGAGTCCCGGCCAGTCAGGTCGATGACGCACGAGGAGCGCCTCGAGCACATCTGGAGTGCGACCCACGACGAATATCGTGGCTATGCCGGCGCGCAATGGCTTCCCGAGCATCGGGGCAAGCGCACCGTCCTCTATTATGGCGGCCGCCGGGGCACCACGCTGAAGCTGCTCGAAGACCTCACCGATGACGAGATCGCGGCCAAGCTGCCCGTGCATCTTCGTCACCTCCCCGAACGCATGGCGGCTTGAGGTGGCACCATGTTCACCTTCCCGATTGTTGCGGTTCGCGAGGTCATCCAGCGCGGCATTGCCGATGCCGGCGCCAATGGCGGATTCCGCAATCCTTATTACGGGCTCCGGCCCGGGGAGGGCGAGAAACCCGGCCTCTGGCTGGTCGGAGACGAGGGGGTCTATCTCCTATCGAACGGCAAGCTCGCCGAGGGCAAGAAGGCTCTGGTCGTCTACGCCCTCGAATGCGACCCCTCCACCAATCCGGACTACTGGCATTACAAGCATCGCCACTTCGGCGGGGATGACGGGCTCGAGTATCTCGCCGCGGACGAAATCCTGCGATTGCTGGATGCGAGCCCGGGCGCCACGCATCTGACCATTCACCTGACGGAAAACCGGATTTCCATGGTTCCGTCCCGGCTACCGTCCCGGACCTGATGGCTTCATCCCAACCCGCACACAGAACGCCTCCGAGCTTCGCTCGGCGGCGCGCCGTCGTGCGCCTTTCTCAGGAGTGCAATCTCAATGTCCACCGACGATCCATTCACGCTCGATATATTCGGCAGCACCGCGCTGTCCTCCGGTCTCGATCTTGGCATCACCGCCTTTGCCGGCGATTTCGATCCGGACGATGATCCTGATCCCGATCCAACCACACCCGCACCGGCCAAGGCCGTTGCGGGTGTCGCTCAATCTTCGAAGGCAAAGACGGAAACTCGCCGTCGAGACGCCGTGAACTTCCACCTAGCCGACGGCCGCGATCTGGCGCGGGGCTGGAAGCAGCGTGCACGCGATAGCATTGCCGCGATCCGGCTTGCCGCCCAGATCGAGGCGGATGAACGTCCCGCAACCCGGGCGGAGCAGGAGAAGCTGATCCGCTTCACCGGCTTCGGCGCATCGGAACTGGCCAATGGCGTGTTTCGTAAGCCTGGTGAGATCGAATTCAGCAAGGGCTGGGAAGAGATCGGCAGCGAACTGCAGGATGCCGTGGACGATGCGGCCTACGCCTCGCTGTCACGCTGCACGCAGTATGCCCATTACACGCCGGAGTTCGTCATCCGGGCGATCTGGTCGGGGCTCCAGCGTCTCGGCTGGCGGGGCGGGCGGGTGCTTGAGCCGGGCATCGGAACCGGGCTGTTTCCGGCGCTGATGCCGGAGACACTTCGCGACATCTCCCATGTCACCGGCATCGAGCTCGATCCGGTCACCGCGCGCATTGCCCGCCTCTTGCAGCCGGGGGCCCGGATCATCAACGGAGACTTCGCCCGCACGGACCTGACGGCCAGCTTCGACCTCGCCATCGGTAATCCGCCATTCTCCAGCCGCACGGTCAGGTCCGACCGGGCGTATCGGTCGATGAATCTCGTGCTGCACGATTACTTCATCGCGCGCTCGATCGATCTCCTGAAGCCGGGAGGCTTTGCCGCTTTCGTCACCAGCCACGGCACGATGGACAAGGCTGATTGCTCGGCGCGCGAGCATATCGCGAAGTCGGCCGACCTGATTGCCGCGATACGTCTACCGGAGGGCAGCTTCCGCGCCGAGGCCGGCACGGACGTCGTGGTCGACATCCTGTTTTTCCGCAAGCGTAAGACCGGCGAGCCGGAAGGCGATCAGGCATGGCTCGATATAGCCGAGGTGCGGCCAGCGACGGAGGACGAGGGCGCCATCCGCATCAATCGCTGGTTCGCCCGTCACCCGGACTTCGTGCTTGGCGACCATGTTATGCGCCATGGCATCTATGGTCCGAAGGCGACCTATTCCTGCCTGCCGCGCGACGGCGAAGATCTCCACGCGGTACTGGCCGCCGCCATCTCCCTTCTTCCGGAAGCTCTTTATGACGGTGAGCCCACCGTCATCGATCCCGATCTGGAAGAACCCGCTGATAGCGGTCGGGTCGACCTGTCATCCGATCTGCATGTCCGCGAAGGCAGCTTCTTCTTCGATCAGTCACATGGGTTGATGCAGATCATCGACGGCGAGCCGATCGCCGTGAAGGTCCGCAAAGGCCGCAGTGCCGATGGTATTCCAGAGAAGCATGTCGGCATCATCCGCAAGCTCATCCCGGTCCGGGACGCTGTGAGGGAGGTGCTGAAAGCCCAGGAGCTCGACCGGCCTTGGAAGGACCTACAGGTCAGGCTGCGTATCGCCTGGTCGAACTTCGTGCGCGAGTTCGGGCCTATTAATCATACCTCGGTATCGATCACCGAGGATGAAGAGAACGGCGAGGTGCGTGAGACGCACCGCCGCCCGAACCTCCAGCCCTTTCTCGACGATCCCGATTGCTGGCTGGTCGCCTCGATCGAGGATTATGATCTCGATACCGACACGTCGCGCCCCGGTCCCATCTTTTCCGAGCGGGTGATTTCGCCGCCCGCGCCGCCGGTCATCACCAATGCGGCCGACGCGCTCGCCGTGGTGCTGAACGAACGCGGCCATGTCGATCTCGATCATATCGCCGAACTTCTGCACCGTGATGCCGGATCGGTCATGGAGGAACTGGGCAGCGCGATTTTCCGCGACCCCGCTGACGGATCATGGCAGACAGCCGACGCCTATCTGTCAGGCCATGTCCGCGACAAGCTCAAGGCGGCGGAAGCAGCAAGCGCGCTCGATCCCGCCTATCAGCGCAATGTCACCGCGCTGGCCGCCGTGCAGCCGGCCGATCTCGGACCCTCGGATATCACCGCGCGTCTTGGAGCGCCGTGGATACCTGCCGCCGATGTCGTCGCCTTCGTCAAGGAGATGATGGATGCCGACATAAGAATTCATCACATGCCGGAACTGGCGTCATGGACGGTCGAGGCGCGGCAACTGGGCTGGCTGGCTGTCGGCACATCGGAATGGGGCACCAATCGTCGCCATGCCGGCGAACTGCTTGCCGATGCCCTGAACAGCCGCGTGCCGCAGATATTCGATACAGTTGTGGAAGCCGGGAAGGAGCGGCGCGTCCTCAATGTCGTCGACACGGAAGCCGCCAAGACTAAGCTGCAGAAGATCAAGGACGCCTTCCAGCGCTGGATCTGGTCCGATGCCGATCGCACCGATCGGCTGACGCGCGTCTATAATGATCGCTTCAACAATATAGCCCCGCGCCGTTTCGACGGCTCACATCTGGATCTGCCGGGCGCCAGCGGAGCCTTTACGCTCTATCCGCACCAGAAGCGCGGGATATGGCGCATCATATCCTCCGGCGCCACCTATCTGGCGCATGCCGTCGGGGCGGGCAAGACAATGACCATGGCCGCCGCCATCATGGAGCAGCGTCGCCTCGGCCTGGTTGCCAAGGCGATGTTGACGGTTCCCGGTCATTGCCTCGCGCAGGTCGCGCGCGAATTTCTCGCGCTCTATCCCAATGCCCGCATCCTTGTCGCCGACGAGACCAACTTCACCAAGGACAAGCGGGCGAGGTTTCTGTCGCGAGCGGCAACGGCGACATGGGATGCGATCATCATCACGCATTCGGCGTTCAGGTTCATTGGCGTTCCCTCGGCCTTCGAACAGCAGATGATCCAGGACGAGCTTGAGCTCTACGAGAAGCTGCTGCTCGATGTCGAGGATGACGACCGAGTCTCGCGCAAGCGCCTCGAGCGCTTGAAGGAAGGATTGCAGGAGCGGCTCGAAGGTCTCGCCACCCGCAAGGACGATCTGTTGACGATCGCCGAGATCGGCGTCGACCAGATCATCGTCGACGAAGCGCAGGAGTTCAGGAAGCTCTCATTCGCGACCAACATGAGCACACTGAAGGGCGTCGACCCGAACGGCAGCCAGCGCGCCTGGGATCTCTACGTCAAATCCCGCTTCATCGAGGTGAAGAACCCGGGCAGGGCGCTCGTGCTGGCGTCGGGAACGCCGATCACCAATACGCTCGGCGAGATGTTCAGCGTTCAGCGGCTGATGGGCCATGCCGCGCTGATGGAACGCGGCCTGCATGAGTTCGATGCCTGGGCGAGCACGTTCGGCGAAACGACGACCGAGCTCGAGCTTCAGCCTTCCGGCAAATACAAGCCGGTCAGCCGGTTTGCGTCCTTCGTCAACGTGCCGGAACTGATCGCCATGTTCCGGTCCTTCGCCGATGTGGTGATGCCGGAGGACCTTCGCCAATATGTGAAGGTTCCGGCGATCGCGACCGGGCGTCGCCAGATCGTCACCTCGAAGCCGACCCAAGACTTCAAGAACTACCAGATGGTGCTGGCCAGCCGCATCAAGGCGATCGAGGAGCGCGAGCGCCCGCCGGAGCCGGGTGACGACATCCTGCTCTCCGTCATCACGGATGGCAGACACGCCGCAATCGATCTGCGTTTGGTCGATCCCGACAATGACAATGAGCCGGAGAACAAGCTCAACAATCTCATCTCGAACGCCTACCGTATCTGGCAGGAGACGGGCGGCAACAGCTATGTGCGCCCGGACGGCAAGCCCTATGAGCTTCCCGGCGCCGCGCAGATGATTTTCTCAGATCTCGGCACGATCAGTGTCGAGAAGACCCGAGGGTTTTCGGCCTATCGCTGGATACGCGACGAACTGATCCGGCTCGGCGTGCCGCCCTCCGAAATCGCCTATATGCAGGACTACAAGAAGTCGGAGGCCAAGCAGCGGCTGTTCGGCGATGTCCGTGCCGGCAAGGTGCGTTTCCTTCTTGGGAGCTCAGAAACCATGGGCACGGGCGTCAACGCCCAGCTTCGCCTGAAGGCGCTGCATCATCTCGACGTTCCGTGGTTACCTTCACAGATCGAGCAGCGCGAGGGCCGTATCGTCCGACAGGGCAACCAGCACGACGAGGTCGATATCTTCGCCTATGCCACCGAAGGCTCGCTCGACGCGACCATGTGGCAGAACAACGAACGCAAGGCCCGGTTCATCGCGGCAGCGCTCTCCGGCGACACCTCGATCCGCAGGCTGGAGGACATGGGCGAGGGCCAGGCCAACCAGTTCGCGATGGCGAAAGCCATTGCGAGCGGCGATCAGCGCCTGATGCAGAAGGCGGGGCTTGAGGCGGATATCGCCAGGCTGGAAAGGCTGCGGGCCGCCCATATCGACGACCAGCACGCCGTCAGGCGCGCAGTTCGGGATGCCGAGCGTGACATCGAGCAGTCCTCCCGGCGCATCGCTGAAATCGGCGAGGATATCGTGCGGCTGGTGCCGACAGGTGGTGACGCCTTCGCGATGAGGGTGACAGGCAAATCCTATGTCGACCGCAAGGAGGCCGGTCGTGCGCTGCTCAAGGAAATCCTGACTCTCGTCCAGCTTCAGCAGGAAGGCGACACCATCATCGCCTCGATCGGCGGCTTCGATCTTGAATTCTCAGGCCAGCGCTTTGGCAATGACAGCTACCATTACGTCACGTCGCTTCTACGCACCGAGGCCGACGACGAGATCGACCTGCCGATCACGGTGACGCCGTTCGGCGCGATCTCCCGCCTCGAGCATGCGCTGTCCGGCTTCGAGCATGAACAGGAGCGCTATCGCCAGCGCCTCGTTGATGCCAATCGCCGGCTGGCGTCCTATCGGTCTCATGGCGACGGCGGCGTGTTCGCCTTTGCCGACGAGCTGGCCGAGAAGCACCGGCAGCTTGCCGAGGTCGTGGCCGATCTGGCGAGAGATATCGACGGCATCGTCGATATAGAGCCGCTCGCCGCTTGATCGACATGACAATGGCCCGCCACG
>Ga0065721_10050275_pt1 | contig 21538 bp, 18 predicted proteins | sample Mesricmetagenome_FD_59108 | JGI IMG/M metagenome (GOLD analysis project Ga0065721, IMG submission 59108) | Mesophilic microbial community from rice straw/compost enrichment Sample: eDNA_1 v2 (version 2) | ecosystem: Engineered > Solid waste > Grass > Composting > Bioreactor | place: USA: Davis...
ATAGCCCGCGGCGCGCGCCACCTCCGCGATGGGCTTGCCCAGCGCCAGCTGCGCCACCGCCTCCGCCAGCCGGGCCTGCTGCCGCCACGCGCCGAAGGTCAGGCCGGTGTGCTGCCGGAACAGCCGGGCGAGCGTGCGGGCGCTGGCCCCGGCGCCGTCCGCCCAGCCCTCAAGCGTGTCGTCGCGCGCCGGGTCGTCCAGTAGGGCGCGGCACAGCGCCAGCAGCCGCGGATCGCGGGGCAGGGGCAGGCGCAGCGGCACCTCCGCCGCGCGCTCAAGCTCGCTCAGGATCAGGGCTCCGATCAGTTCGGCGCGGCGGGTGGGCGGATCATCAGGCTCGCGGGCTGCGTCGCACGCCGCGGCGGGCTCCTCGGCCACCGCGGCCAGGATCAGCGCGCGCAGCAGGGCCGACACCTCCACCACCCGGCAGGCGTTCCGCGGCAGGAAGGGGGCGATGTCGGCGCACAGGAACAGCGTGCGCATGGACACGGCCCCGGTCATGGCCAGCGCGTGTTCCGTCCCCGGCGGGATCCAGACGGCGCGCAGCGGCGGGACGATCCAGGCGCTCTCCGCCGTCGTCACCCGCATGGTGCCGCGAGTCGCGAACAGCAGCTGCGCGCGGCCGTGCCGGTGCGGAGCCACGACGGCGCCGTGCGCGTATTCCTTCGCCATGGCGAGGATGGGGTGGGGCAGGCTTTCCAGGTCGGAGGGGCTGAGGCTGGGCGCGCGCAAGCGAGTTGTCCGTTTCGCGACGAAAGTTGGCCGGACACAGCGTAGCAGACGCGCCTATCCTGTCCATCCTTTCCACAATCCGGAGATGAGGGACCCCATCATGGCTTCCCCCTCGCGACGCGTGATCGCGTTCATAAACGCGGGCCATTTCATGGACCACCTGCTGATGCTGGTCTTCCCGACCGCCGTCCTTGGCATGGGCGAAAGTTTCGGACTGTCGTATGGGGAGCTTCTTCCGCTGTCGCTCGGCGGCTTCATCGCCTTCGGCGCTGGCTCGATCCCCGCGGGCTGGCTGGGCGACCTGTGGAGCCGGCGGAACATGATGATGGTGTTCTTCCTGGGCATGGGGGCGGCCTCCGTCGCCACGGGCTTCGCCTCAACGCCCTTCGGGCTGGCGGTGGGCATGACGGGCATCGGCCTGTTCGGCGCCATCTACCACCCCGTGGGCACCGCCCTGCTGACCGCCCACGCCGAAAGGCTGGGCCGCGAGATCGGCATCAACGGCGTCTGGGGCAACCTGGGCATCGCCGTCGCGGCGCTGGCGACGGGTGGGCTGACACAGTGGTTCGGCTGGCGCGCCGCCTTCATCGCGCCGGGCCTGCTCTGCATGGTGATGGGCGCCGCCATGCTGATGATGGTGCCGGACGCGCCGGTGGCGAAGAAGGCCGGGGCGAAGTCTGCGGCGGCCCTGCCGCGCGCCGTGGTGCTGCGGGCCTTCGCGGTGCTGGCCGTGACGACGGTGTTCGGCAGCCTCGTCTTCAACGCGGTGGTCATCGCAATGCCGAAGCTGTTCGACGAGCGCGTCGGCGCGCTGGCCGCCACGCCGCTGGGCATCGGGGCGCTGCTGTGCGTGGTCTACGTGATCGGCGCCACGTCGCAGTGGATCATCGGCCGTCTGGTGGACCGCCACACGCTGCGCCGCATCTTCATCCCGCTGTCCCTGTTGCAGGCCCCCTGCCTGTTCCTGGCCGCGAGCGCGGAGAACGGCGCTCTGGTCGCGGTGGCGGTGGTGGCGATGTTCGCGATCTTCGGTCAGGTGACCATCAACGACACCATGGTCGCGAAGTACACCGACCAGGCGTGGCGCGCGCGGGCCTACGCCATCCGCTACCTCGTCTCCTTCGCGGCGAGTGCCGCGGCGGTGCCCCTGGTGGCCGGCCTGCACGACCGCACCGGCGGCTTCGAGACGGTGTTCCTGGTTCTGGCCGTGGGTGGAGCCGCCATCTTCCTCTCGGCGCTCGCCTTCCCCCACCGGCCGGACGAGGTGGAGGGGAAAGTGGCCGTGGCCGCGGCGGAGTGAACAAGGCGGAGTAACAAAAAAGCCCTTCTCCCTGGGGGAGAAGGGCTTCTTCGTTCATTCTTCGTCCAGGGTGCCGCTTACTTCTTCTTCAGCGCCGCGACACCGGGCAGGTCCTTGCCTTCCAGCCACTCCAGGAAGGCGCCGCCGGCGGCGGAGATGTAGGTGAACTTGGCCTCGACGCCGGCGTGGGCCAGGGCCGCAACGGTGTCGCCGCCGCCCGCGACCGACAGCAGGCCGCCCTCGGCGGTGCGCTCGGCGACGAGGCCGGCGACGGCGTTGGTGCCCGCGTCGAACGGCTGGATCTCGAAGGCGCCCAGCGGGCCGTTCCACACGACAGTCTTGGCGCCCTGGAGCTTCAGGCCCAGGAACTCGACCGTCTCGGGGCCGACGTCCAGCGCCATCTCGTCGGCGCCGATGCCGTTGGCGGGCACGGCGCGGTGGGCCGCACCGGCCTTGAACTCCTTGGCGACGATGAAGTCCTTCGGCAGCAGCAGCTCGCAGTTCGACGCCTTGGCCGTCTCCATGATGGCGCGGGCCTGATCGGCCATGTCTTTTTCACAGAGCGAGGCGCCGACATCCACGCCCTGGGCGTAGAGGAAGGTGTTGGCCATGCCGCCGCCCAGCGCCAGCATGTCGACCTTGCGGACGAGGTTGCCCAGCAGGTCCAGCTTGGTGGAGATCTTCGCACCGCCGACGACGGCGGCGACCGGGCGCTCCGGCTTCTCCAGGGCCTTGGTCAGGGCCTCCAGCTCGGCCTGCATCAGGCGGCCGGCGGCGGCCGGCAGGTGGTGGGCGACCCCCTCGGTCGAGGCGTGGGCGCGGTGCGCGGCGGAGAAGGCGTCGTTCACGTACAGGTCGCCCAGCTCGGCGATCTGCTTGGCGAAGGCGGGGTCGTTCTTCTCTTCCTCGGCGTGGAAGCGGGTGTTCTCCAGCAGCACGATGCCGCCCGGCTGGACGCCGGCGATGGCGGCCTTGGCCTTGTCGCCCACGCAATCCTCACCGAAGGCGACGGTCTGGCCGACGGCGGCGCTCAGCGCGTCCAGCACGTTGCGCAGCGAGTTCTTGGCGTCCGGGCCACCCTTCGGCCGGCCGAAGTGCGACAGCACGACGACCTTGGCGCCCTTCTTCGCCAGCTCGGTCAGGGTCGGCGCCAGACGGTCGATGCGGGTCGTGTCCGAAACCTTGCCATCCTGCATCGGAACGTTCAGGTCGGCGCGCACCAGCACCGTCTTTCCGTTCACGTCGAGGTCGTCGATGGTGTTGAACTCGGTCATGGCCGCTGTTTCCCCAGGTTTGGTGTCTGTTTGGTGTATCGGGCGTTGAAATTTTGGGGCGCAATCCAGCACAGCGACGCCGGCTTTGCAACGGCCCGCGTGGCCAGCCCCATGCGGCGAAAAGGGGTGGGTGCTGGGCGGAAAAGGACAGCGATCCCATTTCCTTTTCCATGACGACACCATCACCGACTCCATCGCCCCAAACGCCCCGCGTCGCCTCCCGGCCACCCGCGCGTCTGGCCCCCCGGCTCGCTTACGCGGCCAGCCAGTCCGCCCGCGTCGCGTGGTACTTCGGGCAGTACATGCTGGCCGCGCGTCTGAACGCCCGCATCGCCGGACGGACGCGCGCGGCGCGCCCGACCGACAAGCCCGTCCCCGACACCCGCGCCGTGCTGGAGGCGTTGCGCGCCCTGCTGGTCCGCGACCTCGCCAACATCGAGGCGGGCTACTACCGGCTGCCGCACGACCTGCTGCCCGACCCGCGCCGCGTGCTGGCCGACGCCGCGGCCTTCTTCCGCGACGTGCCGGAGGTCTCGCGCCGCCGCCGCGACCATGTGGCGACGGAGGTGCGCGCCAACCCGCCGCCGGGCTCCGAAAGCCTGCCCGCCTACTACCGCCAGAACTTCCACTACCAGACCGGCGGCTATCTGACGGAGGAGAGCGCGCGCCTGTACGACCATCAGGTGGAGGTGCTGTTCGGCGGCGGGGCCGACGCCATGCGCCGGCAGGCCCTGGTGCCGATCTTCAAGCATCTGCGTGACCGCCGGCTGGCGGAGTGCCGCCTGCTGGACGTGGCGGCCGGCACCGGGCGGTTCCTGACCTTCGTGAAGGACAACCACCCGCGCCTGCCGGTCACCGCGCTGGATCTCTCGCCGGCCTATCTGCGGGAGGCGCGGCGCAACCTCGCCCCCTGGGCGCGCAGCACGGCTCTGGTGCAGGGCGCGGCGGAGGCGATCCCGCTGGCCGCCGGATCGCAGGACATCGTCACCTGCATCTACCTGTTCCACGAGCTGCCGCCCAAGATCCGCGCCAAGGCCGCGGCGGAGATGGCCCGCGTGCTGAAGCCCGGCGGCATCCTGGTCTTCATGGACAGCATCCAGTACGGCGACAATCCGGGCATGGACGGGCTGCTGGACATCTTCCCGCAGTCCTTCCACGAGCCCTTCTACGCCCATTACGCGCGCGACGACCTTGCGGCCCTGTTCGCCGCCTCCGGCCTGCGCCACCGGGACACGGTGCTGGCCTACATGTCCAAGCTGGTGGTTCTGGAAAAGCCGGCCTGACCCGCGCGCGCCGTCCTCCGCGGTGGCGTTCCTTGCGTCGCCATGCCGCAGTCGTGAGCATTGTAACCGTTCTGTAACTTGACCGGGGCCGGACCCTGTGCAACACGGGATCCCACCGGAAACGACGGGGCACGAGAGAGTGGTCGAAGCGGAGTCCAACCGGGAAACCGAGCTGAAGCTGGCCGTCCGCCCGGACGACATGGCGAAGCTCCGGTCATCCCCGGCCATCGCGTCCCGTGCCAAGGGCAAGGCCGCCACCAAGACCCTGGACAGCACCTATTTCGACACCGCCGACCGGCGCCTTGCCGGCAATCTGGTGGCCCTGCGGGTGCGCAGGATCGGCGACCGCTACATCCAGACGGTGAAGGGCGCCCCCGACCGCGACGCGCTGGGCCGCGCGGAATGGGAATGCCCCGTCGACGGTCCCACCCCCGACCTGTCGCGCATCACCGACTCCGCGGCGCTGGAGCTTCTCGGTTCGGTGGGGGAGGGCGAACTGACCCCCCTCTTCACCACGATGATCCAGCGCACGACCCGGATCGTGATCGTCGGCGCGGGCGACGAGGCCAGCACCATAGAGGTCGCCTTCGACAGCGGCGACATCCGCACGCCCGACGGCGCCTCCGTTCCCGTGTCGGAGGTGGAGCTGGAACTGAAGCAGGGTTCCGCCGCCGCCCTCTACGATCTGGCGCTGGAACTGGCGCAGACCGCACCCCTGCGGCTCGACCCGCACACCAAGGCGTCGCGCGGCTACGCGCTGGCCGACGGGCACGTGGCGGAGGTGGTGAAGGCCGGCAAGCTGGACTTCGACTCCGACACGACGGTGGAGCAGGCGCTGGCCCGCATCGTCCGCACCTGCGTCAACCACCTCGCCGCCAACGAGGCCGTCTCGGTGAAGGGCGAGGATCCGGAAGGCATCCACCAGATGCGCGTGGCGCTGCGCCGCCTGCGCTCGGCCATCGCCCTGTTCCGCAACTTCGTCCCGGCCGACCAGTACGGCTGGCTGGCGGGGGAGATGAAGTGGCTGGCCGGCAACCTCGGCCCGGCGCGCGACTGGGACGTCTTCCTGACCGAACTGCTGGCCCCGGTGCGCGAATCCTTCCGCCGCGCCGACGGCCACGGCAAGCCCCTGCTGGACGACATCGGCTCGCTGGCCGCCGCCGCCGCGGCCAAGCGCGACCGCGCCTACGAGACGGCGCGCGAGGCGATCCTGTCCGACCGCTACACCACCTTCCTGCTGAAGGTCGGCGCCTGGGTCGAATCGCGGGGCTGGCGCGCCCAGCCCGTCAGCGAGCACTCCGCCCGCCTGTTCGAACCGGTGGAGGACTTGGCCGACCACCTGCTGACGCGCCGCGCCAAGAAGGCCCGCCGCGCCGGCCAGGGCTTCGCCGATCTGTCGGTGGCCGAGCGGCACGAGCTGCGCATCGCGCTGAAGAAGCTGCGCTACGCGGCGGAATTCTTCCGCAGCCTGTACGACGACAAGCCGGCGCGCCGCTACATCCAGCAGCTGTCGGCCTTCCAGGACGCGCTGGGCCACCTGAACGACGTGGCGACGGCGACCCGCCTGCTGCACGAACTGCACGACGACGGCAGCCGCCCCGCCCCCGGCGAGCCGCGCGCCGCCGGCATCGTCATTGGCTGGCACGCGCGCGGCGTGACCGATGCCGAACCGACGCTGGTCAGCCTGTGGGAGGGCTTCGCCGGCGCGAAACCCTTCTGGTCAAAGCCGGCCCGCGAGGAGTAACCTCTCGGCCCATGCGGACAATCCTGGTCGCCAACATCAAGGGTGGCTGCGGCAAGACCACCATCGCCACCCACCTTGCGGCGGCCTACGCCGGGGCGGGGCACAGCACCGTGCTGGCCGACGTGGACCGCCAGCGTTCCGCCCTGGGGTGGATCACGCGCCGTCCGCCGGACGCTCCGGCGCTGGTCGGGCTCGACTGGACCAAGAACGTCTCCGACGCGCCGAAGGGCACGCAGCGCCTCATCATCGACGCGCCCGCCGCGCTGAAGACCAAGCAGATCGAAGAGCTGGTGAAGATGGTGGACATCGTCGTCCTGCCGGTCCTGCCCAGCGCCTTCGACGAACAGGCGACCCAGCGGTTCCTCGGCAAGCTGGAGGAGCTGAAGGCCATCGCCCGGAACAAGAAGGCGGTGGCCGTGGTCGGCAACCGCCTGCGCGCCCGCACCAGGGCCGCCGACCGGCTCGACCAGTTCCTGGGCGGGGTGGGGCACCGCGTGGTGACCCGCCTGCGCGACAGCCAGATCTACGCGGATGCCGCCGCCTCCGGCCTCAGCCTCTTCGACCTCCCCGGCAAGCGCGCCGCCGAACACCGCGCCGACTGGGACCCGCTGCTGACCTACATCGACGGGGTGTAGGGGCGGGGTTTTGAGTTGGATGCTGGAGGGGGAGTGGTTGCACCGAGCCCCCCTCCCAACCTCCCCCCACTTCGCGGGGGGAGGGGCTTTGGTCGCAGAGCAGCGGCAGTCCCCTCCCCCGCGCAGTGGGGGAGGGTTAGGGTGGGGGCCCAAGGCGACCACAATCGGGCCGAAGCGCCGCCCGGCGCAGCCGCCGCAATCCTGATGCCTGGGATTTACGCCGTCACACCCGCGCGACGATGAACAGCCGCTTGAACGGAAACAGCGTGTTGCCGTCCGGGTGCTGGGGGTAGGCGACTTCCAGCTTGGCCCGGTAGGCGGCCAGGAAGGCGTCCAGTTCCTCGCCCTCCAGAACCTCCATCACCGGGACCAGCGCGGTGCCGCGGGTCCATTGCAGGACCGGCACGTCGCCGTTCAGGACCTGCAGGTACTCGGTTTCCCAGATGTCCACGCGCTTGGCGCGCGGGCTCAGCCAGTCATAGTAGTCCTGGGGGCGGTGCACCGGGTGGCTGCGCAGCACGCCGGCCAGCTTGCCGGCCCACGGCCCTTCCGCCGCCGTCTCGTGCAGCAGGCGGTGGGAGGGGGCGTCGAAGTTGCGCGGCATCTGCACCGCCAGCACGCCGCCGGGGGCGAGCGGTTGCAGCAGTTCCGGGAACAGCCGCTCGTGGTCGCCCAGCCATTGCAGTGCGGCGTTGGAGATCAGCAGGTCCACCGGCCATTGCGGGCGCCAGGTCCGCAGGTCGGCCTGCTGCCAGCGTACGCGCGACTCGGTGCTTTCCGCCCATTTCAGCATGGCGGGGGAGTTGTCCACCCCCAGCACGTCGGCGTCGGGCCAGCGCTCGGCCAGCGTGCGGGCGAGTTGCCCGCCGCCGCAGCCGAGGTCGATGACCGTCTTGGGTTCCATGGAGGGCAGGGCCGCCACCAGATCGAAAGCCGGGCGGCGGCGCCACGCGTCGAACAGCGCGTATTGTTCGGGATCCCACGGCATGTCCGACCCTCCCTTCCGTTCAAGCGCCTTGCGGATGCACTAAAGCGAATTGCCATTCGCTTAAGGCTTATATGGCCTCATTCGCCGGCCGGGTTCCGGTCGTCAGTGCGTCCGCTGGCCCTCATGGCCGCTCCGGGCGGCAATCAGGGCGTCCATGCGGTCGTAATGCTTGTTGACCATGACGAAGATCGCGGCCACGCAGCCGATGGCCAGGATCCAGCCGCCGTAATAAAACGCCTCGTCCGCCGCCCGCGACGCCGCGAGCAGGCCGAGAAACGCCAGGAGGCCGAGAGCGCCCCCGGTGATCCACTTGCCCGTGCCTTCCAAGTCCCGTCCCTCTTCTTTGATGCCGGCCCGGCATCGGGCGCTTGCGCGGCGGATGCGGCCGGCGGTTGGTTAGGTTGCGGCGTGAATTCTGGGCGAGCAAGGAACGGAAATCAATGTGGCTCAATGCGGCAGGGCGGCTTCGCCGGCCGGATTCGCCCCCGCTTTCGCCCCGATCGGCAGCTCCAGCGCGAAGGTCGTGCCCGTGGCGGTGCTTTCCACCAGCCGCAGTTCGCCGCCGTGGGCGCGCAGCACCTCCCGCGCGATGGCGAGGCCCAGGCCGATGCCGCCGGCCCGCGCCGACCCGGCGAAGGGCTGGAACAGGTACTCCCGCGCCCGCGGCGGCAGGCCGGGGCCGTTGTCGGCCACCAGCAGCGCCAGCGTGCCGTCCCGCCGCTCCGCCGTCACGGTCACCGCGTCGGCCCCGGCCTGCGCGGCGTTGCGCCCCAGGTTGGCCAGCGCGCGGGCCATCTGCACGGCGTCGACCGGCAGCGTCAGCCCGTCCGGCACCCGGTTGTCCCAGCGCAGGTCGGAACGCGCGCCCTGCGCTGCCCCTTGCGTGCGCATCGCGGCCAGCACCTCCGCCCCGGCCTCGTCCACCAGGGCGCCCAGATTCACGGGCGCGAGGGTCAAGGGCAGCACGCCGTCGCGGCTGTAGGCCAGCGTCTGGCCGCACAGCTCCACCGCCCGGTCGATGGAGGCCATCAGCCGCGGCGTCACCCGCCGCACCTCCGGGTCGGCGCTTTCCGACAGCCGTTCCGACAGCAGCGCCGCGGTGGACAGGATGCCGCGCAGGTCGTGGTTGATCTTGGTGACCGCGGTGCCCAGCGCCGCCAGCCGTTCCCGCTGGCGCAGCGCCGTGCGCACGGTGTCCTGCATGTCGGCCAGCTCGCGCTCGGCCACGCCGATCTCGTCGGTGCGGGGGCTGGGCTCGATGGGCGGGCTGCCGTCGGGGTCGCGGCGGAAGGCCACCATGCTGGCGGTCAGCCGGCGCATCGGCCGCACCAGCAGCCCGTTCAGCGCCAGGAACACCAGCCCCGCCGTGATCAGCGAGATGACCACCGACAGCGCCAGGATGCGGCCGGAAAAGTCGATCATGGCGTCGACCATCGGCCGCTCGTCCATCACCATCTCGACGCGGATGGCCGGGTCCTTGGGGGACAGGCCGATCACCCGGACCACCCGGTTGCCCCGCTGCGCCAGCGCCCCGAAGGCGTCGCGGATCAGCCCCACCGCCGATGCGTCGCGCAGGTCGAACACCGCGTCGACCTTCGGCGGCATGGAGCGCGACAGCATGTAGACGCGCGTGTCCGGCTGGACCAGATCGACGACATGGGCGCCGACATGGGCCAGCAGTTTGTTCTGCAACCCCATCGCCACCATCATGGTGGGCGACGCCTCCACCGACAGCGCGGCGAGGTGGGCGGCGGCCAGCCGCTCCTCCAGGTAGGTCAGGCGGAACCGCGCGATGGAGGGGGTGTAGATCAGCACTTCCGCCAGCATGACGAACAGCACGGTCAGCACCAGCAGCTTGGCCGACAGGCTTCTCGTGACGGGCGGGAGCGGCATGGGGGCGGGCGTCCAATGGGAGGAAACCCGCATGCTAAGCCACCGCAACGCGCCTGCCCAGCATCACCCGAAACACCTCACCCGAACCACCTCACCCGAACCAGTTCAGCAGCCGGACGAGCCGCCGCGTGCGCGGGCCGAACAGGGTGGGGGTGTAGAAGCCGCCGGCCGCCCGCTTCCCGGCCTCCGCCAGGGTGGGATAGGGCAGGGTCAGGTTGGCGATGTCGCCGACGCCCATGCCCTTCGCAACGGCCAGGCACCACAGCGCGATCTGCTCCCCCGCCTGCGGCCCGACGATGCCGGCGCCCAGCAGCCGCCCGCGCCGTGTCGCGACCAGCTTCACCAGCCCTTCCGCCGCGTCCTCCGTCCGCGCCCGGTCGTTGCCGGAAAAGGGCGCGCGCAGCACGCGGATAGCGTCGCCGTGCCGCTCCCGCGCCGCCGCTTCGGTCATGCCGACCTGCGCCAGTTCCGGATCGCTGTAGGTGACCCAGGGCAGGGCGCCGTAATCCACTTTGGCCGGCAGCCGGAACAGCGCGTTCTTGATGACGATGGAGGCCTGCTGCCCCGCCACATGGGTGAAGGCCGGTCCGCCCGTGACGTCGCCCACGGCGAAGACGCGCCGGTTCGTGGTGCGCAGCCGCGCGTCCACCTCCACGCCCCTGTCCGTGCAGGCGATTCCCGCCGCGTCCAGCCCCAGCCCTTCCACGTTCGGCGCGCGCCCGGCGGCGACCAGCAGGTCGGAGCCCTCGATCCGCCGCCCGTCCTCCAGCCGCACCGCGATGCCGTTGCCCGCGCGCTCCACCCGCGCGACGGCGGCGCTCTCTATGGTGTGGACGCCCTCCACGGCCAGCCGGCGGCGCACGATCTCCACCAATTCCGGGTCGTCCTTGGGCAGAAGGGTTCCTTTTTCCAGCACGGTCACCCGCGCATCCAGCCGCCGGTGCGCCTGGGCCATCTCCACCCCGATGGGGCCGCCGCCGAGGATGATCAGGTGTTCCGGCGCTGCGCTGCGTTCGAACAGTGTTTCGTTGGTGAGGAAGGGCACGTCGGCGAGCCCCGGCACTGGCGGCACCGCCGGGCGCGAGCCCGTGGCCAGCACGAAGCGCCGCGCCCGCACCACGGTCCCGCCGGCCTCCACCGCGTCCGGCCCAGTGAAGCGCGCGGCGGCGCGGATCACCCGCACGCCCAGCCCTTCGAACCGTTCCTGGCTGTCGTGCGGGGCGATGGAGTCGATGACGGCGCGCACATGCCGGTGCACGGCACTGAAGTCCACCGCCGGCTCGTGCCCGTTCACGCCGAACCGCCCGGCGCGGCGCACCGCCTCGGCGGCTTTCGCAGCGGCGATCAGCGCCTTGGACGGCACGCAGCCGGTGTTCAGGCAGTCCCCGCCCATGGCCCCGCGTTCGATCAGCACGGTGTCGGCACCCATCTGCGCCGCCCCGGCGGCAACGGAAAGCCCGCCCGATCCGGCGCCGATCACGCACAGGTCGCAGCGCACCTCCGTCATCGCTTCCGTCATCGCCGCCACCGCTTCACGGCCACGGGCAGCAGGGCCAGCACCCCCAGCCCGACCAGCGGCAGCAGGATCTCCGGCCGGAAGACCAGCCCCAGGTCGGGCCGCTCCCCGGCGTCCAGAACCGCGCCCAGCCCGTTCCCGACCGAGGAGTAGACCAGCGCCCCCGGCACGATGCCGATCAGCGTGGCGAGCGCGTAAACCCGGAGCGGCACGCCCAGCACCGCCGGCACGAGGTTCACCAGCCAGAACGGGAACAGCGGCACCAGCCGCAGGAACAGCATGTAGCTGAAGGCGTTCTCGCGGAACCCGCCCTCCAGCCGGGCGACCCACGGCCCCGCCTTGGCGCGCAGCACCCCGCCGATGGCGGAACGCGCCGCCAGGAACACCGCCACCGCGCCGATGGTGGCGCCCGCCACGGCGTAGCCGGTCGCCGCGGCCGTCCCGAACAGGAACCCGCCGGCCAGCGTCAGCACCGTCGCCCCCGGCACGGATAAGGCGACCACCAGCGCGTAGACCGCCACATAGGCCGCCGCCGCCAGAATGCCTTCCTGCGCCACGAAGCGCGCAAGCTCCACCCGGTGCGCGGCCAGCGCGTCGAGCGTCAGGTGCCGGTGCAGCCCCAGCGCCAGGGCGAGCCCCAGCCCCGCGGCCAGCAGCGCCAGCGGCAGCCAGCGCAGCCACCGCGCGTTCCGCCGCCCGGTCGACCGCCCTGTCGATTGTCGTCCGTCGATGCCGTCCCGCCCGCTGTGGTCCATCGCGGCCATGGAATGAAACCCCTTCAACGCTCTCATTCAGGTAGCATCGCCCACGCCCGCCGGCCATTCACACCCCCGCCCGGTCCGTTCACCATCGCGTGAGCCGCGCTCCGCGCTGGCAACCGTCGCGGAAGGTTGGTAGTAGGTCGCGCATGAGCGACCTTGCCCGTCACATCGACTCCCTGTCCCGCGCCAGCGTGCTGTGCGTCGGCGACGTCATGCTCGACCGGTTCGTCTACGGTTCGGTCGAACGCGTCTCTCCCGAAGCGCCCATCCCGGTCCTGCGGATCGAGCGCGAGACGGCCATGCTCGGCGGCGCCGGCAACGTGGCCGCCAACGTCATGGCGCTGGGGGCGGGGTGCCGCTTCGTCTCGGTGGTGGGGGAGGACGCGGCGGGGCTGGAGCTGGTCCGCCTCATCGCGAAGGAGACGGGCGACGGCGGCGGCCTGATCGCGGAGCCCGGCCGGCAGACCACGGTGAAGACGCGCTTCATCGGCGGGCGCCAGCAGCTTCTGCGCGCCGACGCCGAAACCATCGCCGCCATCGAGTCGGAAGAGGAGGTGATGGTCGCCGCCCGCACCGGCATGCTGACGGTGGGCGCGGTGATCCTGTCCGACTACGGCAAGGGCGTGCTGACCGACGGGCTGGTGGCGCAGCTGATCCACGCCGCGCGGGAGGCCGGGCTGCCGGTCGTGGTGGATCCCAAGGGCGACGACTTCGGCCGCTACCGCGGCGCCAGCGTCGTGACGCCCAACCGCAAGGAGCTGATGCTGGCCACCGGCATGCCGGCCGACACCGACGCGGAGGTCGAATCGGCCTGCCGGTATCTGATCGAGACCTGCGGCATCGACGCCGTCGTCGCCACGCGCAGCGAGCGCGGCATGTCCGTCGTGACCCGCGACCAAGCGACGCACCTGCCGGCCAAGGCGCGGGAGGTGTTCGACGTGTCGGGCGCCGGCGACACGGTGGTGGCGACGCTGACTTCCGCCCTGTCGGTCGGCGTGGATCTGGCCGACGCGGCGCGTTTGGCGAACCTTGCGGCGGGCATCGTGGTGGGCAAGGTCGGCACCGCGGTCGTCCGCGCGCCGGAGCTGCTGTCCGCCCTGCACGAGCAGGAATGGCGCAGCGGCGAGCAGAAGGTGGCGGCGCTGGCCCAGGCCGTGGAATGGGCGGAGCGCTGGCGGGCGCGCGGCAAGCGGGTGGGCTTCACCAACGGCTGCTTCGACCTGCTGCACCCCGGCCACATCTCCCTGCTGAACCAGGCGAAGGCGGCCTGCGATGTGCTGGTCGTCGGCCTGAACAGCGACGCATCGGTGAAGCGCCTGAAGGGCGAGACGCGGCCCGTGCAGGCCGAAACGGCGCGGGCGACGGTGCTCGCCTCGCTGGCCTGCGTCGATCTGGTGGTGGTCTTCGGGGAGGACACGCCGGAAACCCTGATCCGGGCCCTGCGCCCCGACGTGCTGGTGAAGGGGGCCGACTACACCATCGCCACGGTGGTCGGCGCCGATTTCGTGCAGAGCTACGGCGGCAAGGTCGTGCTGGCGGAACTGGTGGACGGCCAGAGCACGACGAACACCATCAAGCGCATGAAGCTTTGATCGGGGGCCTTGCGTCCCCGCCCGTCGCCGGCAACGGCGTGGCGGACGGGGACGGATACCCTGGCTTTTGCCTTAATCCCGGCGGCGTTACATCTTCTTCTGGACGTTGTCCGACGAACGCTCCATGGCGCGGCCGCCGGCCTGCACGTCCTCGCCCATGCCGGAAACGGTGTTGCAAGCGGCAAGGGTGGAACCGAGCGCGCCGCCGAGCATCGCAAGAAGGACAATCTTCTTCAGGGTACGCATGACAATCTCCCGATTGTGGTCACGAGCAATCGCCTGAAAAACGCGGGAAGGGGCCTTAGGGTTTCCATGGCCGGGCAGAGCGGTCGGACGATGACGCCACTCAAACGGATAGGGGGAGGACCACGCATGTTCGAAGGATTCGCCGAGCGCCGCATCGCCACCAGCGGGGCCGAAATCCATGTTCTGGTCGGGGGCGACGGCCCTGCACTGCTTCTGCTTCATGGGTTTCCGCAGTCCCACGTCATGTGGCACCGGGTGGTGCATAAGCTGGCCGAACGCTTCACCGTGGTGGCGCCGGATCTGCGTGGCTACGGCGATTCCTCCAAGCCTGCCGGCGATCCGGGGCATGAGACGTACTCCAAACGCGCCACCGCTCTCGATCAGGTGGAGGTGATGGAGGCACTGGGTTACGACCGCTTCCGCCTTGCCGGCCACGACCGCGGCGCCCGCGTGGCGCACCGCCTCGTGCTCGACCATCCGGACCGGGTGGAGCGCGTGGCCTTCCTGGACATCGTCCCGACGCTGGAGGTGTTCGCCCGCGTCGACCAGCGCATGGCGACCGCCTATTACCACTGGTTCTTCCTGATCCAGCCCAACGGCCTTCCGGAGCACATGATCGGCCTGGACCCGGAGTTCTACCTGCGCCGCGTCCTGGGCTCCATCGGCAGCAGCGCCGAGGTCTTCCACGGGGAGGCGCTGGCCGCCTATCTCGCCGCCTTCCGCGACCCCGCGACCGTCCACGCCATGTGCGAGGACTACCGCGCCGCCGCCGCCATCGACCAGGTTCACGACCGCGAAGACCGCGCCGCGGGCCGCACCGTGACCTGCCCCGCGCTCGCCCTGTGGGGCCGCAACAGCGCCGTGGGCCGCCTCTACGACGTTCCCCTGGGGATCTGGCGCCCCTACGCCCCGGCCATCCAGGGCCACTCCATGCCCAGCGGCCACTTCATCCCCGAGGAAGCGCCGGAGGAAACGGTGCAGGCGTTGCAGGATTTCTTCGCGTAAGCACCCCTAAAAACCCTCTCCCGCTCCCGGCGGGAGAGGGTTTGATTTGCGCGGGTGTCAGGTGCCCGCCGGCCACGCCCGTTCCGGGATGACCTTGTACGGGTAGTCCGGTTCCTTGTAGCCGTTCGCTTCCTGCCGCTTGGGCAGCTTCACCGGGGACTGCGGCACGGTCTCGTAGGGAATCTGGTCCAGGATATGGCTGATGATGTTCAGGCGCCCGCGGCGCTTGTCGTCCGTCCGGGCGACGAACCACGGCGCCCAGGAGGTGTCGGTCGCGGCGAACATGTCGTCGCGGGCGCGGGAATAGTCGAACCAGCGGCTGTAGGACTTCAGGTCCATGGGCGACAGCTTCCAGGTCTTGCGGCCGTCGTGGATGCGTCCCTCCAGGCGCCGGGTCTGTTCCTCCGGGCTGACTTCCAGCCAGTATTTCAGCAGGATGATGCCGGAATCGATGATCGCCTTTTCAACCTGCGGCACGACGTTCAGGAAGTGCTTCGCCTGATCTTCCGTGCAGAAACCCATGACCCGCTCGACGCCGGCCCGGTTGTACCAGCTGCGGTCGAAGATCACGACCTCGCCGGCCGCGGGCAGGTGCGGGATGTAGCGCTGGATGTACATCTGCGACTTTTCGCGCTCGGTCGGCGAGGGCAGGGCGACGACGCGGAAGACGCGCGGGCTCACCCGCTCGGTGATGGCCTTGATGGTGCCGCCCTTTCCGGCGGTGTCGCGTCCTTCGAAGACGATGCAGATCTTGATGCCCTCGTGAACCACCCACTGCTGAAGCTTCACGAGTTCGACGTGCAGCCGGGCGAGTTCCTCGCTGTAGTCCTTCCACTTCAGCTTCGCCGGCTTGCCCCCCGACTCCTTATCCTTCGGCTCTTTGTCTTTTGGACGAGGCATCAGCATAAGGTCGGCGTCTTTTTCGTGTTTTTTCTTTTTCTTCGCCATGCTCATCGCCCTCCCCGCTGGAGTTCCGGCAATCGTCGTGCCCCGATGTTAGCGCGGCTTCGGCCGGGCGGGGATCGAGGGAAAAGCGGCGTAGCCCAGGGCATTGGTGCAAGCCGCGCCTCCCGGCTACCCACTTCGGGAGCGGGAGGGAGGACGAAAGTCCTCGCGCCGCCACGCAATCCCGCCACGGCCGCGCCTTCAACCCCCTCCGCCATACCCATCCGACAACCCGGCATCCCCCGAAGGGACGAACTGTCCCGTTGCCAGTTGGCGTGAGCGGCGGCATATATCGGCGCGCGGCCCTCCCCGCTGGACGGGAAGGCTTTTGGCGAACACAAGAATGGCGGAAGGAAAGCCCCAATGGCTGAAAGCACTTTCGACGTCGTCGTTGTCGGCGGCGGTCCTGGCGGTTACGTCTGCGCGATTCGCGCGGCCCAGCTCGGTTTCAAGGTGGCCTGCGTGGAAAAGCGGTCTGCCCTCGGCGGCACCTGCCTGAACGTCGGCTGCATCCCGTCCAAGGCCCTGCTGGCCGCGTCGGAGAAGTATGAGGAGGCCAAGCACGGCCTCGCCAAGTTCGGCATCAAGGTCGGCGACGTCGCGCTCGACCTGCCGGGCATGCTGGCCCACAAGGACAAGGTCGTCAAAGAGAACACCGGCGGCATCGAGTTCCTGTTCAAGAAGAACAAGATCGCCTGGCTGCGCGGCGCCGGCCGCATCACCGCCCCGAACACCGTCGAGGTCGAGGGCGTGGGCACCGTCACGGCGTCCAAGGCCATCGTGATCGCCACCGGCTCCGAGGTCACCCCGCTGCCGGGCATCGAGATCGACGAGCAGAAGATCGTCTCCTCCACCGGCGCGCTGGAGCTGCCGGAGGTTCCGAAGCGCCTCGTCGTCATCGGCGGCGGCGTCATCGGGCTGGAGCTGGGTTCGGTCTGGGGCCGCCTCGGCTCCGAGGTCACGGTCATCGAGTTCCTGGACCGCATCCTGCCGACCATGGACGGCGAAGTGTCCAAGCAGATGCAGCGCATCCTGGGCAAGCAGGGCATGACCTTCAAGCTCGGCTCCAAGGTCACGGGCGCCAAGGTCACCAACACCGGCGTCACCCTGTCGGTCGAGCCCGCCGCCGGCGGCACCGCCGAGGAGATCGAGGCTGACGTGGTCCTGGTCGCCATCGGCCGCCGCGCCTACACCAATGGCCTCGGCCTCGACGCCGTGGGCGTGGAGATGGACAACCGCGGCCGCGTGAAGGTCGGCAAGCATTTTGAGACCAACGTGCCGGGCATCTACGCCATCGGCGACGTGGTCGAAGGCCCGATGCTGGCCCACAAGGCCGAGGAGGAGGGCGTGGCCCTGGCCGAGCTGCTGGCCGGCCAGGCGGGCCACGTCAACCACGACCTCGTCCCCGGCGTCGTCTACACGTGGCCGGAAGTGGCCGCGGTCGGCAAGACCGAGGAGGAGCTGAAGGCGGCCGGCGTCCAGTACAAGGCCGGCAAGTTCCCCTTCACCGCCAACGGCCGCGCCCGCGCCAGCGGCACGACCGACGGCTTCGTGAAGATCCTGGCCGACGCCCGCACCGACAAGGTGCTCGGCGTCCACATGGTCGGCCCGAACGTGTCGGAAATGGTGGCCGAGCTGGCGCTCGCGATGGAGTTCAGCGCTTCGTCCGAGGACATCGCCCGCACCTGCCACGCCCACCCGACCCTGTCGGAAGTCACCAAGGAAGCCGCCCTGGCCGTCGAAGGCCGCGCGCTGCACATCTAAGGCGACCGCTTCTCACCCTCCCTCGCGAAAGCGGGGGAGGGGCGGAGGACAGAAGAACCACAGAACCACGGAGACACAGGGATCAATTCCCCTCTGCGTCTCCGTGCCTCTGTGGTTCTTTTTTATTTGGCTTGCTTGGGGCTCTGCTTCGCCCGCGGGTGGGCGGCCCGGTAGACTTCCATCAGATGCTCGCTTTCCACGTCCGTGTAGCGCTGGGTCGTGGACAGGGACGCGTGGCCCAGCAGATCCTGGATCGCGCGCAGGTCCCCGCCGCCCGCCAGCAGATGGGTGGCGAAGCTGTGGCGCAGGGCGTGCGGCGTGGCCGTCTCCGGCAGGCCGATCAGGCGGCGCAGGTCCCGCATCTGGCGCTGGGCGATGGCCGGGGCCAGCTGCCCGCCCCGCACCCCGACGAACAGCGGCGCGTCCGGCCCCTGGCGATAGGGGCAGGCCTCCATATAGGCCCGCACGGCGTCAACCACGGCCGGCAGGACCGGCACGATCCGCTCCTTCCGCCCCTTGCCCGTCACCCGCAGCGTCTCGCCCAGGGGCGCGTCCTTGCGGGTGAGGTTCAGCGCCTCCGAGATGCGCAGACCGCAGCCGTAGAGCAGGGTGAACAGGGCGCGATCGCGCTTGCCGATCCAGGGCTCGTCCGGCTCTTTCTCCGACTCCTCCAGCAGGCGGTCGGCGTCCAGTTCGGTCAGCGGGCGCGGCACCGGGCGCTTGACCTTCGGCGTGCTGAGGCCGCCGATGGCCGGGTTGTGCAGCCGGCCGCTGCGGTCCATCCAGCGGAAGAAGTTGCGGATGGCGGCCAGCGCCCGCGCGCGGCTCGCCGCGATCAGCCCGTCGCCCGCCAGCTTCGACAGCCAGGCGCGGAAGTCCGCCGCCGTCAGCGCGCCCAGGTCGTTCATGGACGGCGGGCGCCCCTGGTAGCCCGTCAGGAACTCCAGGAAGCCGCTGACGTCGCCGATGTAGGCGGTCAGGGTGTGGGGGGAAACGTTGCGCTCGCTCTCCAGCCAGCGCCGCCAATGGACCAGAACGTCCTGCACGTCGGGCTGGGCCGAGAAGCCGAGGACGGCTTCCTTTTTCTCGGTCATTGAGACGTCTGCGTCATGCCGGCAGTTCGAGCCAGCCGCGGATCACCCGCTCCACCACGCGGGCGAGAAAGCCCACCAGCTCCGTCCCCTGGCCGGTGTGGAAGGTGTCCGGCTCGCGGCTGCCGAAGGCCAGCATGCCCTCCGGCGTTTCGCTGGAGACCTGAAGGCGGATCAGAGCCTCCGACCGTACCAGCCCGGCGCCGGGGCCGTACAGCTCCGGGTCGCCCTGGATGTCGGCGTTCAGCGCCACGTCGGCCTTGCCGAGCCAGCGGTCCACCGTGCCCGGCTCGACCACCCGCACGCCCGAGGTCTGGACGTGCGGGGTGTCGTGGCCGTTGGATTCGACGATCAGGCAGGCCACGTCCAGGTCCAGCAGCACGGCCAGATCGGTCGTGATGGTCTGGATCAGCTGTTCGAAGCTCTGCGCGTCCAGCAGGAACAGCACGGCCGCGTGGATGCGGTTCTGGCTGTTCATGTTGGCGCGGGAGGTGCCGATCAGCTCCCGCTGCTGGTCCTTCAGGGTCCGCACCTCGCCGCGCAGGCGCTCCACCATGTAGGCCTGCAGGTCCACCACCCCGCGACCGCGGTCCTGCGACGGCGGCGTCAGGTGGTGGACCAGGTCGGCGTTGTGAACCAGGAAGTCGGGGTGCTCCCGCAGGTAGGCGCACACATCCTCGGCGGTCAGTGTGTCCTTCATGCGGTGGGTGTGTCCCGGCTCTCGGCCCATCATCACGCTCTCGTCTGCCTCAACCTGTGCAGGTCAGCCCCGTCAGAGGATCGACTGGCCGGTCTTCTGCCAATCCGCGACGAACTGGGCCAAGCCCTTTTCGGTCAGCGGGTGATTGAACAGCTGCTTCAGCACCGACGGCGGCGCGGTCACCACATGGGCGCCCAGGCGGGCGGCGTCGACGATGTGCATCGGGTTGCGGATCGAGGCGACCAGCACCTCGGTCTTGAAGTAGTCGTAATTGTTGTAAATCTCGACGATGTCGGAGATCAGGCCCATGCCATCCTGTCCGACGTCGTCCAGGCGGCCGACGAAGGGCGACACGAAGCTGGCGCCGGCCTTGGCGGCCAGGATCGCCTGCGCCGGCGAGAAGCACAGCGTGACGTTGACCATCGTCCCTTCGGAGGAGAGGATCTTGCAGACCTTCAGGCCGGCCTGCGTCAGCGGAACCTTCACCGCGACGTGGTCGGAGATCTTGGCAATCTTCTTGCCTTCCGCCAGCATGGTCTCGAAGTCGGTGGACGCCACCTCGGCGCTGACCGGGCCGTCCACAACGTCACAGATCTCGGCCACAAGGTCGAGGAAGCTGCGACCAGTCTTGGCGACGAGGGAGGGGTTGGTGGTAACACCGTCCAGCAGGCCGGTGTCGGCCAGATCGCGGATTTCGGCGATGTCGGCGGTGTCGACGAAGAACTTCATGACCACGAATCCATGCTTGCTGAGGAAGTCCGGGCGCTGTCGCCCGGGAACGGAGGCCCGGCGTTGCGGCCTGGAGGCACTTTAGACCATGTGTGCCGCTTCCGCCAGTTCCGGGGCCCCTGCGCAGGCCGATCTTCTGGGGCCTGACCTGCGGGTCCGCGTGCTCCTGCCGCTGCCGTTGCGCGAGGCCTACGACTACCGCGTGCCCGTGGGGATGACTCTCAACCCGGGGGACTATGTGGAAGTTCCGCTGGGGCCGCGCCGCGTCCTGGGCGTCGTGTGGGGGGAGGGCGCCGGGGTCGTCGAATCGGCCCGGCTGAAGGCCGTCGTGCGCCGTTTCGACGTGCCGCCGATGCCGGAGGTAGAGCGCCGCTTCATCGACTGGGTGGCCGCCTACACCATGACGCCGCCGGGCCATGTGCTGCGCATGGCGATCAGCGTGCCGGCCGCCCTGGAGCCGCCCAAGCCCATGCTGGCCTACCTGCGCAAGCCCGAGGCCGAGCCGCCGCCCGGCTTCAAGATGACCGACCCGCGCAAGCGCGTGCTGGCGCTCCTCGACGATGGCCCCCCGCGCACCCCCGCCGAACTGGCGGAGGAGGCCGGCTGCGGCGTCACCGTCGTGCGCGGCCTCGCCGAGGCCGGGTTGCTGGAACCCGTGCTGCTTCAGCCGACCAAGCTCGGCCGGCCGGACTGGTCGCGCGAGGGGCCGACGCTGTCGGGCGACCAGGGCGTTGCCGCGGAGGATCTGCGGCAACGCGTTGCGTCCGGCGTCTACTCCACAGTGCTGCTGGACGGCGTGACCGGCTCCGGCAAGACGGAGGTCTATTACGAGGCCATCGCCGCCGCCCTGAAGCAGGGCAAGCAGGCGCTCGTCCTGCTGCCGGAAATCGCCCTGTCGGCGCAGTGGCTGGAGCGATTCGCCCGGCGCTTCGGCGCGCCGCCCGCGGAGTGGCATTCGGAGCTGACCGGGGCGCAGCGCCGCGACACCTGGCGCGCCGTGGCCAACGGGGAAGTGCCGGTGGTGGTCGGCGCCCGCTCCGCCCTGTTCCTTCCCTACAAGAACCTTGGCGTCATCATCATCGACGAGGAGCACGACTCCGCCTACAAGCAGGAGGAGGGCGCCATCTACCACGCCCGCGACATGGCCGTGGCGCGGGCGCATCTGGGCGGAATCCCCGTCGTGCTGGTCTCCGCGACCCCGTCTTTGGAGACCAAGGTCAACGCCGACAGCAACCGCTACGCCCGCATCCATCTGCCGGGCCGTCACGGCGGCGCCGTCCTGCCCGACGTGGAACTGATCGACCTGCGCAAGGACCGGCCGCCGGCCCGCCACTGGCTGG
>Ga0065721_10005549_pt1 | contig 21521 bp, 17 predicted proteins | sample Mesricmetagenome_FD_59108 | JGI IMG/M metagenome (GOLD analysis project Ga0065721, IMG submission 59108) | Mesophilic microbial community from rice straw/compost enrichment Sample: eDNA_1 v2 (version 2) | ecosystem: Engineered > Solid waste > Grass > Composting > Bioreactor | place: USA: Davis...
AGGAAGTCGTGGAAGCGTGCGTCGAGCAGCGGGAAGAAATCGGGTGTGAAGCCCCAGCAGTTCATCGAGACGATGGCGTCGCCCGAGAATTTTTTTCCGGGGCCGACATCGGCTGCCTCGATGCCGCTTTGCTCGGTGACGCTGCGGAGAATGTTGCCTGGAGCCACATCGCACACACCGCGCGAGACGCTGCCGTTTTCGGAGAGCGTGCGAGCGAGTTGGAAACCGGCCATGGCGGCTTCGTCGCGGCGGGCTTGTTGGAGAAATCCGGCGAGTTTGCGGAAGGAATCGGCGCCGTAGAAATCGTCGGCGTTGATGACGGCAAACGGTTCCTTGATCGCGTCGCGTGCGCACCACGTCGCGTGGCCGGTGCCCCAAGGTTTTTCGCGACCGGGGGGAATGCTGTGGCCGGGCGGAAGTGCGTCGAGCGATTGGAAAACGTAATCGATCGCGATGCGGTCGGCGTAGCGGGCACCGATTTTTTCGCGGAAAAGCGCCTCGAAATCGCGACGAATCACAAAGACGACGCGGCCGAAACCTGCGCGGAGCGCGTCGTAGACGGAGTAGTCGAGGAGAGTTTCGCCGTGAGGACCGACGGGATCGATTTGTTTAAGTCCGCCGTAGCGGGAGCCCATGCCGGCGGCGAGGACGAGGAGCGCGGGTTGCATTCGCCGCGGAGCAGAAAGGATGCGGCGCTGTGGAGCAAGTGCGGGGCGCTGCGGCGCGAGGTGGCAACAAAAAGGCCGCAGCGGTGAGGCTGCGGCCGGTGTTTTTCAGACGGGACCTGAATGTCGATTAGACATCCTTGAAAAAGCGGTCGTCGGGCGTGGACGAAGCGCTGTGGCCGTTGCGATTGGGGATCGCATTTTTGCCCGAGGCGCCGGTGTTGTCGGCGTTCTTGCGAGCAGGCTTGGCGTTGCGGGCCGGCGCGTTGGCAGCGACGGGAGCAGCCGCGCGAGCGGGCTTTGACGTTTCGGCGTGAGAGGCCGTTTCGTCGTGGTGTGCAGCGGGCTTGGACTCGGTGGCTTCCGCGGTCTTCTTAACCGCTTTGCTTTCCTCGTCGGCGCTGTGATTGCTGACCATGCGAGTGAGCTCGGCGATGATGCCCTTGAGCTGGGAGGCCTGCGCGCTGAGTTCGTTGGCAGCTGCGCTGGTTTCTTCGGCGGTCGCGGCATTGGCCTGGGTGACCTGGTCCATGTCGGAGACGGCGCGGGAAACTTGATCGATGCCCTGGCTCTGTTCCTGGGAGGCGACGGCGATCTCGGCGATGAGTTCGTCGACCTGGCGGGCCTTGGCGGTGATATCGTCGAGGCTCTTGGCGACCTTTTCAGAGATCTTGGCGCCTTGTTCGCTCTTGGCGGTGGAGTCGGAGATTTTCTGCGCGGTTTCGCGGGCGGCCTGCACGCTGCGTTGAGCGAGCGAGCGGACTTCGTCGGCGACGACAGCGAAACCGAGACCGGCTTCACCGGCGCGGGCGGCTTCGACGGCGGCGTTGAGCGCGAGGAGATTGGTTTGGAAGGCGATTTCGTCGATCGTCTTGATGATCTTGGAGATTTCGGTGCTCGAGGCTTGGATGGCGGCCATGGCGGCTTTCATCTCTTTCATGTCCTCGGTGCCGATGTCGGCGGCCTGGCGGGTTTGATTGGCGAGAGCCTTGGCGGCTTGGGCGTTTTCGGCGTTCTTGCGGGTCATGCCGGCCATCTCTTCGAGGGAGGCGGAGCTTTCTTCGAGCGCGGCGGCCTGGCGGGAAGAACCTTCGGCCATGGTCTGGCTCGCGGAGGTGACTTGGCTGGAGGCGGCGGCGGTCTGCTCGGCGCCCATGGCGAGACGGGCGGTGAGGGCTGTGATGGGACGGGTGACGCTGCGGACGATGATGTACGCGAAGACGATGGCTGCGATGATGCCGGCGATGCTCAGCACCATGACCAAGAATTCGTTCTTTTGCTGGGCGGCGCGGATTTCCTCATTCAGGCGATCCTGGTCGGCGCGGAGGGAGGCGCGGACGTTGGCGATCTTTTCGGCAAAGAGAGGCGCGAGACGCTCGAGATCGTCGTTGATGACGGTGGCGTAAGCTTGAGCGTGGGCGACGACTTTTTCGAAACCTTCGAGATAAGCGGCGGCGTTCTTCTGGATGGACGTGAGGAGCTTTTCCTTCTCGGGGTCTGCGAGGCTGGCGTCGAGCGCTTCGGCTTCCTTGAGCTCTTTCTCCATGCTCACAACCTGGCGGATCATGGCTTGGAAAGAGGCGCGGGTTTCATCGGCGAGTTCGGCGCGACGGGTGAGCAGGAAGCTGTTCACCGAAGCGAGCGCTTCGTAGAAGGACTGGAGCGCGCTCGACGTTTTGAACGAGGCGTTCTGGTCGCCGCTCTGGCGGGCGGAAATGAGGACGGCTTTCAACGCATCGCCGATCGCGATGGCCTGCGGGGTGAGGATATTGTTCACCTCGGCCTGGCGCTCGTTGTAGAGCTCGATCGTCTTTTTGAAGGAGGCGTCGTATTGCGCGAGGAGCTTTTTGGCTTCGGCGAGCGCGGCGACGCGGTCGGGCGAGGTGATGGACGCTTCCGCTTGGGCCATGGCTTGTTCCAACGCCTTGTGCGCCTGGTTGTATTCGGCGATGTCCTCTTCCGAGTTCGTCACCAAGAAGCCGTTGACGCTCATACGCGTGTTGAGCATGGCGGTCTCGAGATTGGCCGCGATGTTGGTGTCGGCGGTCTGGTCGGAGAAGTTGGTGAGGCCGCGTCCGGATTCACCGAGCGCGTAGAACGCGATGCCGGCGACGGCGAGGAACAACACGATGACGAGAGCGAAGCCGGACGAGATTTTGCGGCCGATGGTGAGAGATGGCAGTTTCACGGGAGCGGTGGAAATGGGTTTGAAGGGCGTGATGGAGCGGCGGGCGGAGGACGCCGCATCAATCTTCGATGCTGAAGCGCAGCGGCAGGGTGACGCGGACCTTCACGGCTGCGCCGTCTTTCTTGGCTGGCTTAAACTTCCACTTCGAAACGGCTTCCAGGGCGGGGCGCTCGAAATCGGGGTGCGAGGACTTGGAGACGGCCGTGTTGATGACGGAGCCGGTTTCGTCGATCACGATGGCGACGGCGACGACGCCCGACACGCCTTCGCGCTTGAGGCTGTCCGGGTAGCGGGGCGGCGGCGTGCGCACGGGCACGGGGTTTTCGTCGACCTTGGTGTAGATGGTATCATCGGCGAGCGCCGTGAACGGGAGAGAGATGAAACTGACGAGGGCCAGGAGGCGGAGGAAGTATACGAAGGGCTTTGTCATGTTTTAAGCGATGAAGTACCCGTCCTCATCGACCGCCCTCGCGGGAACTTAAGCCCGAGTGTATTCTTTTTGGATTGCAGAGCGCCTGTGGATGCAGGATTTGCGCAATCGCGGCACAAAAAAACCGCGCCTGATAAGGGGCGCGGTTGGTAAGGCGGGCGGTTGTTTTGAACTGCTCAGGCGGCCGTGGCAGGCAGGGGGGACGCCGAACGGCGCTTGCGGCGGTATATCACGAACGCGCCGGCGGCGGCGCCGAGGAAGGCGACGGTCGTGGCAGGTTCGGGGACGGCGGTGAGGGTCGCAAAACCGGCGGAATCGGGCAGGGCACCGCCCGCGGATTCCGTGGTGAAGCTGTATGTCACCGTGCCGCCGTCGGCAGGCATTGCCCAAGAGATTTCGGTAAACATGCCGTAGCTGGTGCCATGGAGGATGGTATCGCCCGCGGACAACGTGGGGAACCAATACAGCGCGAGGCTATCGCCGGCATTGAGCTGGCTGGAGAACGATTCGTAGCTGAGCGAGTCGCTGAAAGAAAAGAAACCGTCGCCGAACGAGGTAAACGTCGCGAGCACGAGATCGTCGCCGCCGAGGAAGCTGTTGGCGGTGAGCGAGGAGCCGGCGATGTGTTGCGTGAAGATCGAGTCGGCGCCCGCGGTGCTGGCGACCAGGGCGAGTACGCCGGAGGAGGACGACATCGGCGTTCCCGAGGAGTCGCTGACGACGCCGCCGAGCAAGTTGATCGTGAAAGCGGCGTGCGCGCGCGTGGCGATAAGCGCGAGCAAGAGACAGGCGAGGAAGCGATGTTTCATGGGAGTCAGTAGGTCGGGGCGTTGGCCCAAGTGGCGGAGCTGCCGGTACCGGTGGCGGCTTTGCGGATGATCACGCCGTAGTTGGCGCTAAAGACGGCGTCGTTGCTGAAATCGGCGGTGGGCGGGTGTCCGATTTTGCGCCAGCCGTTGTTGAAGTAGTAATAAGTGCCGGTCGCGGACTTGTTGATCACGCGGGTGGTGTTGTCGAAAACCAGCAGGAGGTCTGTCGGCATGACCCAGTTGGTGGTCACGGCGAAGGCGCCGCTGCCGATGAGATTGGATTCCGCCAAGGTGACCGGGACGGGGCGGGCGAGCGCCACGGGATTGTCTTGGGCGCGGTCCGGGCGGGTGGTGAGCACCATCGCGGCTTTGCCGGTGAGCACGCGTCCGTAGGTGGTGAACGTGCCGGTTTGGGCGGCGTTGGTGTTGCGGACGATGAAATAAGTGTCGGGCAGGAGGATGTCGTCGCCCTTATCGATCGCGAAGCTCAGGCCGATTTTGCGCCAGGCGTTGTTGAAATAAAAATACGTGGCGCTGGAGGCGAGGTTGATGCCGACGCCGTGGATGTTGGGGATGAGGATCGATGTGTTGATCGACGCCAGCGTGGACGGTGTGAAGGAGGTGCCGGCATCGCTCGGCGGGAAAAGCGTGGCGATCGTCCAATACGGGATCACGGCGATCGTGGTCTGCGTGCCGATGGTGGCGAGGTTATCGCCGGCGGGATCGAGCATGAGCGTATTGGAGCCGTTGGCGGTGACGGTGTAGTAATTTCCCTCTTTGGCGCCGTTGCGAACGAGCACGTAGTAAGTGTTGGGCTGAGTGCCGGCCGCGTAAACAAACTGGCTCGAAGTCCAGCCCGGCGTGCCGCTCACGGTGATGACATTTCCCGAAATGCTGGCGACCTGGCCGTGATAAACCGCCGGGCGGTGAAAAGGCACCGAGACGTAGGTGTCGGAGTTATCGAGCAGCGAGATGGTCTGGTAGCCGACCGGCGCGGTGGACTCGGTGGCGGCGCGGGCCGCAGACAACCCCGCGACAGCGCAAGCAGCGGCGGCGAGGAAGGTGCGGAAGAGAGAGGGATGCAGGATACTCACGAATTAAAAACGGGCTTGATTACCAAAGGGAGTCGTGGGCGCGCAGGGTGCAAATTCCAAGTAGTCGCAAAATTGTTAAAATAACCACGAGGCCACGGGCCCATGCCCGAACGCCGCCGCGTTGGATACATGTATTCGGCGCAGGTTCGCCGGGATTTTAGAAAGCACGTGCGGATTGATGTTATTTACCCATGTGCGTTGCTATTCATGTGCAATAAGTGCGTATGTGATGCAGCATGCGATCAGTTCACCGCGGCGCGGTGTGTGTGGAATTTGTCGCGTTTGATCGTGGTCGCGAAAACAGCGGCGCGAATCACATCACGACGCGGTCGTTTTCCGAGTGAGCGGGAACTGGCCGGGAAGGCGCTTTGCGCTTGGTTTATCGGGACGACGGGTCTTGGCTAAACACCTGTCCGTTTTTTCCATGAAAACCCTCCGTATCCCCTTCCTCTGCGCCTTGTTTTCCGCTGCGTGCGGCCTGAGCGCCGCCGAAAAGCTCACCATCACGGTTACCCACGATCTCGATATCGCCCGTCCCTCGGAAACGATCACCATTCCGTGGAGCGAGGTGAACAACGCTTTGCCGGGTGCATATCTCCAAAAAATCGCCGTCAAAGATGCCGCGGGCAATGTGCTGCCGTATCAAGTGACCAACGTCGCACCGCAGGCGAAAGATCCCGAGAACAAGGGCGTCGCTTACGGTGAATTGATTTTCCAGCACAGCTTCGCCGCCGGCGAAAAATCAGCGACGTTCACCGTCGAGAAAATCGATACCGTCGCGCCGGTTTTCCCCACCAAAGCGTTTGCGCGCTACGTGCCTGAGCGCCTCGACGACTTCGCGTGGGAAAACGACAAAGTGGCGCATCGTACTTATGGCCCCGCGCTTGCCGCGCCCGCGCCGGCCGGCGTGACGAAGGAAGTGCTGGTCACAAGCGGTCTCGATATCTGGTCGAAGCGTGTGAGCTACCCGATTGTCGATCGCTGGTATAACAAGGGTCACGATCATTATCACAAAGACGAAGGCGAAGGCATGGACATGTATAACGTCGGCGGCTCGCGCGGCTGCGGTGGCACCGGCATCTGGGACGGCAAACAATTGTATGTGGGCCGCAACTACAGCAGTTGGAAGGTCATCGCCAATGGACCGATCCGCGCGGTGTTCGAACTCACGTACGACACTTGGGCGGCGAATGGCGTTTATGTTTCGGAAGTGAAACGCTTCACCGTCGATGCCGGCCACAACCTCGATCGCATCGAAAGCACATTCACCGCCGGCGGTAACACGAAGAGTTTCACCGTCGCCGTCGGCCTCAACAAGAACAACGCCGATCGTGGCCAGGAACCTGTCGTGCACGTGATCAAACGCGAAGCCGACGGCATCCTTGCGCAATGGACCGTTCAGAAAACCAACGGCGCGCTCGGCACGGCCGTGATCATCCCCGGTGAGAAGTTCGCGGGTTTTGCCGAAGATACGCTCAACGAACTCGCGCTCGCGAAAGTCGAATCTGGCAAACCGTTGACCTACTATGCCGGCGCCGGTTGGACGCGCGCGGGCGATTTCCCCGATCAAGCGAGCTGGGAAAAATATCTCGCCGACTTCGCTGCGCGTCTGCGTTCGCCGGTGAAGATCCAGCTCAGTCACTAAAACGTCGCGCGATCGCGTCACGCAGCCGATTGCGCTTCCATCATTTTCCACGGCGTGAAGGCACCGCCTTTTCGCCCACCGTCAGCAACTCCTACAACCGATCATGAAGCTCCATTATTTCCCACTGCCTGATCATGCCAACGTCATGAGCACCGAGGAACTGCGCGCGCATTTCCACATCGGTGGTCTCTTCCAGCCGGGTCAGGTGATCGCACATTATACCGATCTCGATCGCATGATTGTCGGCGCCGCCGTTCCGACGAACGCCCCCCTCGGCCTCCCGCACGACAAGGCCCTCGGCACGAGTTTCTTCCTCGAGCGCCGCGAAATCGGCATCCTCAACATCGGCGCTCCCGGCACCGTCACCGTCAGCGGTCAGAAGTACGAACTCGGCACGCTCGATTGCGTGTATGTCGGCCTCGGCGAAAAAGACGTCTCCTTCCACAACGGCACGCAGGGCCAGGCCGCGTTCTATTTCATCAGCACGCCCGCTCACGCGAAATATCCCACCGCGGTCGTTCGCAAAGCCGATGTTTCCAGCGATCCGATCGGCGAAGTCACCAAGGCCAACCGCCGTCGTATTCTGAAATATATTCACCAGGACGGCGTGAAGAGCTGCCAGCTCGTCATGGGCTGCACGGAGTTCGAACCCGGCAGCATTTGGAACACGATGCCGGCGCACGTGCACAGCCGCCGCACGGAGATTTATCTCTATTTCGATCTCGGCGATCAGATGGTCGTGCACCTCATGGGCGAACCGCAAAAAACCCGCCACATCATCGTGCGCGATCGCGAAGTCGTTCTCTCGCCCGCTTGGTCGATTCACTCGGGCGTCGGCACCGGCTCGTATCGTTTCGTGTGGGCCATGGGCGGAGATAATCAGATCTTCTCCGACATGGATCCCTGCCCGATCTCCGAACTGAAATAAACTCACGTCTATATCGATGCTGACAGCGCGGTGTCGCCGTCAGCATCGCCCTGCGGCGAGCACCGGCCGCAATTTTTCCCACTCACTCTTTTCATCATGAGCAATTATCTCGCCCGGAAATTCGGCCTCGATGGCAAAGTCGCGTTGGTCACCGGCTCCTCGCAAGGGCTTGGACGCGCCATGGCGCTCGCGCTCGCGCAAGCCGGCGCCGATGTGATCATCAATGGACGCGATGCAGCCAAGCTCGCGCCGGTTGTCGCCGAGGTGGAAAAACTCGGACGCCGCGCCACCGCGATTCAGGCGGACCTCGGTCAACGCGCCGACGTGCAGCGCCTCATCGAGCAAGCGATCGCGTGGCAAGGCCACCTCGACATCCTTGTGAACAACGCGGGCATTATCAAACGCACCCCCGCCGCCGATCACAGCGATGCGGATTGGGATCTTGTGCTGAGCGTGAACCTCGACGGCGTGTTCACCGCCTGCCGCGCTGCCGGCAAACACATGCTCACCCGCGGCTCCGGCAAGATCATCAACATCGCCTCGCTGCTCACGTTCTTCGGCGGCATCACCGTGCCCGGCTACGCCGCGAGCAAGGGCGCCGTCGGCCAGCTCACCAAAGCGCTCTCCAACGAGTGGGCCGGCAAAGGCGTGCAAGTAAACGCGATCGCTCCCGGCTACATGCGCACGGACAACACCGCCGCGCTGCAAGCCGACGCGGTGCGCTCCCAAGAAATCCTCAGCCGCATCCCCGCGAATCGCTGGGGTGAGCCAAGCGATCTCGAAGGCGCCGTCGTTTTCCTCGCATCGCCCGCGAGCGATTATCTTTCCGGCATCGTTATGCCGGTCGATGGTGGCTGGTGCGGACGTTGAGCCCGCGCGACTCGCAACGATAAAAACTCCCGGCCGCGCCCGACGAGGGCGCGGNTTTTTTGCGCCCATAAAAGTACGGCGTTGTTGTGTTTCAAACTCGCGTCCATGCCGGCNNCGGGTGCGTTGTCTGAGTAATAAACCGGCAGGTAATCCGTATGAAAACTACCATGAAGAAATCGCGGGTGGGTGCCTTGGCTGTTTTTATCTGCGCATCAGCGCTGGCGGACTCATCTCGACAACTCCCGAGTCTGCCTGATCTGCACCTCACACCGCCAGTGGCGATCCCTGCGGCCTTGGAAGCGCGTCGGGATTTTTCGTTAAGAACTCTTCAAGTGGCGAGTATGCGACCACCGCGACTTTCGCCGCGCTGGGTTATCTGCGGATGCCATTTAGGAGGAATACCATACGTTGAGCCCCTTGGGCAGAGCGGTTATATTATAATGCTGGCTGATGCCATGATGGAGGCGCGTTCGGTTGATATATTCTACGGAGCGCGTTACGGGAAGCTGTACAGCAGTAATGAAAACTCGGACATCTGCGGGGTATTTTATTTTCTAGTCCACGTTGTCATGCCGGAAGAGCCGAAGTTTGTAGAATTATTCGAAGGCAATTTTAGTTTGGATGTTTATATCAAACAAACGCGTTTTGTTCCGACGTGTATATTCGTTCTGAATGGCGATAAGCCGGCTTCGGTGCAGGTCGATTTCGAGAAAAAGCTTCTGATCATCTCCGCCGCAGAGACGTGGGCTGCCTTCGATCTCGATTCGACCATGTGCGATTCGATCGAAGCGTTCGCGCGAGCGCGTGTCATTGGTGATCTAGCCGCGAGCCAACTGGCGCACCGGTAATGGACCGCAGGTCGTGTGTTCGCGTCGCCTGTTTATTTGCGCAGTTGTTCCACCCAGCTGGGCGGGAGAAGGCTGTAACCGAGATCGGCGAGATCGTCGGAAATGGGAATGCCGAGACGCCGGCCTTGCTGGAAAAGATACACGATCGCCGACGGCGGCAGACGCAGCAGATGACCGCGATCGCGCGCGATCGTTTCCCAGCAATAGGCGAACTCGCGGCGCGCTTGATCATCGAGTCCCGCGACAGCGAGCAGCAGCGCGAATTGGACATGTTCTTCGAAGTTCAACGTAGCACCGGCGTTGAGCAGGCCGAACAGCGTGTTCATCGCGGTGACGAATGCGGCGCGTTCTTCACGCACAAGATGCAGGCGCGCGCGAACGAGCCATGCAGGCGCGGATTCGGGCAGCGCTTGCAGCGCCGTCAGGAAGCGTGCGGCCTGAGCATCCTGATGAGTTTCGAGGAGGAAATGCACGAGCTGCACCAAGGACTCTGCGCGCGTTTGTGGTGGCACGACCTCGAAGAGAAACACGCTCGCATTCGCCAATGCGGAATTTTCCGGAAGCAAGAACGGCACCGGACGGAGCCACGGCGGCGCGATTTTGGTGTCGATGAGTTTCGGGATAAACGCGTCTTGGGGGAGCGGATCCGACGGATCGAGTTCGCGGATGAGTTTGGTGTAAGGCTCCGAAAAATCATTCCACGAAACCATCACCACATGCGTGATGCCGGCGGCTTCCACGATTCGTCGTGCTTCCTCGTCGTTGCGGGCGCCGAAGAAACGCGCCGAGGTGGCGAGCCCGTCGAGATTCTCCCAGTACATGGTGCCGAGCGTGCGCGCGTTGCCATGAAATGCCAGCGCGGTGGAGATGCCCGGACTCGCCGCCACGACCGGGCGCTCGGCGCCCATGCGACGATTGAGCCAATGCGCGATCTCGCGAGTGGCGACCTGGACAATGTTGTCCGAGGCGATGCCTGTGGGCGTACGAGTCAGGTGGATCACTCTGTTTAGCGGGAACGCGAGCAACGCCACGAATGCGCCAATGAACAAACGTCGTCGGAGCGGCGATGCGCTGGGCAAAACGACGCGATGAAAAGTCGCCAGGACCACGATGAGCAGCGCGTGCGAAAACCCGATCCACCGGATTTGCAGCCAAGCCATCGCGGTGAAAAGGAGCGCGGGCACGAGCGCGATCAACAACACCGATCGGGTGGGTGCGTCCGTGCGCTTTTTTGCACAAGCCACCACCGCGGGGATGATTCCCAGCCAGGGCAAAACTGCGGCGCATACGTAGGCGTCGGCGCCCCGCAGGCTGATGAAACGTCGCAGGCTTTGAAACTCCTGGATGTAATCGTGGTGGAGTTTCCAAAGGAACTTGTCGTTGAGGACAAAGACCGAAGTGCCCCCGATCAGCAGCGTGAGTGGCAGCGCCGCAACGGCGGCGAGCGCGGCGAGCGCGATCGGCTGACGCAGCGAGGAGAAAAACGCGGAGAGACTGGGTTGTCGCCAACGCAGAGACACCAGCTCGCCGCCGCCCCACCATGCGAGCGCATACAGCGGGTGAATCACTTCGAGCCGCCAGCCCAGGTGATGGGGAAAATATTCGATCAGCCACATCGCGAGAGAAGCGGCCGCGCCGATGCGCCCCCAGAATTGCCAGAGCTCTGGCTGCGCGCCCACGGCGGTGCTTTTTGCGCGAGGTCCCGCGAGAAAAGCGGCGAGTCCGACTGCGCATAACACCGGCACCTGACTGGCGGCGCTAATCCACAAGCCGAAGGCGCCCGCGATTGCGGACAACGCAAACCAGCGGCGGCCGACGCGTGTATCCATTGGCTGAATACCGCCGACTCCGTTCTTGCCCCCAGCCCAGCCCGCGCCGCCTGCAATCAACCCGAGCACACATAAAAAAGCGCACAGGGCGGCGGCGCCGTGATGGTCGGGATTGCCGGAAACGAAGTAGTCATGAAGCGCCAGCGAGACGACGGGGCCGAGCACGATCCACGTAGTGAAGTTTGCTCCGAGCCGGCGTCGTAGAAACGCGGTGAGGAGGATGAGCATGCAACCGAGTGCCAGCGGCCCGGCGTAGAGCGCGCTGCGCTCCACACAGCGGCCGATAGGCGCACCGGTGATCTGATGGTCGATCCATGCGAGTAGCCCAAGCCACCAGCGCCAGGGAGAAGCCCAGTGGACCGCGCGACCTTCCGGAGCATTGTCGTAATCGACGTGACGCACGCGGAGTTCGCCCTCGGCGAACATCTGCTGCGTCTGCATGAGCCAGTGATAACCGTCGATGGCGAAACGCGGCAGGATGATCTTGCGCATGCCATGCTCGTATCCAGTGGCTGAATACGCATCTTCGGCGGGACCACGGACGACCGTATTGGCGACGTCGGTAGTGGCGGAGAGAAGCCGAATTCGCTCGCGAGAATCGATGGCGAGATACGCGAGGACGGCGGCGAGGAGGATGAACGGCGAAAGCGAAGCGAGGGGGCGTGCGGACATGGGACGCGCGAAGAAGCCAGACGCGTAGCGTGTGAAGCTTCAAGCGCAAGGCCGTGCGGTGGCTGGCGCGATCGCGAGGATCGCAAAAATAAAAAGGCCCGAGGTGAGTCGGGCCTGGGAAGAGAATGAAACGCGCGCTTTCATGAGCGCGCAGTTCTTCGTGCGCAGAGGAGCGGTGTTTCTTAGTGTTCGCGGTAGCTGGTTTCGCGGCCGTCGAGCGGGACGTAGTGGTACGTGCGCAGTTTGACGTCGATGCGGTAGTGCGGGTTGTTGATGAGCTTGATCATCTCGGCGCCGGCGAGGAGCACGGGGCCGTAGCCGTGGAGCGCGTGGATGTTGGCCGGGCGATGATAATAATAAACTTGGTCATTGGCGAAGGTGGTGCCGACGCAGGTGCCGTCGACGGCGCCTTCTTTGGTGACGCGTGTGGTGACGCCGATCCAGCCGGCTTGCGCGATGGAGCCGTAGGTGGTGCCGCTGATCCAGCCTTGGTTGATGGCGTGGGCGAGTCCGTACACGAACATCGCGGAGGCGGAGGTTTCGAGGTACGAATCGTTGCGATCGATCATCTGGTGCCAGAGGCCGGTGAGGCCGTTTTGATATTCGGCGATGCCGCGCAGAAGAGCGACGAGGCGGGACTTCACGGGTTCGTAGCCGGGATGATCTTTAGGAAGAACGTCGAGCAAATCGCAGAGCGCGACGACGACCCAACCGTTGGCGCGGGCCCAGTAGAAGTGCGGCGCGTCGGGGTTATGCGTGTTATAGCCGTGCGTGAGGAGGCGTTTTTCTTTGCTCCAGAGATAGTCGACCATCTGGACGGCGTTTTTCACGGCGTCGTCGAACCACTTCTTGTCGCCGGTGAGGCGGCCCATTTCGGCGAGGAGCGGGATGCTCATGTACGCATCGTCGGCCCAGAGTGATTCGGCTTGGGGACGCTGGCGCGCGAGCGTGCCGTCTTTGAACCGGAATTGTTTGGTGAGCACATAATCGCCCCAGAGATCGATGATGGGTTTGAGATCGGGGCCGACGCCGGCGAGACGGGCGCGAACGAAAGAAGCGCCGACGGCACCGCAATCATCGAGGGCGCGCGGATCGAGCGGACCGCGGAAGGAGTTGCGGCGCTCGAGTTTGAACTTCTCTTCCTGTGCGCGGAAGTAGGGAAGGCGGTCGTGGATGAATTGCAGACGACGCGCGGTGAAATCGGTGAAGCGTTTGTCGCCGGTGACTTCAGCGGCGTAGAGCATGCCGGAATAGACGACGCCCATTTCGTAAGCGAGGAGGCTGAAGCCGGACGGGCCCGTGTCGGCGCGAGCGGTTTCGATGGGCGTGCTGAAGTCGGTGATTTCTTTGCCGGTCTTACTGTCGATGACGCGGGTAAAGGTCACCTTGTCCATATACCCGTGAACGCGGGTAAGGACCTCGGTGATTTCGGCGGTGGTGGGGAGTTGGTACGGAATGCCATAGGTGCCTTCACCGGCGTCGCGGGGATTGGGGTTGTCGCGATTGCGATATGGGCCGGTGGCTTCGATGGCGGCCGACGAAGTGCCGGCGCCGAACGCGAGGGTCGCGGTCAGGATGAGGGTAGTCAGGCGGGTATTCATGGCAAAGGCGGGATAGGGTTGAGGTTAGACGATCGCGTCGAGCGTATCGCGGACCTTGCGGGCAAGTGTCTCGCGCGTGAAGGGTTTTTCCAAGAAAGGCACGGAAGATTGCTGCACGGCTTCGAGGATCACGGGGTCGTCGACGTAACCGGACATAAACAGCACGCGCAGGCCGGGGCGCATGGCGCCGAGGCGCTCGGCGAGTTCACGTCCGCCGATGTTGGGCATGACGATGTCGCTCAGCAGCAGATCGAATTGCGGGACACCGGACGAAGAGCAGAACTCGAGCGCTTCGGCGCCACCGGGGAAGGGGTACACTTGATAACCGAGCGAGCGCAGGATCGCGGCGGTGACGTTGCGGATCGCTTCGTCGTCTTCGACGAGGAGGATCGTCTCCGTGCCGGTGCCGGGCTCGGCGTCGAAATCGAAGTCGAGATTGAGCGCGGGCGATTCGGTTTGCGGGATGAGGACGTGGAACGTCGTGCCCTGGCCGACCGCGGTATCGAAGCGGATCGTGCCGGCGTAGTGTTTGATGACGACGGCGCAGGTGGCGAGGCCGAGCCCGGTGCCGCGACCTTTGGGTTTGGTCGTGAAAAACGGTTGGAAAATTTTTCGTTGTACTTCCTCGCTCATGCCGGAGCCGGTGTCGGCAACCGAGATGACGCAGTAACGGCCGGGCGCGAGATCGGGGATTTCGCCGGCGGCGACATCGCGCCAGCCGGTGCGCAACGTGAGCGCGCCGCCATTGGTCATCGCGTCGCGCGCGTTGATCGCGAGATTGATGACGACCTGCTCGATCTGGCTGCGATCGACTTCGACGGAGACGGGTTTGTCCGCGAGGTCCAAGCGGAGCTCGATGTTTTCGGCGAGCAACGAGCGGATGAGGTCTTTGAGGTCGTTGAGGACCGAGTTGAGGTCGAGGTACTCGGGTTGGAGAACTTGTTTGCGGCTGAACGCGAGCAGCTGGCGAACCAACGCGCTGGCACGCGAGGTGGCTTTGAGAATTTCGGAGGCTTTGGCGCGCAGCTCGGGAGCGACCTCGGCGAGATCGTCGTGCAGGATGTCGCCGTAGCAACGGATGGCCGTGAGCAGATTGTTGAAGTCGTGCGCGACGCCGCCGGCGAGCAAACCGACCGCCTCCATTTTTTGAGATTGGAGGAGTTTTTGTTCGCTCTCGACGAGGGCCTGCTCGGCGAGTTTCCGCTGGTGCACGGTGCTGAGGATGTTGGCCAGGCCGTGCATGAAGTCGACGGCCTCGCGGCTGAAAAGGCGATCTTCGGCGGTGAGCGCGGTGAGGAAACCGTAGGCGTGTTTGCCGGCGCCGATGGGTAGCGCGACACCCGAGCGGATGCCGAGCGATTCGAAGGCGATGGCGCCGGGGAAATCCGCGGGCGAGTCGGGGAAATGAATCGCGTGATTGTCCTCGAACGACTCCTGCGTGGCGTTGCCGTAGGGAAGTGGAGGCTCGTCGAGCGCGGGGCCGGTGGAGGCGGCGAGTTTCAGCGCGAGCGTTTCGGCATCGAGCGCGAGCACTTGGCTGCGTTCGACGCGGAGGGTGTCGGAGACGAGACGCGTGGCTTCCTGCATCAACTCCGCGAAGGTATGATCGGCGAGTGCGAAACGACCGAAGGATGCGAGCGCGGATTGTTTGATGGCGCGATAAGCGAGGTGGGCCTCGACCTCGTGTTGATCGGTGACATCGAAACACGAACCGATGTAGCCGGCGAAGGTGCCTTGGTCGTCGTGGCGCGGCGTGCCGTGCGTGATGACCCAGCGATAAAATCCATCGTGGCGGCGCAGGCGAAACTCGGAGCGGAACGGCGAACGTTCGGCGAAGCTTTGTTCGTAGCGTTGGAGCGTGTGCTCGCGGTCTTCGGGGTGGACGGAATCGAGCCAGCCGAAACCGGCGTCCTCGGCGAGACGATGACCGGTGAAATCGAGCCAAGGTTGGTTGAAATAGAAGAACGCTTTGGACGTGTCGGACATCCAGATGAGCACGGGCGCGGAGTCGGCCATGCGGCGGAAGCGCGCTTCGCTTTCACGCAACGCGATCTCGGCCTGCTTATGCTCGGTGACGTCGTGACCGTAGGCGTAGATTTTATTTTCCGCGGGAAACGGTTTTGCGCTCCAGCGAATGTAGCGAAAGCCGTGTTCCTTGTGGACGAGGCGGCATTCGAAATCGGTCGGTGAGATGGAATTCGCGGTGGCGAACGGCGCGGCGGTCTGGCTCGTGGAAACGACATTGGTCCACCACGACGACAACGAGTGTCGATCGTCGGGATGGACGAGCGTGAAGAGCGGGCGGCCGAGGAGTTCTTGTTGTGTGTAGCCGAGACGGAGGAACCACGCGGGGTTGACGACCTGCAGCGTGGCGTCGGGCGACGTGAGGCAGAAAAGGTCGGGAGTGAGGCGGAAGAGCTGCTCGTGTTCGCGCTGGATGCGGATGTTTTCGAGAAACAGACGCCTGCGCTCGAGCGTGGTTTGCAGGATGGCGACGAGGCGTGGGAGTTTGTTTTTGAGAACGTAGTCCGTCGCGCCGCGCTTCATGCACTCGACGGCGGTTTCTTCGTTGAGCGCGTTGGTGAGGATGATGAAAGGCGTGTCGGGCTGGACGCGTTTGAGGATTTCGAGCGCGTCGAGTCCGTTGAATCCGATCAGGTAATAGTCGGAAATGATGAGATCGGGCTGAAACTCGGCGAGCGCCTGGATGAACGCGTCGCGTGTGGCCACTTGGCGGAGCTCGCATTCGAACTGCGCGCGTTTGAATTCCCCCTGCAGGAGCTTGAAGTCGATTTCCGAGTCTTCGTTGACGAGGATGCGGGGGGGCATTGCGGAGGATTTTTAATTTTGGATTCTCGATTTTGATGCCGACGAAATCGCGAAACCGAGGGAGCGCGAGTTCAGCGAATTTTCGGGATCGTGAGCGGGAGGCTTACCCTTGCGTGTCGCATCGTTATTGTCCCCTCGAAAATCGAGCATCAGGAATCGAAAAGCTTCCTCCCCTTCACAGGTGTCGGTCGTAGAGGCGTTGGATGTGCGACGGCGAAGCCGGAGCGGCGGGTGCGGTGGGGCGCGGCGGACGAACGCCGAGACTGTAGCGGAGCAGGAGCTGTTCGTTTTCGCGGTCCAGGTGGAGGATCTGGAGAAGTTTCGCGCGAGATTTCTCGATGATCTCCGCGCGGGCGGGGTCGCGAGGGGCGGTGCTTTCGGAAGAGGCGGTGTTGCCGGCTTTGATGACGGCGAGGCTCGCGTCGAGGCGCGCGAGCAGGTCGCGTTTTTTCTCGAGTAGAGGCGCGTCGGGGACGCGTTGGTTTTGTTTTAGGAAGCGGTTTTCCTCCAGGGCGAGCTGGTGGAGTTCGTCACAAAGGGCTTGGTGGTGGCGAAGAGCTTCCGTTGGCGTCATGAAGAGGTGCGGTGGCGGGCGCCTGCGCGGTGGTGGCAGGGGCGAGGCCTTGAGGGAAAAAGCGGGAGAGTTGTTGATCGGTTTCGCGGAGCCAGGCGAGTTGATCGAGGCGCCAGCGAGCCATCTCGGCGAGGTCGGTGAGCTCGCGTCGAGTAGCGGCTCCATCACTCGGAGCGGGTTTCACGTTGTCAACGATCGTCTGATAGCATTCGAGCGCGCGATCGAAGCGTTGAAGGCGCTCCAGACAAAGCGCGATCTGGTACGTGACGGGCAGGCGCCACGAGGGTTCTTCGGAGAGCTGGCTGAGCGTTTGATAAATGAGGAGAGCCGAGCCGATGTCGCCGCGCTCGTAGAATTCGTTGGCGAGTTGGTTGCCGGTTTTGCGTTGCCAGTAGGCCCAGCGCTGAGGGTCTTTTTCGGTGAAATGCGATTCGGCGCGAAGCAGATCGAGCGCGACGAGAAGGGACTCGTTGATCAGGCCTTCGCGGCGGAGAAGATCGGACAACAGATAACGCGCTTCGGGCACGTTTTCGTCGTTCGGATGTTCTTCGAGGAAGCGGCGCAGCGTGGCGATGGCGGGGCGATTTTCGCCCGCGAGGATGAGCGAGTAGCCGGATTTGAAATGCGCCATCGCGCGATCTTCGGGAGCGAGATCGAGCAGCGTGAGGCGCGAAAAGAAGCGGTTGGCCTGCGTGTAGTCGCCGGATTGGAAATGGGTTTCCGCGATTTCGAACTGCGCGGTGCGGGCGAGCTGGCGATAATGGTCGGGACCGGTTTCCGGGAGTTTCAACGTGGTGTTGAGCACGCTGTAGAAACGCGAGATGGCCTGCTTGTACGCGCCGAGCGCGCGGAGCGAGCGACCGAGCTCGAGGTAGATGGTCGGGAGAATGGGATCGTCGGGAAATTCTTTGAGAAACTTCTCGTAAACGGCGGCGGCTTTCGTGTGGTCGCCTTTTTTGCGATAGGTGCGTCCGAGTCCGAGCAAGGCTTCGGCGTCTTGTTCGCGCGTGGCGTTTTCGTTGAGGACCTGGCGAAACGCGATTTCGGAGGACGTGAAATCGCCCTGTTCGAGTTTGGCGTGGCCGATGCGCAGCAAGCTGAGGATTTCTTCAGCGGCGGCGGGCCGGGCTTCGTCGGCCGCAGGTGCGGGCGTGTCGGCGTGTGCGGGAACACTCGCGAGAGCGGCGAAGAGCAGGGCGGTCAGGCGCAGGTTCATGGGCGTTGCTGATAAGTGGCCGAACTCGGCACGACGGGCGCGGGCAAAAGGACGTTCACCGGCGGAGCGTCGCTATGCGGATATTGGAAGAAAGGCAGGACGTCTTCGGGGCGGATTTCCCGACGTGTATCGTCGGGCAGAATCGGCAACGGCCTGCGCACGGGCTCGACCGGCGTCTGCGGTTGCTCGACGGCGGGGAGGAGTTCCGGCGGGTTTTCCAAGGCGGGTGTGTCGGACGTGTGGGTGGACGGGACTTCCGGCTCGGTTTCGACGACGGGAGCGGGCGGCGGGAAAATCGGTTCGGCTCCGCGCGGCGCGGCGGGCGCGGCGAAACGGATGCCGATGGGACGGACGACAGCGAGGTACGGGCCGGTGCCGCGAGAAGCGCGGGTGGTCGTGTTGACGGCGAGGTCGGGCGAAAACGTGTTCAGTTTCCGGTGCGATAAGCTCGCAGCGTGCGCGTCGGTAGTCAGCGCGGGCAGGAGCGCCAGCGGCAGGCAGTAAGTGAGTTTCGCGATGAAGCGAAGCTGAGTGTGAGGAGGGAGTGACATGTCGCGATCCGTGCGGTCCTCGTGCTTCATGCACGCGGATAGTCCTGGGTCTCTAATATCGGCCGGGTGGGGCGCTTCTGGAGGGATTTTCCGTCGTGGCTGCGGTTAAAAAAGAAACCGCGCTCCGGTGAAGAAGCGCGGTTTTTCGCAGGGGGAAACCGCGTGAGGCGGCTTCCGGAAGTTTAGGCGGCGCCGGCGGTCTGGGCGGAGCGGCTGAAGCTCGCTTTGGCGTCCGCGATGGATTCGTGGAACTGCCAGTTACGGGTGTCTTCGAAGCCTTTGCACTCGGAGACGATCTGCGGATTGCCCACGAGCGCGTACTGGAGGGCGAGTTCTTTGCAGATTTGCATCGCCTGGATGAGGAGCTTGATGACGGCCATGTTGAGGCCCTTGAGCTCGTGCAGATCGATGAGGGCTTTGACGATGCCGCTGTCGACCGCACCGGCGATCTTCGGTTTGAGATAGTTGGTGACCTCGCCGACGACCGTCTGAGAGCAGTTTTCGGGCAGGCGCATGACAAACACGTCGCCATCCATCGCGAAGTAGCGCTGGGAGGTGTCGAGGTTCATGGCTTTGGCGATCTTGGACTCGAGTTCCGGGATTTCGATCGGCTTGGTGACGATGTAGGAGAAGCCGACCTGTTGCGCCTGCTGTTGCACGGTGGTTTCGGTCTTCACGACGAGCGCGAAGATCGGCGTGTATTTGGTCTTCACGTTCTGGCGCACGAGGCGGAACAGCGTGAAGGCGGCATCTTCCGGGAGAGAAAGGCTGATAATGATGAGATCGGGCGTGTTCTTCGAACAGAAGTCGATCGCTTCACCGGTGGTCTGGACGCCGTGGATTTTCCAGGGCGTGTGTTTGAGACCTTCCTGGATCTGCTGGATGATGGCGGGCTTGTCTTCGACGACGAGGATCGTGGCGGGATCGAAGATCGACTTGGCCTTTTGCGGGCCTTCGGAAAGCGGTTTGAGGTCGATGATGCGGCCGGCCTTTTCGACGAGGATCTCTTCCTTGAAGGGCTTCACGATGTAGTCGCGCACGCCGATCTTGGCGATCTTGAGCACGTTGTCGCGACCGCCTTCGGCCGTGAGCATGATGACCGGGATGCCCTTGAGGGCGGGGTCGGACTTGAGCTTGGTGAGCATCTCGACGCCGTCCATGACGGGCATGGTGATGTCGAGGAGGATAAGATCGGGATTTTCTTTGGCGGCTGCGGCGAGACCCTCGACGCCGTTGGCGGCTTCGATGATTTCGCAATCAAATCCCTTGAAGGCCTTTTTGACGATGATGCGGACGGTTTTGGAGTCGTCGACCGTGAGAACTTTATAGCGCATGGGAGCGAAAGGGTGCTGACGTTGGTGGGAAATCAGTCGCCGGACTTCATCAGCAGATCGGCCACGATGGCGTGATCGCCGACTTGGAAGCGGTAGATGCGGCGGGTGGCGGAGCTTACGGGCTCGATAGAGAAATTGCTTCCGCGGAGGATGGAGGGGATGGTGAGCTTGCAGGGGAAGCCCTTGTCCGCGAGTTGGTTTTTGAAAGTGCCGACGGTCATGTTGGTGAGTTCACCGACGGCGTCGTTCACGACTTCGTGGCCGGCTTCTTCGATTTCTTCGAGGGTCATCCCCAGCATGTGGCTGGCGACCTCGTTGGCGAAGGAGTCTTCCAGATAAAGGTAGATGAGACCGCTGATGTCTCCGATGAAGCCGACAGTGCCGACAACATGTTGGCCGCTGATATGGACGGGATGTTCCCACGGAGTGCCGTCGGCATTCGTGGCGGGCGAGGCGTCAGCGAGCGTGGCAGTCTTGCCAAGCATCGTTTTGAACACATCCTGCACCGCGCGATTGATGGTCTCTCGGAAAACCGCTTCGCTGATCTGATCGATGGTTGGCATGAGACGATAAGGCTGCTTGTAAGGAGGAGGAGTTTCTCCCGCCTTATTATCGGCCGAATCGCGGTTCCTTTAGGGAATTTTACTTCGATGTGAGGCGGGGCCTCACAAAATCAGCGACGCGCGAGCGCTGCGGGAGCGCCAGTTACAGAAGAGTCGCCCGTGTAGAAAATGGCGCAGACGCGCCCGAGGAAATTGCGCTCGGTCACCGCTTCGCGGTCGATGGCGGCGTTATTATCGCCGAGCACCAGCCACGTCTCTCCCCGCTGTTGATACAGGCGATGGACCACCGGAGAACCCGAGGCGCTGCGGTAGATCACGATGTCTCCGCGGCGTAGTGACGAAAAGGATACACTCTCGACGGCGACCACGCTGCTCTCGTCGAGCGTGGGCTTCATGCTGCCGGTCGGAGCGACGGTGAACACCTGGCCGCCCACGGCGTTGGCGGTGAGCTGGGCGAGCGCGAGCGCGTGTTCGCGAGAAACACTGGAGCCGGGCGCGACGCCACCCGCGCGTGCGGCGCCCGTGGACGCACATCCCGTTTGAAACACGAGCGCGGCGAGCAAGGCGCCGAGGCCGGCGAATTGCATCTGGAATTTCCTGAAACTACCGCCCGTGTTTTTCATGTTATTTTAGCAATCGGACTGCAATATGTTTGCTTTAGCTAAACCAGCGAAAAATGCCGGGGTGTTTACCCTAGTTTTTTACAAGTAACGAGATGCATGCCTCGGCGCTGCATATATTTAATGTGCTAAGTGCAAATTTAGCACGTTTGTGTGCTCGAATCAGCGCGAGACGAGCCGAACGGGGATGTTCCGAGTGCGCGTCCTGGTTGGCGGATGGGTGTCCGCGCGAGGCACCGACGCGCTGAGAGACGC
>Ga0065721_10050276_pt1 | contig 21508 bp, 8 predicted proteins | sample Mesricmetagenome_FD_59108 | JGI IMG/M metagenome (GOLD analysis project Ga0065721, IMG submission 59108) | Mesophilic microbial community from rice straw/compost enrichment Sample: eDNA_1 v2 (version 2) | ecosystem: Engineered > Solid waste > Grass > Composting > Bioreactor | place: USA: Davis...
CGAGGAGAAGCTGATCCGCGCGATCTTCAAGGAGAAGGCGCGCGAGGTCCGCGACACCTCGCTCAAGGTCCCGCACGGCTCGTCCGGCGTCGTCATCGACGTCAAGACGTTCAGCCGCGCCGCGGGCGACGACCTGTCGCCGGGCGTCAACGACCTGGTCCGCGTGTTCGTGGCCAAGAAGCGCAAGATCCAGGAGGGCGACAAGCTCGCCGGCCGCCACGGCAACAAGGGCGTGATCTCCAAGATCGTGCCCGAGGAGGACATGCCGTTCCTCGAGGACGGCACGCCCGTCGACGTGATCCTGAACCCGCTGGGCGTGCCGAGCCGCATGAACATCGGCCAGATCCTCGAGACCCACCTCGGCTGGGCCGCGGCCGAGGGCTGGTACGACGACGGCACCGAGGCGTTCAAGACCAAGGACCAGAAGGAGCGCGGCCGCGTCTACGTGTCCACGCCGGTGTTCGACGGCGCCACGGTCCAGGACGTCGACCACGCGCTGCTGCAGTGGCAGCGCGAGCACAAGGGCGCGATCCGGATGGAGATCAACGAGGACGCGCGCGCGGGCGAGCGGGCCTCGGGCAAGCTGCAGCTGTTCAACGGCCGCACGGGCGAGCCCTTCGAGAAGAAGGTGACCGTCGGCTACATGTACATCCTCAAGCTCAACCACCTCGTCGACGACAAGATCCACGCGCGTTCGACCGGCCCGTACTCCCTGGTCACCCAGCAGCCGCTGGGCGGCAAGGCGCAGTTCGGCGGCCAGCGCTTCGGCGAGATGGAGGTGTGGGCGCTCGAGGCGTACGGCGCCGCCTACACGCTCCAGGAGATGCTCACCATCAAGTCCGACGACACGGTCGGGCGCGTGAAGGCCTACGAGGCGATCGTCAAGGGCGAGAACATCGCCGAGCCGTCGATCCCCGAGTCCTTCAAGGTGCTCCTGAAGGAGATGCAGTCGCTGGCGCTCGACGTCAACGTCGTCTCCGACGACGGGGCGCGCGCCGAGATGGGCGACGAGGACGACGACCTGCTGCGCGCGGCGGAGGAGCTCGGGATCGACCTGAGCGGTGTGCGCGCGACCGATGGCCAGGCCAACGACGAGAACGAGAGCCTGGAGATCGCTGAGGGCGAAGAGGGCCAGACAAGCGACGACGCGGCGACGGACGCGGGGTACATCGAAGCCGCCGCCACCGACGGTGAGGAGACCGAGTAAGTGATCGACATCAACAATTTCGACGCCATCGAGATCGGTCTCGCGTCCTCGAAGCAGATCCGGAGCTGGAGCTCCGGCGAGGTGACGAAGCCCGAGACGATCAACTACCGCACGCTCAAGCCGGAGAAGGACGGCCTGTTCTGCGAGCGCATCTTCGGTCCGACCAAGGACTGGGAGTGCTACTGCGGTAAGTACAAGCGCGTCCGCTACAAGGGCATCGTCTGCGAGCGCTGCGGCGTGGAGGTCACGCGGTCCAAGGTGCGCCGTGAGCGCATGGGCCACATCGACCTGGCCGCCCCGGTCTCGCACATCTGGTTCTTCAAGGGCGTCCCGTCGCGCATCGGCTACCTGCTGGACATGGCGCCCAAGGAGCTCGAGAAGGTCCTCTACTTCGCGGCCTCGATGGTCACGTGGGTGGACGAGGACGCGCGCGCGGCCGACCTCGAGGAGCTGGCCGGCAAGGTCAACGAGTCCCTCGACGAGTACGCGGCCGAGAAGAACCTGCGCCTGCAGGAGATCGACGAGTCGCTCGAGCGCCGTGAGGAGTACCTGCGCACGGGGTCCGAGGCCGGGTTCACGCCCGACGACCACCTGTGGGCCGAGCACCTGGACGTCAACGTGTCCAAGCTCGAGGACGACGAGCGCAACAAGCACATCAAGGACATGCGCAAGGCCCTGGAGGCCGACCGCGCGGACACCGAGGCCTACATCGAGGACGCCATGGAGCGTCTGCGCCAGGTCTGGGACCTGTTCCAGGACATGACGCCCAAGCAGGTCGTCAACGACGAGACGCTGTTCCGTGAGCTCAAGGAGCGCTTCGGCTCGCCGTACGGCTGGGGCGAGTACTTCCGCGGCGGCATGGGCGCCGAGGCGGTCCGCGACCTGCTCGAGCAGATCGACCTGGAGGCCGAGCGCGTCGAGCTCGAGGACCAGGTCCGCACGGCCAAGGGCCAGAAGCAGCAGCGCGCCGTCAAGCGCCTGAAGGTCGTCAGCGCCTTCCTGCACTCGGGCAACAAGCCGGAGATGATGATCCTCGAGGCCGTGCCGGTCATCCCGCCGGAGCTGCGCCCGATGGTCCAGCTCGACGGTGGCCGCTTCGCGACCTCCGACCTGAACGACCTCTACCGCCGCGTCATCAACCGCAACAACCGCCTCAAGCGGCTTCTGGACCTCGGCGCGCCGGAGATCATCGTCAACAACGAGAAGCGCATGCTGCAGGAGGCCGTCGACGCGCTGTTCGACAACGGCCGCCGCGGCCGTCCCGTCACGGGCCCGGGCAACCGCGCCCTGAAGTCGCTCTCGGACATGCTCAAGGGCAAGCAGGGCCGCTTCCGCCAGAACCTGCTGGGCAAGCGCGTGGACTACTCGGGCCGCTCGGTCATCGTGGCCGGCCCGTCGCTGCGCCTGCACCAGTGCGGCCTGCCGAAGCTGATGGCGCTCGAGCTGTTCAAGCCGTTCATCATGGCCCGCCTCGTCGAGCGCAAGGCCGTCCAGAACATCAAGGCGGCCAAGAAGATGGTCGACTCGATGATCCCGGAGGTCTGGGACGTCCTCGAAGAGGTCATCCACGAGCACCCGGTGCTCCTGAACCGCGCCCCCACGCTGCACCGTCTGGGCATCCAGGCCTTCGAGCCGGTGCTGGTCGAGGGCAAGGCGATCCAGGTCCACCCGCTCGTCTGCCACGCGTTCAACGCCGACTTCGACGGCGACCAGATGGCGGTCCACCTGCCGCTGTCGGCCGAGGCCCAGGCCGAGGCGCGCGTGCTGATGCTCAGCTCGAACAACATCCTGTCCCCCGCGCACGGCGCGCCGCTGGCGACGCCGACGCAGGACATGATCCTCGGCACGTACTACCTGACGTACGGGCCCGAGGAGGACGAGCTCTCCACGATCGACCCGGCCACCTACGAGCCCAAGGTGCACGTGTTCCGCTCCGCCCAGGAGGCCGAGCTGGCGTACGAGCACAACCTCGTGCAGCTGCACGACGTGGCCCAGTACCGGCCGGAGTGGGCGGAGGGCACGCACACCCTCACCACCGTCGGGCGCATCATCTTCAACGACAAGATCGAGCGCGCGCTGGAAGAGACGATGGGCGAGGAGTTCGACCGCTCCCAGTACACGTTCATCAACAAGTCCCTGCGCAAGCGCGACACGACGCAGTTCGTCGACGACCTCGTGCAGGCGTTCGGCGCGGGCGCGATCTCGCAGGTCCTGGACGCGTTCAAGGACCTCGGCTTCCGCTTCGCCACGCAGGCCGGCATCACGATCTCCAAGAACGACGTGGTCGTGCCGCCGAGCAAGCCCGAGATCCTCGCCAAGTACGAGGAGCGGGTCGGCAACCTGCAGGAGCAGTACGAGGACGGCCTGATCACGCAGGAGGAGCGGCACATCGCCGTCACCGATCAGTGGAACGCGGCGACCGACGAGGTCGCGGACGCCATGATTGCCCACATCGAGACGACCGACCAGCTGAACTCCATCTACATGATGGCCAGCTCCGGCGCCCGTGGCTCCTTCAAGCAGATCCGCCAGCTGGCCGGCATGCGCGGCCTGATGGCCAACCCGAAGGGCGAGATCATCGAGCGCCCCGTGAAGGCGAACTTCATGGAAGGCCTCGACGTCATCGAGTACTTCACCTCCACCCACGGCGCCCGCAAGGGCCTCGCGGACACGGCGCTCCGCACGGCGGACTCGGGCTACCTGACCCGCCGCCTGGTCGACGTGGCGCAGGACGTGATCATCCGGATCGAGGACTGCGGCACCGAGGAGTACCTGGACTCGCCGCTGTACAAGCCGGACGGTGAGCCCAACGACATGCTCGTCGGCCGCGTCGCGGCGGCCGACATCAAGGTCGGCAAGGAGATCGTCGTCAACAAGGGCGAGGAGATCGGCCGCGCGGAGTTCGCCGCGATCATCGCCGGCAACGGCGACGGCCCGACCACCGTGCCGGTCCGCTCGACGCTCAAGTGCGAGGCGACCGTCGGCGTGTGCCAGAAGTGCTACGGCCGCTCGATGGCCACCGGCAAGACGGCCATGATCGGCGACGCGGTCGGCATCGTCGCCGCCCAGTCGATCGGCGAGCCGGGCACGCAGCTGACCATGCGTACGTTCCACACCGGCGGCGTCGCCGGCGCGGACATCACGCACGGCCTCCCGCGTGTCGTGGAGCTGTTCGAGGCGCGCAAGCCGAAGGGCCTGGCGAAGATCGCCGAGGTCGGCGGCACCGTCTCGATCGAGGACACCGACAAGGCCCGCACGGTCGTGATCACGGACGAGGCGGGCGAGGAGCACCGTCACTCGTTCCCGCGCCGCACGCGCCTGCACGTGTCCGAGGGCGAGGTCATCGAGGCCGGCACCCAGCTCAACGAGGGCTCGCTGTACCCGCACGAGCTGCTCGAGCTGCGCGGCCGCACGGCCACCGAGGTGTACCTCGTCAAGGAGGTGCAGGAGGTCTACAAGTCGCAGGGCGTGGACATCCACGACAAGCACATCGAGCTGATCGTCCGCCAGATGCTCAAGAAGGTGCGCGTCGAGCAGAAGGGCGACACGGACCTGCTCCCGGGCCAGTTCGTGGACCGGCACGAGTTCAAGAAGATCAACGACAAGGTGATCGCCTCCGGCGGCGAGCCCGCGGTGCACGCCGAGATCATCCTCGGCATCACCAAGGCCTCGCTGGCGACGGACTCCTTCCTCTCGGCGGCCTCCTTCCAGGAGACGACGAAGGTCCTCACCGACGCGGCGCTCGAGGGCAAGATCGACCGCCTCGCGGGCCTGAAGGAGAACGTGATCATCGGCAAGCTGATCCCGGCGGCGACGGGCCTCAAGCGCTACCGCTCGATCGAGATCGAGCCGTCGGAGCCGCTGCCCCGCGGGATCGACGACGTCGGCCTGCTCGACGGCGACGACCTGGCGGCCGAGCTCGGCCTCGACGACGGCGAGGGCCTGCAGGGCTTCGGGCCGGCGTTCGACACGACCGAGCTGGACGAGATCAACGCGGGCTTCGGCCCGGCGGGCGGCTCGTTCGACGACATCGGCGCCGATCTCGACGGCGACAAGTAGTCCCGGCATGAGCTGACGCGAGGGGCCCGCCGACGTGCGGGCCCTTCGTCCTTAAACCGGCGTGGAGCGATTTCCACGGCCAATGCGGACCACTTCACTCATCTGGGCTTCAGGATCCAGCGTCGAGAGGGTGTGGGAGGCGCCCTCCCGTCGTAGTCAAACCGAGGAGGGAAGATGGCGTCAAAGACGTCAAGACTGGTTCGCGCATCGGTGGTCGGCGCGGTCCTCATGTTCGGAGCTGCCAGTCCGGCGTTCGCCCAGGACGGCGAGCAGCGGCTGATCATGGTCTCGCACCCCGACGCGGAGGCCATCCACGCGCTCGAGGACAAGTTCGACGTCGGCTACATCGGTGATCACACCGAGGCGGCCGTCTACCTGGACGCCACCGAGGAAGGCATCCTGCGCGCCCAGGGGTACACGATCGGCGAGGTCGTCGCCGACACCGACACGTGGGAGGCGCGGAAGGCCGAGATCGCCGCGCACGACGAGGCGGAGGCCATCGCGGCCTCGATCGCGCAGAACGGTCTGCCCGCCGGCAAGCGCGTCAACGGCAAGTCGGTCGTCAGCCCGCCCGGCGAGACCGTGATCATGCGCGCCTACACGTTCACGAACTACGCCGGTCGTTTCCTGTACGTCGAGGCCCACAACAAGGCGCACACGACGACCACCGGCCCGACGATGCAGATGTCGTACGCCGGCGCGGACGGCGTCTGGCGCGATCCGGTGGGCTTCGCGACCAACGGCATCTCGCCGGACGGCAACGACAACGCCACGGGCGGCAACAAGCTCAACGACGCCGGCCAGTACATGTACCACCGCGTGCTGATCGCGCTGCGCGGTGACGACGCGAACCTCAAGGCCGAGGACATCAAGGTCCGCGTGGCCGCGAGCTCGGGCTCGTTCGACGAGACCGACGAGGTCACCGAGTGGGCCGCCAAGGAGCTCCCGCCGCGCGTCGCGAACTTCCAGAAGGACTTCATCACCAAGTACCTGAACCCGACGGAGGCCTACGAGCGCCTCGACGGGCTCGCCGAGCAGTTCCCGGACATCGCCGAGATCATCCCGCTGCCGTACAAGACCAACGGCTACCAGCGTGAGGCGATGGCGATGATCGCGCCGGGCACCGCGGTGGGCGCGAACCCGAGCGCCGCCAACGCGCCGTCCGCCGTGCAGCTGTTCTCCAAGACGCCGGGCCACCTCGGCGGCAACGACATCACCGCCGAGTTCAAGAACCCGGGCACGCCGGACGCCGAGCTCTCGGTCGCCGTCACCGGCAAGGACATCGTCGTCAACCTGGCCACCAACGGCGAGGGCGCGATCACGAGCACGGCCAAGCAGGTCGTGGACGCGATCAACGGCTCCGCCGCGGCCAGCGCGCTGGTCGAGGCCTACACGTACAACAGCAACGCCGGCGCCGGCGTCGTCCAGGCGACCGCGAAGGTGCAGCTGTCGGACTTTCTGTCCGGCCCGGACGAGCTCAAGGGCCCGTTCGACATGCGCGTCATGCGCATCGGCAAGGACCGCTCGAACACCAAGACCGGCGTCTTCATCTACTGCTCGCAGCACGCGCGCGAGTGGGTGAGCACGATCACGTGCGTCGAGACGGCCGAGCGCCTGCTCAAGAACTACGCGACGGACCCCACCACCAAGGAGTACGTCGACAACCTGAACATCTTCATCCTTCCGTCGGTCAACCCCGACGGCGGCCATCTGTCGTTCTTCGACCGCAACTCGCAGCGGCGCAACATGAAGCGCTACTGCCCGCTGGGCGGCACGGGCGGCAACGTCGGCAACCGCGACAGCTGGGGCGTCGACCTGAACCGCAACAGCACGGTCGGCTCGCTGTTCGACGGCTTCTCCGGCGGTAGCTCGTCCTGCACGAGCGACACGTTCTCGGGCCCGTTCGAGGCGTCCGAGCCGGAGATCAAGAACGAGCTGTGGATCGCCGACACGTTCCCGGCGATCAAGTTCGCGATCAACGTCCACACGCACGGCGGCTACTTCATGTGGTCCCCGGGCGCGTACAAGACGCAGAACCGCGAGACCCTGCCGGCGCCGAACATCGGCATCGAGAAGTACTTCTTCGAGGTTGCCGACACGATCCTGTCCCACATCAAGTCCTCGCGCAACACGGCGATCCTGCCGCAGCGCGTGGGCCCGATCGCCGACGTGCTCTACTCGGCCGCCGGTAACTCGGCGGACGACCAGTACTACCGCAAGGGGATCATCTCCTACTCGTTCGAGGCCGGCGCGCAGCGCATGTCGGTCAACCCGACGACGGGCGCGATCTCCAAGACCAACGTCGGCTTCCAGCCGTGCTTCGCCGGCCCGGGCACGAGCGGCGGCACGGGCACGGCCTGCGGCACGGCCGACAACCCGAACCCGCTGATGGTCAACGAGGGCCACGACTCGGCGATGGAGTTCGCCGAGGGCAACTACGGCCTGATCCAGGGCGCCCTCGAGTACTCGAAGGACGTGACCCCGCCGTCGACGTCGATCGAGTACAGCGCCGCCAAGACGGGCGACGGCTCGCCGATCCACTTCCGGTTCAACTGGGACGACGAGCCCGCCGTCATCCACTACACGACGGACGGCTCGACGCCGACGCTCGACTCGCCGACCTACAACAACCAGGGCGCGCGTCGTCCGGGTGAGGTCATCACGCTCGACCGCCTCGGCGCCCACCAGATCAAGTGGATCGCCCAGGACATCAAGGGCAACGTGTCCGAGGTCAAGTCGCAGACGCTGATCGTGGGCATCGACGGCACCGTGGGCGGCAACGTCCCGGCCACGCTGTCGCTGTCGCTGGGCTCGTCCGCGTCGTTCGGCGCGTTCGTCCCGGGCGTGGCGGCGACGTACACGGCCAGCACGACGGCCAACGTCATCTCCACCGCGGGTGACGCGACCCTGTCGGTCTCCGACGGCGGCGCCAACCCGGGCCACCTGGCCAACGGCTCGTTCACGCTGGCGCAGCCCGTGTCGGCCTCGGCCAACAGCCTCGCCGGCACCAGCACGCCGGGCGGCGCGGTCACCGCGGGCGGCACGCCGCTGCTGACCTACAGCTCGCCGGTCTCCAACGACAACGTCGACGTGACGTTCTCGCAGGCGATCGGCGCCAACGACGCGCTCCGCACCGGTGCCTACGGCAAGACGCTCACCTTCACGCTGAGCACGACCACCCCGTAGGACCAGTTCTCGGTCCCAAGGGCCCGCCTTGTGCGGGCCCTTGGTCGTTAAGGGGATTGCCCCCGCGGCGTCGCCGTGTTCTGATTGCCCTGTCCGCTGGAAGGGTCCGAAGGGGGAATGGGTTGATCATCGGTAGGCGACCGGCGACGGTCATGGCCACGGCTGCGCTGCTGCTCGGTTCAGGAGGGACGGCGCTCGCAAGCGATGCGCTGCCCGCCGCGGGTACCGCGCTCGTCAACGTGTACGTGCCCGCGGGCACGGACCTGGCGAAGCTGAGCGAGCGTTACGACCTCGCCGAGTACAAGCACGTCGAGGACGACGGGACGCTCCGCATCGCCGTCGACACCACCCCGGCCGAGCGCGCCGCGCTGCGCGCCGAGGGCTTCCGGATCGGCGAGACGATCGAGGACGACGCGTCGCGCGCGGCCGTGGCCGAGCAGCGCGACGAGGCGCGCGAGGCCGAGCAGCTCGCCTCCGCGTACGCCGAGCAGGGCGCGCCGAAGACCAAGGCGGCGGCCGCCACGCGCGGCGAGACCGTGATCCAGCGCGCCGACCGCTTCACGAACTACGCCGGTACGTTCCTGTACGTCGAGGCCCATAACAAGGCGACGGTCTCCACCGGCGCGACCTCGTTCAGCGGCCCGACGCTGGCGCTCTCGTACGCGGGCGCCGACGGCGTCTGGAGCCAGGCGGTCGACGTCCCGCGCTACATCGACAGCCAGACCACGCCGGACACGTACATGTTCCACCGCCAGCTCGTCCGGCTGACGGGCGCGGCGGCGCAGATCCCGGTCGAGGAGCTGACCGTGCGCGTGGCCGCGAGCTCGGGCTCGGTGGACACCAGCAAGGTCAAGAACTGGCCGGGCGGCACGCTGCCGCCGATGGCCGACGGCTACCAGCAGGGCTTCTTCAACCGCTACCAGGACCCGACGGAGAATCGCGACCAGCTCGACCGGCTGGCCGCCGAGTTCCCGAACCTGGTGACCGCGGTCAACCTCCCGCACCTGACGCCGGGCTACCAGCGCAAGGCGCAGACGATCGTCGGCGGCTGGGCGGGCACGGGCGCCAACCTCGTGCCGTTCACCAACCAGACCGGATCGCTCGCCGCCGCGGAGGCGCCGCGGGCCGTGATCCTCACCTCCAAGGCCTGGGGGCATGAGGGCGGCAACGGCATCACCGCCCAGATCGTCGCGGGCACGGGCGCGAACGCGCCGCTCACGGTCGAGGTCGCGGACAAGGCGATCAAGGTCACGCTGGGCACGGACGCGGCGGGCGCCGCCAGCAGCACGGCCGCCCAGGTCGTCGCCGCGATCAACGCCCATCCGGCCGCGAGCGCGCTCGTCACCGCCACGACCTACCGCGGCAACGCGGGCGCGGGCATCCCGCGCACGAGCGGCGAGGTCCAGGCGCTCAGCGACTTCCTCAACGCGCCCGCGCACGTCCAGCGCGGCCCGTTCCAGATGCGCGTGTACCGGATCGGCGCCGTCCGCGACGGCTCCAAGGTCGGCGTGTTCTTCACCTGCCAGCTGCACGCCCGTGAGTGGACGACCGGCCTGACCTGCGTGGAGACGGCCGAGCGGCTCGTGCGCAACTACGCGACCGATCCGGCCACCAAGCGCCTGCTCGACAACGTCGAGGTGTTCATCAGCCCGAACGGCAACCCGGACGGCGGGCACTACTCGATGTACGACTACGCGTCCCAGCGGCGCAACCTGGTCAACCACTGCCCCGAGGGCGGCAACAACGACCCGCTCGCGCGTAACACCTGGGGCGTGGACCTGAACCGCAACTACACGGAGTACTCGCGCTTCGACGGCCCGTGGGTCGGCGCGTCGGCGAGCTGCACGAGCGACAGCTTCTCCGGCCCGGCGGAGGCCTCCGAGCCCGAGACCAAGAACGACATGTGGATCGCGGACCAGTACCCGAACATCAAGTTCGCGTCCAACATGCACTCGTTCGGCGGCTACTTCATGTGGTCCCCGGGCGCGTACCTGGACGACGGCAAGCGCACCACGTCCCCGGCGCCGAACATCGGCGTGGAGAAGTACTTCTTCGAGGCGGGCGAGAAGATCCTCGGGCGCATCCAGGAGTTCCGCGGCACGGTCATCACGCCCGCGCGCACGGGCCCGATCGCGGACGTGATCTACTCGGGCGCGGGCTCCTCGGCCGATGACCACTGGTACCGCAAGGGCATCATCGGCTACGGCTTCGAGACCGGCGCCGACCGCTTCGTCTCGACCGAGACCGGCACCCAGCAGATCTCGACCGGCTTCCAGCCGCCGTTCGCCGAGGCCACGGGCGGCGCCGACGTGCGCCTGGCCCACGAGGGCCGCGGCCAGGCGATGGAGTTCGCCTCGGGCAACTTCGGCATGATCGAGGCCGCCTACGACTACGCGCTGGACACCACGCCGCCGAACACGTCGATCGACGTGTCGGCCACCAAGACGGTCGGCGAGCCGATCCGCTTCCAGTTCAACTGGGACGACGAGGCGGCCGTCATCCGCTACACGACCGACGGCTCGACGCCGACGCTCGCCTCCACCACCTACGAGGCCGAGCGCCCGCGCGGGCTGGGCGAGGTCCTGACGATCTCCGAGCCGGGTGTCCACGAGATCAAGTGGTTCGCGACCGACATCAAGGGCAACCAGTCCGCGGTGCAGACCCAGGTCGTGCAGATCGGCGAGCAGGGCACGGTGGGCGGCTCGGTGCCGGCCACGCTGGCGCTGACGCTCGGCGCGCCCGCGACGTTCGGCGCGTTCACGCCGGGCGTGGCCCGGGAGTACACGGCGTCGACCACGGCGACCGTGACCTCCACGGCCGGTGACGCGACGCTGACCGTCTCGGACGCGGGCGCCAACCCCGGCCACCTGGTCAACGGCGCGTTCGCGCTCCCGACGCCGCTGCAGGGCCTGGGCGTCGTCAAGACGTGGCTCGGCCCGACCTCCAACGAGGCGGTGCCGGTGGAGTTCAAGCAGACGATCGGCGCGACCGACGCCCTGCGCACGGGCTCCTACAGCAAGACGCTGACGTTCACGCTGGCCACCACCAACCCGTAACGGCCACTGCGGAACCTGAAGGTGCCAGGCACCTTCAGGTTCCGCGCCGCCGTCAGCACTTGGTGGTCTTGACCGCCCCGGGCGGCAGGCAGCGCGTGCGGGCCTTGATATCCGAGCGCACGACGCGCAGCTCGCGGACCTTGCCGATCGCGTTGGGCATGGTCACGGCGATCGTCACCCGGGCGCCGACGCGCAGCCGCTTGCGGAACATGCGCGTGAGCGAGACGCTGCCCTTCGCGGAGGTGGTGAAGGTGCGCGGTTTCGGGCAGCCCTTCTTGCGGCCGCCGCTGCAGTTGACGAGCACGGTCGCGTGCGCGGGCGCCTCGGTCACGCGCACGCGCGTGAGCTTGGTCGACCTGCGGCCGTAGCGGGCCTTGAACGCGACGGTCGCGGCCACCCGCGCGGCGACGTCGCCGCCCACGCAGTCGCCGTCGATCCCGTCGCCCGGGAAGTCCGGCGCGCCCGGGTACACCCTCGAGTTGGTGTCGTCGCAGTCAGCGGCGCCGGCACGCCGTCGCCGTCGGCGTCGACGCCGGGCGCGGCCGGGGGCGGCGCCGGCTGCGACACCGGCGGCGAGCCCCAGAGGCCGTTGTAGGCCGGCGGGGTGCCGTGCGCGCCCTTGCAGCTCGGCGTCCCGCCGCCGAACGAGCCGTAATCGTCACCGCCGGAGGCGTCCAGCGCGCTCGCCCAGCCCCACTGCCCGTTCTCGGCCTGCGTCCAGCCGAACCAGTGGTTTTTGTAGCCCTCGGGCGAGCGCATGTCGCCGCCCTTCTCCTCGCACAGGATCCAGTTGCGGCCCTGGGGGAGATAGCCGACGGTGGTGGTGCCGACCGCGACGATCGAGCCGCCGCTGAAGCCGTTGCCGGGACGATACCAGCTGCACTCGTACTTGCCACCGCCGATGTTGGTGCACGGAACCTCGGCCTGTCCCAGCGCCGGTTCCGTCACGGCGAGCGCCACCAGCGCGCCCGCGATGAGTCCTACCCGCATCGGCCGCAGTCTGCCGCGCACGCGCCCGCGATTCGCTGGGGGTAGCTCCCGTAAGCCCTCCACGCCGACACCGCCGGCCCGGCGATTGTCCCATCAGCCCGGACGGTGGCGACGCCCAGATCGGCGGCAACAAGCTCTCCGAGCGGGGCGCGGACGCGAACCTGTTCCGCGCCGCGGCCGACCCACGCACCACTAAAGTGCTCATGAAACCCTCATGTCGGGCGGGCGCGGCCTGGAGAATTGGACCGAGAACTGGCCATTCGTCCTAGTGACGTGCTGGACGCAGCGGTCCACAATGACCCATTGAGGAAGACACGGACCCCGCCGATGCGGGGTTCGTCCGTCTTTGGGGATCTATAAGGAGGGATCGACCCGTATGGTCGTGAGAAGTTCGCTGGCCGCCGTCGCCGCGTCAGCGCTGCTGTTCACTGGAGGGGGTCTGGCGTACGCCAGTGACAACCTGCCGGCTGCCGACACCTCGCTGGTCGAGGTCTACGTCAACAGCGAGGCGGATATCGACCAGCTCGTGGCCGACGGCTACGACCTGGCGGAGTACAAGCGCGTCGAGGACGACGGCGACATCGTCGTCAACATCGACGTCAATGACGCCGAGCGCGCCGCGCTCAAGGCGCGTGGCTTCAAGATCGGCGCCACCGTCGAGAGCCCGAAGCATCGTGCCGCGGTCGCGGCCGAGCGCGAGGCGCAGCGCAAGCTCGACGACGCCGCCGCCAAGTACGCCGAGAACGGCGTGCCCAAGAGCAAGGCGGCCGTCGCCGTGCCGGGCGAGACGGTCATCCAGCGCGCCAACAAGTTCACGAACTACGCCGGCACGTTCCTGTACGTCGAGGCCCACAACAAGGCCACCGTCCGCAACCCGGGCTCCAACACGGCCTTCACCGGCCCGACGCTCGCGCTCTCGTACGCGGGTGCGGACGGCGTCTACAGCGCGGCCACGAACATGGGTCGCTTCATCGACACCGACCCGACGCCGGACGAGTACATGTACCACCGCCAGCTCATCCGCCTGACGGGTGCCGCGGCGGACATCCCTGCCTCGCAGATGACGGTGCGCGTGGCCGCCAGCTCGGGTTCGGTCGACACGTACCCCGTCACGGAGTGGCTCGGCAAGACGCTGCCGCCGCACGTCGAGGGCTACCAGCAGGGCTTCTTCACCCGCTACCAGGACCCGACCGAGAACCGCGCCCAGCTCGACAAGCTGGCGCAGGACTTCCCGAACCTGGTGACGCCGGTCAACCTGCCGAACCTGACCAACGGCTACCAGCGCAAGGCGCAGGCGATCCTGTACGGCAACAACGCCATCGGCGCCACCCCGTCCGCCGCGACCGGCGACGCGCTGGTCGAGGTCGAGGGTGAGATCACCGAGGCGCAGCCGATCGCCAGCATCCCGTTCACGGTGACCGTCAACCAGACGTACCTGGCGTTCGTGGACGCCAAGCCGTCCGGCTCGACCGACTTCATCCTGCGGATCCGCAACGAGGCCGGCACGATCCTGCAGACGGTCGACACGATCACCAGCCCCGAGACGCTCAGCCGCGCGCTGACGCCGGGCTCGTACACGTACGAGATCCTCGGCTACCAGGGCGACCTCGGCGACTTCACGTTCAACGTCCGGCCCGTGATCGGCACCGCTGCCGCCGCGCAGTCCGGCTCGGTCGTGCTCACCTCGCACGAGTGGGGTCACCTGGGCGGCAACGACGTCACCGCCGAGTTCAAGAACCCGGGCACGCCGAACGCGTCGCTGTCCGTCGCCGTCACCGGCAAGGACATCGTCGTCAACCTGGCGACCGACGGCGAGGGCGCGATCACGAGCACGGCCAAGCAGGTCGTGGACGCGATCAACGCGCACGCCGGAGCCGCGGCGCTCGTGTCCGCGTCGACGTACCGCAACAACGCGGGCGCCGGCGTGGTCCTGCCGCGTCCGAAGGTCAACCTGAGCGACTTCCTGAACGCGCCGGAGCACGTCGAGCGCGGGCCGTTCCAGCAGCGCGTGTACCGGATCGGCTCCGTCCGTGACGGTTCCAAGGTCGGCGTCTTCCTCTACTGCCAGCAGCACGCTCGCGAGTGGACGACGGGCCTGAGCTGCGTCGAGACCGCCGAGCGGCTGGTCAAGAACTACGGCACGGACCCGCACACCAAGCAGCTGCTGGACGAGGTCGAGGTCTTCGTGCTGGCCAACGTCAACCCGGACGGCGGCCACTACTCGATGTACGACTACAACTCGCAGCGCAAGAACATGACCAACCACTGCCCGGTCACCGGTAACTCGGACCCGGCAGCGCGCAACACGTGGGGCGTCGACCTGAACCGCAACAACGGTGAGTACTCGCCGTTCGACGGCTACTACGGCGCGTCCACCAGCTGCACCAGCGAGGTCTACCAGGGTCCCGGCGAGTACTCCGAGCCGGAGATCAAGAACGAGAAGTGGGTCATCGACAACTTCCCGAACATCAAGTTCGCGAACAACGTCCACTCCTACGGCGGCTACTTCATGTGGGCGCCGGGCTCGTACAAGAACGACGGCGCGCGCACGACGGCGCCCGCGCCGAACATCGGCATCGAGAAGTACTTCTTCGAGGCCGGCGAGAAGATCCTGCAGCGCATCAAGGAGCACCGCAACACGGTCATCCTCCCGGAGCGCACCGGCCCGATCGCCGACGTGCTCTACTCGGCCGCCGGTAACTCGGCCGACGACCAGTGGTACCGCAAGGGCGTCATCTCGTACTCGTTCGAGACGGGTGCCGACCGCTTCGTCCCGAACGCCAGCGGCGGCCTGACGCTGACCGCGACCGGCTTCCAGCCCTGCTTCAGCGGCCTGGGTACCGGCGGCGGCACGGGTGCCTGCAACAGCAACATGATCAACGAGGGCCGCGACCAGGCCATGGAGTTCGCCTCCGGCAACTTCGGCATGGTCGAGTCCGCCTACGACTACGCGACGGACACGACGGCCCCGAGCACGTCGATCGAGTACTCCGCCGCGCAGACCAACGGCGAGCCGATCCACTTCCGGTTCAACTGGGACGACGAGGCCGCGGTCATCTACTACACGACGGACGGCTCCGAGCCGACCCTGTCGTCGCCGAAGTACAACAACCAGCGTGCCCGCTCGATCGGCGAGGTGCTGACGCTGGACACGCCGGGCGTCTACACGGTCAAGTGGATGGCGGTCGACATCAAGGGCAACCGCTCCGCGGTCAAGTCGCAGCGCCTGCTGGTCGCGGCGAACGACACCGAGGGCACCGTGGGCGGCTCCGTGCCGGCCACCCTGGCCCTGACGCTGGGCGCTCCGGCGTCCTTCGGCCCGTTCACCCCGGGCGTGGCGAAGGAGTACACGGCGTCCACGACGGCCACCGTCATCTCCACCGCCGGTGACGCGACGCTCAGCGTCTCCGACAACGGCCCGAACCCGGGTCACCTGGTCAACGGCGCCTACGCGCTGCCGCAGCCCCTCCAGGGCCTCGGCACCGTGAAGACGTGGGACGCTCCGGTCTCCAACGAGGCCGTCGCGGTCGAGTTCAAGCAGGCGATCGGCGCCAACGACGCCCTTCGCACGGGTGCGTACAGCAAGACGCTGACGTTCACCCTCTCGACGACGAACCCGTAGTGGTCTAGCCCCACGGTCCGGGCGTGGAGCTATCTCCACGCCCGGACCTCGGCGTCCGCTTCCCCCATCTGTTCAGATCGCCTAGAGGGCTGTCATCTGGGTGACAGTCGAGTCGGTCGAACGGAGGGCCTTCGATGGCTGGGAGAGGGTTGGGATCGCTGCTCGTCGCGGCGATAGCGCTGGGATGTTGCGCACCGGCCGCGTTCGCGGACGAGCCCCGGATGGTGATGGTCGAGCACTCGCCGGCGATGATCGAGTCGCTGGAGGGCAAGGGCTACGACGTCGCGTTCGTGGGTGACCTCACCGAGGCGGCGGTCTACGTCGACAACGCCGATGAGGCCCGGCTGCGCGCCGAGGGCTTCCGGATCGGTGCGACGGTCGAGGACGCGAGCACGCGCCTGGCCGTCAAGGCCGAGATCGCCGAGACCACCGAGGAAGAGGCCCTCGCGGGCGAGGTGGCCAAGCACGGGCTGACCAAGGCGGCCCGGAGCAAGGGCGCGGTCAACCTGCCCGGCAACGTCGTCATCCAGCGCGCGTACACGTTCACGAACTACGCCGGGCGCTTCCTCTACGTGGAGGCGCACAACAAGCTGCACGGCGACACCACCGGCCCGGCGATGTCGTTCACGTACACGGGCCCGAACGGGACCTCGCAGGTCTACAACCTGTCCAACAGCACGATCAGCCCCGACGGCGGCGACGCCCAGATCGGCGGCAACAAGATCGCGGACGGCGACGCCGGCGCGGGAGCGCGGTACATGTACCACCGCGGCCTGGTGGCGCTGCGCGGTGCCGACGCCAACCTGCAGGCCGGCGAGGTCACCGTGCGCGTCGCCGACGCGCAGGGCAACTTCGACACCAGCGGCGTGAAGGAGTGGGCCGGCAAGGCGCTGCCGCCGCGCGTGACGGACTTCCACAAGGACTTCATCACCAAGTACCTGGATCCGACCGAGACCTACAACCGGATGGACCAGCTCGTCCAGGAGTTCCCGGACATCATGGAGGCCATCAACCTGCCCAACCGGACGAACGGCTACGGCCGTCCGGCGATGGCGATGATGGCCGGCAACCTGGCCGGCAACGGCAACCCGAGCGCAGCGCAGGCCCCGCAGGCCGTCTACCTGATGTCCAAGGCCCGCGGCGACCTCGGCGGCAACAACATCACGGCCGAGTTCAAGAACCCGGGCGCGCCGAACTCGCCGCTGTCGATCTCGGTGACCGACGGCACGTGGCGCACGCACGACCCGGACGACGCCGACGCCGGTGACGGCATCAGCGAGATCCAGATCCCGGTCAAGGACATCGTCGTCAACCTCGCGACGGACGCGAGCGGCGCCCTGACCACCACGGCCGCACAGCTCGTGGCCGCCCTGAACGCCGACCCGGCCGCGAGCGCGCTCGTGACCGCGTCGCTGTTCGCCGGCAACGCGGGCGCGGGCATCGTCCCGGCGACCGTCGCGCGCACCTACCAGGTCGTCGAAGGCACCACGGGTGGCCCGAACTTCTCGTCCACCAAGGTCAAGCTCTCCGACTACCAGCGCGGCGGCACGGTCTACTGGACCGGCAGCTTCACCGCGAACCCGCCGACGCTCGTCCGCACGGACGCGCGCCACGTGATCCGCGGTCCGTTCCAGCAGAAGGTCTACCGGATCGGCAAGGACCGCTCCAACAACGCGGTCGGCGTCTACCTGTACTGCCAGCAGCACGCGCGTGAGTGGGTCACGCCGATCACCTGCCTGGAGACGGCCGAGCGCCTGGTCCGCAACTACGCGACCGACCCGACGACCAAGGAATACGTCGACACGCTCAACGTGTTCATCCTCCCGGTCTCGAACCCGGACGGTGGCCACGCCGCGTTCCACGACTCGAGCGTGCAGCGCAAGAACCTGACCAACCACTGCCCGATGACCGCGGCGTCCGGCTACGTCAACAGCCGCAACTCGTGGGGCGTCGACCTCAACCGCAACAACACGGTCGGCACGCTGTTCGACGGCTACGCCGGCGCGAGCACGTCGTGCACGAGCGAGGTCTTCACCGGCCCGTTCGAGGCGTCCGAGCCCGAGATCCGCAACGAGCTCTGGATCCCGGACACGTTCAAGGGCATCAAGTTCGCCAACAACATCCACACCCACGGCGGCTACTTCATGTGGGCACCGGGCGCCTACCGCGCGCAGGGCCGCGTGACGCTGCCGGCGCCGAACATCGGCATCGAGAACTACTTCTTCGACGTCGCGGACACGATCCTGTCGCACATCCGCTCGTCGCGGAACACGGCGATCCTGCCGCAGCGCGTGGGCCCGATCGCCGACGTGCTGTACTCGGCCGCCGGCAACTCGGCCGACGAGCAGTACTACGAGCGCGGGATCATCGCCTACTCGTTCGAGGCGGGCGCGCAGCGGATCACGGTCAACCCGACGACGGGCGCGATCACCAAGCAGAACGTCGGCTTCCAGCCGTGCTTCGCGGGCGTCGGGACGGGCGGCGGCCAGGGCTCGTGCCCGGCCAACGGCTCGCTCGTCAACGAGGGCCACGACTCCACGCTGGAGTTCGCCGAGGGCAACTTCGGCGAAATCCACGAGGCGCTCCTGTACGCCAAGGACAACACGCCGCCGGTGACGGCGATCGAGTACTCGGCGCTGCAGACCGGCGGCGACCCGATCCACTTCAAGTTCAACTGGCTCGGCGAGTCTTCGGTCATCTACTACACGACCGACGGCTCCACGCCGGAGAAGATCGCCGACTGCCACAACCCGACCGGTGCGACCCGGTGCTACAACGGCCAGGGCCCGCGCCGGCCGGGCGAGGTCCTGACGCTGTCGGCGCCGGGGGCCTACACCGTCAAGTGGTTCTCCGAGGACCTCAAGGGCAACCGCGAGGCGGTCAAGTCGCAGCGGCTGTTGGTCGCGGCCGACGACGCCGAGGGCGACGTCAACGGCACCGTCCCGGCCACGCTGGGCCTGTCGCTCGGCCAGGCGGCCTCGTTCGGGCCGTTCACGCCGGGCGTGGCCAAGGTCTACGCCGCGGGCACGCAGGCCAACGTCATCTCGACCGCGGGCGACGCGGCCCTGTCGGTCACCGACGCCGGTCCCAACCCGGGCCACCTGATGAACGGCGCGTTCATGCTGCCGCAGGCGCTGCAGGCCTCGGCCTCCAGTATGGGCGGCACCGCGACGGCGGGCGGCACGGTCGGCGCCGCGGCGCTGACGCTCATGAACTACAGCGCCCCGGTCTCCAACGACGCGGTGACGGTGCAGTTCCAGCAGACGATCGGCGCCACCGACGCCTTGCGCACCGGCACCTACGGCAAGACGCTCACCTTCACGCTGAGCACGACGAACCCGTAGGAACGTCCCCGGAGGCCTCCCGCGTGAGCGGGAGGCCTCCGCGGTGTCCGGAACCGGACACGGCGCGGCGTACGTCACGCGGGCGCGACGTCCACGGCACCCCCTTTTCGGGGAGTTTCTGCGATTTCTTGAACCGATCTTGAGTTTGGGCGGTACGCTGGCCCACAGCTTGGAGGGCTAAAGCCCGTCAAGCGGGGAACCGATGTAGGTGGAGACCGCGCCGGGGACATCGTCCGCGGACGATGGGCGAGGACTTCACTCAATCGACGTACGAGGACACGTGTCGCTGAATCTGGGCATCCTGCTCGCGTTCGCCTGCGCGATCGCGACGCAGCTGGGCTTTCTCTATAAGCACAAGGGCTGCAACGAGGCCCCCACGGTCGACGTCAAGCACCCGTTCCGCACCGCGAAGCAGCTGTGGTCCTGCAAGTGGTTCGCGATCGGCATGGGCATCGCCGCCGCCGCGTGGCTGCTGCACGTCGCGGCCATGACCATCGCCCCGTTGTCGGTCGTCCAGGCCGTGCTCTCCACCGGCGTCGTCATCCTCGCGGTCCTCGCCGACCGCATCTTCGGCTTCAAGGTCGGCATGCGCCAGTGGGTCGGCGTCGCGATGACCGCGCTCGGCCTGCTGCTGCTGGTGCTCACGCTGCCGGGTACCGCCCACGGCGCGCACTCGGCCTACTCGCTGGCCGGCATGATCGCCTTCGAGGGCGCCCTGCTGGTCATCGGCGCGATCCTGATCGGCGGCAAGCGGCTCGGCATGCCCGACCATCACCACGGGATCATGCTCGGCGCGGCCGCCGGCATCCTCTTCGGCGTCGGCAACATCGCCATCAAGGCGCTGACCGGCGCCGGGGGCGTGGAAGGCATCCTCACCTCGCCCTGGCTCGCCGTCGCGGTGATGGCCTCGATCATCGCGTTCTACACGAGCGCCCGCGGCATGCAGGAGGGCGAGGCCGTGCCGGTCATCGCCGCCACGTCGACGGCCGCCAACGTCGCCAACATCCTCGGCGGCATCATCGTCTTCGGCGACCCGATGCCCGCCGACACGGTCGGCATCGCCGTCCAGGCCTTCGCCTTCGTCCTCGTCATCGCCGCCGCGCTGCTCACGCCGCCGCCGGTGCGTGCCGCGGCCGCTCACGCTCCGGCGTAGGCCCGCCCGCACGCGGCGTGGAGGACAATCCACGGCCCGCTCGGTCACCGGGCGGGACGCCCGCGTCTAGGATCGCCGAGTGCACAGCTCGCGCCTCACCGTTGCCCTGGCCGCCTCCGCGCTGTTCGCCGGCTGCGGCGGCTCCGACTTCCAGGCCGAGGCGCAGAAGGTCTGCGCCCGCTACGCGGAGCGGATCGCGGCCGTCGACCGGCCGGCCGACCTCAAGCAGCTGGCCGGCACGTCGGGCCAGATCGCGGAGCTGATCGACCAACAGGTCGGCGAGCTGCGCAAGCTCGAGGCGCCCGGCGATCAGGCGGACGGCTTCGCGCGCTGGCTGCGGCTGACCACGGAGGCCGCCGCGAACGCCCGCGCGCTCCAGACCGCGGCGGACGCCGGCGACCAGACGCGCGTGAACGAGCTGGCGGGTGAGGCGGCGCGCAACACGCTGTCCGCGGACCGCCTGGCGCGCGACCTCGAGATCCCGGACTGCATGGTGGAGTCCGAGGGCGCCTCGGGCGCCGGCCGCTGAGCGGCCGACGCCCGGTTGGCCTACGCCGTTACGGCGTCGTCGTCGAGAGCGTGAACGTCAGCGTCTTGCCGTACGTTCCCGTGCGCAGGGCGTCGGTGGCGCCGATCGCCTGCTTGAACTCGACCGGGACGACCTCGTTGGAGGTCGGAGCGTCCCAGGACTTGACAACCCCGAGACCCTGGAGCGGCTGCGGCAGCACGAACGTGCCGTTGACCAGGTGGCCGGGGTTCGCGCCCGCGTCGGAGACGCTGAGCGTCGCGTCGCCCGCCGTCGAGATGACGTTGGCGGTCGTGGACGCGGTGTAGGTCGCGGCCACGCCCGGCACGAACGGCGGGAACGCCGCCGGGGCGCCGAGGGTCAGC
>Ga0065721_10002784_pt1 | contig 21507 bp, 19 predicted proteins | sample Mesricmetagenome_FD_59108 | JGI IMG/M metagenome (GOLD analysis project Ga0065721, IMG submission 59108) | Mesophilic microbial community from rice straw/compost enrichment Sample: eDNA_1 v2 (version 2) | ecosystem: Engineered > Solid waste > Grass > Composting > Bioreactor | place: USA: Davis...
CCGCCTATCTCGAAAGCCTGTCGATCAAGGCCGCCTCCTGATTCCCCACCTCCGGCGCGCTCCCTGGGGTGTGCCGGCTTTTTCCATTTCGAACGGAGCGTGCTGATGTCCGCCCTCGCAAAACAACCCAAGCTCGCCGCAGTCACCGCGGCTAATCCCCAAGCCACCGTCGTGCCGTTCTCCGGCAGGCAAGTCCGCAAGAACAACCTCAGGCACGTCGGCGCCACCGCCCTGCGCAACGTCGCTCCGCCGCTGGTCGTCATGACCCTGATCCTGCTCGTCTGGCAGACCCTGTGTTCTTCGCCAGACGCATCTCTCCCCTCGCCGCTTGTCGTCTGGGCGGAAGCCTATGACCTGATCGCCTTTCCGTTCTTCAGTTACGGCTCACAGGACATCGGGCTTGGCTGGCGCGTGTTCGTTTCCCTTCAACGCGTCGCCTATGGTTTCGGCCTTGCGGCTGTTGCCGGCGTCCTTGTCGGCGCGATCATCGGCCAGTCAGTCTGGGCCATGCGTGGGCTGGACCCGATCTTCCAGGTGCTGCGCACCGTGCCGCCGCTCGCCTGGCTGCCCCTGTCGCTCGCCGCCTTCCAGGATTCCAACCCGTCCGCCATCTTCGTGATCTTCATCACCTCGATCTGGCCCGTCATCATCAACACCGCGGTCGGCGTGCGCAACATCCCGCAGGACTACCGCAATGTGGCTGAAGTGCTGCGGCTCAACCAGTTCGAGTTCTTCTTCAAGATCATGCTGCCGTCGGCTGCGCCATACATCTTCACGGGGCTTCGCATCGGCGTCGGCCTCTCCTGGCTTGCGATCGTTGCGGCCGAAATGCTGACCGGCGGTGTCGGCATCGGCTTCTTCATCTGGGACGCGTGGAACTCGTCGCGCCTGCCCGACATCATCGTCGCTCTCGCCTACATCGGCGTCGTCGGCTTCGCCCTCGACAAGCTCGTGGCCGCGCTCGGCACCGTCATCACCCGCGGCGCATCGGCCACCTGAGGAGCCCTCTATGAACACCTACCTGAAGCTCGACCATATCGACAAGCATTTCGACCGCAACGGCACCCGCGCCGAGGTACTGAAGGACATCAACCTGACGATCGCCAAGGGCGAGTTCGTTTCGATCATCGGCCATTCCGGCTGCGGCAAGTCCACCCTGCTCAACCTCATCGCCGGGCTGACGCCGGTGTCCGCGGGCGCGGTGCTCTTGGAAAACCGCGAGGTCAACGAACCGGGCCCCGAACGTGCCGTGGTGTTTCAGAACCACTCGCTGCTGCCGTGGCTGACTGTCTATGAAAACGTCAATCTCGCCGTCTCAAAGGTCTTCAAGAACAGCAAGACCAGGCCCGAGAAGCACGACTGGGTGATGGCCAATCTCGACCTCGTGCAGATGGGCCACGCCAGGGACAAGCGCCCGTCGGAAATCTCCGGCGGCATGAAGCAGCGCGTCGGCATTGCGCGGGCGCTCGCCATGGAACCGAAGATCCTGCTGCTCGATGAGCCGTTCGGCGCGCTTGACGCCTTGACCCGGGCCCACCTGCAGGATGCCGTGATGGAGATCCACGCCCGGCTCGGCAATACGATGGTGATGATCACCCACGATGTCGACGAGGCGGTGCTGCTGTCGGACCGCATCGTGATGATGACCAACGGACCCGGGGCGCGCATCGGCGAAGTGCTGGACGTGCCGATCCCGCGGCCACGCCACCGCATCGAACTCGCCTCCGACCGCACGTATCTCAAGTGCCGCGAGGCCGTCCTGAAATTCCTCTACGAACGCCACCGCTTCGTTGAAGCCGCGGAGTAAACGACATGACCGAAAAACTCGTCATCATTGGCAATGGCATGGCGCCGGGGCGCATGCTGGAACATCTCTTTGAACAGGCACCCGGCCGCTACAGCGTCACGATCTTTAACGCCGAACCGCGCGTCAACTATGACCGCATCATGCTTTCCCCGGTGCTCTCGGGCGAGAAGACCTATGAGCAGATCGTCATCCACGGCGATGGCTGGTACATCGATCATGGCATCACCCTCTACAAGGGTCACCGGATCGTTGCGATCGATCGCGCCGCAAAGACCGTCACCTCTGACCATGGCGTGACCGAAAGCTACGACAAGCTGGTGATTGCGACCGGATCCGTGCCGTTCATCATCCCCGTTCCCGGCAAGGAACTGCCGGGCGTTATCACCTATCGTGACCTCGATGACGTGCAGGCCATGCTGCTGGCAGCGCAATCGCGCGAAAAGGCTGTTGTCATCGGTGGTGGCCTGCTGGGCCTCGAGGCGGCGGCAGGTCTTGCCCAGCGGGGCATGGACGTAACCGTGCTCCACGTCATGCCGACGCTGATGGAACGCCAGCTTGATCCGGCCGCCGGTTATCTTCTGCAGAAAGCGGTCGAAGAACGCGGCATCAAGGTGATCTGCAAGGCCAACACCAGGCAGATCATCGGCGACGGCAAGGTGGAAGGCGTCGAACTGGATGATGGCCGGATCATCCCTGCGACACTGGTGGTCATGGCGGTTGGCATCCGCCCCAATGCCGGGCTCGCCAGGGACGCGGGGCTCGCGGTCAACCGCGGCATCGTCGTCGATGCCGGCATGCAGACCTCCGACGGCGACATCTATGCGATCGGGGAATGCGCCGAAGTGGGCGGCATGGTCTACGGCCTCGTCGCACCGCTTTACGAGATGGCTCGTGTCGCCGCGGCCCATCTGGCGGGTGATACCGGACCGGCCTTCGTGCATTCCGATACGCCGACCAAGCTGAAGGTGACCGGCATCGACCTTTATTCCCTTGGCGACTTTGCCGATGGCGACGACCGCCAGGAGATCGTGCTGCGTGACGCCACCGCCGGCGTCTACAAACGCCTGGTGCTGAAGGACAACCGGATCATCGGCACCGTCCTCTACGGCGAGACGTCCGACGGCGCCTGGTTCAACGACCTGAAGAAAAAGGCGGTCGACATTTCCGACATGCGCGAGACCCTGATCTTCGGCCAGGCCTATCAGGGAGGGTCGCCGCTGGACCCTATGGCGGCCGTTGCAGCCTTGCCGGATGATGCGGAAATCTGCGGCTGCAACGGCGTCTGCAAAGGCAAGATCACCGGCACGATTACGGCCAAGGGCCTGACGACGCTCGACGACGTGCGCGCCCACACGAAGGCGTCCGCCTCCTGCGGCACCTGCACCGGCCTCGTCGAACAGTTGATGAGCCTCACCCTCGGTGACGCCTACAACCCGAAGGCCGTGCAGCCCATGTGCCCCTGCACCGAGCTCGGCCATGACGATGTGCGCCGCCTGATCAAGGCCAAGGGCCTGAAGACCATACCGGCCGTCATGCAGGAGTTGGAATGGAAGACATCCTGCGGCTGCGCCAAATGCCGCCCGGCGCTGAACTATTACCTCGTCTGCGACTGGCCGGATGAATATGCGGACGACTACCAGTCCCGCTTCATCAACGAGCGCGTCCACGCCAACATCCAGAAGGACGGCACATATTCTGTGGTGCCGCGCATGTGGGGCGGCGTCACCAACGCAGATGAATTGCGCGCCATTGCCGATGTCGTCGACAAGTTCGCGATCCCCATGGTGAAGGTCACCGGCGGCCAGCGCATCGACCTGCTCGGCATCGAGAAGGAAGACCTTCCGGCGGTGTGGGCCGATCTCGGCAAGGCCGGCTTCATCTCCGGCCAGGCCTATGCCAAGGGTCTGCGGACGGTGAAAACCTGCGTCGGCTCCGACTGGTGCCGCTTCGGCACGCAGGATTCGACCGGGCTCGGCATCCGCATCGAAAAGTTCATGTGGGGCTCCTGGACGCCGGCCAAGCTGAAGATGGCTGTCTCCGGATGTCCGCGAAACTGTGCCGAGGCGACCTGTAAGGACATCGGCGTCATCTGCGTCGATTCCGGCTTCGAGATCCATTTCGCCGGCGCCGCCGGCCTCGACATCAAGGGCACGGAAGTGCTGGGTCTCGTGAAGACCGAGGACGAAGCGCTCGAGCATATCGTGGCGCTGACGCAGATGTACCGGGAACAGGGCCGCTACCTGGAGCGCATCTACAAATGGGCGAAGCGCATCGGTCTCGACGAAATCCGCCGGCAGATCATGGAGGATACCGGCAAGCGCAAAGCCTACTACGAGCGCTTCGTCTTCTCCCAGAAATTTGCCCAGGTCGACCCTTGGTCAGAGCGCGTCTCCGGCAAGGACAAGCACGAGTTCAAGCCGATCGCCACCGTCGGCTTCCATCAGGCAGCGGAGTGAGGGACATGGACATGAACTGGCACCCGATCGGCGACATTTCCGAGATCCCGCTACTTGGCGCACGCTGCGTGAAGACGCCCTTCATGAAGATCGCGGTTTTCCGCACCGGCGAGCATGAGGCTTACGCCATCGAAAACCGCTGCCCGCACAAGGCCGGTCCGCTTTCGGAGGGCATCGTCCACGGCAATTCCGTAACCTGCCCGCTGCACAACTGGGTGATCTCGCTCGAAACGGGCAAGGCACTCGGTGCAGACGAGGGCGAGGTGCGGACCATCCCGCTGAAAAATGAAAGCGGTCAACTCTTCCTTGCGCTGGAAAGCGTGATGCTGGAAGCGGCGGAGTAGCAACCCATGCCCGTCGAGACCAGGACCACCTGCCCCTATTGCGGCGTCGGCTGCGGCGTCATCGCCTCGGTTCATGAGGATGGTGCGGTTTCGGTCAAGGGTGATCCGGAGCATCCTGCCAATTTCGGCAGGCTCTGCTCCAAGGGATCAGCGCTGGCCGAAACGATCGATCTCGACGGACGCGTCCTGTTTCCCGAGATCGGTGGGCGGCAGACTGGCTGGGACGAGACACTCGATCTCGTGGCCCGAAAGTTTTCCGAGGCGCTTGCCGAACATGGACCGGATGCGGTGGCCTTCTACGTCTCCGGCCAGTTGCTGACGGAGGATTATTATGTCGCCAACAAGCTGATGAAAGGGTTCTTCGGCTCGGCGAATATCGACACCAATTCGAGGCTTTGCATGTCCTCCTCCGTCGCCGGCCACCGCCGCGCCTTCGGATCCGACACCGTGCCCGGCACCTATGAGGACCTGGAACTGGCCGACCTGGTGGTGCTGACCGGTTCCAACCTCGCCTGGTGCCATCCCGTCCTCTACCAGCGGCTTGCTGCTGCCAAGGCAGCCCGGCCTGAAATGAAAGTCGTCGTGATCGACCCGCGCCGGACGATGACCTGCGACATCGCCGATCTGCATCTGGCGATCCGGCCGGATGGCGACATCGCATTGTTCATGGGCTTGCTCGCGCATCTGGCGGAGAGCGCGGCGCTCGATAAAGCTTTTGTCGAGGCTCATACTCCGGGCTTTGCCGAGGCTGTTTCTGCCGCATCAGCGCTTTCCATTTCCAAATGGTCCGAACGCACCGGCCTCCCGGCATCGCAGCTTGAGCAGTTTTTCCACCTGTTCGAAACGACGGAGAAGGTCGTTACCTGCTACAGCCAGGGGGTCAACCAGTCGTCTTCCGGCACCGACAAGGTCAACGCGATCATCAACTGCCATCTCGCCACCGGCCGCATCGGCCGGCCCGGCATGGGGCCATTTTCGCTGACCGGACAGCCGAACGCCATGGGCGGCCGCGAGGTCGGCGGGCTCGCGAACATGCTCGCCGCCCATATGGCGATCGAGAACCCTGAAGATCGCGACCGCGTCCAGCGTTTCTGGGCGTCTCCAACGATCGCATCGAAACCCGGCCTGCAGGCGGTGGACATGTTCCGCGCCGTCGCGGACGGCCGTATCAAGGCCCTCTGGATCATGGCAACCAACCCGGTCGTTTCAATGCCGGATGCCGCCGCGGTCGAAGCCGCGTTGAAAGCCTGCCCCTTCGTGGTCGTGTCCGACATCATGCGTGACACCGACACGGCGCGTCACGCCCATGTGCTCCTGCCCTCGCTCGGCTGGGGCGAGAAGGACGGCACGGTCACCAATTCCGAACGCCGCATTTCCCGCCAGCGCCGCTTCTTGGCATCGCCTGGAGAAGCAAGGCCGGACTGGTGGCAGATGGCGGAGGTTGCGCGCCGCATGGGCTTTGCCGGTTTCGACTACCAATCCCCAGCCGAGATTTTTGCCGAACATGCCGCACTCTCGGCCTTCGAGAACCACGGCAGCCGGGACTTCGATATCGGAGCCTATGCGGGCGTTGGTCTGGAGGCATACGATGAACTTCCGCCATTCCAGTGGCCGTCGCCGCTGGCCGAGGGTGATAAACCGAAACGCTTCTTCGCCGACGGCGGTTTCTTCCATCCAGATGGGAAAGCTCGCTTCATCGCCGTCACGGCACCGGCAACCGATCGTACCCACGCGCTTTATCCGCTGACGCTCAACACCGGGCGCATTCGCGATCATTGGCACACGATGACCCGCACCGGCAAAAGCGCCCGGCTTTCCAGCCACATCGCCGAGCCCTTCGCGGAAATCCACCCGCAGGACGCCGCAAAACTGCGCATCCGAAACACCGGCCTGGCGGAACTCGAAAGCCCGTTCGGCAAAGCGGTCGTCCGCGCACTCGTCACCGAACGGCAGGCGCCGGGCAGCGTTTTTGTGCCGATGCACTGGAACGACCAGTTTTCCGCCAAGGCGCGCATCGGTGCCCTCGTTCCTCCGCTCACCGATCCGGTCTCCGGCCAGCCGGCCTCCAAGAACGTCGCAATCACCGCCCGCACGTATGAAGTCGCTCACTACGGTTTCGCCGTCTCGGCAGCGAAGCCCGCGCCGCAAGCAGACTATTGGGCGCTCGCCAAAGCCGACGGCGGCTGGCGCACCGAACTCGGTTTCAAGACGGCTCCCGAAGATTGGATCGACTGGTGCCAAGGCACATTCGGCATCAGCCCCGTCATCGAGCCGCTCGGTTACATGGACCGGCAGACCGGCGACCTGCGCCTCGCCTTTTTGGGCGCGGACAAGTTGCTTGCGGCATTTTTCCTTGCTCGCGAGCCGGTCGCCGTCGCGCGCAACTGGGCAATCAGCCAACTCACGACACGCCACACCGATCTGACCCGGCGTTTCGGCATCGTCGCCGGCCGCCCGGGCGCCGATCAGCCCGATCCCGGCGCCACCGTCTGCTCCTGCTTTTCGGTCGGCATCAACAGGATCATCGGCGCCGTCCGCACCGGATGTCACTCCGTCGAGGCGGTCGGAAAACACACCAATGCCGGAACCAACTGCGGCTCCTGCCGCGCGGAAATCAGGGGGATCATCGATGGATGTCTTGCAGCCGCCGCGGAGTGAACCCCCGCCGGTTCGTGGTGCCCGTGTGGCACCGCTTGCCAAGCTCCCCCTATTCTGGGCGTTGGACGGCAAGAGGGTGATCGTTTCCGGCGGCACGGATGCGGCCGCATGGAAAGCCGAACTCCTAGCCGCCTGCGGCGCGGAGGTGCATGTCTATGCGGGGGAACTTTCGGAAACCTTCACGCTGCTGATCGCACGCGGCACGCAACATCCGAACGGCCGGTTCAAACATCATCCTCATGCATGGCATCCCGCGATCTTTGCGGGCGCGGAGATCGCCATCGCCGACTGCGAAGATGAGCAGGAGGCGCAAGCCTTCTTTGAAGCAGCGCGGGCGGCCGGAATACCGGTCAATGTGATCGACAAACCGGAATTCTGCCAGTTCCAGTTCGGCTCGATCGTCAATCGCTCGCCGGTCGTCGTCTCGATCTCGACCGATGGGGCCGCGCCGATCCTTGCCCAGGCGATCCGCCGGCGCATTGAGACCCTGCTGCCGCAATCGTTGAAGGACTGGTCACAACTCGCCCAAACCCTGCGGGAAAGGATCAACGCCCGCCTCCCGCCCGGCCCAATGCGACGTGACTTCTGGGAGCGCTTCGTGGATCGGGCGTTTGCCGCCGCACCAGATGCCGCAGTTGAAGCCGAGTTGCTCTCGGATGCAGGTCTCGTAGCGGCATCACCGGAAAAAACCGGCCGCGTTACGCTCGTTGGCGCCGGTCCCGGAGATGCGGAACTGCTGACGCTGAAGGCGGTGCGGGCGCTGCAGGCGGCCGATGTCATCCTTTTCGACGACCTGGTTTCAGACGAGGTGCTGGAGCTCGCGCGCCGCGAGGCAAAGCGTATGCTGGTCGGAAAACGCGGCGGCCGGACGAGTTGCCGGCAGGAAGACATCAACGAGATGATGGTGAAGCTTGCAAAGGCCGGCAAACGGATTGTTCGCTTGAAGTCAGGAGATCCGATGGTCTTCGGTCGCGCGGGAGAGGAAATCGAGTGCCTTGAAGCGCACGGCATATCGGTCGATGTGGTGCCCGGTATTACGTCCGCTAGTGCCATGGCGGCCCGGCTCGGCGTTTCGCTCACCCATCGCGACCACGCACAAGGCGTGCGTTTTGTCACCGGTCATTCACGAAAGGGCGTGCTGCCGGACAGTCTCGACTGGAACAGTCTTGCCGATCCTCGGATGACGACTGTCTATTACATGGCCGGCCGCACCGCGGGCGAGATCGTCGGGCGTCTGGTCGATGCCGGGATGACGCCAGATATGCCGGTCGCCATTGTCAGCGCCGTCTGCCGAAAAAATGAGAGACGTTGGACAGGTCAACTTTGCGACATGCCAGGCGCGATGGCTTCGATCGGTGTGAACGAGCCGGTATTGATTGGCATCGGCCAAGTCTTCGCCAAGGCTCGTGCACAGCCGGTAGAACTGAGTGTGGGTAGCGAAGCTCGCGCTGCGGGCTGATCGCAAAAACAAAAGGGCCGGCACCTGCCGACCCTTTACTCTGCTATCCGCGGAAACTGCCTTCGTTCATGTCCCGCTCGTCATAGTTCGGCGAGAAATCCTTGTCGGGCTTCTTCTGGCCCGGCGGATTGCGATGCGCAGTGGCGTCTTCCGACCCGGTGACGACGGTTGGCTTGGCGCTGTGGACGCCGCTTGCCTTCGGATCACCTTGTGACTTGGCGAACTGGCCCTTGGCATCCGCCTCGGGGCCCGACTTTCCAGAAGTTCCTGTCATGTCAGTCTCCCTTGATCTTGCCAGTATCGGTGGCTTTGTCACGCGACGGGTCGCGATTGTTTTCATGCAGCGCGTCGCGGTCGCGGTCCGGATTGTCCTTTGCCGGCATGTAACCGCGTGGCGTGTTTTCCTGTGGACCTTCCCACCGCGGGGACTGGTCTGTAGTGCCGGGTGCTCCAGCCTTTGGCGAATCCATGCCCATGCCTATTCCTCCTGTTGTGTAGAGGTAACCCGCAAGACCACGCTGGAGTTCCGGATCAGGCGCGGCACGCATCGAGACAGGAGGTTGCATGCACAACTAATCGCTTGATCTCCCCCCACGACAGTCCTAGCATTGATCAAATGCTCACGACGGCGCTTTCACGGGAGACTTTGTATGGACATCCTCGCAAACAAGCAGTTCGCTGCAACTGACTTCCCGGTGGAGGAAGTGCGGCGGCAGTTTCCCGCGCTTCAGAAATACAAGGACTTCATCTTTTTCGAGAATGCCGGCGGCGCTCAGGTCCCTCAGGTGGTGATTGATGCAGTTTCCGCGCATCTGCTGGACTGCAACGTGCAGCGCATGGCGCCATACCTCCATAGCCAAGGCGTTGACAAAAGCGTTGCTGATGCACGCGTTTCCGTGGGCCTGCTCGTCAATGCTTACCGACCGGAAGAAATCTCCTTCGGCCTCAACGCCACGTCCTTCATCCGTCTTGTCAGCCTCGGCATCGCCAAAATGCTGGGGGAGCGCAACGAAATCATCGTCACCGACATGGATCACGATGCCGATATCGCCACCTGGACTGCGCTCGAAGCGGATGGTGCCAAGATCGTCTGGTGGCGGATGCGCGATGACGGCATGCTCCACACGGAAGACCTGGAACCGCTGCTGAGCGACAAAACGCGGCTTGTCGCCTGCACCGTTACCGCCCACTCGATCGGCACGATCGTTGACGTGGCGACCGTCGGCAAGCTCGCGCATGCGGCCGGCGCGGAAGTATTCCTCGATTGCGTGCATTTCGGGCCGCATGGGCTGATCGACGTGCAGGCATGGGATTGCGACTACCTCGTCTGCTCCGGCTACAAGAACTTCTCGCCGCATATGGGCTTTCTCTGGGGCCGGTATGACGCGCTGGTAAAGCTGCCGACCTTCAAGGAAGACTTCATTCCGGACGTGCCGCCTTACAAGATCGAGGTCGGAACCTTCACGTATGAAAACGTCGCCGGCATGGATGCGGCGATCCGTTACCTCGAAGGCCTTGGCCGCCGGTTCCTGCCCGCGGGCGATCATTCACGCCGCGATGCGATCGTGGCGGCCATGGCCGCGATCCGTTCGTATGAACAGGTGCTCTCGCGAAAAATGCTTTCGGTCCTGAAGAAGCACGGCGCGACAATCTACGGGATTTCGGACGAGACGCAGGTTGAACATCGGGTCCCGACCATCTGCTTCAACATCCCGGGCGTATCGCCACAACATATTTCAACGGAACTGGGCAAGCGGCAGATCGGCAGCCGCGACGGCCACATGTTTGCCCCTCGCCTGATGAAACGGCTGGGCCTGAGGATGCAGACAGGCTGCATGCGGGTTTCCATGGTGCATTACAACACGATCGAAGAGATCGAGCGCTTCGACAGCGTGCTGGGCGAAATCATCAAGACGGCGCGCTGACAAATCGGCTTTGCACAGCGGCCGGCCCTACCGGGCCGGCGTATTCATGTGGCCGTCAATGAACGGCCGTGCTGATCATCGGATAAGGGTGGGCGGCCTTAAATTGCGTGATCACCGCTGCAGCCTGCCCAAGCACCTGTTCGGCAGCATCGAGATTGTCGCGCGCCAGCTCATCGGCATTGACGCGAATTGCCTCGGCCATGTTGCTGGAGATTGCAGCAAAGTGTCGGTTGCCTTCCGCAAAGGCTTCGCGTGCGGTGCCTTCGAGCACCTGAGCAATCGAAACAAAGATCTCCTCACGCTCATCGACGCTGAGGTCACGGATACTCTTGTGTACATGTTCCATAACGCCACCCACAAAAAGTCGTTGTGACGGCCGGTCTCCCTTGAGCCCCGACCAAAATGATAGTTGGGAACGAAAAAACTGTGTTCAAGACCACTAGGCTGCGGCTGAAGACAGCAGACGGCAAAAGGCCACGCCCGGAAACCGAGCGTGGCCTTTCTTGTCTCAGGCAGTCAGCTTGCGCTGAGGACCAGGCTCTTAGCGGAAGAGCGTCAGGATGTTCTGAGCTTCGCTGTTGGCGATCGACAGAGCCTGTACGCCGAGCTGCTGCTGCGTCTGCAGAGCCTTGAGGCGGGTCGACTCTTCGTTCATGTCGGCGTCAACCAGCTTGCCAACACCTGCGTCGATCGAGTCAGACAGGTCTTCAACGAAGTCCTTCTGCAGTTCGATACGCTTGTTGACAGCACCGATGTCAGCAGCAGCGTTGGTCATTTCCTTCAGGGCAGCTTCCGTGACGGCCAGCGTCAGCGACAGAAGGTCTGCGCCCATGCTGGTGATGTCGAAGCTGATGACGCTGTTGGTCGAGATGGCCGGAGCAACCGTCGCGCCGAGCGAGTTGGTGTAGGAAACAGTGTGGTACTTCGTCAGGATACCAGCCGTCGTCAAGTGGGTGGTGCCGGTCTGGGCGATCAGCGACGAGCTGCCGGTGTTGTATTCCAGCGTCGTCAGGCTGATGGCGCCGTTGTTGTCGCGGTTGAACGAACCAACGATGGCCTGGGTGCCGGCGGTGTTGGTGCCGGTCTGGTGGTAGACCCAGTTCTGGCCCGAGAAGGCAGCAGACTTGGCGATCGAGATCAGCTGGTCCTGCAGCTGGTCGATTTCCTTCTGGACCTTGGACTTGTCAACGCCCGGCTGGGAAGCCGCGGTGATCTTCTGCTTGATTTCGTCGACGACGGAGATCGAGCTTTCCAGGGCGGTGTAAGCAACGTCGGTGATGGCAGCGCCGAGGCCGAGAGCATCCTTGACGGTGCCCAGTGCCTTGTTGTCCGAACGCATGGTCGTTGCGATCGACCAGTAGGCGGCGTTGTCGGAAGCGGTTTCGACCCTGTAACCAGAGGAGATACGGCTCTGGGTCTTCTCCATTTCGCTGCCGATAGAGCGGAGAGTGGAGAGGGCGGCCATAGCCGAGTTGTTGGTAAGAATGCTAGACATAACTGGTCCCTTTGTTACGCTTTACTATTGGGACATCCCGGACTGACCGGTCACGTGGTCGGGCATCATGCCAGTCCGATCCGTTTGTTTGTCTGGATCGAACCCTTCGTGTGAGATGCACAATGCCGGTCAGTTCTTATCAATTTCTTTAAAATGCGATCAATCGCGCCGATGGTTTGTTTATGGTTAGCGGACGGTAAACCCGGCTTCAGCGCGGTTAACCCTCAACAAGCCATGGCTTTCTAACTTTCTGAAGCCTTCTCCTTCAGTGCCGGTATAAAAGGGAAAGGCCGCATCCATGACGCGGCCTTTCTGATAGGGCTGGTTCGAAGACTGTCGGTCTTAACGGAACAGCGTGAGGATGTTTTCCGCAGAGCTGTTCGCAATCGAGAGCGCCTGGACACCGAGCTGCTGCTGGGTCTGCAGGGCCTTGAGGCGGGTCGACTCCTCATTCATGTCGGCATCAACCAGCTTGCCAACGCCCGTTTCGATCGCGTCCGTCAGGTTTTCAACGAATGTCGTCTGGAGGTCGATGCGCTTGTTGATGGCGCCGATGTCGGCAGCCGCGTTGGTCAGCTCCTTCAAGGCAGCTTCCGTTGCAACCAGCGACTGGGCGAGCAGGTCTGCACCCATGGTGCTGATGTCGAGGCTCATCACGCTGTTGGCTGCGGTGCCGCTGGAGGTCGTACCGGCAGAGTTGGTGTAGCTCACCGAATTGAGCTTGGTCAGGATGCCCGCGGCCGTCGACATCGTGGCGCCGTTCATTGAGATCAGCGACGAGTTCGTGGTGTCATATTCCAGCTTCGTGAGGCTGATGTTGCCGAAGTTGTCACGGTTGAACGAGCCAACGATAGCCTGGGTACCGGCAGTGTTGGTGCCGGCCTGGTGGTAGACCCAGTTCTGGCCCGAGAAGGAAGCGGACTTGGCAATCGACATCAGTTGCTCCTGCAACTGGTCGATTTCCTTCTGGATCTTGCTCTTGTCGACGCCGGGCTGCGAAGCAGCCGTGATCTTCGACTTGATTTCGTCAACAACCGAGATGGCGTTTTCGAGAGCGGTGTAGGCAACGTCGGTCGTGGCGGCGCCAAGGCCGAGAGCGTCCTTAACGGTGCTCAGTGCCTTGTTGTCGGAGCGCATGGTGGTTGCGATCGACCAGTATGCGGCGTTGTCAGATGCATTTTCGATACGAAAGCCTGACGACACCCGCTTCTGCGTGGTTTCCATGTCGCTGCTGATGTTGCGGAGAGTGGAAAGAGCGGCCATTGCCGCGTTGTTCGTCAGAATGCTGGTCATGAGTGGTAGCCCTGTTTATCGTTCGATGGAGACGAGATAATCTGATTATGGTTAACGAACGGTTACGAATGGACCCCAGCAAGTTACCTTTGAATTGAGCAAGAACAGCTTTCAGCCAGATTCCGACGATCTGCCGCGTTCCTGCGATTGATATCGATCAATTAGAGCCACCACGGCATCGTTGTGCTGATTCTCGGCTTATAAAAACGCACTTTTGCTGCCAGCACCGTCAGTATCTCCAAGATAAATCTGCGCTCTACATTGAAATATTTTGGAAGAACATCTGCTGATTCGTGCGCCCCGGCATGATTCGCCTTCCGAAGATCGAAAGAACCACCGAAGTTTCTAGTTCTGACGATTGTTTAATGACTGATCCCAAGAGGTCCCGAAGAGCAACTAATCATTTTTTAAACATCTTCCGCAGCATCCGTTAACCCTAGATTCGAAGGCGCTGCTCATGGGGCAGACAATTAGGAAGTTGGCAAGAAACGACGTGTGAAAACCTCCTCACACGACGGGGTTTGGTTTCCATAACGAGGGCCAAGTTGGCATGATGCCGTACCGGAGTGACCGGTAATTTCTGAACCCGGTATGTCCCACTCAGTATTTCGTAAAAGGGACTAACCCATGGCTAGCATTCTCACCAACAACTCGGCACTGACCGCTCTTTCCACGCTTCGTTCGATCAGCCAGGAGATGGAGCGTACCCAGAACCGTATTTCGTCCGGTTACCGCGTCGAGACCGCCTCGGACAACTCTGCCTACTGGTCGATCGCAACGACCATGCGTTCGGACAACAAGGCACTGGGCACCGTCAAGGACGCTCTCGGCCTTGGCGCTGCAACGACCGACGTTGCTTACACCGCCCTGGAAAGCTCGATCTCCGTCGTTGACGAAATCAAGCAGAAGATCACCGCCGCTTCCCAGCCGGGCGTCGACAAGGGGAAGATCCAGAAGGAAATCGACCAGTTGCAGGAGCAGCTGATCTCGATCGCCAAGTCTGCTTCCTTCTCGGGCCAGAACTGGGTCTACCACCAGACTGGCACCAACACCGCCGGCACTCAGGCCATCGTGGGTTCGTTCAACCGTGACAACTCCGGCAACATCAGCCTCACGACGCTGGAATACAACACCGGAAGCTCGTCGCTGATCGCCCAGACCGGCACCACCCACTTGACGACGGCCGGTATCCTGACGAAGTACCACACCGTTTCCTACACCAACTCGCTCGGTGCGACGGTTGCTGCTGTCCAAGCCACGAGCAGCATCATCAGCCTCGACATCACCAGCATGGGCGCAGACCTTCTGTCGCTGACGCTGGCTGCGACCGAGTCCGCCCTGAAGGAAATGACCAACGCCGCTGCTGACATCGGTGCCGTCAACAAGCGCATCGACCTGCAGAAGAACTTTGTGCAGGACCTGAACGACTCGATCGCATCAGGTATCAGCAAGCTGGTTGACGCCGACATGAACGAAGAGTCGACCCGCCTCAAGGCTCTGCAGACGCAGCAGCAGCTTGGCATCCAGGCGCTGTCGATCGCCAACAGCGACTCGCAGAACATCCTGGCGCTGTTCCGCTAAGATCAACACGGGCTGTGGCGCGGTTCACCGCGCCACAGCCTTATCTCGTTTGGGGAAGCACCCGTTCCTTCTCCCGCCGCTGAACCTCCAGGTGGCCCGCTGCTTCTCCGGGTGAAGCCTTCTATTCCGGCGTCAACCTGGCACTGAAACGCCTCACCGCCTCAGATCCCCAAAATCATCCAGGACACGACATCCTACTGGGTCGAGAAGTAGCGTTACGCTTGATCTTCCAGCCGGGCGGTTCGGAGCGTCGTCAGGTTCGCAGAGCCAGTGCAGAAGCAGGCAATGCGTAACTGCTCGCTCATGATCAAGAAATGTTCGATCACCGCCTCCGGCGAGATCAGCGCCGCCCGCAGCACCGGCGCCGCCTGGGCCACCACATCCGCACCCAGCCGAATGGCCCTGGCCGCATCAACGCCGGTCGAGATACCACCTGACGCGATGATGGCTGCATCGGGACAAGCCGCGCGCACCGCTTCCACCAGTTTTGCGGTCGGCTGTCCCCAGTCGGCAAAAGCTGCGGCAATTGCTGCCTGCGCAGCGGTCGCGGCACGCTCGGCCTCGATCGTTGTCCAGCTGGTTCCGCCAGCACCTGCGACATCGATCACCGCAACGCCTTCCGACACCAGCCGCTGTGCCACCTTCGACGAAATGCCGTAACCCACTTCCTTGACGACAACCGGTACCGGCAGGCTGCGGCAAAGCCCGCCGATCTTGTGCAGAAGGCCGGACCAGTTGCGGTCGCCCTCAGGCTGCACGGCTTCCTGCAGCGGATTGAGATGGATGATGAGGGCATCCGCCTCGAACATGTCGACGGCACGCTGCGCTTCGGCATGGCCGAAACCGGTGTTGAGCTGGGCGGCGCCGATATTGGCAAGGATCGGAATGCTGGGCGCCAACTGCCGCAGCTCCTTGCCGAGCCCTCCCCGATCATCACCTTCGATGGCGACACGTTGCGAGCCGACGGCCAGCGGGATGCGCAGGTCCTCGCAGGCGATGGCGAGATTGTGATTGATGGTCAGCGCCTCGACCGGCCCGCCCGTCATCGAGCTCACCATGAATGGCACCTTGATCACCTTACCAAGAAATTTCGTAGCGAGGTCAATATGATCGAGGTCGAGTTCCGGCAGCGCCACATGTTCGAACCGGATCGCGTCGAAGCCCGACGCGCGACCGACGCCATGCGCTTTTCCACTCAGCACGATGTCGAGATGTTGTTTTTTTCGCTCGAGAAGCATTTTCACCTTTCAACCGGCCGAAGCTGCCACAGATATATCACGGACACCCGGGAACCCGGCGTTGCACTCAATATAGGTAAGGCTTCGGTAATGTCCTGGGATTGTTCGGCAGTTTTGGCTGAAAGTAGTGACGGATCGGCGACCACTCCCTTTGCATCGCGCACATCTCGCGCCGAGGCCGCCCAGTCGTTGAAGATGATGAAGGCGATCATCGAGGATCGGCTGCAGTCGCTGCTGGTAACAGACGCCTTTGTTCCAGCGTCCCTATCGAGAGCCATGTCACATGCCCTGATGGGCGGCGGGAAGCGTTTCAGGCCGCTGTTCTTCATCAGCATGATCCGGGACCCCAGCAAGCAAGACGCTGCAATCGACATCGGCTGCGCGATCGAGATGGTTCACACCGCCTCGCTCATCCTCGATGATCTGCCCTGTATGGACAATGCGGACTTGAGGCGCCAGCAGGTAACGACCCATAAGGCGTTCGGCGAAGCGACTGCCATCCTCGCGGCAATTTCGCTCCTCATGCGTGGCATCAATATCATCAGTACTGTCGAAGGCGTGGAGCCGCAGCTCAGGGCAAGGCTGGTGGAAATCATCTCAAGTGCCATTGGCTACGAAGGCCTCGCCGGCGGGCAGGAGCTCGACCTCAACGGCGGCTTCGGGCAGGACAATATTGCTGATGTCGAGCAGAAGAACTGGCTGAAGACCGGCGCCCTTTTTGGCGCAACGGCGGAAATGGCCGGATTGCTGGACAACAAGCCCGAGGAGCAGCGGATCGCGCTCAAGGCCTTCGCGGGCCACATCGGCTCCGCCTTCCAGACGATGGACGACTACCTCGACACCACCGGCGCGGCGAGCGTGCTCGGCAAGGACACCGGCAAGGATGTCGGCAAGAGCACCATGGCCTCCCGGCTTGGGCCGGCTGAAGCCCGCTCAGCCTATCTGGAGCATCTGCGGCTGGCTTACGTTCTCCTGCCGCATTGCGGCATCCGCGAGGAAGAAGCTGACGTGATGCTGAAAAGCGTCTTCCAGATCATGCCGATCGAAGCGGCATCGGCTTAAGGCTTCAGGCAGTCGGGCGATTGAAAAGGTCGCCCCGCGCATAACGAGGGCGATAGACGCGGGTGAGGACTACGTCCCCCAGCGCGAGAAGAACAAGCCCCGCTTTTGTCCAACGGCTGGTGGACACGCGCTCATCCCAGGCACGCGGCCCAAGCGTCACCAGCTTGCGCCCGATGGCACGATAGACACGTCTGGCCGAGGCAATTGCCCAGGCCGAACGGAACGGTAGCTCCGCAATCCCGGCATACGCGGAATCGTAATAGCGATCTGCGGTCTGGAGCAGTGAGACCGCCACAGGATAGAGCAGAGCGCGTTGCTGCGGATCATCCGGATCCACGTTCTTTATTCCGGCATCGGCGAGCATCTGCGACGGCACGTAGCAGCGACCCTCGCGTGCATCAGCGATGATGTCCCGACAGATATTGGTAAGCTGGAAAGCGATGCCGAGATCCGAGGCCCGGTCGAGCGTGGATGGGTCGCGCGCACCCATGATCATCGCCATCATCACCCCCACCACGCCCGCCACGTGGTAGCAATAGAGCTTCGTGTCGTTCAGCGTCTGGTATGTGGCGCGCCGCACATCCATCTCGAAACCCTGCAGCAGTTGCAGAGGATAGCGCGGATTGATGTCGTTGCGCTCCACCACCCGGCGCAGCGCCTCGAAATGGACGTCCTCGCTCCTGATGCCGGAAAGCGCCTGGTCAGTCTTCGATTGCAGCTCGCGCAGACGCTCCAACTGCTCATCCTGGGCCGGAACGCCGCCCTTGCCGTAACCGAGCTCCTGACCGTCAATGACGTCGTCGCAATAGCGGCACCAAGTATAAAGCATGACCGCATCGTCGCGGGTACGGCGGTCGAAAAGCTTCGCCGCCGCGGCGAAGCTCTGCGAGCCATTTGCGATCGTTGCTTCGCTCTCCTGGATAACCGTATCACTCATGCAGACGCCGCCTCGATCATCAGTCCCGCGGTTGCCTTGGCCGACCCCACAACCCCTGGGATTCCAGCGCCCGGATGCGTGCCGGCTCCTACGATGTAGAGGTTGGATACGACGTCATCGCGGTTATGCGGCCGGAACCAGGCGCTCTGGGTGAGGATGGGTTCGACCGAAAATGCCGAGCCGAGATGCGCGTTCAGTTCGTCGCGGAAGTCGAAGGGCGTGAAGTGCCGCACGGTCACGAGGTCGTCGAGCAGGCCGGGAATATAGCGATCGTTGAGATAGCGCAGGATCTTGTCGCGGTATTTCGGCCCCTCGATCTCCCAATCGATGTCCGCTGTGCCGAGATGCGGCACGGGAGACAGGACGTAGTAGGCGCTCGAGCCTTCCGGCGCGAGGCTATCGTCGGTCACCGAGGGTGCGTGAAGATAAAGCGAAAAGTCGTCCGCGAGTTTTGCCGTTCCAAAGATCTCTGTCACCAACTCCCGATAACGCGGCCCGAACAGCACCATGTGGTGCTTGAGCTCGGGATGTTTTTTCTTCAGGCCGAAATAGACGACGAAGAGCGACATCGAGTGGCGCTTCTTCTCCAGGCTCTTGGTCATGGCGGCGCCGCGCTCTGTCCCGCGAAGCATGTGCTTGTAGGTGTGCACTACGTCGGCATTTGATGCGACCATGTCGAAACGCTCGGCCGTCCCGTCCTTCAAAACCACGGAATCGGCCTTGCCTCCGGACATTGTCACCTGGTCAACCGCCGCGTTCAGCTTCACCTGGCCGCCGAGGTCCTCGAACAGGCGCACCATGCCACGCACCAGCGCACCGGTGCCGCCCTTGGCGAACCAGACGCCGCCTTGCCGCTCCAGCGCATGAATCAGCGCATAGATCGACGAGGTCTGGAACGGGTTGCCGCCCACGAGAAGCGAATGGAACGAGAAGGCCTGGCGCAGATGCTCGTCCTTGATGAACTGTGCGACCTTGGAATAAACGCTGCGATGGCTTTCTAGCCGGATCAGTTGCGGTGCGATCTTCACCATCGACCAGAAGTTCAGGAAGGGAACCGTCCCGAGCTTCTCATAACCTTCCCGGTACACCTCCTTCGAATAGGCAAGGAAGCGTCGGTAACCTTCCACATCGGCGGGCGATTTTTCAGCGATCTGGCGGTCAATTGCGTCCTGGTCGTCGGCGTAATCGAACTCGTAGCCGTCTTCCCAGCAGAGCCGATAGAACGGATGCACCGGCAAGAGCGTCACATAATCTGCCATGTCGCGGCCGCTCAACGTCCAGAGCTGCTGCAGGCAGTCCGGATCGGTGATGACGGTCGGGCCGGCATCGAAGGTAAAGCCGTCCTGCTCATAAACATACGCACGTCCGCCCGGCTTATCGCGCTTCTCGTAGAGCACGGTCTGGATGCCGGCGCTCTGGAGCCGTATCGCAAGCGCAAGCCCGCCCAGTCCCGCACCGATGACTGCCGCTTTTTTTGTTGTCATGCTGTTTGCTGTTCTCGCTGAAGGAAACCGGATTCGCTCATGCATGGGATGGCCTTGCCGAGCGGCACAGGGGGCTTGCCGGTCAAGATCTGAAGCATCTGCCATTTGGTGGTTCTGCCGGCATAAAAGCTTTCGATGAGGCCCTGCGGCAGACGGTAGAAACGCTGCAGGACAAGATACCGTCTATCCGGCGCCGCGGCGCGAAAAAGCATGCGGTTGAGGAGCCGGTAAAAACCCTGTTGCTTGGCGCGGCGTTTGGCATGGGACCGGATGGCGTTGGCGAGCCGCGGGCTCGTCGTCGGCCAGGCCTCAGCGATCAGGTTGGCGACAGCAACCGCCTCGGGCAGGCTGTAGCCCGTGACCGGATGGAAGAGTGCAGCCTTCAGCCCCATCTGCGGGACCGTCTTAGGCTTGCGGCTCCAGAATGCTTCGGCATCAAAGGCCAGTGTAATCGGCAGCGCGCCCTGCTCCCGCTCGACGATCCGCGCGACGGACCAGCCTTGCGACGAGGCATAATCGAGAACCGCAGCCTCCAGTTCGGCAGCATCGACATCCGAACCATCCGAATATCGCGTGTCCTCGATCAAGAGCCGGTTTGGCGCGAAGGGAAGGCAATAAAGGAAGCGGTAGCCGTCTAGCTGCGGCACCGTCGCATCCATGATGATCGGGTCAACCAAGCCATGCGGGCTCTCGGTCTCCACCTCCAGGCCAACGAATTTCTGGAAGCCGAGCTTGAGGGCCGGATCCGGTGCAAAGCCGCTTGCATCGATCACGCAGGGGCTGTGAAGCTCGGACCTGTCCGCCAGCCGCACCCTGTCGTCCTCGACCCGTTCCACCTGCGCGTCGGCTCGCAGCTCCACGTTTGGCAGGCTCTCGATATAACGCGCAACGGTCTCGGAGGTCAGCGAGGCATAACCCGTGTCGAGCGTGCGCGAATAGGCTGGAAAACGCACCGTCTGCCGCTGCCACCTGTGTGCGATCATCGGCTCGAGCCACGCCATGTCGGCGGCAGCGACATCGCTCTGGTGGAACGACCAGGTATGTCCGGCAAAGGGCGTGGACGACTTTTCCAGGATGATGATGCGTGGCGGGGCAGGAAGGCCGGACAGGCGCGCGGCAACAAGCGCGGTCCACAGCCCCGCCCCCACAAGGATGACATCCGCATCTGATCCGCTTTGCCGTGTTGAAACAGGCATGTCTTGGCCTCACCCGCTTCCCATAGCCGCGTGAGAGCCAATATGGGGCAGAGCCCCTATTCCTCAAGACGCGTTTGTCTCGTCGAACAATGGATCAGATCAACAGCTCGTGTCCGTCGCTTACCCCTCACGCAGCGATGAGAGCGGCCTCAGCGGCCGCTCCGAATGATCGCGATCAGCGCAGCAGCGCCCTCGCCTCCTCGATCCCGAGCGCCGCCGGTTGCGTGCAGGTCGTGGTGAGGTCGATGAACCGCCCCTCCTCGCCGGACTTGAGGATCGAGGTCATCACGTCGACGCCATGCAGCGTCCGCTCCAGCGAGCAGCGGGCATCGCGGCCTTCGATGATCGCCGTGGCCATGTCGGCAAGGCCTGCCGTCCGATAGTTGGCGCGCGGACCCTGCGGATGTTCCTGATTCTCGATGCCGAACGGATGGTCCCAGGGCTCCAGCGGCTGGATATCCTTGTTGCGCCCGCTCGCTTCCACCTTGCCGCCGAAGAAGTTCGGATCAGGCACGAAGATAGAACCTTCCGTGCCATAGAGCTCCATGTTGGAGTGCCGGTGCGACCACACA
>Ga0065721_10050277_pt1 | contig 21501 bp, 21 predicted proteins | sample Mesricmetagenome_FD_59108 | JGI IMG/M metagenome (GOLD analysis project Ga0065721, IMG submission 59108) | Mesophilic microbial community from rice straw/compost enrichment Sample: eDNA_1 v2 (version 2) | ecosystem: Engineered > Solid waste > Grass > Composting > Bioreactor | place: USA: Davis...
AGTGCGGGGGACCTTGGGGGAGCTGTCAGCGAAGCTGACCGGGGGGTCTTCACCCGCGGAAGGCCTGCATCAGCGGCGAGGCGGGGAAGGCGATCAGGGCGCCGATGGCGATGGCCACGCCATAGGGGACGCTCTCGTCCGGCTCGGCCAGGCGCCGGGACCAGGCCGGGCCGCTGAGCACATAGGGGCGCAGGATGGGCGAGCGCACGCTGATCAGCGCCAGCGCCAGGCCGCCGCCGGCCATGGCCGTGACCATCAGATAGGACAGGCTGGCCGGGACGCCCAGCCAGAGGGCGGCCGCGGCGAAGAGCTTGGCGTCGCCTCCCCCGATCCAGCGCAGGGCGAACATGCCCATGCCGGCGAGAAGGGCGAGCGCGAAGACGCCGAGATGCGCGCCGATGGCGCCGGGCGCCAGGCCGCAGGCGAACGCGGCCGGGAAGAAGGCGAGGATCAGGACCGCGGAGATCCAGTTGGGGATGGTGAAGCTCGTCAGGTCACGCAGACCACCGACGACCACCATGGCCGGAAAGATCAGCAGCAGGACGAGTTGGAGAGCTGAGATCATCTGGAGGTCCGGACGGGAGCGTGGAGGAGCTAAGCCGGCTAGGGCTGAGGCGTCGCCGAGCCGAGTTGACTGTATACGTCCACAAAATTGAGAACGAGAGGGCCGACGATTGCCCCTAGGGTCACCGCGATCAAAGCCGCAACTACAGCATACTCTACCGTCGTTGCACCTGATCGGTCGGTAAATAGCCGTCGAAACATGAACACGCCTTTGAGCCGAAATAAGTTGCGGCGGCTGACGCCGCCGCAAACGCAGTATTATTCCGCAGGCAGAGTGGGATTCTTGATCTTGGCATTGATGTTGTTGAACGCGTCCTTGAGCCCGGTGTTGAGTAGGCCCATGACGGTGACCAAGATCACCGCGATCAGGGCCGCGATCAGGCCGTATTCGATGGCGGTGGCGCCGGACTCGTCTTTCATGAAACGCGAAACGAACTTGGACATGCTCGATCTCCTTTGTTGGCGAGCAGAAGTGAGGCCTCAAACCTGGTGGTCTGCTCGCCCCGAAACGCAGGGGCATCATGGCCAAGCTTCACTTAATCGGCAGTAAATCGTCATGTATAAACAAATCTATACCTATGATTTACGAGTATTTACTATAAACATTGGTTAACCACGAGATATAGGCGCCGCGACTTTTCCCTTGAGACTCAAGGATTCGCTGCGGCGACGCCCTCTGGAATTCAGCCTTTATTGACCATTCCGGCCGAGCCTGCGGGCCATCGAGAGCCGCCCGGAAATCCCGCATGCGCCGCCTGCCGTTAGCCATGATCGCCGCCCTGGGAGCGATTTCGACCGCCGCGGAGGCCGCGCCGGCCCTGATGGCGCCGATCAACCAGAGCGTCCCGATCAACCTGCCCCGGGGCACGCGCGACGTGCTGATCGGCAATCCGGCCATCGCCGATGTGAGTGTGCTGGACTCCGGCAAGGCGGTGCTGGTGGGCAAGGGCTATGGGGTGACCAACCTCGTCATCATCGACCAGCTCGGCCGCACGGTGCTGAACCGCCAGGTGGTGGTGGCCGCGCCCACCGGCAACGTGTCGGTGATCCGCGGCGCCAAGGTCGAGGACTATGCCTGCGCTTCCCGCTGCGAGCCGGCGGGCAAGGCGGTGGAGGCCGAGGCGGAGGCGCGCTAGGCGGCCAACCTCGCGTTAGCCATAAGCATAAATCCAAGCTTAGCCGCGGGGGCGTAGGGTCCGGGTTTCGGACCATCCCGGGGGCTTCATGCGCCGCTTCGCCTTTTGGCCAGGACTTCGTCGCTTCGCGCGCGACCGGCGCGGGGTGACGGCGGTCGAGTTCGCGCTGATCAGCGTGCCCTTGATGCTGTTCATGTTCGGGCTGATCGAGCTGTGCCTCATCCTGCTGGTCACCGCGACTCTGGACACGGCGACGGACTTCGCCGCGCGGAACATCCGCACGGGGGTGTTTCAGAAGAGCGGCGCGATCACCAACGCCGACTTCGCCGGCCTGGTCTGCCGCAACATGAACTGGCTGAGGTCGATGTGCGAAGGCGACCCCGATCCGGAGACTGGCCAACCCAGGCAGCGGCTCTATGTCGAGGCCAAGACCTTTGCGAACTTCGCTGCGCCCGGGGCGCTCCCCTTTTCCAGTCAGCAGCGCTTCCAAAGCAACAGCCTCTGTTGGAACGTCGGAAACCCCGGGGACATCGTGATGGTCAGGACCTATTTCGACTGGCCGATCATCACGCCGCTGCTTCGCCCCATCTTCGTGACGGACGGCGACGCCAGAAGGCTGGTGTCCATCCGGCTGTTCCGGAACGAGCCGTATGACGCCTCGCTCCAGCCCGTGGGGGACGACGGATGCACGCCCTGAAACGCTTCCTACGCGATCGGCGCGGGGTGGCGGCGGTGGAGTTCGCGCTCACCTTGCCGGTGATGCTGATCCTCTATTTCGGCATGGTCGAGGCGACGCAGGCGATGCTGGCCAACCGCCGCTCCGGCTATCTGACCACGGCGGTGGGGGACCTGCTCACCCAGCAGGCGCAGGTGACGCCGTCCCAGGTGGACGACATCTTCGATGCGGCGAGCGCGGTGCTGAAGCCGTTCCCGACGGAGGGCCTCTCCGTCCGGCTGACCAGCATCTCCATCGACGCGAATGGGCGGCCCAGCGAGGAGTGGACGCGCGCCCGGGGCGACATTCCCCCCGCGACCCTGGCCGACATCGACAAGAAGCTGCTGGAGCCGAACAGCGCCCTGGTGCGGGCCGAGACGATCTACAAGTTCGAGACGCCGTTCCAGCAGGTGCTGCCGGGAGTGTTCACCTTCAAGCACCGGATGGACCTGAGGCCGCGGACCGGCGTGCCGATCCCGCTGACCAGCTAGCAGCCTCGCCTCATATCCGCCGGCCGCCCCCGCGCACGAACATCAGCCCGACGAGGCCGATGAGCAGCAGGAGGGTGACGGTGGCGAAGCCGCCCTGCTGGCTTTGGGTGAGCTTGGTGCCCCAGTTGACCATCATCGGGCCCAGCCAGCCGGTGGCGACCCCCGACAGGGCGTAGACGCCGAAGAAGGCGCCGGTCTGATCGGGCGGGGTCACGCGGGTCAGCATGGTGCGGCTGGAGGCGTACTGCGCGGTGATGAAGACGGCGTTCGAAAAGCCGATCAGGATGAAGATCCACTCCGGCAGGGTGCGGAACACCGGCCCGCTCCAGAGCGGCGCATGGGCGGCCGCATCGTAGCTCCAGAAATAGAGGATGCGGTCGGGCGCCATGCCGAGCATGGCGATGATGCCCACCAGCGACATGAAGATCTCGATGCGGACCGCGCCCTTCGGGCCGATGGCGGCGTCGAGCCAGCGGGAGACGAAGCCGCCCGCCACCGCGACGATGGAGAGGAGGATGCCGTAGATCAGCATCTCCAGCGCGCCCCACTTCATCACGCCGATCGCATAGAGCCCGGCATAGATGAGGATGGCGTTCATGCCGTCCACATAGAACATGCGGCTGACGAGATAGATGGCCGCGTCCTTATAGCGCCGGACCGTGGCGACCATGCGCACGAGTTGGACCGCCCCACCCTTGAAGGCCGTCAGCATGGGTATGCCGGTCCGCGGCGCGTCCGGGGTGAAGAAGAAGAGCGGCAGTGCGCCGAGGGCGAATATGCCGGCGGCCAGGAGGGCGACCACCCGCTCCGGCTCGTGGCTGGCGGGATCGAGGCCGAAGAGCGGCGCCTTGGGCACCCAGGACCAGTCGACCTTGCCCGGCAGGGCGAAGGCCCAGGCGGTGAAGGCGAGCGCGATGACGGCGGTGAGATTGCCGAGGGCCAGCGCCAGCCCCGAGGCCTTGTGAGCGCCTGAAAGGCCGGCGGCGCGCACCAGCAGCGAGTTGTGCAGCACCTCGCTGAAGGCGAAGAGCAGGCCGATGGCGGTGACCAGCATCATGATCATGGTGACCGACAGGCCCGACCCGTCGGGCCTGGCCCACCAGAGCGCGATCATCATCGGGACCATGAGGGCGACGATCAGACCAAGCCAGCCCTTGCGGGGACCCAGCTGGTCTATGGAGGCGCCGAGCAGCGGCGCCGTGGCCATGACCAGCCAGCCGGCGTACTGGCTCCAGCGGGAGATGATCTCCTGCCCGCGCACCGGATCGCCCACCATCACGCCCGCAACATAGGGCATGAAGATGTAGATGGTGATCAGGATGACATAGGGGTTGCGGGCGCCCTCGAAGAGCGCCCAGGCGACGCCGCCGCGGTTCAGGCGGCCATCGCCCATAACCTCGGCGTCGATGGGAAGGTCGGCCACCGCGCCCGACCCGCTGGCTTCAACCGTACTCACTGCGGCCTCCCCGAACGACCGCACTGAACGGCGGACTTGGGCGGGAGGTTACGCCTGCGTGGCTGGACGGGCCATCATGACGTGGCGGAAGGGCGATTTCCGCCGAGGTTTGTGGCTATGGGTCCCCGGCACGCTGACGCGGCCGGGGATGACGAGCTGTCGCGAGCGCAGGCTCCCTCAGGCCGCGAGCTTCTGGTCGGCGGCGGCGAGGCCCGCCGCGGCGTCGGCCTTATAGCCCTGGACAGCGAGGGCTTCGGAGAGAGCGGTCAGGCAGAGGCGGACGTGCCAGGGGGTCGCCGAGGCGCCCATCAGGCCGATGCGCCAGACCTTGCCCTTCAGCGGGCCGAGCCCCGCGCCGATCTCCAGGTCCCATTTTTCGAGGACGTGGGCGCGAACGGCGGCCTCATCGACGCCGTCGGGCACGAGCACGGCGTTGAGCTGCGGCAGGCGGTGAGGCGCATCGACCAGGAACTTGAGACCCAGCGCCTCGATCCCGGCGGCGAGCGCTTCGTGCGTGCGGGCGTGACGCACGAGGACGGCTTGCTGGCCTTCCTCGAAGATCGCCACCAGGGCTTCATGCAGGCCGTAGAGGGCGTTGATCGGCGCGGTGTGGTGATAGGTGCGTCCACCCTCCCCGCCCCAATAGCTCATGAGCAGGTTGAAGTCGCAGAGCCAGTTGCGGACCTTGGTCTTGCGGCCGGCGATGGCGGCCTGGGCGCGCTTGGAAAGGGCGATGGGGGCAAGGCCCGGAGGCGCCGACAGGCACTTCTGCGTACCCGAATAGACCGCGTCAGCGTCCCAGGCGGCCACATCCACTGCGACGCCGCCGAGCGAGGTCACGCAATCGACGATCGAGAGCGCGCCGTGCTTGCGGGCCAGGCCGCAGAGGGTCGCCGCGTCAGAGCGGGCGCCGGTGGAGGTTTCGGCATGGACGAAGGCGAAGACCTTGGTCGGCGCGGCGGCCAGCGCCTCCTCGACCACGGCCGGATCGACGGGCTTGCCCCATTCGAAGTCCAGCTTCACCACCTCGGCGCCGGCTCGGTCGGCCATGTCGGCCATGCGGCCGCCGAAGGCTCCATTGATGGCGATCACCGCGCGATCGCCGGGCTCCAGCAGGTTCATGATCGCCGCTTCCATGCCGGCGGTGCCCGGCGCCGGCAGCGGCACGCAGGCGTGATCCGGCGCGTTGAAGAGCCGGGCCAGCGCCGCCTTGATCTCTTCCATCAGGTCCTGGAACTGCGGATCGAGATGTCCGATGGTCGGCCGCGCCAGGGCGGCGAGCACGCGCGGGCTCACGTCGGAGGGGCCGGGCCCCATCAGGATGCGCCGCGGCGGCTGGAAGCTTTGCATATCGTCGTCCCCGAAGGTCTTCTTGTGGTTGGAGGGACGCTTAGGGGATCGGGCGCCGAAAGTCAGCCCAAACGCGCCCTCGCTTTCGAGCCGGGATCATGAGCGGGAGCTGTCGCCGATCAGCCGAGGATGCGGCCGGCGATCCGTTCGCGCAGGGCGGCGTCGACGCCGAGGGCCTGTTCCAGATAGCCGTCGACGGAGCCGTGGCGCTCGGTCATGGCCTTGAAGGCCTCGGCGAGGAAGGCCTCGTTGACGCTGACCGCCTGGCGAAGCGCGGCGTCATCGAGGGTGACGCCGGTGAGCTCCTTGATCCAGGGGCCGAGAAAGGCCACGCGCTTTTCCATCCGCGCCTCGTCGTTTGTGGCGAGGTAGTCGGCCATGGTGTCGTCGCGGTGGACGCCGGCGATGTGATGGGTCAGGGCGCAGAGCATGCCCGTGCGGTCCTTGCCGGCCGCACAATGCACGACGATCGCACCCTCCGTCTCGGCCAGGGCGTGGAAGTAGCGGCCAAAGAGGTCGATCATCCGCTCGGCATGGGGCGCGACGCGATAGAACTCGAGGCTGTCGCGGAAGAACCAGTCGGCGTTGATGGTTCCGGCGGCCTTCAAGGCGTCGGCCCAGTCGTGTTCGGGGCCGTCGATGTCGTTCTCAATCACCTTGCCGGCGAAACCTTCCCACCGGCGGGAGGGTTCGCGGTCGCGCTCGCGGCGGCGGCGCAGGTCGATGATCACCTCGACGCCGAGGTCGCGCAGGTCGGCGAGGTCCTTCTCGGTGGCGTAGGCGTGGTTGGCCGAACGGAAGAGGCGGCCCGCGGTCACCTTGCCTCCGGCGGCCGCGCCGTAGCCGCCGAAATCGCGGAAGTTGTCGATACCTTCGAATTCGATCTTCGTCGTCATGCCGCCGATTTAGCGTTCCTGAGCGCCGATTGCGAGATCACGCGACGTCGCGGTCGGCCAGCTCAGCTCATAGACGACGCGGTAGCCGTCGTGGTCGGAGAGGAGGGGGCTGCCCGGACGGCCGTCGAACAGGCTCTCCACCCTGATCGGCCGAACGGTCACCCGGCGGCCCGACTGGAAGAGCTGCAGGTCCTGGGTGTCCATCCAGGGCTCATCGCCGTCCCAGGACATGCGGACGTCGCACCGCGTGGGGTCCTGCAGGCAGTATTCGTGCACCAGCTGCAGTCTCTGGCTCGCGCGGAAGACGCCGAATCTCGGTTCCGAGCGGCGCATATTGAAGTCGCCGCCGAGGAGGACGGGATTGGCGGCGTCGTGCTGTTCGCGCATGAAATCGAAGAGTTCGAAGACCTGGGCGCGGTGAACCGGGAGGTGGCGTCTTACCGAGACCTGCGAGGCGCCCTGGGCGTTCATATGGGTGTCGAAGACCTCAATGGGATCGGGCGCTCCAGGGATGCGGATGCGGGCGAAGAGCGCGCCCTTGTTGCTGAGACAATCGAAGCCGGCGCAGGCGCGGCGGCTGAAGGGTTCGGAGGCCCTGGCCTCGATCGGATAGACGCTGGCGATCACCAGGCCCGAGCCGACCAGCTTGAGACCAAGCTCGCCCTTCGACCACTTGTGGCCCGAACGCGGCCCCGCACCGGGAAGCCGCCGCCGCTGCTTGCGGGAGGGGCCGAAGGCGAGATCGGGATAGCCGGCGGCCTCGATCGCCGCCTGGGCCTGTGCGCTGAACGCCTCCTGGAAGAGGATGATGTCCGGTCCATCGCCCGCCTCGCGCATGCGCCGAAGCTGATCGCCGATTTCCCGAAGCTGCTTCGCGCGGCCGCCGCGGCCGGGGACCCCCTCGATATTGTAGGTGAGGACATCGAGCTCGAGCCTTGCGGTCCGCCCATCGGCGGAGAGCTCGATCTTAGGCGCATGATGACCGCCCGTGGGCGGGGCGGGCGGCAGAGTGGCGCAGGCGGCCAGGACAAGGAGGCCGGCGCAGAGCGCGGCCGCACGCGCGATGACGGCGACACCCTTCACGACGCGGGCAGGGAAACCGCTTCCGCGCCGGTCGCGGGAAACACATAGAAGACGCGGTCGCCGTCAGCGTCGTATTCGACACGGTCGAGCGACATGCCCCGCTGTTCGTAGAAGGCGCGCGCTCGACGGTTTTCCGCCTGGGTGCTGAGCCAGAAGCCCGTGGGCATGCGCCGCACCGCGACCTCAAACAGCGCACCGCCCAGGCCGCGGCCCTGATAGGCAGGCGCGAGGAACAGCTGGTCGAGGCGGTCCTCCGCGAGAGCCAAGGCGAGGAAACCGACCATCTCCTCACCCACCTCGGCGACCGTGACCGTCCACCGCCCCGAGAGCTCGAGTCGGGTCCTTTCGGCGAGTTGCTCGCGGGTGACCACGGGCCGCGCGAGCCCGACGGAGCGCCAGCTCTCGTACCAAAGGTCCGCCAGGCGGCCCTCCTCGCCAGGTGCATAGGGACGAAGACGCATTCCGAGCCGGCTCGTCGCGGTCACTGTCCGGTGAGGCCGAGGACGCCGATCGGAACGGTTTCGGCGATGGATTCCATGCCGGCGATCAGCGGCCTGCCCTTGGCGATCGCGTCGCGGACGGAGGGAAGCGACAGCGAGGCGGCGTGGGCTTCCTTGCTCTCCCAGACCTCGGTGATCCAGATCGCGTCGGGATCGGCCGGGTCATGAGCGACCACATAGCTGAGGCAGCCGGGCATCTTCTCGCCGTCGCCGAGAATGGCCGCGACCAAGGCGTCCCGTTGTCCCGGCTTGGCGGTCATCTTGCCGATGAGGCCGTACATTCCAGTTCCCTTTCGTCCCAATTCCCTTCGCCCCTGAGGCCGGCGTCTAGCGGAACGGCGGCTCGTCGAAGCTCCGCAGCTTGCGCGAGTGCAGGCGGGGGCCTTCCTCACGCAGCAGGTCCATGGCGGCGATGCCGATCTGTAGGTGCTGGCCGATGGCGCGCTCATAGAAGGCGTTGGCCTGGCCCGGCAGCTTGATCTCGCCATGCAGCGGCTTGTCGGAGACGCAGAGCAGGGTGCCGTAGGGCACGCGGAAGCGATAGCCCTGCGCCGCAATGGTGGCGCTTTCCATATCGATGGCCACCGCGCGGGACTGGTTGAAGCGCAGGGACGAGGAGGAGAAGCGAAGCTCCCAATTGCGATCGTCCGTGGTGACGACGGTGCCGGTGCGCAGACGGCGCTTGAGCATCTCCCCGGTTTCGCCGGTGACGTTCTCGGCCGCGCGGTTCAGGGCGACCTGAATCTCGGCGATCGGCGGGATCGGGATTTCCGGCGGCAGGACGTCATCGAGGACGTGGTCGTCGCGCAGATAGGCGTGGGCGAGGACGTAGTCGCCGATGGTCTGCGAGCCGCGCAGGCCGCCGCAGTGGCCGATCATCAGCCAGGCCTGGGGCCGCAGCACGGCCAGATGGTCGGTGATGGTCTTGGCGTTGGAGGGACCGACCCCGATGTTCACCAGGGTGACACCGCGCCGCCCCGGGGCCATGAGGTGGTAGGCGGGCATCTGGTGTCGCCGCCAGGGACCGTCGGCCACCGCCTGCTCCCCGTTCTCGGTATCGGCCGTCACCAGCACGCGGCCGGCGGCGGAGAGCGCTTCATAGCGGCCGGCCTTGATCTGGGCGCAACCCCAGCGGACGAACTCGTCCACATAGCGGTGGTAGTTGGTGAAGAGGATGAACTGCTGGGTGTCCTCGGCGGGCGTGCCGGTGTAGTGCGCCAGCCGCGCCAGGGAGAAGTCGGTGCGAAGCCCGTCGAACAGGGCGAGCGGCCGGGTCGGTTCAAGCCCCGCATTCCAGAAGCCGTCGGCGATCTCGTCGCCGATATGGGCGAGCTCGGTGGTCGGGAAGTGGCGCGCGATCTCGCCGGAGCTGACATCGGCCACCGCCAGGTCGACCGAACCGTCCAGCACATAGGGGAACGGCATCTCCTGGCGCGAGCGTCCCACCTCCACGGTCACGTCGAAGTCGGCCATGAGCAGGCCGATCTGCTCGGTCAGATAGTCGCGATAGAGGTCGGGGCGGGTGACGGTCACCGCATAGTCGCCGGGCTGGGACAGACGGGCGTAGGCGCGGCCAAGGCGTGGATAGTCGTGGCCGGGCGGCCAGGTGAGACGCAGTTCCGGATAGGCGAAGATCCCCTGCTTGCGCAGGGCGGGATCGGGCGGCGGGCCGCCGGCCAGGAAGGTCTTGAGGGCGCTGCGGAGAGCTTCGACGGTCGTCTGGTATTCTTTATCGAGCCGCTCGACGATGGCGGCAGCTTTTTCTTCTTTGGACATGGGCCGTTTTAGCCTGCTCCGCCGCAGGTTGCGAGATGTCTATACCCGGCTTTTGTAACGCTATGGACGAAAGCCGTCGTTCTCGGTCACTAATTCGGGCTGAACGAAGCCGGGGACCTTCGCGCCATGAACAGAGTTTTCACCGCCTTCATCGTGGGCGCCATGGTGCTGGGGGTGCTGGTCGGCTGGGGCGTGAACCAGGGCCTCGCGCCCGAACAGGCCAAGACGGTCGCCGACAACCTGACCATCATCACCGACATCTTCCTGCGGCTGATCAAGATGATCATCGCCCCGCTGGTCTTCTCCACCCTGGTGGCGGGCATCGCCCACATGGAGGACGCGGCCTCGATCGGGCGGGTGGGCGTAAAGACCATGGGCTGGTTCATCACCGCCTCGATCGTCTCGCTGACCATCGGCCTGCTCATGGTGCACCTGATCCAGCCGGGCGCGGGCATGAACCTGGTCGTCGAAGCCGGGGCGGAGGGCGCGGTCGACGCCTCGAACCTGACCCTGAAGGAGTTCGTCACGCACCTGGTGCCCAGCTCCATCGTCGACGCCATGGCGCGCAACGAGATCCTGCAGATCGTGGTGTTCTCGATTTTCGTGGGCACCGCCGTCTCGGCCATCGACGACAAGGCGCCGGCGGTGCTGGCCCTGGTCGACCAGATCGCGACCATCATGCTGAAGGTCACCGGCTATGTGATGAAGACCGCGCCGCTGGCGATCTTCGCGGCGCTGGCGGCGACCATTTCGACGCAAGGCCTGGGCGTGCTGGCCGACTATGCGAAGTTCGTGGTCGGGTTCTACGCCTCCCTCGGCGTGCTGTGGGGCCTGCTCTGTCTGGCGGCGATCCTCATCGTCGGCCGCCGCGCGTTGCAGCTGCTGGGCGCGATCCGCGCGCCGGCCCTGCTGGCCTTCGCGACCGCCTCGTCGGAGGCGGCCTATCCGCGGACCCTGGAGGAGCTGCAGAAGTTCGGCCTGTCGCGGCGGATCGCCAGCTTCGTCCTGCCGCTGGGCTATTCCTTCAATCTCGACGGCTCGATGATGTACTGCACCTTCGCGGTGCTGTTCATCGCCCAGGCCTATGGGATCGAACTGACCGTCGGCCAGCAGATCACCATGCTGCTCCTGCTGATGGTGACCTCGAAGGGTATGGCCGGGGTGCCACGCGCCTCGCTGGTCGTGATCGCCGCCACCCTCACCTATTTCGACCTGCCCGAGGCGGGGCTGCTGCTGATCCTGGGCGTCGACCACCTGCTCGACATGGGACGCTCGGCGACCAATGTGGTCGGCAATTCGGTGGCCGCCGCGGTCGTCGCCAAGTGGGAAGGCCAGATCGAGGAGCCGACGCCGGAGCGGCCCGCGAGCGCCTAGAACAAGCTGCGCCTTTTGTCGCACCCGTTAACGGACGATCCGCCATTTGTGCGTATGACAGCGTTATCGGAAGCGACGTGGGGGAGCGGGCGTGAAGGGCAAGGGGCTGCATGAAGTCGCCCTGGACATCCAGCGGATGGAGGCCGAACGGCGTGCGCGCCGCGAGGCCGAGGCGCGGCTGGCCAGCCAGGCTCTGGAGCTCTCCCGCGCCAATGAGGAACTGCGCAAGGTCTCCGAGGCCCTGGCGGTGCGGGTCGAGGAACTGGAGGCCGAGCGGGCGCTCACCCTGCACCTGGCGCGCACCGACAGCCTGACCGGCCTGCTGAACCGCGGGGCCTTCACGACGGCCCTGGCCGAGCGGCTGGAGGCGGCCGAGGCCGCGGGCGAGAGCGTCGCGCTCTTCGTGATCGACCTGGACCGGTTCAAGGGCCTGAACGACAGCCTGGGCCATCACGCCGGCGACCTGCTGCTGCACGAGATCGGAAGGCGCCTGCAGGTGCACGCCCAGCCCGGCGACCTCATCGCACGGCTCGGCGGGGACGAGTTCGCGGTGATCGCCGCCGGCAAGCACGTCGCCGAGCGCGCCCAGGAGCTCACTCTGGTCCTGACCCAGAGCCATTCGATCTATGGCCGGGTGATCGCGCCCGGCGCCTCGATCGGGGTGGCGCTCTTCCCGGAGGACGCCGACGACGCCAGCCACCTGCAGCGTTTCGCCGACATGGCCCTCTATCGCGCCAAGGCGGCCGGAGGCAGCCGCTGGCACGCCTTCGACGAAGACCTGCGCCATGCGAACGAGGCCCGTCACAGTCTCGAAGGCGAGCTGCGCCGCGCCATTCCGGCCGGCGAGATCACGCCCTGGTTCCAGCCGGTAGTGAACGCGGCCGACGGCCGGATGGTCGCCGCGGAGGTGCTGGCCCGCTGGAACCATCCCCGCCAGGGAATGATCGCGCCCGGGGTGTTCGTGCCGTTGGCCGAGGAGCTGGGCCTGATCGGACCGCTGGACAGCGCCGTCTTCCAGGCCGCCTGCCGTCACGCCGCGCCCTGGGTCGCCGAGGGCCTGATCGACACGATCGCGTGCAACGTCTCGCCGCGCGAGCTGCTGGACCCGAACTTCTCGCGCGAGCTGATCGGCCGATTGGCCGACACCGACCTGCCCGCCACCGCGCTGACGGTCGAGATCACCGAGACCTTCCTGGTGCAGGATCTGGCGCTGGCGCGGCGACACATCGAGCGGCTGGCCGCCCGTGGGGTGCGCATCGCCCTAGACGATTTCGGCACGGGCTATTCCAACCTGCACGCCCTGCTGCAGCTGCCCATCCACACGGTGAAGGTCGACCAGTCGTTGATCGGCGGGGTCGGGCGGGACAACCGCGTCTCCAAGCTGGTCCGCGCCATGCTGAGCGCGGCCAAGGCGCTGGACATCCGCATCGTCGCCGAGGGCGTGGAGGACGAGGCTCAGGCGATCTTCCTGCGCGCCGCCGGCTGCGACCGCATGCAGGGCTATCTCTTCGCCCGTCCCGCCCCGGCCCAGGAGGTGGAAACCATGTTCCGCAACCAGGCCGCGGGCGCCGGCGCCGACACCGACCGGATCATCGCCGCCGCGGCGACCCTGCGGGTGGCGAGCTTCTAGGGAACCGTTCTGCGCCGCCCTCCTAATCCTGATGCAGGCTAGCGCACATGGATTTGCTCTGCCGGCTCATCATGGCCGGGCCGGCAGGTCCGGCCATCCATAGACGCGATGACTTCCTGAAAACTCGGGTAGGTATGGATTCCCGACACCCATGCGCGGTCGGGGATGACGATCGGGGGCGACGCAAGGTCGGCAGATGCCGAGAGCCCGCCCTACCGATGGAAGAGGGAAAGAAGACCGCGACCCCCAGCCGGCTGCCCCTGCCGCATGAGGGAGCGCATTGGCAAGCCGCTTGCGCCATGGCCCCGGTCCCCCACATATCGGGCGCTATGCAGAACCATCTTCGCACCTTCATGCTGCTGGCGGCGCTGACCGCCCTTTTCGTCGGCGTCGGCTATCTGATCGGCGGAGCGACCGGCATGGCCATCGCGCTCGCTCTCGCCGTGGCGATGAACTTTTTCAGCTACTGGAACTCCGACAAGATCGTCCTGCGCATGTACGGCGCGCGGGAGGTCGATCCCTCGACCTCCGAGCCGCTGCTGCGGAACTATGTGAACGACGTCTATGAGCTGGCCGACCGGGCCGGCCTGCCGCGGCCCAAGGTCTATGTGATGGAGACCGAGCAGCCGAACGCCTTCGCCACCGGCCGCAATCCGGAGAACGCCGCGGTGGCCGCCACGGTCGGCCTGCTGCGCATGCTGGACCGCCGCGAGATCCGCGGGGTCATGGCGCACGAACTGGCGCACGTGAAGAACCGCGACACCCTGACCATGACGATCACGGCGACCATCGCCGGCGCCATCTCCTCGCTCGCCAACTTCGCCCTCTTCTTCGGCGGCAACGACCGGGAGCGTCCTGGCGGGATCATCGGGACCATCGCCCTGATGGTGCTGGCGCCCATGGCCGCCGCCCTGGTGCAGATGGCGATCAGCCGCGGCCGCGAGTACGAGGCCGACAAGGGCGGCGCCGAAATCAGCGGCGACCCGGAGGCCCTGGCCAGCGCCCTGCAGAAGATCGAGGCCTACGCCCACGGCATCGTCAACGTCACCGCCGAGCGCAATCCGGCGACGGGGCAGATGTTCATCATCAACCCGCTGGCCGGCCATGGGGCGGACAACCTCTTCTCCACCCACCCGTCGACCTCGAACCGGGTCGCCGCGCTGATGAAGATGGTGGGCGGCGGGATCCGTCGCGCGGCCCCGATCGTGAGCGGCGGGGGACGCTGGGGCGGAACCGCCGTGCCGCCTACCGACGCGCCGCGCGGCGGGCCCTGGAACAGCTAGGGCCCGACCGCCCTCAATAGAGGTCGGTCTTGTAGTTGGTCTCCAGTCCCCTGGCGACGAGCCCGCGGTTCACGGCCAGCCGCAGCAGGGCGGCCCCTGTCCCGCGGGCCCTGTTGAGCTTCACGTGGGCGACGAAGGTTTCGGCGGGATCGACGCTGGGCTTCGGATGGAGGCCTGACCAGAGTTTGGCGCGCTCGAGCGCCGGGCTGCGGCGCAGGCGGGGGGCGGCCTCCCCGTCGATAACGGTGGCGAGGACCGGCGTCTTGCCTTCGACCACGAAAGCCGCGCGCAAGGTCTCATCGGCGGTCAGCCGGGCGAGGCCTTGAAGCTCCACGACGCTCGACGCGCCAGGTATGACGCACAAGGCGGCGACCTTCGGCTGCTCGATCATGTTGCGATAGCCGAAGGCCAGGCGATTGCCAGGGCGCTCGGCGAGGGTCGCGCGGCCGTCCTCCATGCGGATCAGCAGACCGGCCGGATCGCCCTTGGGGCTGATGTCGACGCGGCCGTCGGCGTCCATGGTGGCGAGCGCCAGGAAGCGCGAGGCGTTCACGAAGGCGGCCGGTTCGTCCGGCGGCGGCTGGTCGGCGCCCGTCCAGAAGTCGGACCGGATGAGCGCCTTGGCGCAGTGGACGAAGCATTCCTCGACCGCGATTTCGACCTGGTCCGCATCGAGGGCCTTGAAGCGGCCGTTGGCGCGCAAGGTTTCCCCCAGGCCCGGAATGAGAAAGAGGACGCCAGCGCCCTGGCCGCTCGCCAGTCCGTCGGAGACGTCCAGGGCGGCGCGCGGAAGGAGAAGAGCGCCCGAGCCGCTCACCTGCGCAAATCCCACCTCGCCGCCAATGACGGTGACCCGCGGCCCCTCAGGATGTGCGAAACCCAGAAAGCCGATGGGCGACGCGCCGATCCAGCGTGCGGCCGCGGCGTCCAGGTGATCGATGATCTTCATCTTCACCCCCAAGCTGGCCACGCCGACGCAGGCCTCCAGCTCTGGCAAGGAAGAGATGACGTCCCGCATGAGGGCTGCTCCCGAAAGCGTGCCCTCAGCTTGACTTAATTAATAATCATTCGCAACTGCTACCTACCTGCCTTGGAAGACAGGCTTGCGCTTTTCCAGGAAGGCGCGACGCGCCTCCTGGCCGTCCTCGCTGCGGAAGGCCTTGCCAATATTGGCGACCTCATAGCGGAGCTGCTGCTCCATATCGACGGACTCATAGGACTTCACGATCCCCCGCTTGAGCAGGCGCATGGTGATCGGGGACCATTCGCAAAGCTGCTCGCAATAGGCCGCGAGGCGATCGTGGAACAGGGCGTCGTCGACCACCTCTCCGGCCATGCCCCACTCGACCGCCTCCGCGCCGGTGACGGTTCGGTTCTCCATCATGAAGCGCATGGCGCGCTCATAGCCCATGGCCTGCGGCAGGGTGATGGTGAGGCCGGCGTCGGGCGAGCCGCCGATGCGGGTGTAGCCGGCCATCAGGCGGGCGCTGGAGGCGATGAGGCGCACGTCCGTCGCCATGGCGAGGCCGAGCCCCGCCCCCACCGCCACGCCGTTGATCCCGCCGACCACGGGCTTGTCGCAGCGCTTGCGGATCGAGAGCACGAAGTGCCCGACCCAGCCGATGTCGTCGAGCTGGGCGGTCATGGCAGGCGCGGGGTGATAGGGCTCGGCCGCGCCGGAGAGGTCGAGACCCGCGCAGAAGGCGTCGCCCGAGCCGGTGATCGCCACCACCCAGACATTGTCGTCGCGCGCCGCGGCGTCGACCGCTTCGACCACGCCCCAGGCCAGGGCCTGGCTGAGCGCGTTCTTCTTCTCGGGACGGTTCAGGCGGATGGTGCGGACGTGACCGGCGTCGGTCACCTCAACGAGCTTCGACATGGGCGCTCCCCCTTTGAGTGTTGCGGGGAGAATGGACGGAGGCGATGGTGCTGACCAGCCCGAGGTCGCTCATGAACACGCAAACGCCGCTCCACGACGCCGGCACCCTGGCCTTCTACGATCGCGAAGCTCCGGCCTATGCCAACCGACGAGACGAGGCCGGGCCTCACCTGCACGCCTTCCTCTCAAAACTGAAACCCGGAGCGAAGATCCTCGAACTCGGCTGCGGCGGCGGACAGGACGCCGCGGCGATGATCGCCGCAGGCTTCGACCTGACGCCGACCGACGGCTCTCGGGGCCTCGCACGAGAGGCGGAGAAGCGACTGGGACGTCCCGTGCGGGTGATGAAGTTCGAGGAGCTCGACGAGGAGGGCGTCTATGACGCGGTCTGGGCCAATGCCTGCTTGCTACATGTGCCCGAAGAGGGTCTGGGCGACATCCTTGGGCGCATTCGGCGAGCCTTGAAGCCAGACGGACGCTTCTATGCCGGCTTCAAGGCCGGCGACGGCGGCGGCCGTGACAGCCTGGGCCGCTACTACAACTTCCCGACCGAAGCGGCCTTGCGCGAGGCCTATGCGGCGGCCGGGGGCTGGAAGACGCTCGAGATTACGACCGGCGAAGGCGGTGGGTTCGACGGCGTAGTGCGAGTTTGGCTGCACGTGGAGGCGACGCGGTAGGCGACGCCTGCGACGCCCCCGCCGTCTCGCCTTCGGCGGTCCACCTCCCCCAGCGGGGGAGGATCTAAAGATGGATGCTCCCCTGCTGGGAAGCTGTCAGCCGCAGGGTCCTGGCTATTCCGCCGGAAGGCTGTTCTCGCTGCGTTTGGCCAGCATGCGGTCGAACTCGGACCAGACGCCTTCGGCGCCGTGCCATTGCCCCTTGGTCGCCGCCTTGGAGTACTCGGTGGAGCGGGCTTCGAAGAAATTGGCGTGCTCGACACCCGACAGCATGGACTGCAGCCAGGGCAGCGGATTTTCCTTCACACCGTAGACTTCCGGCAAGGCGAGCTGGCGCAGACGCCAGTCGGCGATGAAGCGGATGTAGGACTTGATGTCGTCGGGGGTCATGCCCTGGACCTCGCCCGCCTCGAAGGCCAGGTCGATGAACTTGTCCTCCAGCCCAACGACCGTCTTGCAGCAGTCGACGATGTCGTCGGCCACGGACTTGGTGACCGCGCCGGTCTCCTTGTTGAAGGCGTGATAGAGGCGGATGATTCCCTCGCAGTGCAGGCTCTCGTCCCGGACCGACCAGGAGACGATCTGGCCCATGCCCTTCATCTTGTTGTGGCGCGGGAAGTTCATCAGCATGGCGAAGGACGCGAAGAGCTGCAGGCCTTCGGTGAAGCCGCCGAACATGGCGAGCGTCCGGCAGATGTCGGCGTGGGTGTCGACGCCGAACGCTTGCATGTAATCATGCTTGTCGCGCATGGCCTGGTAGTCGAGGAAGGCCGTGAACTCGCTGTCGGGCATGCCGATGGTTTCGAGCAGCAAGGCGTAGGCCGCGATATGGATCGTCTCCATGTTGGAGAAGGCCGAGAGCATCATCTTCACCTCGGTGGGTTTGAAGACGCGGCTGTAGCGTTCCATGTAGTTGTCGTTCACCTCGACATCCGATTGGGTGAAGAATCGGAAAATCTGGGTGAGCAGGTTGCGTTCGCGGTCGTTGAGCTTGGCCGCCCAGTCCTTCAGGTCCTCGCCGAGCGGCACCTCCTCGGGCATCCAGTGGACCTGCTGCTGCTTTTTCCAGAAGTCGTAGGCCCAGGGGTAGCGGAAGGGTTTGTAGGCGTAGGACGGGGTGAGCAGGCCGGGCTGGGTCACGGGCGCGACTTTCGAATCTGAGGACCCTCAGAGTTAGCCACCGAATAGTGACAACATCTAGCGGCGAATTGCGTTCCCAACCCAACATGTTGTGAACATATGGAGGAAGCCTTGAGCGAAGCATGGACGCTATTCAGCGCCCGCGGATCGGGCGCCGTGGCGGTCGAGGCAGCCCTGACCCTGGCCGGCCAGCCCTATCGGCTGATCGACTCCTACACCTGGGACAAGGCCCATCCGGAGAGCGGCGACAAGGTGCTGGCGGCCAATCCCATGCGCCAGGTACCGGCCTTGGTGCTGCCCAGCGGCGAGGCGATGACCGAAAGCGCGGCCATCCTGGTCTGGATCGCCGAGCAGTTTCCGGACGCGCGGCTGGCGCCCGCGCCGGGCGCTCCGGAGCGGGCGCAGTTCCTGCGCTGGATGAGCTTCGTCTCCAGCGCGATCTACGCTCTCTATTGGGTCAAGGACGATCCATCGCGCCTCGTCCCCGATCCGACCGGGCACGAGGCCCTGACGGAGCGGACCCTGGAGCGGATCGCCGAGTGCTGGCGCATCATGGGGGAGCAGGTGTCCCCGGTGACCTACATCCTCGGCGACCAGTTGAGCGTGCTCGACCTCTACGTGGCGGTGGTCTCTCGCTTCCGGCCACGGCGGACGCGGTTCTATCGCGAGGCGCCGAAGCTGAGGCCGGTAGTCAGGCGCGTGGACGAGGATCCGCGGCTGAGCGCACTGTGGGCGGAGCGGATGGGGTAGCTGGGCGCAGCTCGACCACCGAGGACGTGTCGTCCTGGCTGGAGCCAAGCGGAAGGCCGGGACCCATTGCTCGGTAGCAGAGAGCATCGCGAGGACCGGCGTCCGTTCCCGCAGGCCGGGTGTTCATGGGTCCCGGTCTGACGACCGGAACCGCGCAGGCCGCTAGCGATCCTGCTTGATGGTCAGCGAGAACGCGACGACGGAGTCCTCGCGCGTCCGTTCGCCGAAGATCATGTGCTCGCCCTTCACCTCGCGGTGGATATAGCCGAACGAGGTCTGCATCGGCCCTTTGCGGTAGCCGACGCCGACATGGGCGTCGCCGATCAGGGCGGTGGAGGGATCGGTGGTCCAGCCGTCGCGGTCCCAGCCGCTGTCGCTGCGCAGGACATTGAGCCCCACCGCCCGGCCGCTGGCCGCGGCGAAGAGATACCAGCGCCCCTGGCCGCCATAGGCCGCCCCGTCGCGAATGCCGAGGTCCTCCAGCTTCTCACGGGCGAGGTCGTCGCGCTTCTGGCCGACGGTCAGGGTGGCCCCGGCCTCGGCTTGGCCGCCGGCGTTGGAGACGCCAAGGCCGGTTCGCGGCGTGACACTGACGTCATAGCGGCCCGCATCGAACCGCACCGGCGCCCAGTCACGGGTGACCGCCACCTCATAGGCGTCGGCGTCGAACTGGGCGCGATCGTCGAGATTGACCGGCAGGCCGCTGGGCGAGTGGACCGCGCCGCCGGTGGAGAAGCGCAAGGTGTCCACCGAGCCCTTCTTGGTCGAGCCCAGGGTCACCTTGTCGGTGCGCCAGCGGATCGGATCGCCCTGGGAGGTGAACCGTTCGCGGTCGATGAGAGAGGAGAAATCGTCGCTCTTGACCTTCGGGGCGAAGTCTTCCGACGCGCCGGCCTGCTCGCTGAGCGGATCCGTCGACCCGCCCCCCAGCGATTGCGCCGCGGCCACCGTGCCGACACTGCAACCCAAGGCGATGGCCAGCCCAGCCAACAGCCTCATCGCGACCTCCCATACCGCATCGTTGAGCGTGCGGCTCAACGAGCATCCTTCCATGAAGCTGGAATGGCGCAATGGGAAAATCCGTTCCTGGACGGAGATCACGTCAGGTTTACGCCGGAGGCGGCGCGCCGCTGACCAAATCCGTGCCGAAACGGTACGAAATCAGGAACTTGCGTGATTCTTGGGCGGCAGGCCCGCGCCTTTGACCTTGCGGCCGGCGCGGGCGCCTAGGGCATCGACCCTACTGGCAGGCCAGGCATTCCTCGTAATCGGTGCGGCCGACCGGAGCGTCGATGGTGATCGCCGCGCCCTCGCCGCCGGCGTGGGCCGCGCGCTGCACCGACTTCGAGCGCAGGTAGTAGAGCGACTTGCAGCCCCGCTCCCAGGCCTGCCAGTGCAGCATGTGCAGGTCCCATTTGTCGACATCGCCCGGCAGGAAGATGTTCACCGACTGGGATTGGCAGATGTCGGGCGTGCGATCGGCGGCCAGTTCGATCACCCAGCGCTGGTCCAACTCGAAGGCGGTCTTGAAGACATCCTTCTCGTCCTGCGTCAGGAAGTCGAGATGCTGGACCGAGCCCTCGTTCTCGAGGATCGAGTCCCAGATCGAGGGAGTGTTGCGGCCCTTCTCTTCCAGCAGACGCTCCAGATAGGGGTTCTTCACGGCGAAGGAGCCCGAGAGCGTCTTGTGGGTGTAGATATTGGCCGGGATCGGCTCGATGCCGGCCGAGGTCCCGCCGCAGATGATCGAGATCGAGGCCGTCGGCGCGATGGCCAGCTTGTGGGAGAAGCGCTCCATGACCCCACGCTCGGCCGCGTCCGGGCACGGGCCGCGCTCGGCGGCCAGGGTGCGGGAGGCCGCGTCGCACTGGCGGCGCAGGTGCTTGAAGAGGCGCATGTTCCAGGACTTGGCCAAGGCGCTCTCGAAAGGCACGTTCTGCATCTGCAGGAACGAGTGGAAACCCATGAGGCCAAGGCCCACCGAGCGCTCGCGCTGGGCGGCGTAGACGGCGTTCTTCATTTCCGCCGGCGCGCTCTGGATGAAGTCTTCGAGGACGTTGTCGAGGAAACGCATGACGTCCTCGATGAAGGTCGGGTGATCGCGCCATTCCATGAACTTCTCGGCGTTGACCGAGGAGAGGCAGCAGACCGCCGTGCGCTCGTGGCCCAAATGGTCGGTTCCGGTGTGGAGCATGATCTCCGAGCACAGGTTCGACTGGCGCACCGAAAGGCCGAGGTCGCGCTGATGCTGCGGCATGGCGCGGTTCACGGTGTCGGAGAAGATCAGATAGGGCTCGCCGGTCTGCAGGCGGATCTCGAGGATCTTCTGCCAGAGCGAACGGGCGTCCACCTCGCGCAGCACCTCGTTGGTCTTGGGCGAGCGCAGGCCGAACATAGCGCCGTCGCGGACGGCCTCCATGAACTCGTCCGTAATGTTGATGCCGTGGTGCAGGTTCAGGGACTTGCGGTTGAAGTCGCCCGACGGCTTGCGGATCTCGAGGAACTCCTCGATCTCAGGATGGTGGATATCGAGATAGACCGCGGCCGAGCCGCGGCGCAGCGAGCCCTGGCTGATGGCGAGGGTCAGGGAGTCCATCACGCGGATGAAGGGGATGATGCCGCTGGTCTGGCCCGCGCCCTTCACCTTCTCCCCGATGGAGCGGACACCACCCCAATAGGTGCCGATGCCGCCGCCGTTGGAGGCGAGCGCCACGTTCTCGTTCCAGACGCTCTGGATGCCTTCGAGCGAATCACCCACCGCGTTCAGGAAGCAGGAGATCGGCAGGCCGCGACCGGCCCCG